>JACCDN010321160.1_pt1 | contig 11919 bp, 11 predicted proteins | sample 7441691 | NCBI WGS metagenome assembly JACCDN01 (sample SAMN15323439, study PRJNA562643) | freshwater metagenome | isolation source: river surface water | place: USA:Blue River Watershed | collected 2017-08-16
CGTTATCGGCAACGTTATTTAGATTTAATTGTTAACGAAAAATCCCGACAAGTATTTCAAACACGCATTAAAGTCATTCAAATTATCCGTGATTTTTTTAATAGTAAAGATTATTTAGAAGTTGAAACGCCGATGATGCATGTGATTCCGGGCGGTGCTGCAGCGCGGCCGTTTGTTACGCAGCATAATGCGCTGGATATGCAGTTATTTTTGCGCATCTCGCCTGAGTTGTATTTAAAACGCTTAGTAGTAGGTGGTTTTGAGCGGGTGTTTGAAATCAATCGCAGTTTTCGTAACGAAGGCTTGTCGACTAGACATAATCCAGAATTTACCATGATTGAATTTTATCAGGCTTATGCTGATTATAATGACATGATGGATTTGACTGAAGAATTATTAAAATTAATGACGCAGAAAATTTTGGGTGACACCATGGTGCCATACCAGGGACAAGTTTTCGATTTTGGTAAAAAAATTGAACGTTTAACTATTCCACAATCACTAGTAAAATACAATAGTGATTTAACCAACGATATAGTAACAGATAAAAATAAATTAATAGCTTATATGCAGTCTAAACATTGTAAAGTCGAAGAGCATTGGGGCTTGGGTCGTTGTCAGTTTGAATTATTCGAACATAGCGTGGAAGACAAATTATTAGATCCAACTTTTATTACTGAATACCCAACTGAAGTTTCGCCATTAGCGCGCAAGAACGATAAAAACCCAGAGGTAACCGATCGTTTTGAGTTATTTGTTGGTGGTCGTGAAATAGCTAATGGTTTCTCAGAATTAAATGATGCTGAAGATCAAGCCGAACGCTTTACTGCCCAAGCAGTTAGCAAAAACGCTGGCGATCAAGAAGCGATGCATTTTGATGCAGATTATGTCCGTGCCTTAGAATACGGCATGCCACCAACTGCTGGTGAAGGCATCGGCATAGATCGATTAGTTATGTTATTGACCGACTCTGCTTCAATTCGAGATGTGTTATTGTTCCCGCATATGCGTTTAGAATAATATTTCTAATCGAATCGGAGGAATGTGCGTGCTTAGCGGTTCGTTGCGTAATGCATCGGTAATTACTGCTAAGCCGAGTCCTCCGCCATCGTTGTTTTGACAAGCACGCACTATGGTACCAGCTATAGTTTCTTGTTCTGGTCCGCCTGCAGTAATTTTATCACCTGGTGATAAATTATCTTCGCTAGTTTTAAATACGTATAGGCTGCGTTTTAGTTTGCCACGATGTTGCATGCGCGCAATAACCTCTTGTCCACGATAGCAGCCTTTGTTAAAACTCACTGCATTTAAGGCCGGTAAATTTAAATCATGTGGAAAAAATTCATCTACAGTTGCTGGATATAATTCTGGCAAGCCAGCTTGTATGTCTAACAGATCCCATACATAAGGATCAACATGCTTTGCATGGTTACTACAATGTTGCCATAATTTGCTGACTAGATTAAATGGTCCGTAAATTTCGCTGCGTGCATGAGAGATATTTAGTATTGCTAGATCTGAATGCTTAAAACTAGGTAGATCTATTTGATCGTTACACAAGCCAAAACCACATAAGTGCTCGGAAACTATGTGCATTTGGACCTTAGAAAAGATCGCATATTTTTGTAACTCGTTTATAGTAGGCTCTATCAAGTTATTTGGCATGCGTAGATAATAGCTATCGTGTTGGTACCAGATGCGAAATAAGCTCTCGACGCGGCCTTTAATGTTGCAGTACGCACCTAAAGTATGTTCCCCAGCTTTTAAACCTAGAACTTCACACGTAATCTGGCCTTGTAGAAACTTGCCTGCATCTGGGCCGCTGACTTTAAGAATAGCAAAATGGCTAAGATCAACTAGTATTTTTGAGCATGGTGTAGAAATTGGAAATTGTTGTATAAATTGTTGCCAGTTTTGTGTCATGATTTATATTCTACAATCTATAAGGATATTTGGTATGGTAACTGTAAACGATTCAGAAAACAACCTATCTAAAATACAGTGGCGCTGTAAGCGTGGTTTGCTGGAGCTAGATATCATGCTGCAGCATTTTTTTGAGCAAGTCTATGCTAAGTTATCGCCAGAAAAACAAAGTTTATTTGAAAAATTATTAGCTTGCGAAGATCAAGATCTACAGCGCTGGTTAACCGGTACTGAACTGGCAGCCGATCCAACTTTACAAGATATGATTTTAGTTATTCGGCATATGCATACGCAAACACTAGCTAGCAATTAATGCCAGTCTATATTGCGAGCTCGGCGTGGTTTATAGCTATAGCTAGTGGTTTTTATTTAAGCGCAGCTTTGGCGATATTATTAATTGCTTGGCCATGCTGGCTTAGCGGCTTATGCTTGTTGGGGTTGCTCTTTGATTATCAGCGCATAATTAAATTACATGGCTTACGTACACATCGTAGCTCAGTCTTGGCGCTATTAGCTGATTGTGATAAATGGCGTTATCGCTTAGCCTCGGGCCGGCAGTTCAAGGCTAAGTTAATTAAACATAAGTCTTACTGTAGCCGTATAGTGTTGATTTTATATTTAAGCCATATGCGTGGTGGCAGATATATAATTATACCGCGAGATGCGCTTTCGCGGCGTAATTATCGTTGCTTAGCGCTTAAGATAAACAATTAAACTATAAGTACGCAGTAGGTCGTATCGTTAAAGCTAGATTAATACTCAGTTAACCTCTGGTCAAATTTGCCGATAGAGTTTACAGCTAGGTTATAAAAGTATTAATGCTATGCAAGAAGAACAACAAGTTGATTTGCACCTAATTCAAGAAGTGCAACACGGTAATAAACAGGCGTTTGATGCGCTAGTAATTAAATACCAATATAAAGTATTTAAACTGGTGGCGCGTTATATAAACGATCCTAGTGAGGTGTTGGATGTAACGCAAGAGGCTTTTATTAAAGCCTATAAATCACTCGATAATTTTCGTGGTGACAGTTCTTTTTATACTTGGTTATATCGCATAGCAGTAAATACTGCGAAAAATCATTTGATTTCCCGTGGTCGACGCGTGCCAGAGTCTGATTATGAAATTTCTGAAATTGAACAATTTTTATCCAAAAAAGACGTAAAAGAATACTCTACGCCAGAGCGCACTTTAATGTACGATGAAATGGAACATATGTTGTTTGATATTATTGAAGACTTACCGAGCGATTTACGCACTTCAATTATGTTACGTGAAATCGAAGGTTTAACCTATGAAGAAATTTCCGAAGTAATGGGCTGTCCAGTAGGTACTGTACGTTCGCGGATTTTTCGTGCTCGCGAGGCGATCGAGAAAAAAATTGAACCCTACATGAACCGCGAAGGCGATCAGGTAGGGTAGTTATCTATGGCGTGTCACGTAACGTAAAAATAAATACCCAGAGATACCTGAAAATGTCGATCCAATCAATATCCCAAGTTTATTGTCAGCAATGTATTCTATGCTCATATTGCTATATGATAGATTGCCAATGAATATACTCATGGTAAATCCTATTCCACACAAAATGGCCATCCCATATAAATGACTCCATGGTATTTCTTTTGGTAATGAAGCCATTTTCAATTTGACGCTAATCCATGCAAAACTAAATACCCCTAACTGTTTGCCGCATATTAATCCAAGAGCGATACCCAACGGTATTGGTTCGTAAAGCTGGGATATCGTTAGGTTTTTTAGGGAAACACCTGCATTTGTTATAGCAAAAATTGGTAGGATGGCATATGATACCCAGAGATACAGTTGTTTGTGAATAATTTGTCGTGTAGACATTGGAATAGCTAGTGCTATTATGACACCGCAGATGGTTACATGGATGCCAGAATGTAGCATAAAAAACCATAATATAGCGCCAACCATCAAATAGTGAATAATTTTCTTTACGTTATAAATATTCATCGAAAACAATATGGCTATAGTGAACAATGATAGAGAAAAAAATAACATGGAAACATTTTCTGTATAAAATATTGCTATAATCAGAACTGCGATTAAATCATCTATTACAGCAATCGTCATTAATAGTATCTTGAGTTCTAATGAAACACGACCACTCAATAGCGTAATAACTCCCAGTGCAAAGGCTATATCAGTGGCAGTTGGGATAGCCCATCCATGCAAAGCGGAAGCATCATGCCTATTTATGCATATAAAAATTAATGCTGGCAAAATTACGCCGCCCATAGCTGCTGATATAGGTAGAAATATTTGCTTTGGTTTAGATAAATGCCCAGTTATAATTTGGTGTTTTATTTCTAGACCGATATCTAAAAAAAATATGGTCATTAATACGTCATTAACTATAAACAATACGTTAACTGGCATCTTAGAATTTATGATTGAAAAATATATTGGAGCTAAATAAGAATTACTAATTATCATCGCTAATAGCGCCACGCTAATTAATAGCACTCCGGGCACCATTTGATTGTTTAATATTCTGTTTAGTACGCTAGCAAATCTCATCTTATATCGCCCATAGTCTTACTCTTTGTTTGTATAACAACAATTGGTTTCGTGGATAAAATAAAAGCAAATTAAAGCTAATAAATAGCAGCCAATTAATGGCGCAAAGCTTAAGTTGTAATCTAGATGTGAGTAATCAAGCAATATCCCAGAAATAGTTTGTAATAGTGCACCAAACAGCATAACTATGCTATTAGTTAGAGCAATTGTAGTTGCGCGGATACTGGTAGGTGTAGCCTCTGAAATTAATGAATAGCATAACAGCATCGAACTAGTAAAAAATCCAAAAGTTAAATGTAAAAGATATAGCAACCATAATGGCAGCAACGGTGCGAATAAAATAGCGCCAATTGAACAAAATGCACCAATAGCGCCAATAAACATGGGTATTTTACGTAGTCTTAAGTAATCAGATAGCCAACCGATGGTAGGGCCGCCGATAGCAATGCCAATAAAAGTTAGCGTTGCTATTTGTGCGGCTGCGGGTCTAGATAACTCATAGTTATTAACTAGAAACGATACTCCCCATAATTCTGAATAAGTAGTTATAGGTGCAACCATTAGGCCGCCAAATACGGCCACTAGCCAAGTTTGTTTACACTTGATTACGGACAAAATTTTGCTGTTAGTTTTATGAATATTTTTTGCTGGTGCTTTATCTTTAATAATTACCCATAGGATAAACGCCAGTACAGCACCAATTATTGCTGAAAGCAACATAGTTTGCCGCCAACCGTAGGCATCTACCGCATATGCGGCAGGTTTGCCGCCAATTATGGCGCCAGTTACGCCTAATAAATTGGTCAAGCCCACGATAAAGCCGAATTTATGATTTGGAAACCAGGTGGCGCCTAATTTTAAGCAACCAACAAACGCGAATGCGGAACTAAAGCCAATTAAAATGCGACACATATCAGCTAATAACATGTGGTTGGCATTAGCAAATACCAAGCTGCCAGCACTGATGGTTAAACATGCGGCGGTTAATAAGTAGCGTGAACCGTAGCGGTCAATGAGCCAGCCTACCGGAATTTGTGCTAAGGCGTAGGCATAAAAGTAACAAGCGGATAAGCTGCCCAAGCGCGCCAGGCTAACGTCAAATGATCCCATTAATTCTGGAATCATCACGCTGATAATTACGCGGTGGATAAATTCAAATAAATAAAAAATGCCAGCTGCTAGCCATATAAGCCAAGAGCTCAAATTTGCTTGCTGCAAAGTACCTTACCGTGGTTGCGTTTGTCGTACAACTATGTTCCCAGTGTACTCAATTAGTTGTTGCAGTACAACTAGGATTGCAATGCTGGTTAGTACGATGAGGGGATCAGTCTGGTTAATACTTTTTTCGATGGCCAGTTGCCCTAGGCCACCAGCGCCCAATGCTCCACCAATAGTCGAAAAGCCTACCATAAGAGCACAGGTTTTGCTGCTAGCAGTTATGATTTCAGGTAAGCTTTCTGGCAGGATAATTAGCCAAAAAGTTTGAAACTTACTGGCGCCCATGGCTTTGCCAGTTGCTTGCCATTGGTTATACAAGCTAAACGTGGCGGTATAAATACGATGTGCTAATAATAAAACGCCAGCGGTGGCTAATGGAATCACACTTGCTACAGAATACGAGTAATGTTTATTAATTAACCAGTTCATCAAGGGGATAAATAACAACATGATTAATAAATACGGTATAAATTTGGCTAAGTGCATTAAGCTGAAAAAAATATAATAAAGGCCTCTAACCGGCTTATTGTCCACTGCAGCTAAATTTGCAACCAAAATACCTAATGGTATGCCAAACACGATGGTTATCAAACTGGCTGATAGGACCATAAATAATGTTTCACGTAGGGCATTAATTAATGTTGGGAACATAGCCGATAATCTCGCTTTGCAGGCCATTAGAGTTTAGAAATTTTATTGCGTCTTGTACAATACTGTTGGCGCCGTAAACTTCGATTAACATAAAATTAATTACTTTATCGAGTATTTTTTCTTGATAAGCCTGAATAATATTCATTTTAAGCTCGTAAGCATCGATAGTATTACCGAGGATTTCATCTGGCTCTAGGCTGTCGATAAAGCTTATACGTACGATGGCATGATGTTCAGGCGAGTCTTGCGTGACAATTTTGCGGCGTAGAGAACTAGGTAGTTCATGTTTGGTAGCAAAACGCACAAAATCTTTAGCTATATCTGAATTCGGATTGGTAAATAAATCATATACCGAGCATTTTTCAACGATGCGACCTTGTTGCATTACGATCGCAGTTTGGCATAAAGTTTTAATTAATTCCGCGTCGTTAGTAGTGATCATGATAGTTAATTGTAATTCTTGTTGCAATGCGCGTAATAAATTAGCTAGATTCTCGCTGGATTTGGTGTCTAAAAGAGTGAAAATGTCATCGCAGAGTAAAATCTTTGGATTATTTACTAGATTTCGTGCTATGTCGGCTAGTATAATTTGGTAGCTTGATAGGCTGCTGGGATAACTAGTAGCTTTTGAGTCTAAGCCAACTTTGGTTAATGCTTGGATGACTAATTTATTGATATCGTCTTTATGTTTATTCTGAATTTGTAACGGCAAAGCAATATTCTGGAATAAGTTTTTGCTACCTAGAAAATTTGGTTTAGAGGTAACATAGCCAATAGCGCGCCGTGCGGCGCATAATTCTTTGCTGGCCATAAAGGTTAGATTCTTGTTATCTATCGATACAATCCCAGTTAAGGGACGATCTAATAAGCCAATGCAACGTAACAGGGCGCTTTTTCCGGCGCCAGCGCGGCCAATAATCGCCAAAATTTCCCCAGCGGTAACGTTTAGGTTGATACTTTTTAGATAAAGTTGCTCTTTGCCTTTATTGGTATAGGAGCTTTCGACGTCCTTGAGGGCGATTATTTGTGAATCTTCCATAAATCAAAACCCGGTATGCCTTTGATTCAGTGTAATTTAGTTAATTACTTTTTTCAAATCAAGCCTTGAGGCTATTTTATATGTAAGCCAAATAAATACGGAGCCGGCTAATGCCTAGTTGATCAGATAGGCTCACCAGCCAGATAGCAGCTGAGTTGGGTCTTAAGTAAGCGTAAATTCCAGTCGTTTCTTTGCTTTGCTTTCTATATTGTTTAAAGGCGCACGCAGTGTCGAATGTTGTAATGCCATTGGTTGGTTGGAAAAAAATATCGCATTGTTAGCTTTTAAAATGTTGGAAGTATTAAATAACCCAGGCTGCTCTGGTTTGAGTTTTGTATCAATAGATGCTTGTAGTTGAGTGTCAAAATATGATTTAAAGTCATATGTGGCTGATTCGTTAGTAAAAACACGAGAAACTGCTAGACATACTACGCGTAAAGCCCCGTGCTTTTTCAATAAAATATCTCTAATCGTATTAAGAGATGTTCCAGTTTTAACTACGTCATCCAATAGCAGAACTACTTTATTACGTACACCAACGCTTGTAATCATTAAGTTTTTTAATGCATCTTCGCTAGTTCTTTTTCCGCCAAGGTGTAATGGCTTTTTAGGAGCGGTTCTATATATATAATCCGTGCCATCAATATTTTTTGTTACGAGTGCTAACTCCTTGGCTATCATGGTGGCTCCATGAAGATGAGATTTATTTGGGGTGCTAGTGGGAACAGAACAAATTACAATTTTATCTTCATAATCTAAATTAGAGCCAATTAATGGTGCTAATATATCTACGACTTGAGAAACCATATTATTCTTTTCAGTAATATTATCATATTCTGTTTTTAAGGTTTTGACGGCGCTAGTAAACTGTTTCATGCTCTCAAATTGAAATTGACTATCGGTAGCAAGTAAACTTCGTAAATGGTTGTATTTTCTACGAACTACATATCCTGATATATAATTGAAACAGTCAGTGTTTACTGGTTCAGATATTTTATTCTTTTTTTCAAAAGAAAAAAGCATATAAGAACGGCGTGTTTTTTTAGGAGCTGACGGAAGGCTTGTGCCTATATTGTTATCTTCATTAGGAGAAAGTGTATAAGAACGGCGTCTTTTTTTAGGGGTTGTCGGAAGGCTTATGTCTATATTTTCATTGTTATCCTTCTTGTGGCGCATCATTAAACCTAATTTAACTGTAAAGTTGTGCATTATAAATTGAATGCTAAGTCAAAAAAAGAATAATATACACGTATTTCTGTATTGCTGAATAGTGTAAATACACTGAAAAATCCACGCAAAATCGTGGCGGCTTATTGCGGCAAATTAGTGCAGATACACTCGTGTATATGTTGTCTATTATATGTTTTTTTGTTGATGTATTATTGCGCCATTAGAATTAAAGCTGGGGAAACAATGAGAAGGTCACGGGCGCCATCGTCATTATCGTTTAAAAATAATGCAGGCAAAAATAATAAAGAGCAGGAATCTATACCATCATTATCGCCAGCTCTTTCACGTTTTGATTCAACAAGCAGTTTTGGCTCGATATCAGAAAACCTATTATCGCTGTCGTCACGTGAGCAGATTTTACTATTTACAAACACTCGATCCCAGAGCAATCGCCCTAGCGTACCAATGGCTTCATCGGCCATACAAAGGATTTTCAAGACCAAAGGGTTGGATACGGCTGCAATCCCAGATGAAAAGGTTGAGGGTGTAGTCCACTCTTTAGGGATTTATTATCCTGAACGTATACGACATGAACTAGCAAAAAGCTTTATGAAAGAATATGAAGGATCATTTCTTTTTAGTGAAAATATTATTAAATTAAAGAGCTGTGATGAAAATGTGATTAGATATTATGTTGAGCTTCTAAAAATATTTGTTATTGATAATAATAAGTGTGATCTACAAAAAATAGTAATTTGCTCTGTCCCTAGCAGCAAAGAACAATCATCTCATGGTATTACTAAAGTTGCTCATCAACTCGCAGAAGAAACTGGTAATATAAATGGAACAAATATTTTAATTCGCACAGTTGATAAACAACCATTTAGTGCTGGTACGGGCAAGAGGAGTCTTGAAAATGCATCGCTTGGATTAAAGGTTTGTGATCCTGGAGTGCAAGACAAAACCATTCTTTTGCTGGATGATGTATGTACAACAGGCAGCAGCATGTCGGCAGTAAAACTAGCATTGGAACGTAGTGGTGCTGCCAGAGTTGTATGTTTGGCTCTTGGTTATACCTATAACCAAAATTTTAAAAAAAGTTATACCGCCTCACCATTAGTAGAAGCTTTGCTTAACTATATTGAAAAGCAAAAAGAGGAGAGCGATCCCGAATACGCTTTAGCAATTAAAGATTCATATAGGCTTTTAGAAGCAAAAGTACCAGTCATCCAATTTTTAAGACCCAATTCACAAGTAAATGCAATCGTTGCAACCAGTTCCTCACAGTTTCTTCCGAGAGGTTGCCGTCTTGGGTCGTTAGTTAGGGGTGGTACTCAATCTGTGGTCGGACAATGTCCATCAAGTTTCATTCCACCTAGAAGTATTCAATTCGAGGCCCCACAAACCACATTAATTTTCAATGATATCAATGCAAAAGAAACAACAACGACGAAGAGAGAGAGGCTAGATGCTACCCCTACTAGTCCAGCCAAGAGCCGAAAAATTACTAACAAAGGTGTGGTGGTTTATTTAACATGATGTAAGCAATATACGGAGCTTCAATTTTTGTGAAGCTAATTTGTGTCTATAAAATTTACCGCCAACTAAAGTTGCTTAAAATGGGCCTTATGGGATCCTAAAAAAATTTGCGACAGGATTTAATCGCGTGTTAGACTTCCCGAAAGTAGGGGGGGGGGATGCCATGAAGTTGTCTGTTGAGCAAGTATTAGCCATAAACGCTATGTCAGGAGCTAAAAAAGCGGCGTTGGTGTCAATGGTCACTGAAGTAAGTAAGGATGTCTCCTCTTTTGAAGATTTTTTTGCTTTCGTAAAGGAAATTAAACCAGCTTGCACAAAGTATGAGTTAGAAAATTTATTACAGATAGCAAAGCGTCAAGTTTCGCTATCAAAAGAAAGTAATATACATATTATCTCTGTATTAGATCAATCTTATCCACGAATGCTAAACGGTATTCCTAATCAGCCACTAGTACTTTTTGCAAAAGGTAATGTATCGCTCCTTAATGCTGATCTTTCAATTGCAATTGTTGGCACTAGGGAGGCCAGTGAATGTGCTGTACAATCAGCTCGATCCTTTGCTAAATCGATGGCGGATGAAGGGGTTTGTATTGTAAGCGGGTTAGCTTTAGGTTGTGATACTGCCGCACATGCTGGGGCACTTGCTGCGTCCATTACCGGGAAGACTATAGCAGTTATGGCTCACGGTTTACATATTATTTATCCTAAAAAAAACGAGGTGCTTGCTAAAAACATAATCAAGAATGATGGGTGTTTAGTTAGCGAACATGCTCCTGGGGTAGGCATACAGAAGCGATTTTTTGTGGAGCGCAATCGAATTCAAAGTGGATTATCTGTAGCAACAGTTGTAATACAAACAGGTACATCTGGTGGAACGATTAGTACCGCAAGGCATTGTTTAAAACAAAACAGACTATTGGCTTGTATGGCTCCGCCTAAAGAAGATATTGAGAATGCGGACTATGCTGGTAATAAGCAATTGATTGCTGAGGGAGCCAAAGTTGTGAAGGGTGTTGAAGACATAAAATTGCTTATTAGTAATAACACCTCTTCAGCCAGTGCCTTAATTCTAGACAATGATTTGCGCGAAAAAAAAAGGAAAAGAAACTATTCTGGGCTACAACAATCTATAACAAAATATATAAAACCAAATCCTCTTACATCATCCAATACAAGCAGTGAGGATTTGCCACCACGAGTCCGAGTCCTTACCTCATCTTCAAGCGTCAATCAAAAATTCAAACCACCTGGACCTAGACAAACACCAGCATTTAATAATGCAATCGGTGCAGCTAGTTCCAACACACAACCTAATGCCAAGAAAGAGAGCGCTCGTGCTACAGACCTTAAGCGTAAGCCTCAACCAAACTTTTAAAAGATTTAATAGATGGGTAAATTGTACCTTTTGGCATGTTTGTTTTCTTATAAGTAATTTAAGCTGCTTTAATTATTTATAATAATTTGTCCGGCCGATCAGTAAAAATTGCCGTTACGCCGCGCTCTAGCCATAACTTGGCAAGTGCTGGCTCATTCACAGTATACAGCAAGACCGGAATTTGGTTTTTAGTTGCTAAAGCCAAGTCTTGTTCCGTTATGGTCTTAACATTGCAATTAATACTAGTAAAATTATGCTGCTGGGCAATGGCTATAGTTTCTTCAGTAAAATTATCGATCAAATAGGCTATCGGTAAATTTGGTAACAACTTACGCAGTGCGATTATAGCTTCTGTATCAAAACTAGAAACCAACGGTAAACTAGCAAATAAATTAGCGTATTGCGCCAAAAAGCTAGCCATTTTGTCTGCATGTTTTTGTGGCTGGTCCGTTGCGC
>JACCDN010357610.1_pt1 | contig 11918 bp, 14 predicted proteins | sample 7441691 | NCBI WGS metagenome assembly JACCDN01 (sample SAMN15323439, study PRJNA562643) | freshwater metagenome | isolation source: river surface water | place: USA:Blue River Watershed | collected 2017-08-16
AGTATTCACTAAGATTAAATCCGCGGCTTCTACATCTCTAGTACTTCCATATCCGTTCTCTTCTAAAATAGATGCTACCACTTCGCTGTCGGCAAAATTCATCGCACAACCATAGCTTTCTACATAAAAGAACTTATCGTAGTCTAATTTTTTGTTAACTAATTGACTATCAAATGGTTCTCCATTATTTTGATATGGGTCCTTATGGGGTGAAAATGGGGTAGTATTTTGATAAAGCTCCATATTTTATATCTGTTGACAATTCTAAATTTTAATAAAATGGGGGAGAATTGGGTGGAAAATATTAATTCAATAATTCACCCCATTTTTGAACGACAAATATACAAAAAAGGCCATTGTAAGTGACAGTTTGTCTTATTTAATACCATATTTACTCTTTAACCTCTCCAACTCAGCATCATACCTCCCAATACCCTCTAAAACCTCTATATACTCCTTTGCAGTGTTTGTGGAACATTGATACTCCTTTACCATAAAATCAACCATAATGGGGTTATATCTCTTAACCTTACCCTTCTTTATCTGTTTATAGGTATATATACCCTTTGGGATTACTTCAATTAGAGCGGTATATAAGCTCTTTCCTCTTACCCCTTTTAAAACCGATTTGTATTTGTTTAATATGGGGATCAAATCTATACTCAAACCCAACTTTTCAAATATGAAGAATGTGGATTTATCAAAGTTCTCCTTTTCCTCCTCTGTAAGGGTATCGTAATAATCCTCATTTTGAATTTCGGTTATGTGTTTGATATGTGATGAGAGACTTTTCATATAATATAATTTAGTAAATTGAAATATAAAATTAATATAATATGATGAAAGAATATCGTTCTCTTATCAAAGAAAACCCTCAATTATCCGAATATAGTTATCAAAAAGAATTTTTAACGAATGGAAAGTTTCTTTCATCAAAAAAACCATTTGTGTTAGCAATGGGGACATCAGCGGGAAAAACGATAACTACTATTATGTTCTTAGAAATGTATTATCGTAAAAGTTCTAATAAACATAAAAAAACATTTATAATTCCTTCATCCATAACAATACTTAGAGATAATTTTGAAAATACTATAAAAAAATTTGATCCTTCTTTCAAATATAAAGTTGCAAAGAATTCAAAAGAACTTATTAAAATACTAAATGAAAATGACTATGATGTATTGATTTGTTTACCATTAACTTTAATAAAACAAATTAAAAGTCTACCTAAGATTGATAATTTCATATTAGATGAAGCACATCAATGGTACTTTGAAAAAACAATTACTGATTTATTGTATAAATTAAGACCCAATCATCAACTTTTGCTAAGTGGTACTCCTTCAAAATTTATTCAATATGAGAATAAATTTAATTTTCAATTTGTCCCAATAATGAAATTATATGAAGAGGGTTTGGTTTCTAATGCAAAAGTTGAAATTGTTTCTGCTGACTATAATGTGAAAAATTCAGATTATATTTCAGATTATGGAAATCTTAAGAAAAGTAAATCTTTCACTAAGAATCAGAACAGAAGTTCATTAGAATATTTATGTAATTTAATGCTTACAAAAGTTAAAAATAAACCCAAAAACATATTTGATATTTTTAACTACCTACCAAAAACTATAATTTTTTGTCATAGTATTCAACAGTCAAAGGATTTCTATAATATTTTGAATAAAAATATTAATACAAAAAAAAGAGTTTTAATATCAAATCTTATTGACGATATAGATAGTAAAAAGTTTAAAATGTTTAATAACGATAAGAAACAAAAGGTATTAATATGCGTAAATAGAGGCAGAATCGGACTCAGTATGAATCAATTATTTAATGTAGTTGACTTTACAATGACAAAAAATATTGATGTAATGTTACAAATATATGGAAGACTCTTAAGGAAATCAAAATATGACGAAGTAGATAAAACATACTTTAAAATATGTCCTATAAATGATGTGTATTATTTTGAAAATATTATGAATGCAATGTTGTGTTTAACTCAAAAAGAATGGTTTACAAAATATAACGGATTAAATATGAATGGTTTAAGAATTCCTTTAATAAGAAATAATTACATAAACCAACATAAAACGAATAATACTTCTTCCAAACAAACAGAAAAAAGAGAATTTGATAGAGAAAAATTTGGGATACCTATAGATTTGAATTATTTTAAAAAAATAAAAGAAGTAAATAAAAAACTTAAAATAAAATCTGTTTCTTATACAAACTTAGATGAAGTATTTAATATTAGTAAAAAATTTCAAAGAGTTACCCATTCATATGAAAGTATTAGTAAAAGTGCTTTAAAATTTAACTCCAAAATTGAATTCTTAGAAAATGATTTCAAAGCATATAGAGCTGCTGTAAGATTAGGTATATTAAATGAGGTATGTTCTCATATGACTAAAGTTAGAAGAAATCATACTGAGAAGTCATTAAGAGAAATCGCTAAAAAATATAAAAACATTAAAGATTTCTATACAAATGACTTAAGTGCTTATAAAGCGTCTAAAAAAATGAATTGTTTTGAAAGTATTACAAAACATATGATTAATAGGTTAGGTTTAAGTAATTCTACTATTATAAAAATATCAAAAAATTATAAATCATTAGCTGAGTTAAAAAAAGATGATAAAGTTGCTTATAAAATGATATGTGATAGAGATCTCTTTAGGTATTTAAAATTTAAATAAAATTAAAATGAATAAGGGCAATAATTAATGGTGATACCGAATTTATCGCATTACTTTATTTGCTATGCTTAAAGGTGTTATTATTATTCTTTTTTTTGATATTTCTCAATAACATCTCTTCATCTTTAGGTTCTTTTAAACTATCTGATAACGAAGTGAATCTCGATATTAGATTATCCAAATCGTTCATATTTCTAAAGGTCCAAATCTGATGTGTAATTATGTAATACAATTTATTAAGTAGTATTACCTTCTTAGCGAATATATCATTATCTATATTCTCTTTCTGTATATCCATATATATTCTTCTATGGGTGAAAATTTTAACCTCACAATATGTGTGTATAAGGTTTGATTAAATTGCTTTTTTCTTTTATCTGATTACAAAGAATGGAGATTAATTAACAGATGCTTCTATGTCTAATTTACTAAAATAGTCCTTAATTTCAATTGGTTTAAACATTCTCTTTCCATTAAGTTTAACTCCTTTTGGAAACTTATTCTCTCTAATCTTTTTGTATATAGTATATCTGTTTATACCTATTTGTTTACTTACCTCTTCAATGTGTAATAATGTTTCTAATTGTATCATAGTAGTTGTTTATTATAAGTATTTAGAAATAAAATATCTCAGTGCTTATACTATATATTTCGGAGAGGGATACACTCCACCCTCCCTATACTTAATAGGATGGTGGGTATATATGAGTTAAATACTTCGGAGGAGGTCTTTAACTATGGAGTATTTGATTTCCCCATATACTATATCAAATAAATACCCTCAGTATTAATCGTATAGTATCCACCCAATCCGTTTATGTATCTCAACAAAGGTGAAACTTAACCTAATGGTATTGTATATTAAATGGTTCATTATAGGTAGGGTGAGAGACGAAACCCTATAATTACTAAACCTAATACTCATAATAAACTAAAGGAATATACCATTGATATTACTATATATGTTTACTACTCATATAAGTATTAACAAATAAACTCAAACGAACACTTTTTAAAATGTCCAACCCAATTTTACAGATTTAAAAGAATAATATAAATTTTTATCCATTTCAAAATTGCCTTCCCAATAAAAACTAATTACTTTGTTGTTTTGTACAATATTCATATTGTCAGTAAATTCCAAATTATGAGTATATATTGAAAAGTTATCCTTATCTCTAAAACTGATTATAAATCTATCTTTATTTAAATTAGAAAATCTATTATCATTTATATCGTTGAGTTCTGCTGTAAATTTATAATACATTTGACCATTGCTATATTTTGTAATGAATATAAATTCCTTAAAATTTAATTCCTTATTTAAAGTAGAATCAATTTCCCATATTTTTTTCTTAGAAATACTATCATTTATTTTAGCTTCATTTGCTTTCTCAATTGCTGCAATTTTGTCAATTTTATTTTTTTTAAAGCTTTGGAAAGTAAAATTTACTGAAATAACAAATAATGATATTGCTGTAATTATTAGTAAAAATTTAATAGTAATAACCTTTTTTATAGTGTCTATTAATTTAATCATAAATTATTGGTTTAGTTTATTTAACTCTTTAGCTTCCTCAATATTAATTCGCGCCTTATAACCGTGTTTTTGAAGTAATGCTAAAAGATTATTACCATCCAAAAGAGTAAGTGGTTTCCCTTTTGCAAATTCGTATGCATCATTTCCGTAGTGAGAAGTAGTTACAATTATACCTTTAGTAGCTCCTTCATTCATTACAGTACCGTATAAATCTCTAATTGCAGAAACACCAACAACATTAGTATATCTTTTTGATTGTATCACAATTTTACCACCTCTAATAGGGTCGGGGTCAAAGGCAATTGCATCAACACCTCCATCGCGCGAAGATTGAGTGACTTTAACTTCACCTCCATTATGAGCAAATTCTTTTTCAAATAATTCTCTAACTAAATGCTCAAATGCCTCCCAATCAACTGAAGCTAAATTTGTAGAGGTATCAATATTTTTTAATACTTCCTCAGATTGGATAAATCTGTTATCTTTTTTGTTAAAAACAACTAAAGGAGCAATTGGGGTATATTCAGATAGATTAGCTGCTGAAATTCCTTTTAACTCTTCAAATGCTATTTTTAAATCAATGTGATTGTAATCTAAATCTTCAAATTTGTCCCTACTTACTGTGACAGAAAGAATACACCTATTCTCAAACTTTCCATTCTTTTTATTAGGTATATTAACCCAACCATTTATAGTTAGTGTGTTAATATGTTTATTGTAATCTGAAAGGTAAATTTCTTTTAAAATTCTAAAAACAACTGAATATAAAATCTTATTGTAAAGCTTTTGATAATCTTTGTCATTGTATAAAATAGGTTCAAATCGTCTTTCTCTTTTATATTCTTTATATCCTTTAATATTGGAGACTTCATCTTTAATAGGAAGATCCATATCTATTCCTATATGATTATCAATATTAAGATTTTGAACATTAGAACTTATCTTATAGAGGGAGTTTAATTTAGAGAATTTTAATATGCCATTTACAAAAGTATCTATGTGCTTACCTTCCTCATATTTTTCAATCGTATTTTCAAATTCATTTATTACATTAGTGGAAGTGTTGATTTTATCTTTAATAAAATCTTTTAACAGTTCTTTTTGAATTTCCCATTTTTTGTTAATTATCTCTAATTGTTCATTTCTGTATTTAATTCTTTCTATTTGATCTAAATGATTTTTTAATCTATTTTCATTCTCCCTTTCTTTATTTTGTTTATTACCCCAAAATGAATCCCAAAAACCAATATCAATTAAATTCAAATCTGTTTCATTTGGCAATTCCTCTATTTCTCCTAAATCAATTGGCAGTTTTACAATATTATCTTTAATCAAATTTAAATTATCCAATAAAGAATCATTATATAATAAAGAGAACCTATTAAACCAATAATCATCTTCACTAAACTCTTCGTTATATAAATTTATAAATTTCTCATTTTTAGTAGGATCTTTTGTCCAAAATTTTGATTCTAAATTTCCATAATTACTAATAAAATCTCTATTCCATTGCAATAGCATTTCTAATATTGCCATTTCTATTTTTATTGGAAATTCAGATATACTATTTGATTTTATACTAATTCTATTTAAAAACGAGTCTTCAACATACTTAATAATTGGGAGTTCAAAGTTGAACCTATCTTCATAGCCCAAACTCCATTGCTTTAAATTATTCCTTAATGTATCAAAAAATGATCTTTCGTTAGGAAAAGTCAAATACGATAAATCATAGTTCTGTTTAAAATTAAAATTCAAACCTAAGTTAATGTCCTTATTACCTCCATTATGTTGAAAAGAAACTTCTACTGCTGACATTTATTTTTACTTTTTTATAGTTCTTATTAATCTAACATTATAATGAATCTCATCACCATTAAAGTATCGCCAACCCTTATCTAATTTGCCATCTGCAAATTCAACAGTAAATACTAAATTTTTTCCATACACTTCATTTGAAAGATAATATTCACCCCATACAAACCCTTTTATTTTATCTCTAAACTCATACATTTTTAATAATTCTTCTTTAGATGGTAACCTCCATCCATTTCCAATATTTTTCGCAATTTTCAATGCCTCATCATATGTACATTCTTTTGGAATATCATATTGCGCAACTTCTACATAATTAAATTTGATAGGGGATCCTATGAAATTTTGTTTTGAAGATAGATATAGATTAACATCTTTTTTTGATTGGGAGTAAGAGTTTAAATTAAATAAAGAAATTAAAAGAACAAAAACATATTTCATATTTGTTATTTTTAAAATATCCCTCCCATTAATTGATATAATTCAACTGTTTCTTTTATGGATTTAATTTGTGAAGGTGTTATTGTTTTAGTATCATAATATTGTCTTCCCTCTAATCTGATTTTGGCTGATTTGCAAACAATTAAAGCATTAATTATTTCTTTAATTTCTGAATCAACTACTTCATCCGACCATTCCCATATACCACTATCATTATCGGTCTTCATATCTGATGGGGTATATGAGTATGCTTTACCATCGATTGAAAATTTATATTGCCTAATAAATAACCAATCATCAGAGTAATACTGATGCACAATCCTTAATGCATTTGGAACTCCATTTTTTGTACCAAAGTAACAATAGAATCCATTTGCATTTCTATATGTTGGGGAGGACTTTGGCTCATACCAAACTAAATTATTCTCATCAAACTCATCTTTTCTAATCCTAAACTTCTTTTTTAATTCTTTGATTTGAGGAGTTTCCTCAATTACTTTTTGATTTTCAGATGGTTTACTAAGGTTTTCTTTTAGTTCTTTCCCACTTTTCTTTGCAGATTCAATTGCTTTTTGATCCATTTCTGCGATTGATTCAGCTTTCAACTTATATTTAATATTTTCTCTTTGTTCATTTAGAACTTCAAAATCATAAGTTTCTTTACCCAATTTCATCTCTTTATCAAAAGCAACGCCAATTTCATATCTTAATTTACCATAAAAATAGGCAGATGAGTCACTTTCGTATTCTTCAACTATACTATCTGTTTTGTAATCCATACCTACGCCTAAAATTCCTTTTTCTTTACTATGTATTAAAATAGTATATTTTTTTTTATTTATTGAATCGCACGAAATCATAATTACAACTATGAATAGTAATAATATTGAATTTAATTTCATATTTTTTATTTTTAGTACAATCCTAATTTAATTACCTCATCATTATTAAAGCCGCATTCATAGGCAATTTGTTTATTATACTTTTTTATTGCACCATTTAGAGTAAATAATCTATAAATAGCCCAAATAAATAAACCTCCAAAAGTTATATAATATAAAATTTGTTTTCCCATTTGTCCCATTGAACCATATGACCACCCTAAGAATAAGAATAACAGCCACATTGTAGATGGGTTAAGAGCCCTTTGTTGATATGCAAATTGTTTATCCATATAAAATTTATTTTCCAAATAGTTTATCTGTTTCCTTTTTAGTTAAATAAAAGAAACTTTGAACTCCATTTTTAATTACATAAATAGTCAAAATCGGAACACCTAAATATTTTGATCTTTCTACTTTTACATCAGCTTCACCTAATTTTAAATCGTAAGAATTACCTACCTCTTTTTCAAATTGATTTTTCATATCACTATAAAGAGTTTCAACTTCTGAATTTGAAGCATAAAAAGATATTGATTTAGTATTGGTTATTGTTGTGAATTTCATATCATTATAAGCTAAAGTATATAATGATCCATTATCTGTTTCAACATAACTTAGTTCTTCTTTAAACGAACCTAAAGGAGCAACCTTTCCAACTAAAACAGCTTTTTTTGTTTCAACTTTCTGTCCAATTTGTGCACTGCCCAATATTGACAAAAATAAAAACCCAAATGTTATAATTTTTTTCATTTTACCAATCATTTTTTATTAAATTAATATTGAACTTTTCAGAAAAGTAATTCTCTATGCAGTGTCCCATTGAGGTTTGTGGTTTTCTATCATCATAAATTCCGTTATTCCTTAATAAATGAGTAGATAGTTTTTGTATACCAAAAGAAACAACATTGAAAGTTATATTAGATGCAGTAATTTTATATTTTCCATCTTTCCAAACAATTGAAACATTTGTTGTCATTGGAAAAGCCAAACATCCATTCATATTCCATCTACTTAATCCGTATTTTTTATAGTCAATATAAACACCCTTAATTGTAAATGTTATAATATTTGAACTTTTTTGAAAATCTGAAACATCGGATATATTGGGAATGTTAGAAACTAATATTGATTCAATTTGTGAAGCATTTAAAGTATCTATATTATATATTCTTTCAAATATGATTTGATTCCCATTTCTTTTTAAATACAAATAGTTAGTATCTGTTGATATAGATGTTGAGTTTGATGACATATCATATAAATCATCTTTGCTTTGAGCATTACCTAAAACGACAAAGAATACCATAACAATTGTCATTATTTTTCTCATATTTCACTTTTGTTAAAGTTAGCATTAAGTATTTGCATAGTGAATTATCTCTATATGATTTATTATATGTAATTGCGAATCTTCAATTTTTTACATTACAAAAACATCTGTTTTTGTACAATTGGTCCTTAATTTTGTAACCTAAGTCATTGAAAATCAGTCAAATAAATGAATATATTATTTGTTTTTTATATGCGTCTTTTGTAACTTTAGGTATAAAATCAACAAAAATGAACAAAATTGTATCGTATCTGAGATGTTCTACATCTTATCAGTTAGAAGGCCACTCAATAGACAACCAAAGATTGAAGATTAAACAGTACTGCGAACTCCATAATCTGATTTTAAGTGAGGAGATAGTAGATGAGGGAGTTAGTGGTAAAACCTCAAAAAGAGAGGGTTATATGAAATTATTAGAAATAATAGAAAATGGGGGATGTGATGGTGTAATAGTTTATTCACTTAGCCGTTTTAGCAGAAACACAATGGATACACTTTCATCTATTGAGAAAATGAACCAAAAGGGGATTACTTTCCACAGTTTAAGTGAGAGTATAGATACTTCCTCACCCAATGGAAGGTTCTTTTTAACCATTTTAAGTTCACTTTCACAGTTGGAGAGGGAAATTACTTCCCAAAGGGTAACGGATGTTCTAAAGGGGTTAAAAACCACCAATAAGCCATATTCTAACGACTTATATGGATATGATAAAATAGATGGTCATTTGGTTGAGAATGAGATTGAGCAAAAAATGATAAGAAAAATCTTTAAAATGAATAAATTAGGATTCACAAATTATGAGATTGCAAAGTTCTTAAATGAAAAAGGATATAAAACAAAAAGAGGCGGTAAGAAGTTTTATTGTGGAACAATTGATTATATTGTTAAATCAAAAGCAGCATAATTTTAAATAGAGATTGTTTTTATTTTGAAGACTACAGTTTTCTCAGAAATTTTTAAAAATAAATCAGAATAAAATGAATAATGATATAGAAAAAGATCAAAAAGATGAATGGATAAAAGAAGAGTTAGAAAGAACGAAATATCATTTAGTTGCAATGTATTTGGCTGCAATATTTTTTATATCAATCATATTCATTTCTAAAGAAATGTTTTTAAAAGATAAAACATTATATGAATCTTTTGAAGGTTTATTGAGTTATATCAAATTAAATTGGATTGAAATTATTGTTATGTATACAATTCTACCTTCACTTTTTGTATACGGACATAGTTTACATCAAAAAATTAAAGAAAAAGAAGGTGTATTATATAAAATTATGTCTGTAATAGCTGCTCTTTCTATGCTATATGTTGGATCATTAATTTTTGTTAGCTCATTAGAAAGTTTAATAAAACTATATTCTGATAATTTTAAATTGTGGATTTCAATTATGATATGTTTAGCTATTTGTTGTTACTATTTTATGATTGAAAAAAATATTTTCAAATAAAATTACTTTTAATCTTTGTTTCTTCTATTTTTATTACTATTGCTTATCAATGTTTGTTGAGTAATTTTCTTAAATGTATTCAATTTAGATTGTAAATTTTCTCTTATATAATATCTCTCCATTACGCTAATTGAATTTCCACTAATCTCTGATATTTGGTAAGGAGTAATATCATCTCTTCTAATCATATAAGATATAAAAAAGGATCGTAAGTTATGTGAGGAGAAAACTCCATATTTGTCCCATTGTTTATTTATACTTAGTTCATCTTTAAAGATATTCATATAGTGTGTAATACTTCTTTTGCCATTTGGATTATCAAAATGATTTGGCGAAGGGAAAGTATAATAATCTGATTTTGGAAAAAGTTCAAATATTATATCTACAATATTGGTTTCATAACGGAGTCTTTTTCCTTCATCTACTAATTTAAATTCAACGCCAATTGGTGGTTTAGTCCATCCATATATCACATCATTAATTGGTACATTTCTATCTTTTCCTTTTGAGTTTCTGATCTTAAGTGCCCAACCGTCTTCTGTTTTATCAAAGAAACTACCCATATCTTTTGGATAATTTTTTAAATGGAATTCGTTATAAACAGATGGATTTCTATATGCGTATAATACTTCTCCAATTCTAAACCCACCTCTTAATTGTAACAGAGAAATAAAATAAACAATATCTCTACCTAAGAAGTGAGGGGGTTGATTAACCTTTCCATTTTTGTCTTTTATTCTATTAAGCACACCTTCATTTTCACAGTATTGAATCCAAATATCTCTAATTCGTTTTATACAATCGTTATAACAGTTTTCATAATACTCATTACGAAATTCCTTTTCTACAATTGAATTTACCTTTTTGCCACATATTTGCTCAATCAACAATTTTTGAAGTTGAATTGTAATTGGTTGGGAAGGGAATAGTTCTAATCCTCCAAATATCTTATCATTTACTAACCACTCTAAAAAGAACCTTATGTCTTCTACATAACCTTTAATAGAACCTCTACTCAAATTTCTGTCGTATAAGTGTTGGATATAATTTTTAAAAACAATCTTCATATCATTTGTGGGAACAATTTGAAGTTTAATTCCTTCGTCATTAGACCATTTTTTGAAGTCTCTAAGACTTCCCATCATTGATTTTGTTGTTTTTTCAGTTCTGCCGATTTTGGATTTCCCCTCTGTTTCAATTTTATCAATATATAATTGTACGAAAGGGGATAGGTATCTTTTATCTTTAGATGAAATAGTGAAGTTTGATTTTAGCTTTGAAAGTAATAGTTCGCAACAGTATTCAAATGAAGATTGTTTAGGTTCTTTCTCTTTTGGTTCAACTGAACATAGGTATTTGTCCCTATTATTTGAATTGGTACTTAAGCGATAATACCAAAAGTAGCTATCATTGTGTTTCTTAATTCTGAAAGAACCTTTGTACTCAGTTTTTAAGATTTGATTTGAATGAACAAAGAAGTTTTCTAACTCTTCACTCCATCCATATTTCTTTTTAAGTTTAGATTGTTCCATTGAAAAAGTATTAATTAAAGTTAATACTTTTCATCAAAATGGGGGGAAATTGGGGTAAAATATTGATATTGTATCATAATGTATATGATAATCAATTAGTTATGACGACAATAACCTTCTACATAGAAAAATTGATCAAAATGTCGATCCTTTTTATCAGACAGAAATGCTTCGCCTTGTCTTTTTTCATCATGTTCTCTTGCTCCAGTAGCGTAT
>JACCDN010869940.1_pt1 | contig 11916 bp, 7 predicted proteins | sample 7441691 | NCBI WGS metagenome assembly JACCDN01 (sample SAMN15323439, study PRJNA562643) | freshwater metagenome | isolation source: river surface water | place: USA:Blue River Watershed | collected 2017-08-16
GTACGCGAATGCTGCAGGCATCTGAGTACGGAAATCAAAACGATAATCTGGTCCTCCCGCCTCCAGCAGTAATACCGTAACATTTGTGTCCTCGGTAAGGCGTGTTGCCAGTACGTTACCGGCTGAACCCGCACCAATAATAATGTAGTCATACTCCCTATTGGTTTCCATACACCTATCCTGACGATTAAAACACAGAAATAAACGGATTAAGCTCAACCTGAACAGATTTAATACGTGTATATTGAGCCAGGGCAGAAATGCCATTTTCCCGGCCCACACCGGACTGTTTATAGCCACCAACCGGCATCTGAGCAGGTGATTCTCCCCAAGTGTTAATCCAGCAAATTCCTGCCTGGAGTTGATGAATAACACGGTGAGCCTTTGCCAAATTATGGGTCACGACACCGGCGGCCAGACCAAAGTGGGTATTATTTGCACGACGTATGGCTTCATCTTCATTTTCATAGGTCAAAATGCTCATCACCGGACCAAATATCTCCTCTTTCACAATGGTATAGTGGTCCTCACAATCAGTAAAAATAGTGGGTTGAATCCAGGCGCCCTTAGCATAATCACCGGTCATCTCCCGTTCCCCGCCAATCAGAACCCGCGCGCCTTCCCGTTTACCGCTCTCAATATAACGCAATACATTTTCCATATGTGAAAAGCTCACCAATGGACCAAAATTAGTTCTTGGATCAATAGGTTGACCAAGCTTGATACGCTGGACAGCGGTGACAAGTTGCTGTTCCAGCAAGGCTTTTTGCGAACGGTGTACAAACACACGAGTACCATGGGTGCATACCTGGCCAGAACTGTAAAAATTTGCCATCATGGCAATGTCCGCTGCCAGTTTGATATCCGCATCCGGCAAAATTAACAACGGCGATTTACCACCCAGTTCCATCGTCACCTCTTTCAACGAAGAGGCGGCGGCACTGGCCATCACCTTTTTTCCAGTTGTGACACTACCCGTAAAGGAAATCTTTGCGATGCGTGGATGTTCGCTCAGCCACTGGCCAACCAGAGATCCTGTCCCCTGGACTACGTTAAAGACGCCATCCGGTACACCTGCTTCGGTATACACCTGTGCCATCTTGATGGCCGTCAGGGGCGCCACTTCACTTGGTTTAAAAATCATTGCATTGCCTGCTACCAGTGCAGGTGCAGACTTCCAGAGAGCAATTTGAAGCGGATAGTTCCATGCACCAATGCCAGCAGTGATACCCAGTGGTTCGCGGCGAGTATAAAAAAAACTTGTGTCCCGTAGCGGATATTGCTCACCTTCAATGGCAGCAGCCAATCCAGCATAGTACTCCAATACATCGGCACCCATCGCAATATCAACGCTTGAGGTTTCAGAAAAAGGCTTACCCGTATCCATAGTTTCAAGGTATGCCAGTTCATCGTTACGTTCACGCAAAATAGCGACTGCACGATAGAGAATACGTGAACGTTCTGTGGCGGTCATGGCCTGCCAGATACGTTGACCACGTTCAGCACTCTCAACAGCCCGCTCAACATCCGATTCAGTGGCACATTGTACCTTTGCCAGTACTTCACCATTGGCAGGATTAATCGTTTCGAAAATCTCATTTCCACCGGCATCAGTCAGCTGGCCATGGATATAGAGTTTTTGTAGGGGAAATTTTGGCATGACCTTTTCCTTTTACTGTGCTGGCCTTCGTACTGAACATCTGTTGCCAGTCAATTTCTTAACACAACATCAAAAGTTTAAAATAAATGTGTCATATTGTTAATTTAATGTTTAAATTTGATTTCCTGTACCCTGCACGATGAAAACTCACAATGACGGTCATGAGTCATCATTCCCCAAAAGAATCTATCCCTATCAATCTGGTCGTCTTTGTCAGCTCAGTAGCCGTTATCTTGCTACTGAGTACCCTGCTTGTACTCAACCCCGAAGCAAGTCAACAGTGGCTAAACCACACTCAATTCTGGGTGTCTGACGTTTTCGGCTGGTATTACATGCTGTTGATGGTGGTGTGTATGGTGTTTGTCTTCTGGTTGGCACTGTCACGTTATGGTCAACTCAAGCTAGGTCATGATCATGAACAGCCACAATTCCGTTATATCTCATGGATATCCATGCTATTTTCTGCCGGCATTGGCATTGCGCTGATTTATTACGGTGCCTATGAACCTTTGGATCATTTCTTACAACCACCGGAAGGACAAGGTGGCACAGTGCAAGCAGCGCGTGAAGCAATGGTGATCACGTTTCTACATTGGGGATTGCATGGTTGGGCACTCTATGCACTTATTGCCACGACGCTTGCGTGGTTTGCCTATCGACGCGATTTACCACTGACACTGCGCTGTGCACTTTATCCGCTTTTTGGTCAGCGTATTCACAGTTGGATCGGGCATCTGGTGGATAGTTTTGGTATTCTTGTCACGGTTATCTCAATGGTTACCAACTTAGGCATTGGTGCATTGTTGATCAATGCAGGTCTTAATGACCTGTTTTATATCCCCCAAAATACCCGGATACTAACGGTGCTTATCATTGTGATGATGGCAGTGGTAACCTTAATTGCAATAACCGGCATTGAGAAAGGTATCGTGATGCTCTCTAATATCAATGTTGGTTTTCTCTTGCTACTGCTGATGTTCGTTTTTATTGCCGGCCCCACTCTCCATTTAGTACATAGCTTGCTACAGAATACCGGTGAGTACCTTAACTCTCTTGTTCGTAAAAGTTTTGATATTTATCTGTACGGAAAGGCACGTCAGTGGCAGGGAGCATGGACCCAATTTTACTGGGCATGGTGGATAGCCTGGTCACCTTTTGTTGGCTTGTTTATTGCCCGCATATCTAAAGGTCGTACCATCCGTCAGGTAATTTTTGGCGTCTTGTTAATCCCCCTTTGTTTCACGCTTACATGGTTTTCTGTGTTTGGTAACACCGCCATCAAACTGGTGCTAGAAGGTGGATCTCAGATGCTTGGTAAAGTGGCTCTCGCTGACCCACCGATGACCGTATTCAAATTATTCGAATATCTGCCGTGGACAAACTTAACAACAGGTTTCATTATTCTGATTAGTTTCATATTGTTCCTTACTCCAGTGGATTCCGGCATTCTCATGATTGCCAACCTCTCCAGCCTCAGTGGGAAACTCAGCAATGATGCGCCGGCATGGATACGAATCTTTTGGGCAAGTATCATCACGCTGATCTGTATCGAGCTGCTCTATGCTGGCAGCTTCAGTGCCATGCAGACAGCAGTGGTGTTATGTGGCTTACCTTTTTCACTGGTGATTATTCTTTATATTATTATTTTTTATAAAGAGTTACAGGCTACAGACGTGAGAGCAGTACATAGTCGGGAAAGCGTGAAACAGGATAAATAGCGCTACACGACACCCGCCAGCATAAAAAAACGCACTTACTCCGTCAATTGATGCAACATGCGTATTACCTGTTGTACTTCCTGTGAAGTCAGGGCACCATCTTTGAAAAATTGCACGATACCCTGCTTATCCAGCAGCACTATGGCGGATCCCTGGTGAGATAAATCCCAAGCCTGCCTAACCTTACCCTTATCATCGACGATAAACTGTGACCAGGGAAATTCTCGTTTACTGTCTTCAATACTATTACGCACAAAAACAGCCGTACCCCAAATAGCCTCATCAAGATTAATAATAGTTGTTGTTTGATAATGTTCACGTGGCAAGCGCGCATTTTTGATGGCTTCAATTAATGGAGCGTTCATCTTACGTCCATCAGTACGCGCAGCAATATGTTGAATAACACGGACTTTCCCAATCAATTGCGCACTGTGCCATGGTTCATAGCTAAATACATTATCATTGTAGATTAATTCGCCTTTATCACTAACGATAACGGGACTTACCGATTGGTTTATTTGTATGGAATGAGAAAAGCAAGGAAAAATGAAAAACAGGGAAAGAATAGACCTCCTGCAAAATGTGCTACAAAGCAACCGAGTGTATACAAAGTCACATGAGGATTCGAGCACCTTAGACAACGCGCCCACTCTTTCACCATAGAGTTTTGCAAGCAGTTTTATAAATAACCTATTGTGCATAATATTTTTTATTTGTTAATAAACAAACCTGATATTATATTTTAACTAAAATAAAAAACAATAAATTAACATAAAATTTACCTATCGACATTATTTAGTGCAGCTGTTATTCTGTTACACGTACCTATTAATACTTAGCGTGAAATTGTAGTGTAACCTGTTTCACTGAATGCCCGTGAACAGGCCGGTTCTTCAGAACTCCTTAAATTCCTATTATCATCCTACGTTAGTGTCATTCTTCGGCCATTTTTAAAACGCAGCCCTGTCGTGTTATGGAGGAAAGTAAAGATGAGGATTTTTCAGTGCTACAACCCTGGTAAGATCGCTATGTATGTAAAAACCCTATTCCGCGGCCGTTTATATATCAAAGAGATGGGCGCCTTTGAATTTGATAAGGGCAGGATTTTATTACCGAGGGTACGTGATAAACGCCATTTTAGTGTCATGTCGGAAGTCAACCGTCATATCTTGCAATTGCAGTTAATGAATTCATGACAACAACTCAGTTCAGTGAATTAAGCTAATACTCAACTCATCGCCATCGCGGCTCTGGCTGGGCCGCTCCCCCATACCAGTAAAAACATTGTGTTGAATATCAACCGCCCTGTTTTACTCCCTTGCATCTTGGTGAGATTTTGATACTACCGGGTTTGGTGGTTCGCTGATCCGGGTCACCAACAACTGGTCGATTTTATGGCTATCAATATCAACCACTTCAAATTTATAACCAGCGTATTTAACAAAATCAGTACGTTTTGGGATCTTACGTAGCATATACATCATAAAACCGCCGATAGTTTCATAGCTGGAATCCTCAGGAAACTCTTTTATATCAAGCACATGCATTACATTATCAATCGGAGTTCCCCCCTCAATCAGCCAAGAGTTTTCATCGCGGGCCACAATTTGCTCTTCCTGACCCTGTCCTACCAAATCTCCCATCAGTGTTGTCATCACATCACTCAGTGTAATGATGCCAACCACTAAAGCGTATTCATTTAAAATAACCGCAAAATCTTCACCCGCGGTTTTAAAACTTTCTAACGCTTCAGACAACGTTAGTGTATCAGGTATAATTAATGCTAAATGAATTTGTACCGCGTCATTTAATACCAGATTACGGTTACTCAATACACAATTTAATAAGTCTTTGGAGTCAACATAACCCAAGATTTTATCGATATTGCCATCACACACAAGGAATTTGGAATGGGGATGTATAGAAATTTTTTCTTTGATGCTTGCTTCATTTTCCTGCAAGTCAAAATAGATAATACTTTCGCGCGAGGTCATAGCGGAAGGTACAGTACGTGATTCAAGTTCAAAAACATTACCAATTAATTCATGTTCTCTTTTGCGCAGTACTCCAGCCAATGCCCCCGCCTCTACGACCGCATAAATATCATCATAGGTGATATCATCATTCTTTATTATTTCAAAATGAAACAACCTAAAAACCAGATTTGCCGCCCCATTAAAAAACCAGACCAAAGGACGGAAAATCAGTAAGCAAAAACGCATTGGGTTAACAAGGCGAATGACCACAGCCTCGGGTACAATCATACCAATACGTTTGGGTATCAAATCAGCAAACAAAATAAACATACCGGCTACCAGAATAAACGAACAAACAGAACCAATCTGCTCAGCCTGCTCTGGCGGCATAACGCTTTCAAAAACCTTTTGCAATGAAGGGGTAAAAACGGCATCTCCAATAATTCCGCCTAAAATGGCCACTGCATTAAGACCAATCTGTATAACAGTAAAAAATACCCCCGGCGTTTCCTGTAATTTTAATACGCGTGCGGCATTAATATTGCCATCATCAGCCAGAATTTTTAATTTTATCTTACGTGAGGCTGCTAACGAAATTTCCGCCATGGAAAAAAATGCGCTCACTGTGATCAGAAGAAGAATCAGTAATACACTATCTAACATAATTTACCCATGCCATCCACGATCACCTTATTCAGGTAGGCTAAAAGCAAAAATACCACAACCTGTGCTGTACTGACAGCACAGTATAATATTGCCAACAACCAATCATGGTTATTGTGATATCAAACATAAACCAATCTTCTTATTATTTCACAGTATTCATGTGGATTTTTATACCAATACTGTTGATGATCGTCTTACACAGATATCCACAACGGACACAATGGGCTTTATCATTTTAGCCAAAAACATAAATTTGGAGCACCAGTGATACCCTATCCTACCCTTTTGTGTGTGTGTGTACTCTTCGCCCCCCTGTGGACTTATGCCGCAAATGTACTACTGCAAATTGAAGGCCTCAGTGGAAAGCTGGAGAAAAACGTCCAGGCACGTTTATCAAGCATTAACACTGATAACATAGTTGCCGACAGCCATTTTCGGGTACTAATTGATAAAAACATTCGTCAGGGATTACGTGCATTAGGCTATTATGATCCGGTCATCGACTTTTATTATCAGGAAAAAATGGCCCCGGCACGTTCACGTTTGATTGCCCGGGTAACCGCCGGTGAACCCGTACGTATTGCTGGGGTTGATATTATTCTACGAGGCGATGCTGAATATGATAAAGATTATCAGGCGCTGTCAGGCAAAATACCCAAGGTAGGTTCAATACTGCACCATGGCCACTTCAATGATTTTAAAAACTCACTTAGCAACCTGGCACTACGTAAAGGCTATTTCGATGCTGAACTGATCCAACATCAGTTGGATGTTGCTCCACAGCTCCACAAAGCTTTCTGGAAGATTAATTTTTCTAGCGGGAAACGTTATCGCTTTGGTAAAGTATTGTTTCTTGGATCACAAATCCGTGCAGACTATTTGAAAAATCTGACGCCTTTCCATGAAGGAGAAGCTTATAGCTCAGATAAGCTCATCAGCCTCAACAGACAGCTCGTTGCCACTAACTGGTTTAATTCTGTAGTCCTGTCGCCCAATTTCACAACAGCTAAAAAGAGCAAGATCCTATCCGTGGACGCCACAGTAACACCGCGTGCCAACAACGCCATTGAATTGGGTGGAGGATACACCAGCGATACAGGTCCACGTGTTAAAACAAGCTGGAAGAAACCCTGGATCAATTCACAAGGCCATAGTCTGGCAACCAGCACTGACCTTTCCGCTCTTGAACAGAGTCTGGACGTCAACTATCAGATACCCTTACTAAAAAATCCGCTGGAACATTACTATTTACTTCAGGGTGGGTTTAAACATGCCAACCTAAACGACACAGAATCAGATACCACAACGCTGAATGCAGCACGTTTCTGGAATTTCTCCAGCAGCTGGAAATACGCCATTAATTTGCGATGGAGTCTGGATCATTATACTCAGGCCAATATTACAGATACTACTGAGCTGTTGTATCCCGGAGTCAAAATCAATCGTATCCGCCAACAGGATAAAGCCATACCGGCTTGGGGTGATAGTCAGCAATACTCAATAGAAATATCCAATGTTTTATGGGGGTCTAATATTGATTTTGCTATATTTCAGGCCCAAAACGTCTGGATACGTACTTTGGCAGAAAAAAATCGCTTTATCATACGTGGTAATATTGGCTGGATCGATACCAATAACTTTGACCGCTTACCCCCTTCCTTACGTTTTTTTGCTGGTGGTGATCGCAGCATACGCGGTTATAAGTACAAAAATATCTCTCCCAGAGATAACGAAGGTAAACTGACGGGAGCATCAAAAATGCTCACCGGATCACTGGAATATCAATATAACATCATGGCTAAATGGTGGGGCGCAGTATTCATCGATTCTGGTGAAGCCGTTAACGATATCAAGCAAAATGATTTTAAAACCGGTACTGGTATTGGAATACGTTGGGCTTCTCCCGTTGGATCAGTGAAACTGGATATAGCCACTCCAGTGAATTTAATTCATGCTAAAGAGTTAAATTTTTATATCGGCCTTGGAACTGAACTATGAAGCAGAGAAGAAAAATCGGTATCCTGTTGCTGATAGCATTTTTACTCTTGATAAGTACTGTTGCTGGTTTTCTGGTAAGCACTGCTGGCCTGCACTTATTGATCACGCATGCTGCCCGCTGGGTGCCAGGGCTAACCATTTCCAGCATCAGTGGTAGTTGGCATAATCTCAGGTTGCAGGGAATCCAATATCACATCTCTGGTACAGACAACCAGACCGCTGTCATACTTAATGTGGGCCAACTGCATTTTTCCCTACAGCCTTCTTGCCTTAAATATAGCCAGTTCTGTCTTAATAACATCCAGTTAAAGGATGTTTATCTCATGATAAATAATAAATCAGTAACCCCAACAAAGTCAGAGAGTAAGGTATTAATGCAGGAATGGCATACCCCATGGCCTGTCATCTTAAAACAATTGACTGTACGCAACGTTACCCTGAAAGTGAATGATATGGTTATCTCCCTTGCGGAGCTTGATAGCGCGGCTCAGTGGCAGGGACGTGTCCTGACACTAATGCCCACTAAAATAAACGCATTTTCGGTCACCACGTCAGAAATACAACCCTCCGTTAAAACGTCCCAGTCGATACCACATACAGCAAGAGAAACATTCAATACCTTATTCAAGAAACCCTTAATACCCCAATTGCTCAACATCCATTTACCACTGGATGTTCAAATTAAAGAAATTTCTGGCCAACAATTCTCGTTTTTCACCAAGGATAGTCCCATTCTGATTGACAACTTTCTCTTACAGGCCAATGCACAGGATACAGAGATTAGACTGGACTCGCTCATTGTTAAATCACCACAAGGTTCATTCTCAGCCAAGGGTTGGGTAGCCATGGCCGATGGATGGCCAGTTAACATGGCCATAAAAAGTATTATCAGTATCGGATCATTGAAAAATACAGGAGTCACACTGGATATTAGCGGAAAATTGCAGAATCAACTTAATCTGACTCTAAATCTCTCTGGTCCGGTTAACGCACAGCTGAATGCGGTAACATCGCCGGCAAAGGCGGGGTTACCCGTGTCATTAACCTTATTAAGCAAACAGTTCAGCTGGCCACTTACCGATAATGCTCAGTATCAATTCAATAACGTTAAAATGGATTTTTCAGGCAAGGTGACAGATTATCATGTATCCATACGATCTGATTTAGCAGGGCAAAACTTACCACCGGTTGTTATCACCTTGAATGGCCACGGTAATACTGAACAGTTTAAACTGGATCTGTTACGTCTGGCTGCCCTGCAAGGACACACTGATCTGAGTGGTGTCATAAACTGGCATAACAAAATTAGCTGGAACAGCGTTATGACATTAACCGGTATTAATACCGACCAGCAATGGCCGCAGTGGCCCGCCAGACTAAATGGAAAAATAACCACCCGCGGTACCCTGCAGGACAAAAACTGGCAAATAGCCGTTACGGAACTGACATTGAAAGGACACATCAAACAACAACCACTTTCAGCAAAAGGTTCGATAATGGGCAATGCTGCCGGGAAATGGCAAATACCGGAATTTAACCTGATACTGGGACGCAATACACTGAATATAAAAGGTAATATTGATGATACCTGGTCTGTAAATAGTAGCCTCGATGCTACTGATCTGGATGGAATTTTTCCTGGACTGGCCGGTGTTGCTAAAGGAACACTGAAATTAAGAGGTAAATTACAGGCACCTGAATTATCGGTTCAACTTACTGCAAACCATTTACAATGGCAGCAGCTTTTCATTAGCCACATTAGCCTGATGGGCCATATGCAGTCAGCACAGCACATTCAGGGCCATTTAACTCTGCAGCTTAAGCAACTCAAACACGATAAATTAAAAATTGAGTTATTGAATCTGGATGCCAGAGGCAATGAACGCCGGCACCAATTAAATATAAAACTGGCAGGCAACCCGCTGGCAGGTCAGCTGGCCCTGGAAGGGAGTTTTAACAGGCAACAGCAGCGTTTTCATGGAACCCTCAATAATACGCATTTTCATACTCCCGCCGGTGCATGGCGTCCCAACCACGCCATCGTGCTTGATTACCTTAATAGTGCAAAAAAAATCATTATCCAGCCACATTGCTGGCAAAACCCAAAAGCAAAATTGTGCATACTCAAACCGATGGAAGCAGGTCCTGGCGGACAGGTAAGCCTGGCTCTCTCCCACTTCGATTTAGCACTGATTAATCTCGCGCCAGAAATCACCATGAATGGCACTTTTACCGGGCATGCCGATATGCGCTGGCAGGCAGGAGCTGGATTACCACAGGCGCGAGCATCGCTTACAAGTAACAGGATAACAATAACAAAGAAAGCACAGAGCCCACCACAGCAACTCACATTTGATACCGTTAACTTCAATGCCGAACTGAGTAATGGGAAAGCTCAATTGGATTGGTTAATAAAACTCATCAACCATGGCCAATTTAGCGGCCACGTCACACTTAGCTCTCTTCAGGGACCACGTAATATTTCCGGTGAAATCACTATCAGTGATATGTCCATGGCCGTATTCAATTCAGTATTAACGTATGATGAAAAAATCAGTGGCATATTAAATGCTGATTTACGGCTGGGAGGCAACATCCAAAAACCGCTGGTTTTTGGTCGCATGAAGTTAGATAAACTCGAGCTCAACGAAAACTGGATGCCAGTCCAGATCACACAAGGCCACATGCTACTGGATTTTAATGGCATGAAATCAACCTTATATGGGTCAATCCTGACACCAAGCGGACAACTTACTCTTTCCGGTGATGCCAACTGGTACACTATAAATGAATGGCATGCACGCATTGTTGCAAAAGGAAAACAGTTAAGAATCAACATACCACCTATGATACTGATGGACGCTTCTCCAGATCTTACCGCCGAAGCCAGTAATCACATGCTTTCCCTCAGTGGCTCAATACATATCCCCTGGGCACGTATCGCCTTACATGACTTGCCAAAAAATGTTGTGGCTGTCTCACCTGATGAAATAATACTGAATAATAATCTTCAGCCTATTGCACCAAAGACTTCAACTATATCAATCAACAGTAATATTCTCATTCAGATGGATAACGATGTACAGCTGGATGCGTTTGGTTTACGGGCCAAATTGCAGGGTAAGCTAAAAATTATTCAACGTCCGCAGGGGTTGGGACTTAATGGCCAGATTGACATTGTTCCTGGAACTGGAAATTTTCGTGCTTATGGTCAGGATTTAATTGTACGTAAGGGACTATTATTATTTTCGGACCTGCCCACCCGACCTTTACTGGATATTGAAGCCATTCGTAATCCGGCATCAACAAACGATAATGTCATCGCTGGAGTGCGAGTGAGCGGCATGGCTGACACGCCAAAAACTGAAATCTTTTCAAATCCTGTTTTATCCCAACAGGAAACATTATCTTATCTACTGCGTGGCAAAGGTCTGAATAATTCAAAAACAGAAGATTCTATGATGACTTCCATGTTGATTGGTCTTGGGATCTCTAAGAGCAACGATTTTGTGGGGAATATTGGTGAAAATTTTGGTGTTCATAATCTAATGCTGGATACTCAGGGTGTAGGAAATAATTCCCGGGTCGTCGTAAGTGGCAATGTTACTCCTGATTTACAGGTCAAATATGATGTTGGCATATTTGATTCACTGGCAAAACTCACGTTACGTTATTATTTAATGCCGGGGCTCTATCTGGAAGGTGTATCAGGGGTGAATCAGGCGCTGGATATTCTCTATCAGTTTGAGTTCCGCTAACCCTGTGCACCCGCACAGGGGCAGGGTATGTAGAATGCAGGGGATATAACGGGTAAAACATTCTCTCATGTGGCGGTGCGGACGGGGCTCGAACCCGCGACCCCCGGCGTGACAGGCCGGTATTCTGACCAGCTGAACTA
>JACCDN010120069.1_pt1 | contig 11913 bp, 10 predicted proteins | sample 7441691 | NCBI WGS metagenome assembly JACCDN01 (sample SAMN15323439, study PRJNA562643) | freshwater metagenome | isolation source: river surface water | place: USA:Blue River Watershed | collected 2017-08-16
AAAAAAAAGCTTACAGATCACTGACTTCTTTCTTCAAGCGAGGGTTAAGAATTATCTTCAATGCCGTTATCCTCCTGGCTAACATACCCAAACTTTGGGCTTATCTAAAAAACGTCAGGTGGTAAGAGGGATTTTATATTTCTCTTGCATAAAATCAGAAAAAGCTGATAATGTAATAAATAGATTTGAGGTTTGACTTCAGATTAGTGTTTATCGCGGGGTAGAGCAGCCCGGTAGCTCGTCAGGCTCATAACCTGAAGGTCGCTGGTTCAAATCCAGCCCCCGCAACCAAGCAAAACAAGGCTTTTTCCATCCATCTCCAAACCTTAAAAAAATGCGGTGCCGCAAAAAGAAACCTGAGCTGTCAGGCTTTTCCGCCTTTTTATTCCTGTCTAGCAACAGCCTCGCAATTTCTGGCTTCCTTAATGCTCAATCTTCCCTCTTCTCCAATAAAATTATGTTCAATACCCATAGTGAACGGGTATGACCTACAATTCCCGTGGTTTCAAAAGGCCAACGGTTTCGCGAACCTCTTCCATATGGCGTTCAGCTAACGCATTGGCGCGAATACTCCCCCGGTTCAGGATTTGATCCAGCTCCCCTTTGTCTTTTAAAAGACGCTTCATTTCTTGTCCAAGGGGTAAAATTTTGGCAACCATGAGGTCGGTAAGATCTTTCTTAAAGGTTGAAAAATAACTTCCAGCGAAAGTTTTACAGACCTGATCAGCAGTTTGCCCTGATAAGGCCGCATAAATATTGACGAGGTTATAAGCTTCTGGTCGGTCTTCAAGTCCTTGAGCATGGGCGGGAAGAGGGTCTGCATCCGTTTTAGCTTTGCGGATTTTCAGGGCTAAGGTATCAGCATCATCCATCAAATGAATCCGGGAATAGTCAGATACATCAGATTTACTCATTTTGGCTGTGCCATCTCTCAGGCTCATGATGCGCGTTGCTGGCCCTTTGATGATCGGCTCGGGCAAGGGAAATACATCTTTCTTAAATTCACGGTTGAACAACCCCCCTATATCCCGCGCAAATTCAAGATGTTGCTTTTGATCTTCCCCGACAGGTACATGAGTTGCTTTATATATCAGTATATCAGCCGCCATTAATACGGGATAAGCGAGTAAACCAAGACAAGCATTCTCCCGCTGCTTGCCAGCCTTCTCTTTAAATTGCGTCATCCGGTTTAACCACCCCATGGGGGTAATGCAGCTCAAGATCCAGCTGAGTTCCGTATGGGCGGGCACATGGCTTTGAACAAAAATGGCGGACTGATCCGGGTTAATGCCGCTCGCTATATAAGCAGCCGCCATAAGGCGGCTATTCCCGACGAGATTTTTAACATCTTCCAATGTCGTTAGGGCATGGAGGTCCACAATGCAAAACAAATTTTCTTCCACCTGGTCCTGCATCAGGACCCAGGTCTGAATAGCCCCCAAATAATTGCCTAAATGAATGTCTCCTGTGGGGCGGATGCCAGAAAGAACCCGTTTCATTTTCGTCTCCTCATCATATAATAACGGTCGGTTTTACGGATGGCGCTCTTAAAATGCGGCAACAGGCGAAAAAACACTACACAATTTATTAATCCTCTGGTATGTCCAAATTACGCCGTGTCTGAGTCGTTTTGCAGGGTTGAGCTTGCTCAATGCGGCGTCATTTGAGGACGATAGAACGCGAGATTCATCAACAAATAACATTTGCATGGCTCATTCCTCTCTATTATATCAATCCTGTTCTTTCAGTTTCTTTTAAGGGCCTGGCGCACTTGCATTAAATTAAAAGCGCCTGTCAACTGTCCCATAACGCCGAAAACAGCCATACCACAAATAATGATCCCCAGAACAGACGCAATTTGCAAAGAGAGCGTATCGGGCAGCGTCGCCAGCCATTGATCACGGGCAAGGATGAGGCCGCCCCCCATTGCGGCAGCGGAAACAAGAACCTTTCCCGCTGTTATTTGAACGTGCCGTGTCAGGAAAAACCACCCGCGCCGTTGAAGAATAAGGAGTTGTAACCCCGCATTAACCCAGGCGGCAATGGAGGTTGCCATCGCTAACCCGACATGGGAAAAAGGACCCATTAAAATGACATTGAGCATCAAGTTACACGCAATGCTGATCAAAGCAATTTTGACAGGCGTCTTGGTATCCTGACGCGCAAAAAATCCAGTCGCAAAGACTTTACTTAACACATAAGCGGGAATACCCGTCGCAAAAGCCGCAAGGGCAGCGGCCGTAGCCGTAACCTGTTCCCCTTTCAAGCCATAAAGTAAGTCAATAATCGGGTAAGAGAGTAAGGCCAAACCCAGCGCCGCGGGAATCGTCAACTGAAGGGATAATTCTACAGCCAGTCCTTGAGTGGAACGGGCTTTATCTTCTTCTCCTAACCGAATTTGACGGGACAAAGAGGGGAGAAGGGCTGTTCCCATGGCTATTCCAAAAAGGGATAGAGGGAGCTGGTTCAACCGGTCAGCATAATGAAGGAAGGAAATCGAGCCAGAGGGAAGGAGGGAAGCAAACACCATATCCAGGAGTAAATTGATATTCATGACGCCCGCGCCGATCGCTCCCGGAACCATGAGGCGCATCACTTTACGGACCTCAGGCGTAAGGCGTGGCAACCGAACCCTTAACCGAAAGCCGATTCTCCAACAGGACCAATACAACCAGCCTAACTGTAATACGCCTGATAAAAATACAGCCCAGGAAAGCGCTTTTCCCGTCGTTAGGCCGGCGCCGGAAAAGAAGACCATCGCCCCGATCATGACCAGGTTAAGGATAATAGGAGCAGCCGCTGCGGCGGCAAAACGGTCCAACGAATTTAAAACGCCGCTTAAAAGGGCCGCTATTGAAATAAATAAAATATAAGGAAAAGTAATACGGGTAAATGTTATAGCCATGTTGAGTCGTTCAGGGGTTTCAGAAAAACCGGGCGCAATGGCGCCCATAACCCAAGGCGTTGCGATAACGATAAAAATAACAAATAAAATCAACGAAATACCCAAGACAGCCATCACACGTTCAGCGAGTAATCTGGCTGACTCGGGTCCTTCGCTGGCAAGTTGCCCGGAAAATTGGGGGACAAAAGACGCATTAAATGCTCCTTCCGCAAAAAATCGGCGAAAAAAATTGGGAAACTTAAAGGCGACGAGAAAGGCATCCGTAAGGGGACTTGCCCCAATGATATGAGACATAAGACTTTCCCGCACCAACCCAAAAATACGGCTAACGCCTGTAAACCCCCCAACAGTTGCGATGGCGCGAATGATTCTCATCTCCAGTATAGTCCCAAGGTTAGCTTTTGGGGGCTGATTTTGGAGCGGTTTCAGAATTTTTTTCGCACCCGTATTTTTTCTTTAAGGCCGTTAATTCACTTGTCATTTCATTTGTCATATGGGGAAAATCTGTTTTCAGTTTCAGCCAGGCTGTGCAAGCATCCTCTATACTGCCTTGCATAGCGAGCGACTCGCCCAATTTTAACAAACAATGAGGGGCTTTGGGGCCTGTCGGGTTCTTTTTATAGGCATTGGCGAAAAGAATTTTGGCCTCTTTATCTTTACCTTGTTTTAAGCAAGACTCCGCTTTCCAATACATAGCTTTAGGAACCAAAGTATCATTTGGATAAGTCTTCATAAAGCGCTCAAACGCCCTTTCGGCTTCCTTATAAGCTCCTTTACCATAAAGAGCAAAAGCTTCATTATATTGGGCTTCAGCATTTCCAGCAGGAAGTGTGGGCGCTACATCTTCCGCATGTTTTGTCGCTGTTTCTCGAATTGTCTCTACATCCTTATTTTTATTATTTTTTACCTTTGATGGTCTCTGTGCGCCTTCCTCTTCATCTCCTGGAGCTGATTGTTCCAGAAGTTTTAAGACAGATTCGGTTTCTTCATCCTTTTCAGTCGGGAGGACTTGAGAAGAGGTTCTATCAGAGGAAGAGGTCTGTGTTTGGGACCAAGGTTCATTCTTACTTTTTGTTGCTGGTTTCGCGTCCAGGGAACCCGAAATGGCGGGAGCTGTTTTTTGCGAAGCGCCTGCTGACCGCAGCGTTGCATTTTCTTTTTGGAGCTGCCTGATATCATCGCGTAAACTCTGTAGTTCATCTTGCACACGGCTTATGTCCTCGTGCGGGGTTTGACGGGCGTCTTTTAAAGCACGCACTTCCTCCCGTAAACGTTCCAGATCGTCAAGCGTAACATGGACGCCAGGATTTTTATCGTCTGTTTTACCCCTTCCTCCATTCATCTGGTTTTCAAGCTCTTCTATTCGAGCGCTCAAATCACCGAGGGTTTCCTGCGTGTCACTGTCAGCAAAGAGGGGATGAACAATGGCGGCATTCAGGAAAAAAGCCATGAGTAAAGAATATGCTAATCTCCCGGATTTCACTTGTATGGATAGGCGCATGATGTTTCTTCTTTCAATTTTTTGTGTCAGTGTACGATAAGTTTCACCTCACGTTGGAGGCAAAATTCCGGCGTATTCATCGGGAATAGATCAATGAAAAACAGGTTTTTTAGTCTTTCGATCTTGGGGGTCTTTTCCTCCACGATGGATATAACCCGTTTTTAACAGATCTTTCCAAAAAGTGCGACTCAATTCATGGAGTTACCCTTTTACCTTTTATTGATTTTTCAGGAAGGGTGAGCGCATTGAATTGGCGTAATACATCCTGGCGTTGTTTTGAAGAGAGATGGGGAACAAGTTCATCCCGGTATTTGGCGGCATCGAGGGTAACTTCCCCTAAGTCTTTATAATTAAAAGCGGCTAAACTTAAGTATAAATAAGCCTTCACAGGATCTTTTTTTGTTCCCTGGCCTTTTTTGTACATAATGCCGCAATTAAACTGGCTCGGGCCATACCCGATATGGGCCGCTTGCATATAATAATGTAATGCCTTTTCCTCATCTTTCGGGACGCCCTCTCCCACCAGGTAGAGGCCGGCAAATTCATCTAAAGCAGGTCCATAGTTTTGAAAAACAGCCCTTTCAAGAAACCCTAATCCCTTTTGAATATTAAGATGGCTAGATGCGGGAGAAAGATAAATGACAGCCATAAGATAAAGGGCGCGAGGATCATTTTTGGCAACAAGGGGGGACAAGGCCGCCATAGCTTCATTAAATTTTCCCTGAAGCGCAAATGATTCCCCTTTTTGGATAGAAGCAAACGCCGGAATAGCCGTGATAATCAAAAATAGAAAGCTGAGTATGCGCCTTTTAAAGTTCTCAACAATTTTTTTTAAATTTTCCATTTCGCAATATTCTTTCCATAATTTCATATAAATTATAATTTATATACTTAAATATATACCTAAAAACAATTATATAATGCGCCGTCCAATTTTACCATCTTTCCGCTATGATTTCTTCCTCTTTTTGCAAAAAGTAAAATTTTATCTTCTTGACAAATGCGGGGCTATGAATATTATAAAATGCAGCTGCTATTATTTTGTTATTATGAATATTATCAAATGCGGCTGTTCTTATTTTTTATTAGGAAAGGAAAGAAAATGGCAACCAGTGAACGTCTTAAGACTATTGATACTCAAATTAATAAATTACAAACGCGCAAGAAAAAGCTCGAAGAAAAAAGAAAAAATCAAGTTACAACGATTTTAAACCGGTGTGGGGCCAATAAAATGTCAGATGAAGTATTGGCGGGCGCTGTTTTAGAAGCCGTTAGAGCTTTTAACCAGAACGATCGGCGCATTTCCGCATGGCAAGCTGAAGGCACTAAAATCTTAAAGCCAGGCCGCGGTAAAAAACGGTTTATTTAAGCTCTTTGCTATTTTTTTCGATCCGCCTTTGCCTCACAACGGCGGATTTTTTATGAACTTGCTTATTCATCACCCGTAATGGTAGAAAGAATTTCGGGTTGTTTCATGAGAGAAGCAAGAGGCAAGAATGAATAATAATAAAAAATTTTTCAAAAAAAAGCCAAGAAAAAATATATGGGAACTTTTCTCTCTTTTTATGATCTGCTTAAGTTTTGGATCCTGCCGCACGACTACAGATCATTCCCGGGAGGTTTTAGATCGGCTTCATCTCCAGTCCCTTAAAAGTACGCCGGAAAAAGGCCAGCCACCCCCAAAATCTTTTCGTAAAAAAGAGAAAGAACCTTCCCCTCCTATTCCTCTTCCTATGAAAAAACGCGTGTCTGTTATCATAACGGAAGAAGTTCCCTTAAAAGATGTTTTTATTGAACTCGCTCGTCAAGCGGGAGTTGACCTGCAGTTAGACTCAAAAATTTTAGAACGGATTGTTTTTTCAGCAAGCAAGCGCCCGTTTATTGAGGTTATCAAAGACATTTGTGATATGGCGGGCTTGCGTCACAAAATCTTTGGACAGTCCATCCGCGTAGAAACTGATACCCCTTACCCTGTTAACTATACCCTTCCCTTTTTGAACTTGTCCCGTACGGCTGAAAACCGCATTTCAATTGCCACAGATGTCTTTTCGAGCATTAAGGATAATAAATCTGCAGCGGATAACGGGTCGAACAGCGCCATTATGGAGAAAGGGAGTAATGATTTCTGGACAGAGCTGGATGGAAATTTAAAAACGATCTTGAGCGCACAATCCATATCCAAAGAGGGTGAAACAAAATCGCCAAGTTATAGCTTTCATCGTCAAGGTGGCCTGGTAATGGTTTATGGAACAGCCCGCCAACACCTCCTGGTAGCAGGTTACCTTGAAAATTTGCGTCAGATGGTCTCTACCCAGGTTTTAATTGAAGCAAAAGTGATAGAGGTGAGTTTGAAGGATCAATACAAGAGCGGGATCAACTGGCAAAAGTTGACAGGAGGCGCTTTTCATATAGATATGGGCTTGGGCGACCTGGCGCAACGAGGCCGTTTTATGAATCCCACAAGCGCCCAACAAACAGATATGTTATCCATAGGATTGCAAGAAAAAACGTTTACAAGCCTCTTAAAAGCAATTGAAGAATTTGGGGCTTCCCGAACTTTATCCAGCCCTCGTTTAACAGTTATGAATAACCAGACAGCAATTCTAAAGGTTGCTCAAAACCAGGTATACTTTCGGTTAAATTATGACAAACAACTCAATCTATCGGCAAACCGTGAGAACATAAATGTATCAAGTGATATTCAAACCGTGCCCATTGGCCTCGTTATGTCTGTACAACCATCAATTGACCATGACACGGGTAATATTATCCTTTCATTACGTCCTACCATATCCCGTTTAACTCATTCAGTGAGTGATCCGGCCGTCGAAATTGCTTTTGCGAATGCCAGAACCTTTACGAATGTCCAGCCGAAACCATCCCTCATTCCCGTCGTGGAAGTCCGGGAAATTGATTCTGTTTTACGCCTTCACTCAGGGGAAATTGCCGTTTTGGGGGGATTGATGGAAGCGCGCGCCACCAATGGAACAGCAAAACTGCCGCTTGCAGGAGATTTGCCCATCGTGGGTCAGTTGTTCACCGCCTCTGCTGATGGAGATGAAGTGGTTGAGCTGGTCATTCTCTTGCGTGCCAGTATTATCGATGAAGGGCCGTACCCTGATGCTGCTGACCAACGGCTCTATCAGGAGTATCTCGAAGATCCCCGGCCGCTGGTTAGGGAGTGAGAAGGCGCCATCACGAGATGAGGGGCTTATTATTCACCTTATCAAACGAGGCGCCGCTTGAAAACTCTCCTCAATCCTGCCGGTTTATGGTATTAAAATAAGCTTATATGAAAGCAGCTGAACTTATGACGCAATCCTCTTCAGGCTCTCCTTGCCCGGTATCTCACCAGGATATGGCCAACGCGATTCGTTTTTTGGCCATGGATGCGGTGGAGTTTGCTCACTCTGGCCATCCTGGCATGCCAATGGGAATGGCGGATGTAGCGACCGTTTTATTCCGGGATTTCTTGAACTTTGACCCCCACCAGCCCCATTGGCCCAACCGGGACCGCTTTGTTCTGTCAGCGGGTCATGGGTCAATGCTGCTTTATGCTCTCCTGTATTTGACAGGTTATCCCGCCATGACAATCGATCAGCTGAAACGGTTCCGCCAATTAGGAAGCTGTACGGCCGGACATCCCGAATATGGCCATACCCCTGGCATTGAAACGACGACGGGACCTTTGGGGCAAGGAATGGCCAATGCTGTTGGAATGGCGCTTGCGGAAGCTATGTTAGCCGCGCGATTCGGGACAGATCTGTTTAACCACTTTACTTATGTCATCGCCAGTGATGGCGATTTGATGGAGGGGCTATCCCACGAGGCCGCCTCGTTTGCCGGCCACCTCAAATTAGGCAAATTAATCGTTTTTTTTGATGATAATCATATATCGATTGATGGTCCAACCGCTTTGGCCGTATCGGACAACCAGCCGGCCCGATTTGAAGCGCTTGGATGGCATTGTCAAGCCATTGATGGCCATAATGAGGCAGCGGTTGCCCGAGCGATTCAAGCAGCCCAAAAATCCGGCAAACCTTCCCTGATTGCTTGCCGGACGAACATTGCTTTTGGAGCGCCGAAGAAAATGGGAACAGCGGCGGCCCATGGCGCCCCCCTAGGAGCAGAGGAAGTTACCGCAACACGGGCGGCATTAGGGTGGTTCCATGCGCCTTTTGTTATACCTGATGACATTTTAATGGCGTGGCGGGGTCTTGCGAACCGGGGACGCAAGAAAGCGGCAGCCTGGACCTCCCTGTTTGATGCGTCTGCTCACAAGCCTGAAATAACAAGACGGCTCCAGGGCCAGTTACCGGAAAAGTGGAAAGATGCGGTTCAGAATCTGATCATCCAACTTCAGGAGGAAAAACCGGAACAGGCGACACGTCAATTATCTCAGCGGGTTCTCGATATCTTAACGGACAAGGTTCCGGAATTAATCGGCGGATCGGCGGATTTAACGGGATCCAACAACACACAGGCTAAGTCGCAAAGGGATGTGACGCCGTCGGATTTTCAAGGTTCCTATATACGCTATGGAGTAAGGGAACATGGCATGGCAGCGGTCATGAATGGCTTAAGTTTATCCAGCCTCTTCATTCCCTATGGGGGAACTTTTCTCATTTTCAGCGACTACCTGCGCCCCGCTTTGCGGTTATCCGCCTTGATGGAACGCCAGGTTATCTATGTCCTGACCCACGACTCCATTGGTTTGGGGGAAGACGGCCCGACTCATCAGCCAATCGAACATCTTGCGGCCTTACGCGCCATTCCCAACCTGAATGTCTTCCGGCCTGCGGATGGCATTGAAACGGCGGAGTGCTGGGCTTTGGCTCTCGAACATCGCCGCACCCCTTCTGTTTTAGCTTTGACGCGCCAGGCGTTGCCTACCATACGGTTGGAAAAAGTTTCTGAAAATTTGAGCGCGCGCGGAGGGTATGTGCTGCGGGAAAGTAACGGCCCCCGTCAGGTGACGCTGATCGCGACGGGATCTGAAGTTGACATTGCCTTGAGGGCGCAAGGCCAACTAACAGCAATGGGACTTGCTGCAGCCGTCGTTTCCCTTCCCTGCTGGCACTTGTTTGACCAACAACCAGAAGCATATTGTGACGCTGTACTAGGCCCCCTTACGCTGCGGGTCGCCATTGAAGCGGCGAGTTCTTTGGGGTGGGAAAAGTATGTGGGGAGGGATGGCGTCATCATCGGCATGAAGAGCTTTGGGGCTTCCGCTCCTTATGAACAGCTTTACCGGCATTTTGGCATAACGGCGGAAGCGGTCGTCAAGGCTGTTCAGGCCAAACTGAAGGGTGAGTAGTCCGATGAAACCCATCCTTTTTGTAGATCTGGACGAGTCCCTGATTAAAACTGACATTTTACGTGAACAACTCATCCGTTCTTTTGCCATCTCTCCTTGCGCCACACTGAAGATGCTGTTTCGACAAAGGTTTCGCCCGGAAAGGGTAAAAGCTGCGGTTGCTGTCCATGTTGATATTGATCCGGCTACCTTGCCCTATCAGGCCGAGGTTCTGGACCTCATCCATCAAGCGAAAAAAGAAGGACGCCTTATTGTACTGGCGACAGCGACGCATGAGTCTATGGCGCAGAAAATCGCCACATATCTGGGGGTTTTTGACGCCGTCCTGGCAACGACGGATACCCAAAATTGCAAGGGCGCGAAAAAACTTGCGAAGATGCAAGATTTTGCGGCAGGGCGGCCCTTTGACTATGTCGGAGATAGCCGGGCGGACTTAAAAATTTTTGCAGCTGCCCGAATGCCCTGTATTGTCGGCAAGCTGGCCTATTCACAACCCCACCGGCGAATCTCCCGCCCTTCCATCCTGAAGCCCTTCCTGAGAGCCATACGTCCCCATCAATGGGCCAAAAATGGCCTGATCTTCCTGCCTCTCCTCACAAGCCATCGCGTGAGTTGGCTAACTGTTTTGATGGGCATGGTTGGGTTTATTTGTTTTTCCCTGGCGGCATCCGCCATCTATCTCATCAATGACATGGTGGATGTTGAAGATGACCGTCATCATCCCCAGAAAAAAAATCGTCCTTTTGCGAAGGGAGACCTGACAGTGGATGAGGGCATCGGGTTAAGCTTCACTTTGCTCGCCATAACTGTTTTGTTGTCCTGTTTGTGGGCCCCTGCTGGACTGTGGGTTTTGGGAAGCTACATTGCCCTGACATTCCTTTATTCCTTTTCCTTAAAAACCCGGGCTGTTCTGGATGTGTTTTGTTTAAGCACGCTTTATGCCATTCGTGTTCTGTATGGCCAGGTCATTAACGGAATTGATTCCTCCTCCTGGTTGTTGGCGTTTTGCGCTTTCTTCTTCTTAAGTTTGGCTTTTATGAAGCGGACAGCAGAAATAGAAATGACGCACCGCAAGAAACAGCCCTTGGCAACACGCCGGGGCTACCAAGTGGAAGATCATTTGTTGCTCAAAATCGCCGGAATAAGCTCAGGGCTTTTGTCGATCCTGGTTCTCACGCTTTATATTAATTCGGATAAAGTGACCATACTCTATGCCTATCCGGACTTTTTATGGGGAGCGGCTTATGTGCTTCTCTATTGGAAACTGCGTTTGTGGTTGATGACGGCACGGGGGGAAATGAACCAGGATCCTGTCCTGTTTGCCTTACAGGATCCCGCTTCTTATATAACAGGGGCGCTCGTCATGCTTTTTGGCACTTTGGCGAAAGGCTGGTTTTAATGGCTTGGAGAAGCCACTCTATTCTATTGCTACGGTTCGTATAACCGCTTTCTTTGGTTTTTTACTCGATTTTCTGTACAACCATGACATTACGTCCCATATTATATTTTGCATGGCGTGGGAGCCTTGTTCTTTGCTAAGATATGGTCGGAGTATCGTTAATTTTAGGAAAAAGCGAGGTAAATGATGATGAAAAAATTGAGGCTTGCGGTTATCTTTTTCTTTACGGGTATGATAATTTTTACAACGCAGCCTGTTTCTGCTACGGAAGAGAATGAGGTAGAGAAAGTTAAAGCAGGCATGCAAAAAATAGATACAAAATTGGAAAGTGATTTTCAAACCCTACGTAACCTTTCCTATAACCAGGTTATTATCGCTCTTGGAGTGACAGGGAGTGGGAAGAGTACGCTGATCAATTTTCTGGCAAATAAGTCTCTGACGGCAGCTAAACACAACGGCGTCTGGAAAATAGATGTAATAGATCCCGTAGCTGGCATTATACCCGGACATTCTATTGCTTCCCAAACTACTGAACCGAGCTATTGGCATGACGCGCACAATCAAACTGTCTATTATGATTGTCCGGGCCTTATGGATACGAGAGAGCAATATTGTGACATTGTTAATATGTATGCAATCAATCGATTGTTTGAAAAATTTCGCGATACGAATATAAAAATTTTATACCTCTTCTAGATGAAGAGTTGGGATTTAAGCAGCAGCTTTTTTTCCCATGATTCTAAAATTATCGGTTAGCCGATCAGTCCAATCCCGTGCTTTTTTCGGGAAAG
>JACCDN010517627.1_pt1 | contig 11912 bp, 10 predicted proteins | sample 7441691 | NCBI WGS metagenome assembly JACCDN01 (sample SAMN15323439, study PRJNA562643) | freshwater metagenome | isolation source: river surface water | place: USA:Blue River Watershed | collected 2017-08-16
CTTCCCAGCACACCTTCGCCCAGTTTAGACGAACGCAGAACCCAAAGATAGGCTAGGCACATGGCAGATCGCAGCAAAATTACTTCTTGGTTAACCGACATGGATGGCGTGCTCGTGCACGAGGGCGTAGCGATACCTGGGGCTGCAAATTTGATCGCCAAATGGGTTGCCGATGAGACCCCATTCTTGGTGCTCACCAACAACTCGATCTATACCCCGCGCGATTTGTCGGCCCGTTTGGTTGCCACCGGATTGAACATTCCGGAGGATCGAATTTGGACTTCGGCGCTGGCGACCGCAGCGTTTCTGCACTCACAAAAGCCTGGCGGCTCGGCATTTGTGATCGGCGAAGCCGGCATGACCCAGGCACTTTATGACGTTGGCTATGTGATGACCGACCAGAACCCTGACTATGTGGTGCTTGGCGAAACCCGCAACCTGAGCTTTGAAAACCTGACCACCGCAGTGCGCCTAATCGGTGCCGGCGCGCGATTTATCGTGACCAACCCGGATGCCACCGGCCCTTCGGCCGAAGGTCCGATTCCAGCTGCGGGTTCAGTTGCCGCCCTAATCACCAAGGCCACCGGCATGGAGCCATATATCGTGGGCAAGCCAAACCCGATGATGTTCAGATCTGCAATGCGCAAGATTGGTGCTCACTCTGAGACCACCGGCATGATCGGCGACCGCATGGACACCGATGTAGTTGCCGGAATCGAAGCCGGACTGCACACCGTTTTGGTGCTCACCGGTATTGCTGACGACGCTGAGATCGCGAAGTATCCATTTAGACCGACCGAGATTCTAAACAGCGTCGCTGATTTGGTTTAGTCCTCTTTGCCTTCAGGCAGAGGGGCATCCAGTTCATGAATCTGGCGTCGGGTTGAAATGAAAACACCGGCGATAAAGACCAAAATTGCCAGCGTGATATAAACCGGCTGCACGCCCCAAGCATCAACCAGGGCACCAACTAATGGCATCGAAATCATCGGGCCGGCTGTCCAAATCGTCATCTCGAGGCTAAAGACTCGGCCACGCATATTCGGCGATACGCGCTCTTGAATAACGGTGTTGAGCAGCGGTGCCAGCGGGCCCCAAACAAAACCGAGAATCGCGCCGAAGAACAACATCACCCAAATTGGCGGCAACGCACTCATCGGAAAAATCGACAGGCTTACGCCCAGAATGCCCATGCGCAGCAGGTTGGCATAGCTGATGTATTTGTGCAGGCGCTCGAACCCGAGGGCTCCCAGCACCGAGAACGCGGCCATGGTCGAGATGATCACGCCGAGGCTCTCTGGGTCTTTAAGCTCGTTGAAGTGCGCGGGCAGCAGCACGACTTCGATCGGAATGTAGATAAGGGCCAAGATCGAAAAGCCGCCCATGACCATGAATACCGCTGGGGTTTTGACCAATGCCCTAAAGCCCTGGCTGGCAAAAACAAAGATGTTGCCTGAGTCGGCTGGGTCGTGCTCTTCGCGTTTTTCGGTGACCCGAATCGACATCGAGAAAATAGCTGACAGCACGCTCGCTGCGCCGACAACATAAAAGGTATTGATTGCGCCAAGCTGCGCGATTGAGATTGCGGCGATTGCCGGGCCGATTGCGAAACCGGATGCAAACACGGCCTCGTGAATTGAGTTGGCGCGGGTCAGAGGAATCTGACCGGCATCTGCCACATCTGGCACCAGCGACTTGCGGGCGGTGCCACCGCCAGAACCAACGATCGAGCGAAGCACGCCGACCGCGATTAGCAGCGGCAAATTCATGGTGAGCAATGCGGCCACTGCCGGCACGATTAGAGCGCTGCCCGCGGTCAGCCACTCAACCCAAACTGAGCTTCTGCGGCGACCAAATTTGTCGATGATCGAACCGATAACCGGCGAAAGCAACAGGCCCGGGATGTTGGTGATGGCCACCAAAAGGCCAGCGCTTGAGGCTAGCCCGGTGAGGTCTAGGGCCAGCCATGGAAAGGTGATGAAAACCATTGAGCCGCTGATGATGCTGGTCAGCGATGAAAGCTGCAGCAACACAAATGGCGCAATGCGGCGGGCTGATTTGTTTTCGGCCGCGGTGCTCTTTGATGTGTTTTTAGCGGAGCTCAAGATCATCCAAGCTGACTGCAGATAGATATCTAAAGCCAGCGTCACCGATAACTTTGTCAGCGCCGGTGTCGCGATCGACCACCGTGGCAACGGCAACCACAGTTGCACCGGCATCGACCAAAGCCTGAGCTGCGGTCAGCGGTGAACCTCCGGTGGTTGAGGTGTCTTCGACCACAACAACGCGCTTGCCCTTAACGTCTGGGCCCTCAACCTGGCGACCCATACCGTGAGCTTTGGCAGCTTTGCGAACCACGAAAGCATCGATGTTGCGACCGCGCGCAGCAGCCTGGTGCAGAATCGCGGTGGCCACTGGGTCTGCACCCATGGTTAGGCCACCAACGGCGTCAAAATCTTTGATGCCGGCGGCGTCGAGCATGTCGAGCAGCACCTGACCGATAAGCGGCGCGGCCTCGTGGTGAAGGGTGGCGCGTCGAAGATCAACGTAGTAGTCGGCCTCGATGCCGCTTGAAAGTGTGACCCGACCGTGCACCACAGCAAGCTCTTTGATTAGTTCAACAAGGCGTGGTTTTGCAGGTGAGTTAAAGGTCATGTTGCCAGTCTAATCGTGGCGTTTGAGGTTCTGCGGGTTGGTGCGCAAACGCTTCGATAACCTTTATGAATGCGCATCGCCACTCACAACGTCAACTCAATTCGCACCCGCGTTGGTCGCGTCACCGACTGGCTTCAGCGGTCTCAAACCGATGTTTTGGCTATGCAAGAAATCAAGTGCAAGCCAGAGCAGTTTCCGGTGGAGGCCTTTGAAGCAATCGGATATCACGTTGTGCTGCACGGTCTGAATCAATGGAACGGCGTGGCTTTTGCATCGCGCATGCCAGCCGAAGATGTTGAAATCGGCTTCAACGACATGCCTGCGTTTGGCAAAGAGGGCAAGCCGGCCGAGCTCGAGGCTCGCGCACTTGGAGCCACTTTTGATGGCGTTCGCCTGTGGTCGCTTTATGTGCCGAACGGCCGCACGCTCGATGACCCGCACTACACCTACAAACTCGAGTGGCTTGATCGCTTGGCTGCGCATACCGCTGAATTTTTAGAGCACGAGGGCGCAATGCCGTTGGCGTTGATGGGTGATTTCAACATCGCGCCACGCGACGAGGATGTTTGGGATATGGCCGATTTTGTTGACGCCACCCACGTGTCTGAGCCAGAGCGCCAGGCCTTTGAGGCATTTGAGCAGATCGGTTTGAGCGATGTGGTTCGCGACCGCAGCCCCGAGCAATACACCTACTGGGATTACCAGCAGCTGCGGTTTCCGCGCAATGAGGGCATGCGCATTGACTTTATTTTGGGCAACGAACCGTTTGCCGAGCGCGTGACCTCGGCGGTTATTGACCGCAACGAGCGCAAGGGCGATGCCCCCAGCGACCACGTTCCAGTTGTTGTTGATATCGACTAACTTCATGTCTTGGTTAAACAAAACCCCGACCGCCTTGTGAGGTGGCCGGGGTTTTATTCTCGGGGGTGAGATTACTTGGTGAAGCTCATCTCGATTGCTGGCTTGGTGCCTGCTTCACCGGTCTTTGAGACAGTGACGGCTGTGCGAACAATTCGCTTGCCGACCTTGTCGATGTAGTTAACTGCCTTGGTTGCAGCTGCAACCGCCTTGGCGATTTCTGCCTCAGTTGCATCTGGTGCAACAACAACGGTGGCTTCAAGTGCGGTTGCGGTCTTGTTGTTGATGTAGAGGTTTTCGAGAACTTCCATGCCAGCCAAAGTCAAACGCTCGCCAACAAACTTGGTTAGTTTCTGAACAGTTGGTGCATAAATCTCGATTGCGTTCTGCATCGTGATTGAACCGCTCGCGTTGGTCATAACAACCTCAGGGAAACCTGTGACGCCAGCAGGAAGCTTGATGTCAAGCTTGCCGTCTTTCACGGTGAAGGTTGCAGCCTTGCCGCCAATGGTGATGCTGGTTAGGTCGCTAAGGTTTGAGCCCTCGATTGTCAGGGTGCCCTTGCGGGTGTCAGCAGTCGGACGAGCGCTAACGCCGTTTACTGGATTTGCCGCAAAGTTGATCTGAGGCAGAGGGCGCACAGTTGCTGTCACTTGGGCAGGTGCCGGCGGGGTGACCTGCTGGCTGTTGCAGGAATCCATCACGTTGGTGTTTGTGCCCGCAATTACCGCCGTAAAGGATGGCTGCCAGGTTTTGTTGACAGAAGTGCTCTGTGGCTGAAGCATCACGCTGAAGCTGTGTCTGGTCCAGTTTGATGATGGCAACGTGAAAGAAAACACATTGTTTACACCGTTTAGTTGTCCTGCGTTTTGCGGCATGACCATCGCGTTCTGAATTCCAGAGTCGCCAGAGTTGGACACGGTAATCTCAATTTGAGTGCCATTAGTCACGCCATTTTGGTTGTTGAAAACGCAGAAATAGCCATTGGTGTAGGTGAAATTGTCGCCTGAAACCATTGTGTGATTGAGTGTTGAAACTTTCTTGAGTTGAATTACGCTATTGCTACCGTAGTTGTTTCCTCGCTGCGCGAGGATAGTCTCTGTTCCGCCACGCACAAGCATGAACTGGGCAACCACCTGCAGCTGATCGTTTGCAGCCACGGCAGCGTCTGTTAGGTCGATTCCAAAATTTATACTCAGTAAGTTGTAAGTACCCGGGGTTAGTGAACCTAGTGTCATTGTCTGGGTCACGGTGTTGTTTGACCCGGTAACCATGCTGTTATTTGACGCATTTAGGTATGGCGCGTTTCCGTTTGCAGAACCAGAAGCGTTCATCCAGTTTGACTTAATGACTGTTGCTGTGGTGCTCGACGTAAGATTCGTGTACGTAGCCACGGCCTTGAAACTGTCACCGGCCTGGATAGTCAGTGGGTTATTGGGGTCAGCAGCTTGCAGATAGAAGTAGCCTCCCTGAACAGTTTCATTTGCTCCAACGGTCGCCACGACGGTGTTGCCATTTGACGAATAAGAAGATGTGCCGCGCTGCACCAGTGTTGTTGAAACTTGAGACGAGGTAACCGATGTGCCAGCTGCGCTAGCTGGGGCAACGATGCCACCAAACGCTAGGGCGGCCACAACGGCTAGGAATGGAAGTTTGACTTCACGAATTTTCTGAAAAATGTTCATAATTAGACATTTTTTCAATGTCTTAAATATCCGGACATTCAATCTTCGTGACCGGTCATTTTAGACAAATAGATATTCGGCTAACCGCACTTTACGCGCGTGGGATAGCCATCCACATTTTGCGCTCGGTTTCATCCATTTTTTCAATGGCATAGCGCAGCGCGGTGCGCGGCATAACCGGAGTGAACTCTCGCAAAAAGGCACGCAACGCCTCGAGGTCTTTTTTGCCAGCTTCGCGCAGCATCCAGCCCACTGCTTTGTGCATTAGATCGTGCTTGTCGCCAAGCAACTGCTTCGCAATCTCAAACGTCGGTTCAAGCTCTCCGGCCCGAATAAATGCAAAAGTGAAAATCATGCCGACGCGGCGTTCCCACAGTTTTTCTGAGGCAGCCAGCGAGCTCATCAACCCAAGCGCATCAGCGCGCCCGATCAGCCAAGCACCAAGATAAGGCGCGGTGGCGTCGACAAGATCCCAGTTGTTAACGCGGCCCTCATAAACCAGATGCATGTAGTGATCGAAATGCTCTTTGCGGGCCGACTCAGTTTTTGCTCGCTTGAATTTGTCGACCAGAATGAACAGCCCGCACTGGCGCAGCTCGTGAATCGGCGAGTGGGTCAGCTCAGTGATCTCGGCCTCACCGATGTTGCGAAAGCGCTTGGCCACCGATCGGTTTTCGGGCACTCGCACTCCGATAAAAACATCGCCCTCGCCATATTGCCCGGGGCCAGTTTTAAAGAACCACTCGTATGCCTTGACTTTGTCTGGGTGCGAAAAAGCCCTCAATGCATTTTCAACATCGAGGGCTGTTTCGTGAGACATGCGATAACTATAGGTCTACTCGACCGCACCAATCACAATCAGGCTGTCGCCGGCAACTGGGGTGTATTCGGTGGTCTTGGTTGGGTTCAGCTCAACGCCGGTTGATGCGTCACCGGCAACGTGACCGCCAAAGCGGTATCCGATTGCTGACTCACCGTGACTGCGGGCAATGGCAACCAACTGAGCAAACTCAAGAGTCTTGCCAATCGGTGCGTAGTGCTCGATTGGCTTGACGTTGATGGCCGCACCCTGAGCGTCGAATAGGTCGTCGAAAACAGGTGCCAGCGCTGGGTTCTCGGCAACCTGCGCAATTAGCAGCGCAGCTAGGTTGTCGCTAACCACTAGATCGTCGGCTGCAGCAACGCGGGCCAGCTCGGCCTTGCGGCTATCAAGAATCTCGGCAACCAAACGGGTTGGCTCAACACCGTTGCCGTCGGTAGCAAACAACTGGTTCATCTGCAGCATGGTCAGCATGGTCTGAGCATCTGCCTCGGCTTCGCTGATCGCGTTGCGATAACCAAGGATGATGACCTCGTTGTATTTCTTGGCCTTGGCCGCTGCGATTAGTTCATCGATGTCACCACTGGTGGTGGCAAAGCTAACCTTGACGCTGCCGAACTTGAGTGAGGCCAACTCGGCTGGGTCGACATAGCGCTGCTGAGCAACGATGTGGATGGTTGATCCCTTTGGCAAGAAGGTGGCAAGTTCGTTTAGAACTGCGCGACCCATTGAAGACCAACCGATAACCAGCAGGTGCTCCGGTTTGCGCTCGATTGGCTTGCCAGCGGCAACCTTCTTTTTGGCAATCTCGTCGCGAACACCGGTATAGACAACCTTGTCGTCATCTTCGGCAATTGCAATCACCTTGGTGCCGACGGTCAACTTGGTGGCGGCCTTCGGGTTCAGTTCGGTGGTGCCGTTTTCATGAACCAAACCGATTACTGATGCGGTGTTGAATGCCAACAGGGCGTCGGCATAAGTCTTGCCGGCAAGAGCTGGAACGTTCGAGAAATAGATCTCGTCGCCATCAAAGTCGAGCAGGTCGAGTGTCACGGCAGCTAGTCCCGGTTGGCGTGATGCCTGTGCGGTCACGCGAGCGATGACATCCATAGAACGAACGGTCAAAACCTGGCCGTTGGTTGCTGTGGTCAGCGCCTCGGCAGTGTTTCGGTCGTCAACCTCGGCGATGATGCGCAGCGCAGGGTTTGGGTTCACGGCCTTAACTGCAAGCACGGTGGAGACCACATTGGCGTCGCCGCTTTCATCCTCATCAAGAATGATCACTGACTTTGCCCCGCCAACATTGGCGCGCTTTAGGTCTTCTGGGTTGGTCACATCACCGCGGCGAGTAACAACCTTTAGCTTGCCCAGGTTGCCGGCGCGCGATGCGATCGCGTCATCCATGGCCTCGCGGTCTTTGTCTGAAAACACCACAACGAGCGGTTTGCGCACGTTCTCGTTGGCAACAGCTAGCTCTTTAAGAATTGGAAAAATGCGGTTTGACCAACCCAAGATAAGGGTGTGGTTTGACTCGATGACTGGGCTCTTGCCCTTCTTGAGGCGCTGCACGGCCTCGCCGATTGAGCTGGCCACAAAACCGATGATGGTTGCGGTCACCGCGGTGGTGATCAACCAATACATGATGCTGATCAGACGCTCGCCCCAGGTGGCGTCTTTTGCCTTGTCAAGGATGGTCGAGAAAGCGCCCCAAACCTTGTCGATAAAACTGCCGTCTGGCGCCGGTGAAACCAGCGGTGTGGTGAAGATAAAGTCTTTGATCACTGCCATCAGGATTGACAGCACGATGAGTGCGCCAAACACATATGCGGCGAATGCGCCACTGCGGCGTAGTGAGTTGTCAAAGTTGTAGCGCAGGCGAGTGCCGAAGCTAACTTTGGTTTTGGTTGGTGCGGCGATTTCGCCCTGTGCACCCTGGCCGTATGAACGCTCTGTTTTGTCAGTCATAGGCGCCATATTAGCGATGCCTGAGGGCCGGTAGGCCCCTTATGTTCGGGCATTGCGGGTTTTGGGTGGGGCTAAACCCGGCGATTATTCGCCGGGTTCAACCACCAACTGCACTCCGTCTTCGGCAACGTCTACGCGAACCATTGATCCGTCGTGAATTTCGCCGGCAAGGAGGCGAGTGGCCAGCTTGTCGTCGATCTCGCGCTGCATCAATCTGCGCAGTGGGCGAGCGCCATAAATCGGGTCATAGCCGTGCTCGGCCAACCAGGTGCGGGCGGCCGGGGTCACTGCCAACTGAAGGCGTCGCTCGCTTAGACGCTTGGCCAAGCGATCGATGTTCAGCTCGACTATCTGACCGAGCTCGAGGCGATCAAGTGCGGTGAAAATCACAATGTCGTCGAGGCGGTTCAAGAACTCTGGCTTAAACGTGCCGCGCACCATGGTCATCACAGCCAGCTCACGCTCGGCTTCGTCATATTCAGGGTCGGTCAAGAACTGCGATCCGAGGTTCGAGGTCAGAATCATGATCACGTTCTTGAAATCAACCACGCGACCCTGGCCATCGGTTAGGCGGCCGTCGTCGAGCACCTGAAGCAGCACGTCAAAGACCTCGGGGTGAGCCTTCTCAACTTCGTCGAGCAAAATCACCGAGTATGGCCTGCGGCGCACAGCCTCAGTCAGCTGACCGCCCTCTTCGTATCCGATGTATCCCGGAGGGGCACCGATTAAGCGCGAGACTGAATGCTTCTCACCGTATTCGCTCATGTCGATGCGAACCATTGACTTCTCGTCGTTGAACAAGAACTCAGCCAAGCTCTTGGCAAGCTCGGTTTTGCCAACGCCGGTCGGGCCCAAGAACAGGAATGATCCGGTTGGTCGGTTTGGGTCGCTGATGCCAGCTTTGGTTCGGCGAACCGCATCTGACACAACCTTGACCGCACGCTTTTGGCCAACCAGGCGCTTGCCCAATTCGGCTTCAAGGTGAAGCAGCTTTTCGCTTTCGCCGGCCAATAGGCGGCCGGTCGGAATGCCGGTCCAAGCTGAAACCACAGCGGCGATTTCATCTTCGGTCACCGAATCGCCAACCATGCGCTCGGCTGCCTGCTCGCCTGATTCAGCCTTTTCGGCCTCGGCCAATTGCTTCTCAAGTGCCGGAATCTCGGCATATAGAAGGCGTGAGGCCTTCTCGAGATTGGCTTCGCGCTGAGCGCGTTCGGCTTCGATGCGCAGGGCGTCGAGCTGGGTCTTCAAATCACCAATCTGATTCAGGCCGGCACGCTCGGCCTCCCAGCGCTTATTCAATTCGTCAAGCGCTGCCGACTTTGCATCCAGGTCTTCGCGAAGCTTTTCGAGACGCTCTTTCGAAGCCTCGTCTTTTTCTTTCTTCAGAGCCAGCTCTTCGAGCTTCAATCGATCAACCGCGCGGCGCAGCTCATCGATCTCGACCGGGGCCGAGTCAATTTCCATGCGCAAACGAGAGGCTGCCTCATCGACCAAGTCGATTGCCTTATCTGGCAACTGACGGCCGGTTATGTAGCGATTCGAAAGAGTCGCGGCAGCAACCAGCGCGCTGTCAGCAATGGCAACTTTGTGGTGTGCCTCGTAGCGCTCTTTCAATCCGCGCAAAATTGCAACGGTATCGACCACAGATGGCTCGCCCACGAATACCTGTTGAAAACGGCGCTCGAGCGCTGGGTCTTTTTCGATTCGTTCACGGTATTCATCGAGCGTGGTGGCACCGATTAGGCGAAGCTCACCACGAGCCAGCATCGGCTTAAGCATGTTTGCGGCATCTTGACCATCGGCCGCACCAGCGCCAACCAGGGTGTGCAGCTCATCAATAAAGGTGATGACCTGCCCCTCTGATTCATCGATCTCTTTGAGCACTGCCTTTAGGCGCTCTTCGAACTCACCGCGAAACTTTGCGCCGGCAACCATGGCTGCCAGGTCAAGTGAAATCAACTGCTTGCCCTTTAGGCTCTCGGGCACGTCGCCCGCAATGATGCGCTGCGCGAGGCCTTCGACCACGGCAGTCTTTCCAACACCAGGCTCACCGATGAGCACCGGGTTGTTTTTGGTTCGGCGGCTAAGCACCTGTGACACTCTGCGAATCTCGGCATCGCGGCCGATCACCGGGTCGAGCTTTCCGCTCTTCGCGATCTCAGTTAGGTTCACACCGAACTGCTCTAGTGCCGACTTTTGTTCGCCCTGTTCGGGCTGCATGTTTTGGTTCATTTTTTATACCTCCAGCAAGGGGCTACCTTGCCCGCCAAAGCACTACCGAAGTGTGCTTCGACGGCCGCTGGCCTCTGGCCAGACTTTCAACGCCCTGTTCTCCGGCCGCAAACACGCGGGCTCCTGGCCGGTTCATCATTTCGTTGGCGAGTGCCTGCTCAAGGTCACGCACTCGTTGCTGCAGTTCAGAATTCTGGTTTTCAAGTTCCAAAATTCTGCGGATGCCCTCGAGGCTCACTCCCTCGGCCGATAGGCGAGAGACTTCGCGCAGTTGGGCGATGTTTCGCATTGTGTAGCGACGGGTTTGACCGCCGGTTCGCTGCGGAACAACCAGACCGATGCGGTCATATTCACGAAGAGTTTGCGGATGCATCACGGCAAGCTCAGCCGCAACACCGATCGAGAAGATCGGTGAGTTTACGTCTAGCTCTTCCATGGCCATCGCTCCTTAGAGAAGCCCTGCTTTTAGCAGCAGCTCTGCTCTTGGGTCTTCGTCGGGCAGAAGGTCGTTGAATTCTTCAAGGGCCTTCTTTGCCTTGTCACTGATATGACTTGGCACGGCAATCTCAACTGTGGCCAACAGGTCTCCCTCGCCCTTGGCCGTAACCACGCCACGACCCTTGACTCGAAGCACTCGGCCATTAGGGGTGCCCGGGGCAACCTTTAGTTTGACCGGGTCGCCGCCCAGGGTTGGCACCTGAATGGTTGCGCCCAAAGTGGCTTCGGCAAAAGTCACCGGCACACTGACACGGATGTTGTTGCCATCGCGAGTGAACACTGGGTGCGGCTTGACCGTCACGGTGATGATCAGATCGCCCGCCGGGCCGCCGTTTGGCGACAGCTGACCCTTGCCCGCAATCTTGATTTTTTGACCGTCGTTGACGCCGGCCGGAATCTTGATCGAGGTTGGTTCAGCACCATTGCGCAACTGCAGCTTGATGGTCGTGCCTTTGACCCCATCGATGAAATCGATCGTGGTCGAAGTGGTCATATCCTGACCGCGCATCGGGCCACGTGGGCCACCAAAGCCACCGCCGCCAAACAGATTCGAGAAAACGTCGTCGAACCCGCCGCCGCCAAAGTTAGAGCCACCCGGAAAACCGCCCGGGAATCCCTGACCACCGGTGAAACGAGCACCGCTGCCCATGGCACGCATCTGGTCATATTCAGCGCGCTGCTCTTTGTCGCTCAGCACCGAATAGGCTTCGCTGATCTCTTTGAACTTGGCCTCGGCCTTGGCATCACCCGGGTTGGTGTCTGGGTGATACTGGCGCGAAAGCTTGCGATAGACCTTCTTTAGCTCAGCGTCAGAGACATCCTTGGCAACGCCAAGGACTTTATAAAAGTCCTTTTCGAACCAGTCTTGACTAGCCATTTATGTCTCTCTATTCAGCGGGGATGAAAACCGCGACCATTGCTGGTCGAAGCAGTCGGTCACCGAGCATGAAGCCCGGCTCGACCACATCGGCAATCACGTTTTCGGTTACATCTGGGTTAGGGGTTTGCACCAGTGCGTTGTGTAGCTCTGGGTCAAACTTTTCGCCTTTGGCGCCAAACTGCTTTAGGCCAAACTTGTCGCCGGCATTTCGCAGCTTGGTGACCACAGCGGCGAACGGTGAGCCTTCAAGGTCGCCGTGCGCTTCGGCGCGGGCTAGGTCGTCTAGCGCTGGCAAAAATGCACGGATGGCTTCGGC
>JACCDN010753061.1_pt1 | contig 11912 bp, 11 predicted proteins | sample 7441691 | NCBI WGS metagenome assembly JACCDN01 (sample SAMN15323439, study PRJNA562643) | freshwater metagenome | isolation source: river surface water | place: USA:Blue River Watershed | collected 2017-08-16
AGTATCTAAGTCTTCGAAAGAAGGCACGCGGATGTGGCTCAGTTGGTAGAGCACAACCTTGCCAAGGTTGGGGTCGCGAGTTCGAATCTCGTCATCCGCTCGCAGTGGGCGTAAGCCTCGCAAAGCATGGTGGAGTGGCTGAGCGGCCCAAAGCAACAGCCTGCAAAGCTGTAAACCCACGGGTTCAAATCCCGTCTCCACCTCCAAGAAATCCAGCAACAAAAAATGGTCGATTGGCGCAGCGGTAGCGCACTTCCTTGACATGGAAGGGGTCACTGGTTCGATCCCAGTATCGACCACCATAAAAAATCCCCCAGCCATTTTGGCTAGGGGATTAGTTGTTTAATGCTATTTCAATTTGAGTATGTCTGCGGTGCGGGCAAGGCTTTTACGCGCCGCTTCGGGGTTGCTGTTAAGCGAGGTGCCAAGGCTAGGAATGATTTCTTGTAGCTTTGACTGACCCGCATTGAATTCCACTGGGAAACTTCGCTCTAGTACCTGAAGCATGACATGGACAGCGGTTGAAGCGCCCGGTGAAGCTCCTAGTAAGCCTGAAATCGAGCCGTCCGCAGAACTAATAACTTCGGTGCCAAATTGGAGCACGCCACCCTTTTTTGCGTCTTTTTTGATTACCTGAGCGCGTTGGCCGGCATTTAGAAGTTGCCAGTCCTCGCTCTTAGCGGTTGGCATGAACTCTCTGAGTGATTCAAACTTCTTGGCCTTATTTTTAGCTAGTTCCCCAATCAAGTACTTGATCAGGCCAAAGTTACTTAGGCCAACCGCAACGTATGGAATCAGGTTCGAAGGCCGCAGAGACGATGGCAAATCAAGAATAGAGCCGTTCTTCAGAAATTTTGGATTCGCTGTTGCGTATGGCCCGAAGAGGAGGCTCGTCTTGCCATTTACCACTCGGGTATCCAAGTGCGGAACCGACATTGGGGGAGCGCCGACACTGGCTTGACTATAAACCTTTGCTTTGTGCCTTGCTATCAGATCTGGATTGTCAGTTCGCAACCATTGACCACCAACTGGGAAAGTGCCAAATCCCTTCGCCTCAGGAATTCCGCTAGATTGAAGCAACTTGAGAGCCCAACCACCAGCGCCAACGAACACAGTCTTCGCTTCGCTGCTTTGCTGTACACCCTTTGAGTCTTTGCTAGTAACTCTCCAATTTTGACCAACACGTTTGATTGATGTGACCTCGGTGCTGGTTTTTACTGAAACACCTGTGGCTCCAAGCCACGAAAACAATTGGGTTGTGATGGCACCAAAGTCCACATCGGTTCCCGAATCGATGAATGTAGCAGCAATTGGCTCCGATTCCATTCTTCCCTCAACAAGAAGGGGTGCCCACTTCGAAATCTGCGCCGGGTCGGTTGAGTACTGCATCCCCTCGAATAGTGGTTGGGTCTTCAGCGATTCGAATCTGCGAGCTAAGTAATCAACATCCTTGGCTCCGCGAACAAAAGTCATGTGCGGCGTTGAGTGAATGAAACTCTTTGGTGCCGCGAGTATGCCCTTTTCAACCAGGTAGCTCCAGAATTGACGCGAAAGCTGAAACTGCTCGTTGATTGCAATTGCCTTGGATGGATCTGGTAGGGAACCATCCTTGGAATCCGGCATGTAGTTGAGTTCGCAAAGTGCGGCGTGTCCGGTTCCAGCGTTATTCCAAGGATTGGAGCTTTCTTGTGCAACGGCATCAAGTCGCTCGTAAACCTCAATTGAAATACTAGGGTTCAGCAACTTCAAGAAGGTGCCCAAAGTTGCACTCATGACGCCCGCACCTATGAGGATCACGTCAGGGTTTTTTAGCTTACTCACTTGATAAGCATAACTTCCCTGCTAGTGGCTAAACTGACGTCCCAGGCACGATAGATCCGACAAATGTTCCGATAGCGTAGGTGATTGCCATCGTCGCAACTGAAACAATCACATTGCGAAGAATCGCTTTTGCCGACTTTGCACCACCGATTTTCGCACCGACGTACCCGGTGACAGCAAGCGATGCAACAACCGCGGCGACAGTCACTGGAATTCGGACGGCAACCCATGGGCCGGTCACTGCAAGCAGAGGAAGAAGTGAACCACCCGCGAACGCCACAAAAGAAGAAAGCGCCGCCTGGCCGGGGCTAACGTGCTGCTCAGAGTCGATGCCAAGCTCAGCTTCTGCATGCGCCTTTAGAGCATCTTTTTCGGTGAGTTCAGCTGCCACTTTGGTCGCTAATTCGAGACTCAGACCTTTTTGTTCGTAGAACCAAGCTAGCTCGCGCAACTCCATTTCAGGATTCTCTGCAAGCTCCTTACGCTCTTTCTCGAGGGCAGCCTTTTCAGAGTCTTTTTGGGCACTAACTGAAGTGTATTCACCACCGGCCATCGAGATTGAACCAGCCACTAAACCTGCGACGCCCGCGATCAGAATCGCACCCGAGTCAGTTGTTGCACCGGCTACGCCCATAACGAGGCCAGCGGTTGAAACGATTCCATCGTTCGCTCCGAGAACACCGGCTCGCAACCAGTTCAATTTTGCTGCCATGTTCTGGCGCTGAAATTCCTGACTCGCCATGATTGCTTCGTCCAGCTTGACTATGTCTCGTTCACTCATAGTCAAAATCAAAGCGCAGTAACTCGAGCGGCACCAGCAAGGCATGCCTAACTTGGGTGGTTAGACTTATTTGATTCTTAGTTTCAGCGAGGTAGTAATGATTAACCTGACCGTGGATGGCATTCTTCAACAAGGTGCTTCGGCTTCGGATGGCTTTGGATTGTTTACATCCAAGTCAGTAGTAGCTATGCGTGTGAATGGTGAACTTCGCGATTTAGCACACAAACTAAATGATGGCGATGTCGTCGAGGGCGTTGAAATTACGTCTGAAGATGGTCTCAATATTCTGCGACACTCTGCCGCGCACGTTCTTGCTCAGGCTGTTCAGTCAATTAACCCTGACGCGAAGTTAGGCATTGGGCCTCCAATTCGAGATGGCTTTTACTATGACTTCGACGTGCTCGATTCATTCACTCCCGAAGATCTCAAGGCTCTCGAAAAGCAAATGGAGAGAATTATCCGCTCGGGCCAGAGATTCGTTCGAAGAGTGACAACTGAAGGCGATGCGAGAGTTGAGCTGTCGGGAGAGCCTTACAAACTTGAACTCATTGGCCTAAAAGGTTCAGATCTTGGCGAGGGCAGTGCCGAAGTTGGCACCGGGGAACTCACAATCTACGACAACATTGACCCTCAGTCGGGTGTGACCGTATGGCGCGACCTTTGTCGTGGACCACACCTGCCAAATACTCGGATGATCGGCAACGGCTTTGCGCTGACCCGCGTAGCCGCGGCCTATTGGCGTGGTAACGAAAATAACAAGCAACTTCAGCGTATCTATGGCACTGCGTGGCCTACCAAGGATGAACTTCGCGCACATCAGGAACGTCTCGAAGAGGCTGCTCGCCGTGACCATCGTCGACTTGGTACAGAGCTTGATCTTTTCAGTTTCCCTGAAGAAATTGGCTCGGGACTAGCTGTATTTCACCCAAAGGGTGGAATTATCCGCCGCGTTATGGAGGATTACAGCCGCAAGCGTCACGAAGAGTCGGGCTACGACTTCGTTTATTCTCCGCACATTACCAAGTCGAACTTGTTCGAAATCTCAGGCCACCTAGGGTGGTACGCCGATGGCATGTTCCCACCGATGAAGATGGATGAAGAGGTAGACGAAAACGGAGTTGTTCGAAAACAGGGTCAGGACTACTACCTGAAGCCAATGAACTGCCCGTTCCACATTCTTATCTTCAAGTCTCAAGCTCGCTCGTACCGAGATCTGCCGCTTCGCATGTTTGAATTCGGTTCGGTTTATCGCTACGAGAAGTCTGGCGTATTGCACGGACTCACCCGTGTGCGGGGTATGACCCAAGACGACGCCCACCTTTTTGTCACACCAGACAACATGGAGCAAGAGCTAACTGATGTTATTGGTTTCGTACTTGGTCTATTGCGTGACTACGGTCTCGACGATTTTTACCTTGAGCTTTCAACGCGCGAAGAGGGCAACCCAAAGTTCGTTGGCGCTGACGAGATCTGGGAGAAAGCCACAGCAACCCTTCAGAAGGTTGCAACGGCCACTGGTCTAGAACTCGTTCCTGACCCGGGTGGCGCCGCGTTTTATGGACCTAAAATTTCGGTTCAGGCAAGAGACGCAATTGGTCGCACCTGGCAAATGTCCACGATTCAGCTCGACTTTAATCTTCCTGAGCGTTTTGACCTGGAGTTCACTTCTGCGGATGGTTCAAAGCAGCGCCCAGTGATGATTCACCGTGCGCTCTTTGGATCAATCGAACGCTTCTTCGGTGTTCTAACCGAGCACTATGCAGGACACTTCCCTCCGTGGCTGGCGCCTGTCCAGGTCGTAGGTATTCCGGTGGCCGATGCGTTCTCGGATTACTTGCACGGTGTTGCTGCTGAACTGCGCAAGCACGGTGTAAGAGTGATGGTAGACGACTCTGATGATCGCATGCAGAAGAAGATTCGCAATCACACCAAGGATCGCGTTCCATTCATGTTGATTGCCGGTGGCGAAGATGCTGAATCTGGAGCGGTTTCATTTAGATTCCGCGATGGTTCTCAAGAAAACGGCGTGCCTGTTGCTGTTGCTGTTGAGCGCATTCTCGAGGCAATCCAAACTAAGGCTCAGGTCTAGACATGGTTGAGCGCGGGATGGAAATGTCTTCTGATCTTCCTGGAGTGCCAAACGCGTTTCAACACCTATGGACCCCGCATCGATTGGTCTACATCCAAAATGGTCAGCAACCTGCTGATGAGGACTGTCCTTTTTGCTTGGCTCCTGCAAAGTCAGATGAGGAGAGCCTGATTGTTTTTAGGGGAGTACACGCGTATGCCCTCCTGAATCTCTTTCCGTACAACTCAGGCCACCTTCTGGTTTGCCCATACCGACACATTTCGACCTATGACTTGGCAACCCCTGAAGAAGTTTCTGAGATTGGTTCAATAACGCAACAGGCAATGAAAGTTGTTCGAGCAGTTTCAAAAGCACACGGATTCAACATCGGTCTCAATCAGGGCGAAGTTGCGGGTGCAGGGATCGCCTCGCATCTGCATCAGCACATTGTTCCGCGTTGGGCTAATGATGCGAATTTCTTTCCAATCATTGCCGAAACCAAAGCTCTTCCGCGACTTCTTGGCGAGGTTCGAAAAGATATAGCCGAAGCCTGGTCAACTGTTTCCTAAGGTTTCATAGGTTCACTCGAATCGGCTTAGAATTATCAGCATGACCGAATCAAACAACTCACGTCCGAATTCAGCAACCCCTCTAGTAAAGCGCGGCCTAGCCGAGATGATGAAGGGTGGCGTGATCATGGATGTAGTTACTCCAGAGCAGGCCAAGATTGCTGAAGATGCTGGTGCAGTTGCAGTCATGGCTCTTGAGCGTGTTCCTGCTGACATCCGTGCGCAGGGCGGCGTTTCACGCATGAGTGACCCTGACATGATTGATGGAATCATCAACGCAGTGTCTATTCCAGTTATGGCAAAGGCCCGAATCGGTCACTTTGTCGAGGCTCAAATTTTGCAGTCACTTGGTGTCGACTACATCGACGAGTCTGAAGTACTCAGCCCTGCCGATTACGTAAACCACATCGATAAGTGGAAGTTCAACGTTCCATTTGTTTGTGGCGCGACCAACCTGGGCGAAGCGCTTCGACGCATCACCGAAGGTGCTGCAATGATTCGCTCGAAGGGCGAAGCAGGCACCGGTGACGTTTCTGAAGCCATGAAGCACATTCGCACCATCAACGGCGAACTGCGTGCTCTCGCAGCAAAGACTGAAGACGAGCTTTATGTTGCTGCCAAAGAGCTTCAGGCGCCTTACGAATTGGTTCGTGAAGTTGCTTCTACAGGCAAGCTTCCGGTTGTGATGTTTGTGGCTGGCGGTGTTGCAACTCCGGCAGATGCGGCCCTCATGATGCAAATGGGTGCTGACGGCGTATTTGTTGGTTCAGGAATCTTTAAGTCGGGAAACCCGGCGGAGCGTGCCAAGGCAATCGTAAAAGCAACAACCTTCTACAACGACCCTGATGTCTTGGCTCAGGTAAGCCGTGGTCTAGGTGAAGCAATGGTTGGCATCAATGTGACTGACCTTCCGGCGCCACACCGTCTTGCCGAGCGCGGCTGGTAGTTCGTGCTTCCCCTCGGAATTCTTGCTCTGCAAGGAGATTTTCGAGAACACGGTTACACCCTCAACGCCATCGGTGTTGAGTCGCGACAGGTTCGAACACTTAGTGACTTGGAGTCGGTCGCGGGCTTGATTATTCCGGGCGGAGAATCAACCGTTATTGCCAAACTCGCGAGAGCGTATGACTTACTCGAACCTATACGAGAGAAAATTGCCAATGGCTTTCCAGCATTTGGCACATGCGCGGGATTGATTCTTTTAGCTGACGAAATTCTTGACGGAATTCAAGGCCAAGAGTCATTCGGTGGCCTAGATGTTTCGGTCAGACGAAATGCATTTGGCAACCAGCTTGATTCCTTTGAAGCTGAGTTGGATTTTGCTGGCATCCCTGGCGATCCGGTCAAGGCAGCATTCATCCGCGCCCCAATTGTTGAACGCGTCGGCAGTGATGTACAAGTTTTGAGCGCGTTGCCTGATGGCCGCATTGTTGCTGTGCAAAACGATCACGTTCTTGGTCTTTCGTTTCACCCTGAAGTCACCGGTGAAACCAGAATCCATCAGCATTTTGTCAGCATGGTAAAACGGTCTAACTAACCGCGCTGATAAACTCAAAGAAAACTTCACCGCTTTAGGAGCACTATGTCCGGCCACTCCAAATGGGCTACAACAAAACACAAGAAGGCTGTAATTGACGGTCGCCGTGCAAAGTTGTTCGCCAAGCTTATTAAGAACATTGAAGTGGCTGCGCGTTTGGGCGGACCAGATCTTGACGGAAACCCAACTCTCTACGATGCAGTGCAAAAGGGCAGAAAAAGCTCGCTCCCGAACGACAACATTGAGCGCGCAATCAAGCGTGGTTCAGGTGTTGGTGCCGATGCTGTCGAGTACCAGAACATCATGTACGAGGGCTATGGCCCTAACGGTGTAGCAATTCTTATTGAATGTCTGACCGACAACAAAAACCGTGCTGCCGCAGAAGTTCGTCTTGCTGTTTCACGCAATAACGGAACCATGGCAGATCCTGGTTCAGTTTCATATCAGTTCAGCCGCAAGGGAATCATCGTTGTAGCAAAGAATGAATCAGCGAGTGAGGATTCAATCCTTGAAGCCGTTCTAGAAGTTGGAATTGACGACCTAGAGGACCGCGGTGAGCAGTTCGTAATTACGACTGATCCAAGCCTCATGGTTGCTGTTCGCTCGGCACTGCAGAGCTCAGGCATTGACTACGAAAGCGCCGACGTCGAGTTCGTTTCATCTATGCCTATTCAGGTTGATGCTGACACAGCGCGCAAAGTGATTGCACTAATCGATGCCCTTGAAGACTCGGATGAAGTTCAAAACGTGTATTCGAATTTCGACATGTCGCCTGAGGTTCTGGCCGAGCTAGAGCAGGAATAGCCCTTGAGAAACCGGATTCTGGGAATCGACCCCGGACTTACCCGGTGCGGCGCGGGCATTATTGAGCTTTCAACCGCTCGCAAAGTTTCGTTTGTTGACGTCCATACTTTTCGAACTTCACCTGATAACGACTTGGTTGAGCGGGTAGGTTCAATCGCGTCATCTATCGAGAAACTTATATTGAGCCACAAACCATCGGTAATAGCCATCGAACGGGTTTTCTCGCAGAGCAATGTTCGATCGGTAATGGGCACCGCACAAATCAGCGGGGCAGTTCTATTTCTCGCCCACAAACATTCAGTCCCAGTAGCATTGCATACGCCAACAGAAGTTAAGGCCGCAGTCACGGGTTCGGGCCGCGCAGATAAAACTCAGGTTGGCTTCATGGTTGCCAAGATTCTTGGTCTTGCCGAGGTGCCTAAACCAGCTGATGCAGCCGATTCTTTGGCAATTGCCATTTGCCACGCCTGGCGATCATTCGATACCAATGTTCAATCCGGATTCGTCGGCACAACCGCTGCCCAAGCGGCATGGCACGCAGCCATCAAAAACGCGACCAATAATAACTAAGAAGTTAGTCTGTATAAATGATTGCTTCACTCACGGGATTCGTTCAGGCTGTTCGCGCCGGTTATTTGGTGTTGGATGTCAATGGAGTTGGCTACGCAGTCTCAGTAACGGCAAAAACATCCATGCAATTGAAAATTGGCGCCGGCGTTTGTCTTCACACAAGTTTTATTGTTCGCGAAGATGCAATGGCGCTGTTCGGCTTTCTAACTGACTCTGAACTTTCTATGTTTGAGGCTCTGCGATCCGTAACCGGTGTTGGGCCAAAGTCTGCGCTTGCAACGCTCAACGAATTGAGCGTTCAAGAAATAGCAACAGCGGTTTCACTCGATAGCGATGCTGTGTTCCGAAAAGTCAGCGGAATTGGTCCAAAAACCGCGAAACTCATTTGCGTTACATTGGCGGGCAAACTTCATGACATTGCGATTGTTGCCCCAGAACCAACTGTTCCGAGCGTAAACAAGCAATTACTGGTCGATGCTCTGACCGGCCTTGGATGGGGCGAAAGAATTGCTAGCGAGGCTGTTGAGGCGGTCATCAACCAATCTTCCGACACTGATCGCAACGCCCTGCTCCGTTCGGCTTTGGCTCACCTTTCAGGCTCAAAGTCAGTTGGTGCATAGGTGAACGAATCAACCGGCGTGAGCGCCGATTCGGGCGACTTGGCATTTGAAGCCGCTCTTAGACCTAAGTCTTTGGACGAATTCATCGGTCAGACCAAGGTTCGCAACCAAATCTCTCTGCTTCTAGAAGCTGCGCGTCTTCAGAATAGAACGCCTGACCACATTCTTCTAGCTGGCCCGCCAGGCCTCGGCAAGACCACATTGGCAATGATTGTTGCGCACGAGAGCGCAAGGCCGCTGCGCCTCACGAGCGGGCCAACCATTCAGCACGCGGGGGATCTCGCAGCCGTATTGTCATCACTTTCACCAGGTGAAATTTTGTTCATTGACGAAATTCACCGAATGGCAAGATCGGCAGAGGAGATGCTCTACCTGGCAATGGAGGATTACCGAGTCGATGTGATGGTAGGCAAGGGGCCGGGTGCCACCTCCATTCCTCTCGAGATTTCACCTTTCACACTCGTAGGAGCCACAACGCGATCGGGAATGCTGCCAAACCCGCTCAGAGATAGATTTGGTTTCACCGCAAACCTTGAGTTTTACGAGTCCGGTGACCTCACTGAGGTAATTCGACGGGCTGCTGAGAAATTGAATGTATCGATCGACAGTCAAGCTTTGGGTGCGATTGCCAAACGCAGTCGTGGTACACCTCGCATCGCAAACCGCCTACTTCGACGCGTTCGAGACTTTGCGCTGGTAGCCGGTATTAGTGAAGTTTCAGAATCCGTTGCAATGCAGGCGTTATCGCTTTACGAGGTCGACGACTTGGGCCTTGATCGATTAGACCGTCAAATCTTGGATGTCATTATTTCTAAATTCGACAATCGACCGGTCGGACTCTCGACTCTCGCCGTTGCTGTTGGGGAGGAGCCCGACACCATTGAGTCGGTAGTGGAACCCTATTTGGTTCGTGCGGGACTTATCATCCGTACTCCAAGAGGACGACAGGTAACTGTAGCGGCCATGAAACACATGGGCATCGCGCCTAAATAACAGAATCCCTTCATCTATGATTGTTAGGGCGCCAAAGGCGCCTCACACTCTAAGATCTATTCAGACAGGCAACTCATGCAACCTCAGGACCTATTTGTACTTGCTGCTTTGGCATTGGTAATTTTCTTCATGTTCACCAGCAACAAAAAGCGCAAGAAGCAGGCTGCAGAACTTTCAGAGCAGCTCAAGAGTGGCGCTTACGTAATGCTGCACAGCGGCATCTACGGTGAGGTTGTCGAAATCAACGATGACAAGTTAGTAATCGAATCTACCCCAGGTAACAAACTGGTTGTAGCTCGCGGTGCAGTTCGCGGCATCGTTGAAGCTCCGGCCAAGAAAGTTGCGGCCAAGAAGCCGGCTGCTAAGAAGCCTGCTGCGAAAGCACCAACCAAGCCAGCTGCAAAAAAGCCTGCTTCAAAGTAATTTCGCTAGGGGATCCAAGTGTCAAAATCTGAACTCACCAAGGGTGCTCGCAAGCGTCTCACCGCACTTGCTGTAATCATCGGAATCGCAGCGGCAGTCATTGGTCTGGGTGTAATTAATGGCAGCGGCGTTTCAACGACCCCAAAATTGGCACTTGACCTATCTGGTGGAACCTCAATCATCCTGGCTCCTGTTCTCGCCGAGGGCGAAACCGTATCAACGGAACAGCTTGCTCAGGCAGTTGCGATTATTCGTCAGCGTGTAGATGCCAGCGGTGTTTCAGAGTCAACAGTCAAGACACAGGGTTCAAACAACATCATCGTTGAAATACCAGGTTCGCCAGATGACAACACCCTCAAATTGATTCGCAGTAGCGCAAAACTCGAATTCAGACCTGTACTGGTGACAGCCCAGGGAATCTCGTCAACTGTGACCGCATCGGGTTCAGCAAGCCCGGCTGCAACAGAGTCTCCAGCACCGACATCAACTCCGAGTGTCAGCCCAACCGACAAGTCTGATGTCAACTGGATTACGCCTGAACTTCAAGCCGCATACGACGCACTTGACTGCTCAACTCCGTTCCGTGAGGCTGGTCAAGTTGATGACCCAGCAAAGCCTTTGGTTACCTGTGACACAGATGGTTTCTACAAGTACATCCTTGGACCGGTAGAAATTGATGGCTCGACCATCTCTGACGCATCTGCTGGATTGCAAACAACATCAACCGGCGCAACAACCAATACCTGGGCTGTCAACCTTAAGTTTGACGGCACTGGCACGCAGCAGTTCGCCGACACCACTGGCCGACTATTTCCGCTAGAGGCACCGCGCAACCAATTTGCCATCACCCTCGATGGTTTCGTGACGATTGCTCCGACCATCCAGGCTGTTATTGCGAACGGCTCAGCAGAGATCACCGGAAACTACACCAAAGACACGGCTAAGACACTGGCAGACCAATTGAAATACGGTTCATTGCCGATTGCTTTTGAGGTTCAGAGTCAAGAGAACATCTCTGCAACCCTAGGTTCAGAACAGCTAACCAGCGGCTTGCTTGCGGGAGCCATCGGTCTGTTACTGGTCGTTATCTACTCAGTCTTCCAATACCGTGGCTTGGCTGTTGTGACCGTCGGTTCGCTCATTGTTGCTGCGCTCGTTGTCTATCTCGCTATAACTATTCTTTCGTGGCGCCAAGGGTATCGACTCTCACTTGCCGGCGTGGCGGGCCTAATCGTCGCGATCGGTATTACGGCTGACTCGTTCATCGTTTACTTCGAGCGTGTTCGCGACGAGATCCGCGACGGAAGACCTCTCTCAGTTGCTGTTGACGTTGGTTGGAAGCGCGCATTCAGAACTATCATCGTTTCTGGTCTAGTAAGTCTTTTGGCTGCGGTAGTGCTGTATGCCCTGACAGTTGGCAATGTACGTGGTTTTGCCTACACACTCGGTTTGACCACTGCCGTTGACCTTATGATCGCGGTCTTGTTTACGCACCCATTGCTCCAGTTGCTGGCACGTACTCGATTCTTTAGTTCAGGCGGAGCGTGGTCTGGGTTTGATGCTAAGAATCTGGGCTCAGCGGGCTATGTTGGTCGCGGGCAATTTAGAGCAGCCGACAAGGTATCTCATACAAAGTTGGCTAGGGCTTCAAAAGAGGCCAACAAACGTCAGACCATCGCCGAGCGCAAGGCTGCGGAACTACTATCGCCTTCAAAGAAGAGCGGGG
>JACCDN010780263.1_pt1 | contig 11912 bp, 12 predicted proteins | sample 7441691 | NCBI WGS metagenome assembly JACCDN01 (sample SAMN15323439, study PRJNA562643) | freshwater metagenome | isolation source: river surface water | place: USA:Blue River Watershed | collected 2017-08-16
ATGCTCATCTTTACAGGCTCCACAGAATCTTGCTGGCCCAACCGGCATAACCGATCAGAACGGCGATAGTCAGGACATGCAGCGACAGGCGCAGACCGGTCGGCTTGATGTAGTCCATCCACAGGTCACGGATACCGATCCATGCCTGGTAGAAGAGGCTCAGGAAGAACAGAAATGTGACGAACTTCATGAAGCCATTGGCAAACAGGCCGCGCCATGCATCAGCCGTGGCCGGCTGAACAACCAGCAGCGCCACCAGGAAGATCACCGTATATACAGCCATAAGCACGGCCGTTGCGCGCTGGGCGATCCAGGTAGTGAGGCCGTAGTGGGCCCCGACAACGTTACGCTTCATTACCACAGCAGACACCCCCCAAGAATCACAGTCAGCGTGAGGCTGACAATCAGAACCAGGCCGGCCGACTTACGTGCCGAAGGCAGATCAATACCGATATGCCAATCCAGCAACAGGAAGCGGATACCGGCGCAGAAGTGGTGCAGATAGGCCCATAGCAGGCCCAGCAGGACCAGCTTGCCGATCGGATTGGCCACAACGGCCTGGACGCTTTCGAAGCCGCCGTCACTCAGACTCCACTGGAACATCGCGAGAATAAGCGGGAGGCACAGAAAAAGGCCAACGCCACTCGCACGATGCAAGATAGAGACTTTACCCGGCAGGGGCAAACGGATCGTTTTCAGGTCCAAATTTTTTGGACGCTGCTTCTTCTTGATGGCTAACTCTGTCATGTGTTTTCCTTCTATCAAGACTACCTGGAACCTTGGATTGTAGCTGAAGCCGTGAACGATGGAATCCCCCCGGCATGGGTTTCTTAAGCTTTTTTTAATCTGGAGAGAAGCCCCACCGGCCAAGTGCAGCGCACCAAAAATCGTAGCGCATTCCTACATTCACCCCAACTCATTGAAATAGTGATGATTTACCGTGGAGTACCACCCTCGTCGCCATTCTGCAGCCCGATCACCGTAAGTGAACGCAGTGCGTTCTACACTCAACAATGGAGTACCCACGGCCAATTCCAGCAACTCGGCTGCGGCAGCGTCGGCTGCTACGGCCCGGATTTTCTCCTCTGCCCGCACCATACGAACACCAAAGAGCGTTTCAAACAGGGTATACAAGGACCGATCCGAGGCCTTGAGCTGATCGAAGGTGAGATTGGGAAACAGATCCGCCGGCAAATAGATTTCGTCGACCACCATGGGTTTGCCATCCAGGCGCAGAATCCGGCGTAACTGAATGACGGGATCTCCGTAGTTAATCGATAAGGCTTTAGCGACCTCCTGCCCGGCACGCAATGTCTGACACGCCAGCGGTTCACTGCGGGAGCGCGGCACGCCCCCTTCATCCGGGACTAGGCGCAGGAAACGGAAAAAAGCCCGGGGGTCTGCATGCGTAGCAACAAAGGTTCCCTTCCCCTGTCGGCGAACGAGTAAATTTTCGGCTGCCAGCTCGTCAATGGCGCGACGCACAGTGCCTTGGCTCACTTCGAAGCGGGCGGCCAGATCCATTTCGCTGGGGATCATTTCACCCGGCGCCCATTCTTTATCAGCAAGGGCTTGAACAATCAGATCCTGGATCTGCCGATAAAGCGGTCGAAATGCAGGCACGGAGGCCGGCACAGAGGCATGTATTGTCATAGATATCATTTCAGCACAGTTTTGGTTGCTTTGCGCATTGACAGCGTCACCCCGCCCCACTACCATCGAAAAGTTCCATCCACACTTCAAAATTTCGAGGAGTTTTTTCATGTCCAAAGCGCCTATGCGCGTCGCCGTCACTGGCGCCGCTGGTCAGATCGGTTATAGCCTGCTGTTCCGTATTGCTTCCGGCGAAATGCTGGGCAAAGACCAGCCCGTCATCCTCCAACTGCTGGATCTGCCGCAAGCCCAGAAGGCTGCACAAGGCGTGATGATGGAGCTGGATGATTGTGCCTTCCCGCTGCTGCAAGGCATGATTGCCACCGATGACCCAAATGTCGCATTCAAGGACGCGGATGTCTGCCTGCTGGTCGGTGCCCGTCCACGCGGCCCGGGCATGGAGCGTGCCGATCTGCTGCAAGCCAATGGTGCCATCTTCACCGTTCAGGGCGAAGCCATCGCCAAAAACGCCAAAGAAGACGTTAAGGTGCTGGTCGTGGGCAACCCCTGCAACACCAACGCCCTGATCGCTGCTGCCGCTGCCAAGAAAGTCGGCCGCACCAATCCGAACAACTACCACGGCATGCTGCGCCTGGACCACAACCGTGCACTGACGCAGCTGGCTCAGAAGACTGGCCGCCCGGTCTCGTCGCTGAAAAAGCTGGTGGTGTGGGGTAATCACTCGCCGTCGATGTACGCCGATTACCGCTTCTGTACTTCCAATGGTGACAGCGTCAAGGATCTGATCAACGATCACGCCTGGAACAACGACACCTTCCTGCCAACCGTTGGCAAGCGCGGTGCCGCCATTATCGATGCTCGCGGTCTGTCGTCGGCTGCTTCGGCTGCTAACGCTGCTATCGATCACATCCGTGATTGGCACCTGGGTTCGGACGAATGGGTCACCATGGGTATTCCGGCACCGGCCGACAACGGCTACGGCATCCCTGAAGGCATCGTCTTCGGTTTCCCTTGCGAGTGCAAGGGTGGCAAGTTCACCCTGATCAAGGGTCTGGAAGTCGATGAGTACTCGAAGGGTAAGATCGCTCTGACCCTGAAGGAACTGACTGACGAAAAAGAAGCCGTTGCTTCGATGCTGTAATCCGTCTTTCTGACGGTTTCAGCACAAAAGGGTCACGCTTGCGTGGCCCTTTTGCTTTATCCTTTCGTTTTTGTTGTAACTCCGATTCCTGAACGATCATGACGCAAGTAAACACTGCCCTCTCTCCCGATGATGTTCTCTTTCCCGGCGAGAAACCATTCCCGGTATTACCCGCTGTCGACCATTACTGTGGCTCAGAAAAGCTGATGAAGAAGGCGATGGCCATCCAGACCGAGATTGCGGCTGAATACGGCCCTCTGGCCATGGACATTACCTGTGATTGCGAAGATGGGGCTGCAGCTGGTAACGAAAAGGCGCACGCCGAACTGTGCGTAGCCATGATCAATTCGAGTGACAACCAGTTGGGCCGCGTTGGCGCCCGCATTCACGATGTAACCCATGAACACTGGCAGGATGATCTGGATATTCTGGTGGGCGGCGCTGGCCAGCGTCTGCCCTTCATCACCCTGCCCAAGCCTCGCGACATTGACGATGTACAGCACTTTCTCAAAGCGCTGCGCGCTGCCGAACAGCGGCACGGAATCAAGACGCCAATTCCGGCTCACGTTCTGATCGAGACACACGGCGCGCTACATCAGGTATGGGATATTGCCGCCCTGGAAGGTATTGAATCACTGGATTTTGGGGTGATGGATTTTGTCTCCGGCCATTTCGGTGCCATTCCCGGTAGCGCCATGAAGAGCCCAGGACAATTCGATCATCCACTAGTACGCCGTGCCAAACTGGAAATCTCCAGCGCAGCATTGGGCCACGGCAAAGTACCGACGCACAATGTGACGACCGAGCTATCCGATCTGGAATACATCCGACGGGATGCTGATCGCGCCCGCCAGGAATTCGGTTTTCTGCGTATGTGGAGTATTCACCCCGTGCAGATTCGCCCGATTATCGAAGCGATGAGCCCGGACTTCTCGGAAGTGCAGGATGCCGCAGAAATCGTCAGCGCTGCCGCCGATGCCGACTGGGGTCCCATCCGCCACAACGGCAAGCTGCAGGACCGTGCCGCCTATCGCTATTACTGGACCCTGCTCAAGCGCGCCCGTAGCACGGGTGTGCCATTGCCCGCCGGCATTACCGATCGTTTCTTTACAGCCTGAATCCAAGATGCAAGATATTGCCAAAGCTACCGACATCACCCTGATCGAGTTCAAGGGTAGTACCCTCCCCGTACTGGCCATTACCTTACGCAGCCTGGATCCGAAAGAACTGGCCGATGCTGGTAGCACGCTGTTTGGCGAAGGTGCCTTCTTCGACGATGATCTGGCCGTGCTGGACCTGAGCCAGCTCATCACCTGGCCGGAAACGGTGGCATGGTCGCTGATAATTGAGTTACTCACCTCACATGGCCTGCGAGTACTGGGCGTCACACGCGCCAACCCAGATCTGACGACGTCTGCGGCTTCAGCCGGACTCCCTCTGCTCGGTTTGAGTGCCGGCCGCACAGCAAAATCGGTGCCCCCGCCCAAACCCACCACTGACCCGGATCTGGAAAAAATTCCTGCCAGTCTGCGCAAACAAACAGCAACTTCACCGATCCAACCCGCTAGTGCAACAACTACGCCTGAAACGCTGGCCGAGGAACTCGTCCAAAATCCGGCCAACCTGATTATCGACCGACCACTGCGCTCCGGCCAACAGGTCTATGCCAAGGGCGGCGACCTGATTATTCTGGCCGCCGTGAACCCCGGTGCCGAAGTGATTGCTGACGGCAACATCCATGTTTATGCCCCGCTACGCGGCCGGGCACTGGCTGGTGCCCGCGGCAATGCCGAAGCCCGCATTCTGACCACGGTCTTTGCAGCAGAGCTGGTGTCGATTGCCGGTATCTACCGTACGTTCGAAGACGGCGTGCCCGCCAAGCTGGCCAACCAGCCGGTACAGGTACGCCTGGCTCAGGAGCCGGCGATATCGAACAACACGGGCCTCAAATCACGTCTGGAAATCGATATTCTGCGAGTGGATTAACGAAGACGGTTCAAACGCTGCCTTTACCGTACTTAATCAGCTAGAATTCTGAAAGTTTTTATATCATTCCGGGGGCAGATGTGACTCGCATTATTGTCGTAACTTCAGGTAAAGGCGGGGTTGGCAAAACCACGACCAGCGCTTCATTTTCCAGTGGTCTGGCCATGCGTGGCTTCAAAACTGCCGTCATCGACTTCGACGTAGGTCTGCGTAACCTAGATCTGATCATGGGCTGCGAACGCCGCGTGGTTTACGATCTGGTCAACGTGATCTCGGGTGAAGCCACCCTGAATCAGGCACTCATCAAGGACAAGCATTGCGAAAACCTGTTCGTGCTGCCGGCCTCACAAACCCGTGACAAGGATGCGTTGACCGAAGAAGGTGTTGAGAAGGTCCTTAAGGATCTGGAGCACATGGGCTTTGATTACATCATCTGTGACTCCCCTGCTGGCATCGAACGCGGTGCTGTCATGGCACTGACCTTTGCCGACGAAGCCATCATTGTGACCAACCCGGAAGTCTCGTCGGTACGAGATTCGGATCGCATCTTGGGTATTTTGCAAGCCAAATCGAAGCGTGCTCAGGCTGGTGGTGAACCCGTCAAAGAACATCTGCTGGTCACCCGCTACTCACCGAAGCGCGTGGAAGATGGCGAAATGCTGTCTTACAAAGATGTGCAGGAAATCCTGCGGGTACCTATCATCGGCGTGATTCCAGAATCCGAATCCGTGTTGCATGCGTCAAACCAGGGTACCCCGGCAATTCATATCGAGCAGTCTGAAGTGGCCGAGGCCTATAAGGATGTCATCGCCCGTTTTCTAGGCGAGGATGCACCGCTGCGCTTCGTAAGCTACGAAAAGCCGGGCCTGTTCAAGCGTCTGTTCGGAGGCTAAGCGATGTCCTTGCTCTCCCTGATTTTCGGATCCAAACCCAAATCGGCCAACATGGCTAAAGAGCGTCTGCAACTCATCATCGCACGCGAACGCATCGACGACGGCAAACCGGCAGCAGACTTCCTGCCGGCTATGCAGCAAGAACTGGTAGCGGTTATTTCGAAGTACGTCCACGTAAACGCCGACGACATCAAAGTATCGATGGAAAAGAAAGGCAATTACGAAGTGCTTGAGGTCAACATCGTACTGCCGGAACAGAACTGATTGCCTCAGTCTGCGCTCTGACCCGCATCAACAAAACAGGACCCCGCAGGGTCCTGTTTCACTTTCAGGCAACCCTATCTCATGGTGCCTGATATCAAGGTGTGCTTATGCCAGGATTTCGGCAATATCATCAGCCAGCTTGAGTTCCCGTTCGAACTGTTGCCATTCAATGCCCAGCGCATCCCGTGCCGAAACAATCCCCACCGGACGCCCCTGCTCTAAGACCGGTACATGGCGAAAACCATGCTGATGCATCAAGTGCAACGCATGAGACAGTGGCTTGCCTGCTTCAAGGCCAATCACCTCAGCCGTCATAACGGTCTGCAATGTTGTTGATGCAGGATCCTGCCCGGCGGCGACTACACGATTCATCAGGTCTCGCTCGGTAAAAATACCGACCAGCCCACCACCCTGCTCTATCAATATCGAACCGACACCTTTTTCACGCATCGCTTTAGCGGCATCCAGCACGCTCGTTTGCGGCGTACCGATCACGAGCGGACGGTGACTGACAACGGACTTCAATGTTCTATTTGGCATTGGAACGCTCCGAAAAGTTGGGGGTGTGAGTATCTTGCGCCTTTTCTCAATGCACGCAAGCTGCAATGCACAAACCGACTTTCTTAATCAGCGCTTAAGAATCAAGTCCAGACGCCGCTTAACACTTTTTCTGCCCACAATAAAGCTGAGAGGGTTTTGCCATCCGTCAGATCACCATTTCTGACGGCATCCATGGCCTCCGGCAGACTCAGTTCGATCACTTCGAGAAATTCTCCTTCGTCCAACTGATTGCTACCCAGAGCATTCAGCCCCTCGGCCAGATAGATTTCTATGCGTTCGTTGGCATAGCCTATGGTGGGATGCATGGTCGCCAGATGACGCCAGTAGCTCGCCGTATGACCGGTTTCTTCCTGCAGCTCCCGCTGGGCAGTCAGCAACGGGTCTTCGTTAGGATCGATTTTGCCAGCCGGTAGCTCCAACATAACGCGTCCGACCGGGTAACGGTACTGACGTTCGAAGAGTAGACGGCCATCCGCTAAGACGGGAATTATGACTACCGCACCTGGATGCACAATGTATTCGCGCACCCCTTCTGAACCGTCCGGTAGCCGGACTCGATCACGGCGCACATCGAGCAAGCGTCCCTGCCAGATGGATTCGCTCTCGATACAGGTTTCAATCAGGTGACTATCTTTACAGGCTGAGTTCATATTCCAGTCTCCACAATGCAAAACGCCCCGAAGATCGGGGCGTTTCAGAATCACAACGTGATGAGCTTACAGCGAACGCAACAGCGAGAAGGCACACAGCGACATAATCGTCTGCGGAAAGAGACCAAACAGCGCGATGGCCAAACCGTTCGCAGACAGCAGCACGCGCATATCCAGCGGCGCTTCGATCGGTGTTTCGTCGATCGGCTCGTCAAAGTACATGACTTTAACCAGACGTAGGTAATAGAAGGCACCAATCAGCGACATCAGCACAGCGTAGATCGCCAGGCCAATCTGACCCGAAGCCACGACGGCCTGCAGAATCGAGAACTTGGCAAAGAAGCCGATAAAGAAAGGCACGCCAGCCATCGAGAACATGATCATCATCATGACGGCTGCAAACCAAGGGTTCCGCTTGTTCAGACCTTTGAAGTCATCCAGACGGTCGGCTTCGAAACCGGCACGCGACAGCAGGATAATCACACCGAAGGCTGCGACGCTCATCATGACGTAAGAAACGACATAGAACATCGATGAACTATAGGCATTGAGGGCAAAACGCGCATCACCACCGACCACACCGACGACGATACCGAGCAGCACAAAGCCCATGTGCGAGATGGTGGAGTAGGCCAGCATACGCTTGATGTTGGTTTGCGGAATCGCTGCCAGATTACCAATGGCCAGCGACAGCACGGCCAGAATCAGCAGCATCCCCTGCCAGTCAGGTGCCAGCAGCAGCAAGCCCGACACCAGCAGGCGCATGGTGATTGCAAAGGCGGCCAATTTGGGCGCGCCGCCAATCAGCATTGTGATGGCGGTCGGTGCACCCTGATAAACGTCCGGCACCCACATATGGAACGGCACAACACCCAGTTTAAAAGCGAGACCGGACACAATGAACACCAAACCGAAAATCAGGACCGTCGGGTTGGAGGCATTGGCCACCAGGGCATCTGAAATTTCCGGAATGCTCAGAGTACCGGTCGCACCGTAGATCATCGACATGCCATACAGAAGCAGCCCTGATGCCAGAGCACCAAGAATAAAGTACTTCATGGCGGCTTCCGTCGAAGCCACACTGTCGCGATTCATGGCAACCAGTGCGTAGACCGATAGGGACAACAGTTCAATACCCAAGTAAATAGTCAGCAGATGATTGGCCGAAATCATGACCATCATGCCCAGGGTCGCAAACAGGACAAGCACATAAAACTCGCCACGACGCAGATCCGGGCGCTGCAGCACATAAGGACGAGCGTAGAACAGCGTGACGATGATCGTTAAATAGAGGACCAGCTTAAGCAGGTCACCCATCAGATCATCAACATACAGACCGTTAAAGGCGTAGACGACCTCACCGGTACTGGTAAACAGGGTCAGAATAGCAGCACCCACCAGGGTGAGTAAGCTCATGACGAAAGTCGGTGTCTGAGCCGGATCCTTGACGAAAAGATTCATCAGTAGAATCAGACAGCTCATGGCCAGAACCAGAACTTCCGGGCTGGCTGTGATGAGATCGAGCACGTGGGGATTCATATCGTCAGGTTCCGTTACTGGATTTTGCTGATTGCTACATGACGCAGCAGGTCATTCACCGAGGTATGCATGATGTGGGTCACCGGCTCCGGCCAGAGACCCATTGCAAGGACAAAGAAGGCCAGGATCACAAGGATGAACAGCTCACGCTTATTCACATCAACCAGCTCTTCCACATGGTGATTGGTAATCGGTCCAAAAATCACGCGCTTGTACATCCACAGCGTATAGGCAGCACCGACGATCATGGTAGTTGCAGCAATAGCCGCCACCCAGAAATTTGCCTGAACAGCACCCAGGATCACCATGAACTCACCGACGAAACCGGAGGTGGCGGGCAGGCCGGCGTTCGCCATCGCAAACAGCATCATGAAGGCCGCGTAGATCGGCATCTTGTAGACGATACCGCCACAATCGGCAATCAGGTGGGTATGCATGCGATCGTAAATGATGCCAATACAGAAGAACATGGCACCGGCCACAAAGCCGTGCGAGATCATCTGGACAATGGCACCTTCGACAGCCAGCGGCGTAAACAGGAAGAAACCCAATGTCACAAAGCCCATGTGAGCAATTGATGAGTAAGCCACAAGACGCTTCATGTCCGTCTGAACCAGAGCCACGAAACCGATATAGACCACGGCGATCAGCGACAGCGTGATCATCAACCAGGAAAGTTCATGCGACGCATCCGGCAGAATCGGCAGCGAGAAGCGCAGAAAACCGTAGGCGCCCAGCTTCAGAGCGATGGCAGCCAGGACAATCGAACCACCTGTCGGCGCTTCCGGGTGCGCATCAGGCAACCAAGTATGCACCGGCCACATTGGCACTTTAACGGCAAAGGCAATGAGGAAAGCCATGAAGATGGCAATCTGCGGCCCCATCGGGATCGGCATCTGGTGCCAGTCCAGAATCGAGAAGCTACCACCGGAGTAGATAAACAGGTAGAGCTGCGCAACCAGGAACAGTAACGAGCCAAACAGTGTGTAGAGGAAGAACTTGATCGCCGCGTAAACACGGTTATGACCACCCCAGATACCGATGATCAGATACATCGGGATCAGCGAGGCTTCGAAGAAAACGTAGAACAGGATGCCATCAAGCGCACAGAAAATACCGTTGAACAGACCCGACATGATCAGGAAGGCGGCATTGTACTGGGCGACCTTGAACTGGATAACCTGCCAGCCCGCCAGCACCACAATGAGGGTAATGAAACTATTCAGGATGATAAACGGCATCGAGATGCCGTCAATACCGAGGTGGTAGTTGATATTGAATCGCGGAATCCAGGGTGCTAACTCCACAAACTGCATCACCGTCGCTTGCGTATCAAACTTGGTGTACAGCGGGAAAGTGATCAGGAAACCCGCCAGAGCACCGATCAGAGCAAGAATACGCGACAGGCCAGGATTACTGTCACGACCGACTGCCAGAATCAGCAGACCGGCCACGATCGGAATCCAGATGGCAAGCGAGAGTAGCGGGTAACCAGACATAGTCATTTCCAGAAAAAGCAGGCGCGCAGATTAGTCGTTCAAATGGTGCAATTAGGTAAAATCAGGTCGTGAAGAACCATAGTGTCAGCAGCGCGAATACACCAATGATCATGGTGAACGCGTACTGATACAGGTAACCGGTCTGGAAGTGACGGACAATGCCCGCGACCACACCAACCAGCTTGGCAGAGCCATTCACGAAGAAACCATCAATCAGGGTGGCCTCACCAAAGCGGTTCAGGAAGCCGCCAATCTTGCGGGCGCCGCCAGCAAAAACCGCCATATTGAAGGCATCAAAGTAGTACTTGTTTTCCATGATCGTGTAGATGCCATGGAACTTCTTGGCCAGGGCAGCCGGGATCGACGGCTTGACCATATAGAAGTAGAAGGTGACGACTAGTCCGGCAACCATGAGCCAGAACGGCAGCGTTTGCAGGGAATGCAGCGCCATACCAAGCGGGCCGTGGAACTCTTCCTTCATGTCGGCCATCACCGGAATCGCCTTGTTGACGTAGATCACGCCGTCAAAGAAGCTGCCATAAAGCATCGGATCAATAGCGTAGTAACCGATGATGACCGACGGAATGGCCAGCAGGATCAGCGGCAACGTCACTACCCACGGCGACTCGTGCGGCTTGTCACCTGGCTGCAGGCCATGGTGGTGCTCGTGATCATCATGCGCATCGTGTGCGTCATGGTGGTCATCGTGGTGATCATCATGCGCCTGGGCATGAGCGGCAGCCACATGCTCGGCATCATTCCAGCGCTCACGGCCATGGAAAACAATGAAGTATGAACGGAAAGTGTAATAAGTCGTTACAAACACGCTCGCCGTGACTGCAAACAGTGCATAGCCCGAACCCGGCAGATTCGAGAAATGGACAGCTTCGATAATCGAATCTTTGGAATAGAAGCCCGCAAAGAATGGAAAGGCGATCAGGGACAGCGAACCGATCAGCGTGGTAATCCAGGTGATCGGCATGTATTTCCACAACCCACCCATGTTACGGATGTCCTGATCATGGTGCATACCGATAATGACAGAACCGGCACCAAGGAATAGCAGTGCCTTAAAGAAGGCATGCGTCATCAGGTGGAAAATGGCAATCGGATAAGCCGCCACACCCAGAGCCACCGTCATGTAACCCAGCTGTGACAGGGTCGAGTAAGCCACGATACGTTTGATATCGTTTTGGATCATCCCCAGGAAACCCATGAACAACGCTGTCGTGGCACCGATCACCAGCACAAACGACAATGCCGTCGGCGACAGATTGAACAACGGTGAGCAACGCGCGACCATAAAGATACCGGCCGTCACCATGGTGGCAGCGTGGATCAGTGCAGAGATCGGGGTCGGGCCTTCCATGGAATCAGGCAGCCAGACATGCAACGGGACCTGTGCAGACTTACCCATAGCGCCAATAAACAGGCAGATACAGGTGACGGTCATCAGAGACCACTCGGCACTACCCCACAGGTTGATCGTTTTATCCGCCAGCGCGGGGGCAGCCTTGAAGACCGTTGCATAATCCAGCGTACCGAAATAGGTTAGCACCAGACCAATACCGAGAATGAAACCGAAATCACCGACGCGGTTGACCAAGAAGGCCTTCAGGTTGGCAAAAATAGCCGTGTCACGGTTCATGTAGAAACCGATCAGCAGGTACGAGACCAGGCCCACGGCTTCCCAGCCGAAGAACAGCTGCAGGAAGTTGTTGCTCATGACGAGCATGAGCATCGAGAAGGTAAACAGGCTGATGTA
>JACCDN010247837.1_pt1 | contig 11907 bp, 14 predicted proteins | sample 7441691 | NCBI WGS metagenome assembly JACCDN01 (sample SAMN15323439, study PRJNA562643) | freshwater metagenome | isolation source: river surface water | place: USA:Blue River Watershed | collected 2017-08-16
ATCCGCGAGGACGAAGTCGCTGCAAAAGCCTGCGGCATCAACACGCGCAACGTGAAACTGCTGGCCTTTGCCATGGGTGCCACCTTCGGCGGTGTCGCGGGTGGCCTGTTTGCCGGCTTCCAGCAATTTGTCAGCCCCGAGTCCTTCGGGCTGCTCGAATCCGTCATGGTGCTCTGTATGGTGGTGCTCGGCGGCATGGGGCACATCCCAGGCGTTATCTTCGGTGCCCTGCTCCTCACCGTGCTGCCCGAATTCTTTCGGCAAATTGCCGGGCCGGTGCAGCAAAGCCTGTTCGGTAGCGTGCTGATCGATCCGGAAAGCCTGCGCATGCTGCTGTTCGGTCTGGCGCTGGTGCTCGTGATGCGTTACCGCCCCAGCGGCCTCTGGCCGTCGCCACAGCGCCGTCGCGAAATCGACGACGTCAAACGCGCCGACGCGCCGGCCGATGTGCCGGTCAGCCCGATGTGAGACCACGGATGAAACCTGTACTGCTTCGTGCCGACAACATCAGCAAAGCCTTTGGCGGCGTTCAAGCCCTCAAAGATGTCTCACTCACCCTGAACGCTGGTGAGATCTACGGCCTCATCGGGCCTAACGGCGCGGGCAAAACCACGCTCTTCAACTGCCTCACTGGTCTCTATATTCCGGATAGCGGTCGGTTCACGTTTAACGATGCGCCGCTGATCAGCAATGCCCCCGACAAAACGGTTCGCCAAGGCATTGCCCGCACCTTCCAGAATATCCGGCTGTTTGCCAACATGACTGCTCTGGAAAACGTCATGGTCGGCCGCCATGCACGCTTGCGCAGCAACATCCTCAGCGACATCCTGCGCACACCTTTCAATCGCCGTGAAGAGCAAGCGACCGAAGATATGGCGCTGCAGCTGCTGCACTACGTCGGCATCTCCGGCCGCGCTCACGACCTGGCCAAGCATCTCTCCTATGGCGACCAGCGTCGGCTGGAAATTGCCCGGGCACTCGCCACCAACCCACGTCTGTTGTGTCTGGATGAACCTGCCGCTGGCATGAACGCCAACGAAACGGCCGGGCTGCGCCAACTCATCGAAATGATCCGCGCCGACGGCATCAGCATTCTGCTCATTGAACACGATGTTCAGCTGGTCATGGGGCTCTGTGACCGGGTTGCCGTACTCGATTACGGCGAACTGATCTGTGAAGACATACCGGCCATCGTACAGAAACACCCACGCGTCATCGAGGCCTACTTGGGGAGCGGCGCTTATGCTTGAAGTCCGTGATCTATGCTTGCAATATGGTGGCATCCACGCCGTCAAAGGCATCAGCTTCGATGTTGCCCAGGGCGAACTGGTGGCACTCATTGGCGCCAATGGCGCTGGCAAAACCAGCACCCTCAAAGCGCTGGCTCGTATGTTGCCGCAAGCCACCGGCCAGGTCCGCCTCAACCCAGCCAACCAACCCGCCGTCGACCTCATGCAACTACCGGCGCATGAGCTTATTGCCCAGGGCGTTGCATTGGTCCCCGAAGGGCGCGGTGTGTTCGCGAGGCAGACCGTTCTCGAGAATCTGCAACTAGGCGCTTTCCGCGTCAAAGACCGCCACCTGGTACAGCAACGTCTGGAAGATCTGCTCGAACGGTTACCGCGTTTAAAAGAACGCGCATCTCAATTAGCAGGCACCCTCTCGGGTGGTGAGCAACAGATGCTCGCCATTGCCCGCGCCCTCATGTCCGGCCCGCAACTCTTGCTGCTTGACGAACCCTCCATGGGGCTGGCACCGATTATGGTCGACCGCATCTTCGAACTCATCACCAGCGCACGCGATAGCGGCGTCAGCATCCTGCTCGTAGAGCAGAACGCACGCCTTGCCCTCAAAGTCAGCCGCCGCGCTTACGTGCTGGAATCCGGCCGCATCACCCTCACGGGTAACTCGGCGGATTTACTGCAGGATGACCGAGTGCGGGCGGCATATCTGGGTGAAGCGGTAACTGCCTAACTAGGTCACTACGCGGAACAGCGTCAAATCCATTGCATCCTGGCGCACTGACACGATTGACTGGTATTCAGGGCTCGCCGCCCAACGATCTGCGTGCTCGGCACTGGGGAAACTCAGCTCGACAAATGCCCCAAACTCACTGCAAGGCAATTCGTTCCAATAGGTTTTATCAACGGTGCCTCTGGCGGCAACGGCTCCTCCATATTGCTCAACCGTCGCGCCCACCCTGCTCCGATACACATCAAAAGCCTGCAAATCTTTGAGCCGAATCATCCCAATGATTTTGACGGTCATACAGATCCTCTCTCTCGTTTTTCAGCGACTCCTCTAAACGACAAACGGCACCCGAAGGTGCCGTTTGTCGTTTAGGGAACTAAACCCTGATTACTTCTTGGCCGGTGCTACGAAACCAATGGCCATGTCCTGTACGTACTCGACCAGAACTTCGTCGCCAACCTTGAAGTTCTCGAGACCCAGAACAGCCTTGTCGACCTTAACCTTCAGGGTCTTGCCGTCCGGCGTGGTCAGCTCGGCAGTGCGTGCCTTGGCGTCGATGCTCTTGATCTTGGCGGTAGCGTAGATGGTGTCGATTTCTTCAGCAAACGGCTTCTTGTTGGCTTGATCCTGAACCTTCACAGTACGGGTGGCCGACACGCCAGGCTGGGTGCCCTTCGGTGCCGCAACCAGGCCCACGGCAACCGCTTGAGCGTATTCAACAACGAAGATGTCACCCTTCTTGATCTTGCCGAAGTTAGTCACATCCTTGCCCACCTTCATCGGGGCCAGCTGACCTTGGTCGTTCTTCAGAACAACGGTACGCGTCTTGGCGTCCACCGAGTCAACGGTAGCGGTCAGCACGGTGACTTCAGCAGCAACCGGCACAACCTGACCCGACTTGGCGGCGGCAGCAGGCTTGGCAGCCGGCGCAGCAGTTTGAGCTTGAGCAGTAATACCAGCGGTAGCCAGCAGAGCAGCGATGAGCAGCGATTTTTTCATGGAGTTCTCCAGAGGGTAAATTGAGTGCTTGAATGCAGAATCGGAATTCGCTTAAGCGTTTTGTGATGATAGCAGGGCTTCGAGCAACTTGTTGTGAATTCCCTGGAAGCCACCGTTGCTCATGACTAGAATATGATCACCCGCCTGTGCTTGGCTTACGATTGCTTTCAACATGGCGTCGAAATCATCGTGCACTTCGGCACGGTTACCCATGGGGGCAAGCGCTGCGGCAGCGTCCCAGCCTAGGTTCGCACCGTAACAATAGACATGATCACAATCTGCCAGACTGGCAGGGAGTTGATCTTTCATCACGCCCAGCTTCATGGTGTTGGAGCGCGGCTCGATCACCGCAAGAATCCGTGCATTGCCGACTTTGCGGCGCAGACCGCCTACCGTGGTAGCAATGGCCGTTGGGTGATGCGCAAAGTCATCGTACACGGTAACGCCGCGTTCAACGCCGCGCACTTCCATACGACGCTTCACGTTTTCGAATCGCGAGAGTGCATCCAGACCTTTATCCAGTGGCACACCGGCGTGGCGCGCGGCCAGCATGGCAGCCAGTGCGTTCATACGATTGTGATCACCCGTCAGCGCCCAGGTGATGTCACCCACCACGGCATCGCCTTCACGCACCGTCATGCGTCCGGTGGCATCATCGCCATCAACGGTGAAAGCACTGCTCGCACCAAAACCAACGACGGGCGTCCAGCAGCCGCGTTCGAGCACGCGGTTGAGGGCCGGCTCGCTGGCATTGGAGACGATGAGGCCGTTACCTGGCATGGTGCGTACGAGATGGTGGAACTGTGTTTCGATGGCGGCAAGATCGGTGAAGATATCAGCGTGGTCGAACTCAAGATTGTTCAGGATCACCGTACGCGGGCGATAGTGCACGAACTTGGAACGCTTGTCGCAGAAGGCGGTGTCGTATTCGTCGGCTTCGATGACGAAGAATGGCGAATCCTTCAGATCGCCATGCAGCCGGGCCGATACACCGAAGTTACGTGGCACACCGCCAATAAGAAAGCCCGGCGCCAGACCAGCATCTTCCAGAATCCAGGCCAGCAGTGAGGCGGTGGTCGTTTTGCCGTGTGTGCCGGCCACGCCCAACACCCAGCGCCCTTGCAGGATGTGTTCGGCCAGCCACTGCGGACCCGACACATAAGGCAAACCGGCATCAAGAATGGCTTCAAGCAGCGGGTTGCCGCGTGAGATGGCATTACCAATCACGTAGACGTCCGCACCCAGTGCGAGTTGTGAGGGGTCGTAGCCTTCAATGAGTTCGATACCGGCACCGCGTAGCTGATCACTCATCGGCGGATAAACACCTGCATCACACCCCGTGACTTTATGACCCGCTGCCCGCGCCAGTTGTGCCAGGCCGCCCATGAAGGTGCCGCAGACACCCAGAATATGCACATGCATCGTGATTTCCGTCTTTCTTCTTTACGTCGTCATGCCAGCGCAATGTCCGGCAGGTAGGTTTAGAATGGAAATCATTGTACCTGCCCCGGAGATACTCGATGCGCCACCGACGACGCCCCACCGGCATGCAGAACAACGGCACGGCTCACATCGCTGCCGTGGCCGCCCGTCTGATGGCGGAAGACGGCCTGGATGATGTGGAGTTGGCCAAACGCAAAGCCGCGCACCAGCTGAACCTGCCGGAGTGGATTGGGCTGCCCAGTTCACAGGCAGTTTACGATGCGCTGCGCACCCACCAGGCGATTTTTCAGGATAGCGAGCAACGTGAGCGCATTGTCAGCATGCGCCAGGAAGCGCTCTACTGGATGGAGTTGCTCGCCGTATTTCATCCGTATCTGACGGGCTCGGTGCTGGATGGTACGGCCGGGCGCTTTTCGATGATCGACATTCTGCTGTACCCGGATAGCGATAAGGATGTGGAGATTTTTCTGCTGAACCAGGGCATTACGTATGAACATATGCGCCCACGCAATGATCGGACCTCGGCCGTGCTGCAGGTAACGCGCGGCGATTGCGATTGGGCCACCAACCTGGTGATTTACCCATCCCATGATGAACGGGTCGTTTTCAGGAAACACGACGGTTCGGTCCGCGAGCGGGCCCGCATCGAAGCGGTACGGGAGCGGCTGAAAATAGATGCTTTACTGGAATAAGACAAAATCGGGCGGCAATTTGCCGGTAAAATGTTAGAAATTTCTGCGAAAACACCAGCCAACCCATCGAGAAAACATTATGCGTTTTAGTCATTCGATTCGCCAGAGCCGCGCCGCCACCTTACTGGTTACCTGTATGGCTGCTGTGACCCTGCTTGCCGGCTGTTCGAAGTTTGAAAACAGCCAGACCAAAGCCAACGGCCCACACGTCAGCGCCAAGTTCTTTGATGCCCAATTCCAGGACCCCAACGGTAAAGCCGTCAATCTGGCAGCGCTCCGCGGCAAAACCGTGGTGGTGAACTTCTGGTCAACCTGGTGCCCGCCCTGCGTGGAAGAAATGCCGATGTTCAGTGACGTACAGACGGCGTACAAAGACAAAAACGTGGTTTTTGTCGGCATCGCCGCCGATCAGGCTGATAACGTGAAAAAGTTCCTCAAGAACACGCCGGTGAATTATCTCATCGCCGTCGGGGGGCAACCCGGTTTCGATCTCTCCCGAGAGATGGGCAATCGCCATGATGCCGTGCCTTTTACCCTCATCATCAACCCTCAGGAAAGCATCAGCAGCCGTCACTTTGGCATTTATACCCGCAAAGATCTGGAATCTGATCTGAACAAAGCGCTGAAATAAACCGCAGGTTGAGATCTGGCAGACATCTGGCAGCGATTAGGCCTGCATAATGGTTGCATAAGTCTTAAAGTGGCAATTTGTCACCAATTGGGAGACAATGATAATTATGGACAATCGTACCGACACCGCCGCTGGCGAAACGCTGGGTAAAGTTCTGGTGCTTAACGGCCCGAACCTCAACCTGCTCGGGCAGCGCGAACCGCACCTCTATGGCGCAACGACGCTGGCTGATATTGACCGTGCACTGGCTGATCGCGCCGAACGTGCCGGTATCGTGCTGGAAACGTTCCAAAGCAATCACGAAGGCGCTCTGATCGAACGACTCCATGCTGCACGCAATGAGGCCGTGGACTTTCTGATCATCAATCCCGCCGCGTTCACGCACACGAGCATTGCGCTACGCGATGCCGTCCTGGCATCGGATATCGCTTTTATTGAAGTGCACCTCTCGAACGTGCACGCGCGCGAGCCATTCCGCCATCAATCGTATTTTTCTGACAAGGCCATCGGCACGATCACCGGGCTGGGCGCCCAGGGCTATCTGCTGGCGTTCGACTACATCGTCGCTGCCCTGTCGGACAATCTGGATCCAGCTCAGGCCTGATTCATAACCGCTTACTTTTTAATCATCACTGACACGACTTCAGGAGACCCTCATGGATCTGCGTAAACTCAAAAAACTGATCGACCTGGTACAGGAATCCGGCATTTCCGAACTGGAAGTCACCGAAGGCGAAGAAAAAGTCCGTATTGCCAAGCAGCTGACTGCTGCCCCGGTGGCCCACCAGATGTATGCACCGGCACCGGTGGCGCATGCGGCACCTGCCGCAGCGGCCGCACCCGCAGCCGCCGCTGCGGAACCCGCGCTGCCGGAAGGCCATGTTGTGAAGAGCCCGATGGTTGGTACCTTCTACCGCGCTTCGTCGCCGGACGCCAAGGCCTTCGCCGAAGTGGGTGACAGCGTCAAGCAAGGCCAGACGCTGTGCATCGTCGAAGCCATGAAGCTGCTGAACGAAATCGAATCTGACGCCTCGGGCGTGATCAAAGCCATTCTGGTTGAAAACGGCCAACCGGTCGAATTCGGCGAACCCCTCTTCATCATCGGCTGATCGCCATGTTCGGAAAGATTCTGATCGCCAACCGGGGGGAAATTGCCCTCCGCATCCAGCGCGCTTGTCGCCTGCTGGGTGTTAAAACTGTGGTGGTGCACTCTGAAGCGGACCGCGACGCCAAATACGTCAAACTGGCCGACGAATCGGTCTGTATCGGTCCTGCTGCGTCCAAAGACAGCTATCTGAATGTGCCGGCCATTATTTCTGCGGCGGAAGTGACGGACGCTGAAGCCATCCACCCGGGCTACGGTTTTCTGTCGGAAAACGCCGACTTCTCGGAACGCGTTGAGCAGTGCGGTTTTGTGTTCATCGGCCCGAAGGCAGACACCATCCGCCTGATGGGTGACAAGGTTTCTGCCAAAGACGCCATGAAGGCAGCTGGCGTTCCTTGCGTGCCGGGTTCTGATGGCGCCCTGCCAATCGAAGATCACAAGGAAATCGTCCGGATCGCCCGTCAGGTTGGCTACCCGGTCATCATCAAGGCGGCGGGCGGTGGTGGCGGTCGCGGTATGCGCGTCGTACACACCGAAGCCGCACTGATCAATGCCGTACAGATGACCCGCCAGGAAGCGCAAACTGCTTTCGGCAACCCGACGGTGTACATGGAAAAGTTTCTGGAGAACCCGCGTCACGTGGAGATCCAGGTGCTGGCCGATACGCATGGCAACGCCGTGTATCTGGGCGAGCGCGATTGCTCCATGCAACGTCGCCACCAGAAGGTGATCGAAGAGGCACCAGCACCGGGCATTCCGGAAAAGCTGATTGCCAAGATTGGTGAGCGCTGCGCTGAAGCCTGTCGCAAGATCGGTTATCGCGGTGCCGGTACGTTTGAGTTCCTGTATGAAAACGGCGAGTTCTACTTCATTGAAATGAACACGCGCGTACAGGTCGAACACCCGGTCACGGAAATGATCACCGGCATCGACATTGTTCAGGAACAGATCCGTATTGCTGCGGGTGAGAAGCTGCGCTTCCGCCAGAAGGATATCGAGTTCCGTGGTCACGCCATCGAGTGCCGTATCAATGCGGAAGACCCGTACACCTTCGTCCCGTCACCGGGTACGATCAACGCCTGGCATACGCCTGGCGGCCCGGGCATCCGCGTCGACTCGCACGTGTACGCCGGTTACAAAGTGCCGCCGCACTACGATTCGATGATCGGCAAGCTGATCGCCTACGGCGAAACCCGTGAACAAGCGATTCGCAAGATGCGCATTGCGCTATCGGAAATGCTAGTTGAGGGCATCAAGACCAACATCCCGCTGCACCATGAGCTGATGCGGGATAAGGGTTTCGTCGACGGCGGTGCCAGCATCCATTACCTGGAGCACATGCTGGCCGAGAAAAAAGAAGTCGAGCGCAAATAAGTGACGTCACAAGCAACTTGGGTGAGCGCCCGCATCATTGCGGACGCTCAACAGGCCGATGCGCTCGGCGATGCGCTGATGGAAGCCGGTGCGCTGTCGGTCACCGTCGAGGATGCCGATGCTGGCACCCCGGAAGAAACCCCCCAGTATGGCGAGCCTGGCATGGCAACCCAGCTGGTCTGGGCCCGCTCCGTGCTGTCTGCACTGTTCGATGCCGACCAGCCGGTACGCGACATTGTTGCCGCCTGTGCGGCCGAGCTGGGTGTTGATGCTGAACTAACGATTGAGGCCGTTCCGGAAACGGATTGGGTGCGCGCCACCCAGGCACAATTCGACCCGATCCCGATCGGTGGCCCGCTCTGGATTGTGCCCACCTGGCACACACCGCCGGAAGCGGATGCCATCAACCTCGTGCTAGACCCGGGTCTGGCCTTTGGTACAGGGAGTCACCCGACCACCCGCATGTGTTTGCAGTGGCTGGTGCGCGAGCGGCCGACGGGCGCCATTTTGGATTACGGCTGCGGCTCCGGCATTCTGGCCATTGCTGCCGCAAAACTGGGCGCCCGCGAAGTCGTTGGCGTGGATATCGACCCACAAGCCGTGCGTTCGGCCCACGATAATGCCGACGCCAATGCCGTGACCGCCGCGTTCTTCGATGCCAGCGCCACGCTGCCCACACCTTACGATACGCAAAAATACGACGTGGTGCTGGCGAACATTCTCGCCAACCCGCTGCGCGTGCTGGCACCGGCACTGGTCGCACGCCTGAAACCGGGTGCATCACTGGTGCTGGCCGGTCTGCTCGCCGAACAGGCCGAAGAGCTAATTGGCATTTACAGCCCCTGGTTGCAGATGCAGGTTGGCGATACCCAGGAAGGCTGGAGCCTGCTGGTCGGCACCCTACCGCAATAACCCTGACCCTTATTCGTTGCAAAGACTGATCATGAAAAAAACCCTGATCTGCGGCTCGCTCGCTTACGACAACATCATGGTGTTCAACGGTCGTTTCCGTGAACAGATTCTGCCGGAACAGATTCATATTCTGAACGTGGCATTTCTGGTGCCGGAAATGCGACGCGAGTTCGGCGGTTGTGCCGGCAACATCGCTTTCGCGCTGCACAGCCTCGGGGGCAACGCCGAGATCATGGCGACGGTGGGCGAAGATGGCATCCCCTATCTGGATCGCCTGGATGCCCAGGGCCTTTCGCGCCAACACGTACGCAAGGTACCTGGCACCTTTACGGCACAAGCCTTCATCACTACCGACATGGATGACAACCAGATCACGGCGTTCCACCCGGGCGCTATGGGTCAGGCACACCAGAACGAAGTCGGCCATGCTGAAAACATTGGCCTGGGGATCGTGGCACCGGATGGCCGTGATGCCATGATCGAACACGCCCGCCAGTTTGCCGCGGCGAATATTCCATTCATTTTCGACCCGGGTCAGGGCCTGCCGATGTTTGACGGCAATGACCTGAAAAACTTCCTGTCGCTGGCCACTTACGCCTGCGTCAATGACTACGAGGCCCAGATGCTCTGTGAGCGTACGGGTCAGACGCTGGAGCAGCTCGCCGAAAACGTGGCGGCCCTAATCGTCACCCGGGGTGGCGAAGGCGCCTGGATCTTTACCGGTGGCAAGCGCATCGACATTGAAACCGTGCAACCGGATGCCATCATTGACCCAACGGGTTGTGGTGATGCCTTCCGCGGTGGCCTGCTCTTCGGTCTGGCTAATGGCTACGACTGGCAGAAAGCCGGCCGTTTGGCATCGCTGATGGGTGCTATCAAAATTGCGCACGCCGGCCCACAGAACTATCAGGTCGATTTCGCGCAAGTTGCCAAGCGCTTCGAAGCCGCGTTCGGCGAACCCCTCTAAACCCGTCACGTATGACATCCGTTGCACCGACACCGAAGCTCATCCGCTTCGCGCGCGGTGTGCGCATTGTCATGCATTTGCTCGGCGGCCTGGTGCGGGTTGGCGTTATCTTTCCTTTCTTATCACTGGAGCGCCGCCGTTCGGTGCGCTACCGTTGGTCTCGCAAGCTATTGGCGCTTTTTGCTTTTCGGTTGGAAATCGTTGGGAATCTGCCCAAGCAGCCCGGCCTGATTGCCGCTAACCATGTCAGCTGGATTGATATCTTCGCGGTCAATGCGCTCACCCCGGTCGCTTTTGTATCAAAAGACGATGTGATTCACTGGCCGATTATTGGCACGCTCGCACGGTACAACGAAACCATCTTTTTGCAGCGCGGCAGTCGGGGCCATGCGCACACCATCGGACGCGACATGGCGATGCGCCTGGAATCCGGCAACTGGCTCGCCGTCTTTCCAGAAGGCACAACGACCGATGGCACGCATCTGCACCCGTTTCATGGCGCGTTGCTGCAGCCCGCTATTGATGCCGATGTGCCGGTCACACCCGTCGCCTTGCGTTACGAGGACGTGCAGGGAAACCGCTCATTGCTACCAGCCTATGCGGGCGACACCTCTTTGTGGACTTGTTTCTGCGCCATCCTGTCGGCACGCCAACTGGTCGTACGACTCACGATCGGCGAGCCCGTTCAGATGGCACCCGCCCTGGGAAATCAGGGGCGTAAACAACTAGCCAACACATTACACGACACGATTCAAAAAACGCTTTACGCCTGACCGGTTTGACGACGCAGTTCACGCAGCTTCACATACTTCATGAAGCTGTTCTGGCAACCAATGGCGATATGTACGAAGCCGGGCAAACCATCCCGCCAACCACCACGCACCAGCCAGAATTTCAGGAATCGCGTCACTGGCGACAACAACATGCGCGCCAACGGCGCCGCTTCGCCACGCGCCATGGCCCGCTCGGCAGCCAAGGTGGTGTACCGATTCTGTTTGTCCAGATAGGTTTTAAGGTCATCCGCACTGTAGTGCAGGAGGTCACCTTCCAATGTGCGGGGCGGCACATCACTCACGACATGCTCATGCACGATATCGTCGGACCAGCGGGCGCTGTCCTTGCGGAAAAGACGGGTGTTGTAGTCCGGATAACCCTCGCCATGCTTGAGCGGACGGCCCATGAACACATTACAGCGGGCAAAGCGATACACCGGGTACGCCGGCAGACCCTGGCCAAACGCGCCGCGGATACTCGCCGCCAATTTGGGCGACAGCGCTTCATCGGCATCCAGACAAAGCACCCAGTCGTGGCGTGCCAGGCTGACCGCGTGCGCTTTTTGCGGCCCGAAACCCATCCACCCGTGGTGCACGACCTGAGCCCCGAATGTTGCCGCAATGGCTGCGGTGTCATCCGTACTGCCGGAATCCACAAGAATGATCTCATCGGCAAAGGACACCGATGCCAAAACGTCCCGTAAACGGGCCGCGGCATTACAGGTAATCAGTACTAGGGAAAGCGGTAATTTCTCGGACATAGGAAGCAACACAGACGGCTATAATGAGACCATGTCGCGAGATTATCACTAATGCAGCCCGGTCTTTCCGATCCGCCCCGTTTTCTGTTGATGAAAACGTCGTCGCTCGGCGATGTGCTCCACAATCTGGCGGTGGTGAGCGACTTGCGTCGTGTGTTTCCGGGCGCATGGGTCGATTGGTGCGTCGAAGCCCCGTTTGCCGAAATCCCCGGCTGGCATACTGGTGTACGCCGTGTGATTCCGGTGGCGATTCGTCGTTGGCGCAAACAGTTACTCTCA
>JACCDN010560364.1_pt1 | contig 11907 bp, 6 predicted proteins | sample 7441691 | NCBI WGS metagenome assembly JACCDN01 (sample SAMN15323439, study PRJNA562643) | freshwater metagenome | isolation source: river surface water | place: USA:Blue River Watershed | collected 2017-08-16
AAGGAACGCACGAATATCATTGGTATTCAAAAGTCCTTGGGGGCTAAGAATTATTTCATCCTCTTTCAATTTTTATTTGAGGCGGTATTCTTGAGTTTAATTGGAGGCTTAGTTGGAATAGGACTCGTCGTCCTGATAACTTTGATACCACAGGATGCTTTGCCTTTGTCATTGACAGCTGGGAATGTGCTTACAGGCTTGTTTATCTCGAGTTTCATTGGGGTTTTATCGGGTATTATCCCAGCTTGGGTAGCCGCCAAAATGGACCCGGTAATTGCGATACGATCGAAATAAAGAAAAATAAAAAAGGCCACCCAATCGGATGGCCTTTTTTGATTAGCGCATTTACCTAGATAGATAAAGTAGCTAAAACGGAATTCATGTTACGAACTGCATCCGCTGATTTATTGAAAGCAGCTTGCTCGTCCTCTGTTAATTGATAGTCGACGATTTTCTCCCAACCGTTTTTGCCTAATACCACTGGAACACCTAAGCAGATGTCTGATTGGCCGTATTCGCCATCAAGCGATACGCAGCAAGACATGATTTTCTTCTCATCACGAACAATTGCTTCAACCAACGCAGCTCCGGCAGCACCTGGAGCATACCAAGCAGAAGTTCCCAATAAGCCAGTAAGTGTAGCTCCACCTACCATCGTATCAGCTGCTACTTTGTCTAATGTTTCTGCGTCCAAGAATTGGCTAACAGGAACACCGTTATAAGTTGCTAAACGCTTCAAAGGAATCATGGTTGTATCTCCGTGACCACCAATCACCGTTCCGTGGATGTCATTAATAGATACATCCATAGCTTTGGCTAAATAGCACTTGAAACGAGCTGAATCCAAGGTACCACCCATACCGATGATGCGGTGCTTATCTAATCCAGCAACGGATTTCGCTAAATAAGTCATTGTGTCCATTGGATTTGAGATGATCACAATGATTGGGTTTTTTGAGAATTTCAAGATGTTTTCCACAACGCTCTTTACGATACCCGCGTTCACACCGATTAATTCTTCACGCGTCATACCGGGTTTACGAGGTAAACCTGAAGTAATAACCACGACATCAGAATTGGCCGTTTTAGAATAGTCGTTGGTCGAGCCAACCAACTTCGTATCAAAACCTAACAAAGAGGCCGTTTGAAACATATCAAGGGTTTTACCTTCGGCAATACCTTCTTTGATATCTAATAACACTAATTCATCAGCTAATTCTTTTCTAGCGATGTTGTCAGCACAAGTTGCACCTACGGCACCTGCTCCTACTACGGTGATTTTCATTGTTTTTATTTTTAGGAATGATTATACTAAAATCGTCGCAAAAATAAGACATAATCGCCAATAATGGAATCTATTTTTAAAATCAATAGGAATCAGGATAGACTCGTTTCGATATTAGTATCATTTTTGTATATTTAAGGATTAAATGGAGGAAATGGAAACTCAAACAAGCTTTATTGATCGAATTGTATCATCTAATTATTTTAAGAAAGCGATGGAAAAGGCGGAAGCCGTTTTCGCGAATGATAAATTAGGTATGTTAGGTTTGCTTCAAAAGTCTTTGATCAAGGTGCAAGAATTGGCGGCCACAAGTAATATATCCGTGGTGCGATTATTAAATCATTACATTGTCCTATTCAGCGAATTGATTAAGGCATATATCGCTGGTACATATAAGAAATTGCCTGCAATTACGTTAGTTAAAATTGTTGCGGTATTAATTTATTTTATTTCCCCATTTGATTTCATTCCGGATGTGTTGCCATTGGTTGGTTTTACGGATGATCTAGCCGTTGTCTTGTGGGTAGGTAAATCCATTAAAAATGAATTGGACGAATTTGAAAAACATGTGAATGTTTAACGCCTGAAGAAGGATTATTAAGGACTATTGAATATATTTACAAAATAAAAAAATGAATACTATGAATATCTCAAGCATATTATTGTTTCTAAATGGTTTAGGCGGTGGCGAGTTGTTGTTGATCGGCCTAGCAATCTTGTTGTTCTTTGGTGGTAAGAAATTGCCTGAATTGATGCGCGGTCTTGGAAAGGGTATCCGTGAGTTCCAAGATGCTAAGAATGAAGTGAAAGATCAGATTAATAAAGAATTAGACGAAACGAAGAAATAGACTTCTCGTTTTTGTTTTCAATGCATAGTTGGCCTGCGCCAACTATGCTTTTGTGTTTAAAAAGAATCCCCTTTTTTAATGAATTTAGTTCCTGTTGCCTACTCGGAAATACGTCGAGATTTAATGGCCGGCAAGCGTACCTGTGTGGAGATTGTGCAAGGTCATTTGGACCGAATTTCGGAATATAATGCTCAATTAAATGCTTTCTTATCTGTTTATGAGGAAGAAGCTCTCATGCGCGCGCGCGAAGTGGATGAGCGGATTAAAGCTGGGAATGCGGGTATTTTGGCAGGACTTGTTGTAGGAATAAAAGACTTGCTTTGTTATGCGGATCATCCGAGCCAGGCGGGTAGTCAAATATTGGATGGTTTTCAATCGACCTTCTCGGCTACTGCTGTTCAGCGACTTTTAGATGCCGATGCGATAATTATCGGTCGGCAGAATTGTGATGAATTCGGTATGGGTTCGACCAATGAAAATTCTGCGTTTGGTCCCGTGTTAAATTTTGCGAATACAGCTCATGTAGCTGGAGGTAGTTCAGGAGGTTCTGCTGTAGCGGTTCAAGCAGGTATGTGTCAGGTTTCTTTGGGAACAGATACCGGAGGTTCGATTCGTATGCCAGCCGCATTTTGTGGAATCTCGGGTTTGAAGCCTACATATGGACGTGTTTCGCGCTGGGGTCTTATTGCTTATGCGTCTTCTTTTGACAGCATTGGCCCAATGGCACATCATGTGGAAGATTTAGCTTTGGTTTTGAAAGTCATCGAAGGGAAAGATGGGTTTGACAGTACAGTCGTTGATGAAATAGCTTCCAATAATCAACCTAAAAAACGGGTAGCCTATATCAAAGAAATTGTGGAGCATCCTAGTCTTCAATCGGAGATTCGTGACGCTTTTTTTAGTCAAGTAGCTCAATTGAAGGCAAAGGGCTACGAAGTTATTTCTGTAGAATTTCCTTACATCGAACAATTATTGCCCACTTATTACGTATTAACTACGGCTGAAGCGAGTTCGAATTTAGCACGTTTTGATGGAGTTAAATATGGCCATCGGACGGATGGGGCTTCCGATTTGATGGAGATGTACAAGAAAACACGGGATGAAGCTTTTGGGGAGGAAGTAAAACGTCGAATCATGCTCGGCACTTTTGTTTTGAGTGCCGACTATTACGATGCTTATTACACGAAGGCGCAACAAGTTCGTCGGTTGATTCAAGAAAAAACCTTGGATATATTGGCTGAGAGCGATTTTATTATTTCTCCGACAACCTCATCGACGGCCTATCAAATAGGAGAAAAGACATTAGATCCCTTGCAGATGTATCTGGGAGATTTGTTTACTGTGCAAGCTAACATTACGGGTTTACCGGCGGTATCAGTTCCGATGGGAGAGGATTCTGTGGGTCTACCCATGGGTTTTCAAGTCACAGGTCGTCCGTTTGATGAAAAAGGAATTTTGGATTTTTCAAAATTAATTAACGAATGAAATTAAGGTTCTTGATTTTATGGGTTTTGTGCTTGTTTTGCCTTCCGGTTTGGGGGCAAATAACGGCTAGTACCCCGCCGGTTCAAGAGCCAATTAATATTAATAAGTACCTACCCAAAGAAGATTTTGAATTTCTAAAGTCACAAAGTCTTTCGGATCAGGGCATGCCATCTGCCTTTACCATCGATCCTGCGATTATTTCAGATCGATTGGCTAAACTACAAAATCAGATTCCACTCGTTTATAATCAATCGACACATAAGTTTGTTGAGTTTTTTGCCTTTAAACGAGCAGATTTTACCCGTCGCATGTTGGAGAGACGCGATGTGTATTTTCCTCTGTATGAGAAGTATCTCAAGAAATATAACTTACCCGATGAGTTAAAGTACTTGTCATTAATCGAGTCAGGACTTGAGACTAAGGCCATGTCCAAGGTGGGTGCGGGTGGTTTATGGCAATTTATGCCTTACACGGCGAGAGGCGGCTTTGGTATGCGAGTAGATGGAGCTGTAGACGAGCGCTTTGATCCAGAGAAGGCGACGGAGGCAGCATGCCAATATTTGAAACAATTGTATGGGATTTTTGGGGATTGGCATTTAGCATTGGCTGCGTACAATACGGGTCCGGGCAATGTAAAAAGGGCGATTCGAAAATGTGGCAAGAATGATTTTTGGGGTATTTATGCCTGTTTACCTCAACAAACGCGGGAATATGTTCCCAAGTTCATTGCGATGGATTACATCATGAATTATCACTGGGAACATTCTATTTTAGCTGATAAATGGCTCAAGAAAATCCCCGTGGATACCATTCAGGTACGAGGTTATCTGGATTTAAACCACTTCAAGAAGTTTGCTAAAATTCCTGCGGATGTGTTCAAAGAGGTGAATCCACATTTGGTTTCCTCTTCTTTGCCAGATGACAATCGGTCCGTGGCCATTTATATTCCAAGTAATGTTTTCCCTTACGTTCGCGATAATCGGAGAGCCATTCTAGATTCCTCAGGAAATGTTCCTCGAGTGCAGGGTGATAGTTTAGCTCAACCTTTAGTTGAAAAATTAGTGCGCCGAAGTTACAAGGTAAAGAAAGGTCAAAGTTTGAAAACTATTGCCTCCATTCTAGGGGTCAATTTGGCAGATTTGAAAAAAATTAATCGATTACGTTCGAATAAGGTCAAAAAAGGTAAGAAGCTTTACTACTTCGTTCGTGTAAAAGTGCAGGATAAATATGAAGAAAAGGAAGAGGAGGATGATGAAGAAGAGCAAGTTGCTAACAATGACGAAAAAGAAGTTAAATCGGTAAGTACCAAGAAAAAGGTCAAGAGTAAAAAAGCGAAAGCGCGTTACCACAAAGTACGTGCCGGTGATACTTTGTCGGAAATTGCCGACCGTTACCCAGGGCTCACGGTTTCTAAATTGAAAAAATTAAATTATTTACGTTCCTCCACAAATTTACGTTTGGGGCAACGTTTACGGATAAACTAATATGATCGCATATTTAAAAGGAAAATTAGCTCATAAGGATCGCACACATGTAATCATTGATGTGCAGGGAGTAGGCTATGAAGTGAAAATTTCATTGCAAACATATGATGCACTGAAAGATGGAAATGAAAGTATCCAATTGTTCACGCACCTTCAAATCAAAGAAGATTCACATACTTTGGTAGGGTTTCATTCCATGGATGAGAAATATTTGTTTCTGGATTTAGTCTCTGTTTCAGGTGTGGGCTTAAGTACGGCGCTTGTTATGTTGTCCTCATTTTCATCAAGTGAAATTCGTTCAGCGATTATGAATGAAAACATTGGTTTGATTCAATCCATTAAAGGAATTGGTTCTAAGACCGCTCAACGGGTTATTTTAGAATTGAAGGATAAGTGTAAGAAAGATACGTTGTTCGTGGAAGCGGGCGCAGCAGCACATGATCAATCTTTTGGTATCAAACAAGAGGCTTTGGCTGCATTGGTTACCTTAGGTATTCCTCGAGTGGCTGCCGAAAAGAATTTAGACCAATTATTGAAAGCAAATCCAGATGCGAATGTAGAGCAATTAATCAAACTCGCATTACGTTAAGCTTACTATTTTAAAGACTACGATGTTCTATCCTAATTCACAACGATTGTTTCGATTGGCTTTTGCGAGCCTATTGACGGTTGTGGGTATTGGACATTTAAATGCGCAAATTGATTCTACCAAAATCCTCGAAAAAAGCGGTCGGAAGCCTCGTTATTCACTTCGACGCAGTTCCATAGCAGCAAAAAAGAATTCCCCTTTTGCGATTTATCAAATACCTCAGGTTCAAACCTCCACGCGTATTTTTGGGGAGAATGTATTGCAGGAAAAGCGTTTGGGTGATTTTTCGTTAAGCCCCGTACATAGTCGAAGTTTTTCAGATTATAGTCTCCAACAGAATAGTTTGGTCAATCGAAGTTTTTGGAATGCGTATTCCAAAAGTCTTGATGGGACAAGTTCGGTTCAATCTCGTGGGCTTTTTCCTAAAATCGAATTACCTCCTGCTATCGATCGAATTTTTGGAGGTTCCGAGGTCTATTTCAAGCCCAATGGTAGCTTATTATTGGACATTGGTTACCAGGGACAATATGTGGATAATCCTGCTATTCCTGTCCAATTGCGGTATGTTGGAAATCTCTTTTTTAATGAACAAGCACAGATCAACTTCCAAGGCAAGATTGGCGATAAGCTAAATTTGAACGCCAATTTCGATACCAAAGCCAGTTTTAATTTTCAAAATCAGTTAAAGCTGAACTGGAAAACGCAGGAAGAGGACATTCTTCAAAATATTGAGGCCGGAAATACCTCATGGACCCTAAATTCCCAATTGATTCCCGGTGTTCAGAACCTTTTTGGTTTAAAGACCTTGATGCGTTTCGGTAATTTAGACGTGACTTTGGTTGCCGCCCAGCAGCGTTCGAAACAGGATTGTATTACGATGAAAGGAGGCTCTCAAGGGCGTTCTTTCGAACTGCGTGCCGATCAATACGATGAAAATCGTCATTTCTTCCTCTCTACTTTTTTCCGAAATAATTACGAACGCTCACTCCAGAATTTACCCGTCATTACCAGCGGAATCACGGTGACACGTGTGGAAGTCTATGTCACAAATCGAACGCAAAGCACAGAAACGCTTCGAAATTTGGTCGCACTGTCGGATTTAGGCGAATCGAGTCCCTACAATAAGGGAAATCCGATTATGCAACCCATTCTTCCGGGTCAAAGCGTTGATAACAAGAATAATGGTTTGTATTCCAAATTAGTGGCTGACCCTCAAATTCGTAAATCCGATCAATCTTCTTACCAATTGGAATCCGCCTATGGACTTCAGCGGGGTACAGATTTTGATATGTTGAAGGGTGCCAAGCGATTGAATGAGCGTGAGTACAAAGTTAATCCTCAGTTGGGTTACATCTCCTTAGTAGCTCCGCTGCGCAATGACGAGGTATTAGCTGTTTCCTATGAGTATACCTTTAATGGGCGTAAGTACAAGGTAGGTGAATTAACAGAGGACTATCAAGCGCGTCAGGATAATGAGGTTTTGATTTTGAAGATGTTGAAGTCGTCAACGATTCGGAATCATTTGAACCATCCGATGTGGGATTTGATGATGAAGAATATCTATTCGTTAAATTCCAATGGCTTAACTAAGCAAAATTTTCAGTTGCGTTTGGTGTACAAGGATGATGCCACGGGAATTGATAACTCGAATTTAATCGAAGGGGAAAAGGTCAAAGACATTCCTTTGGTAAAGGTTTTGGGATTGGATAAACTGAATTTTGCCGGTGATCCACAGTCCGATGGGAACTTTGATTACATTGAGGATGTGACGATTGATTCCAAAAATGGAAAGATTATATTCCCGCTTTTGGAGCCCTTTGGATCAAGTTTGAAAAAACAATTTACCGCCGCGGAGGGTAATTTAGTGGATAAATATGTCTTCGATAAATTGTATCGAATGACACAAACGGATGCGGTCCAACAAGCCTCTAAGAATAAGTTTTTCATCAAAGGGAATTTCCAGGCAGGTGTAGGAGGAGATATTTCCTTGCCATTTGGTGTGGAACCTAAATCGGTAAGTGTTTCTGCGGGTGGTCAAGCATTAGTAGCAGGATCCGATTACATCGTAGAAGGTCAATCGGGTAAGGTGAAGATTTTAAACGAGGGAGTATTCCAATCCGGACGGGAGTTAAAAGTATGTTACGAGAAACCTGATTTATTTACGAATCAAGTACGTACGATGCTTGGGACTCGTTTGGATTATAATTTGGGTCAGGATGTACACCTAGGTGCCACCATTCAAAGCATGAGTGAAACACCACCTGCTTTCTTGCGACGGGTGGCGATTGGCAATGAACCCGTGAATAATACCTTGATTGGTTTTGATGCGAGTATCTTGAAGAAATCAAATTTCTTGACGCGTGCGATTGATGCCCTACCAGTCATTTCGACGAAAGAATCCTCGGTGATTGATTTCCAGGGCGAATTTGCCAAACTAATTCCGAATGTGAATGATCGGGTTCAGGGGAATGCGTTTATTGATGATTTCGAGTCGGCGCGTGTGATGTATAATTTAAGTTCTCAGCCTACCTTATGGCGGCCGGGAGCGACTCCGAAGGAGTTCATTCCAGGAAATGGGCGTGATTTGACTTCCAATTATCGCCGTGCGAAAATATCTGCCTACAATGTGGACGCGAGTTTGTATGGTCAGGGTGGCTTCTCGTTGGATGTGCCTGGTTTGGATCCCGCAATTACCAATACCTATGCCTATGAGCGTATTGTGACTCCGAAAGGACTATTTCCCAACAAAGATTTCGCGAATAATATCACCAATTTGCCAATTGGCGTTTTGGATGTAGCCTACTTCCCTTCGGAACGCGGTATCTATAACTTTAATCCCAATTTGACAGCACAGGGTTTGTTGCCAAATCCTAAGAATAATTTTGGTGCCATTACGAGGGCCATTGTATCAGATACGGATTTCGATAATGCCAATGTGGAGCAAATCGAGTTTTGGTTGATGGATCCTTTCGTTCGTGGGGAAGCTGGAAAAATTCGAGATGGTATTTTCAACAAGAACAATACAACAGGGGGTAAATTAATTTTCCATTTGGGGGATGTATCGGAGGATTTTATCCCAGATGGCTTCTCGAATTTTGAGAATGGAATACCCGCGGGCGATAAGATTTTGACAGGGAACAATCAGAATGTGGAAAAGACCACCTGGGGATTAGCGCCGAAGCGTCAGTTTGTGATTAATGCTTTTGATAATCAAGGAGGTAGGGGCCAACAAGACATCGGCTTAGATGGTTTGCCTAACTTAGTGGATGGAGCTAATTCTTTGTCGGAAACCACCTATTTCTCCGAATATTTAACGCAGACCAAATCCCGTGTCACGGATTCGAAGGCTTTGGCTTCGATTCAAGCTGACCCTGCGGCGGATGATTTTATTCACTATTTGAGTGCTAATTATAATTCTTCCGGAAGTTTGGTGGAGCGTTATAAGAATTACATGGGGCTTGAAAATAATTCGCCTACGACCGATAACCCAAGTAACACGAATATCACGGAGGCAAATTCGATGATGCCCGACCGGGAGGATTTGAATAACGATAATACCGTCAATGAAGTTGAGGCATATTTCCAATACGAGGTTGATCTGAAGCCAGGAGCTCTGGCTGTTGGCCAAGGATATGTCGTTGATAAAGTCAATGAGGGTGGGGTAGATTGGTATTTGTTTAGAATTCCGATTAAGGATAAGCGAAACTATACGACACCTGCCGGTGAGATCAGCAGTTTTAAGTCGATTCGTTTCTTTCGAATGTTGTTGAGTCAATTCCAAGATCCAGTGGTCTTGCGTTTTGCTCAATTGCAGCTTTCAGGATATTCCTATCGTAAGTTTATCGGTGAATTAGACCAACGAAATGGCCAAGAAATGCCTGAGTCCTACGACGCTAAATTCCGTGTGGCTTCGGTAAATATTGAGGAGAATGGTCCAGCCAGCAAGGGTGTAAATACGATTCCTTATGTGGTTCCTCCGGGTTTTGTTCGGGATCAGGATGTGACGACGATCAACAATGCGCGATTAAACGAGCAATCGATGAGTTTATGTGTGGATAACCTTCGACCTGGGGATGCGCGTGCGGTGTTTAAGAATTCTTCATTCGATTTTATTAATTACAAACGCTTGCGAATGTTTGTATCGATGCAAAGTCAAGACCAGGTCGATGGACAGGTTTCGGCATTCTTGCGAATCGGAACGGATTTGACGGATAATTATTACGAGGTGGAGCAAATGGGACTTCGTCAGACGCAAAAGGGGCAGGGGTTGGATACCGAGATATGGCCATTGGATAATGAATTTGATGTGGAGTTTGACTTGATGAAGCAGGTGAAGATTGAGCGGGACCGACAAGGCAAATCCTTGAATGAGCGGTTTAGTTTGATCATGGTCTCTTCGACTGGTAAGAAATACCGGATTACGGTCATGGGACGTCCGGATCAGAGCGCTTCGATGACCTTGATGATTGGGGTTCGCAACACCACGAAAGATGGTCAAAATAAATCATTCTGTATTTGGGTGAACGAATTGCGTGCGTCGGGTTTTGATCAAACTTCCGGTGAAGCGGCCTTGGGTAAGCTAGGAATTAAATTGGCCGATTTAGGCCAGATTACCATGAATGGTAGTTTCCGGAACTATGGATTCGGAGGAGTTCAGTCGAAGATTTCGGATCGTGCCCGTGATAACATGAAAGAATATGGCATCACAGCCAATCTAAACTTGGATAAATTCCTGCCTAGTAAATGGGGCTTTAAGATTCCTTTCTATGTCTCTTATGATCGTCGAAATATTTCACCTGAGTTTGATCCTTTAGATCCCGATATTTTCTTGATGGATGCCTTGGGTAAGTTCGGAACACAAGCCAGACGAGATTCCTATTTGAAATTAGTGGAGGATAATACGGAGCGGCAGGGTTTCAATTTTACCAATGTTCGTAAGATTCGAAGTTCGTTGGCCAAGCATGCTTATGTGTGGGATTTATCCAACTTTACCTTTAGTTATGCTTACTCGGAAATGATTCGTACGAATACATTGACTGAGACCTATCGTCAATTGAGTCAACGAGGAAGTGTACTTTACAGTTATACAACTTCTGCCTCATTCTGGGAGCCATTTGCTAAGTGGGGTATGAATTCGCAATGGTTAGCCCTTTTGAGAGATGTGAATATCAATGTCATCCCCGCTTCGATTACCGTACGTGCAGAAATGGACCGTAGTTTTGTGAAGACGCAATTACGTAATCAGGAGTTAACGACCCTTGGCGTTGCGCCTCAATTTGAGAAGTACTGGTTCTTTAATCGTCAATATGCCTTGAATTGGAATTTGACGAAGAGCATGATTGTGAATTATTCAGCGAATGTTAACACGATCATCGATGAGCCTTTTGGGGATTTAGATACCCAAGCGAAACGGGATTCGGTGATGTTCAATATTCGAGCGTTGGGGCGTGCGAAGGAGTTCGACCAACAAGCCGGATTGGTATGGCGATTGCCTCTACAGAAATTGCCGTTGACGGATTGGATGAATGCAGATTATACGCATCGAATCGGGTATAATTATTTTGCTAACTCATTCAATATCAAGGATTCCTTAGATATTCCTTTTGGTAATATTATTAAGAATACGCGGGAGCGCTCGATCAATGGTCGGGTCGATTTTGTTTCTCTTTATAATCGTATCCGTGCTTTGCGTTGGGTAAATTCAAGTAATCCAACGAGTAAGGATGTGGCTAGAAATCCAGGCGATGAGGATGATATTATCATTCCCCCAAAGAATGCCTTGAAGTCGGTCGCTCGATTATTACTAACGCTTCGTGGTATTCAAGTGAATTATTCGATGAATGAATCGACGACATTGCCAGGATTTAATCCGTCACCGGGACGTTTGGGAATGAATGGCAATTGGGGAGCACCGGGCTTGGATTTTGTCTCTGGCGGTCAGAGTGATCAGATTCGATTTACCGCTGCGGAGAATGGTTGGCTATCGAAGAGTACGGTTCAGAATATTCCGTTTACCCAATTGCGCCAGCAGCGTTTGACCTATTCAACGCAGTTGGAACCCACGAAGGATTTACGCATTCAGGTTGATGGTAATTACAACAAAGGGGATAATTACCAGGAGTTTTTCCGGCCTGCCGAACCCGGAGGTCCATTTAAGAGCCAAAGCCCAGTTCGTTCAGGTAATTATTCGATGTCATTCTTGTCTTTCATGACTGC
>JACCDN010422216.1_pt1 | contig 11902 bp, 7 predicted proteins | sample 7441691 | NCBI WGS metagenome assembly JACCDN01 (sample SAMN15323439, study PRJNA562643) | freshwater metagenome | isolation source: river surface water | place: USA:Blue River Watershed | collected 2017-08-16
ATCAGTTTGCTGACTCCTTTTTAAAGTGAAAGGAATCACAGATTGTGTCTTGGTTTGATGAACCTTAGGATTTTCTCGAGGCGGTGGATTAGCTACGCTAGGCGTATTGGCTTGGGATGAAATGGATGCAACCCTTGTGGGTGGATAAGGCTTTCGACTCGGAAAAGACGGTAACATAAGGCGTGAACCTGTTGTAGGGGGCTTCTTGTTCGTTATAAGTTTTGGTTGACCTACAGGGGCGGATGATGCGGATATGGGAACAAAAGTGAAAGAAGATAAGGGTTGAACAATGGGTGGTTTGATTGGATTAATGGGTGGTTTGATTGGATCAATGGGTGGTTTGATTGGATCAATGGGTGGTTCGATTGGATCAATGGGTGGTTCGATTGGATCAATGGGTGGTTCGATTGGATCAAAAGTGAAAAAAAGTGATGAACCAGTTTCTGATCGAGGGCTTTCTAATGTGCTTGTTTCTGATGGTGTAGGCTCTGCTGAAGGGCTCTCTGGTGTAGGCTCTGCTGAAGGGCTCTCTGCTGAAGGGCTGTTTCTGCGAGCTTTTTGAACAACATAGTTAGCATGGGGATTAGCCATTAACTGTTCTAGCGCTTGTTTTGTTTGCTCTTTATCGCTCGCTCTTCTTATTTGTTCATCTTTTATGATATTCGCTAAAGCGCGTGCACGCTCAATTTTTAAGGAGATAATTTTATCGGCAATCGTCTCTAAAGATTCATCTTTGATAGGGGTTTGAAGGTGTATAGGATTCCATTCTTTTAAGTCTTTAAATCCCATCCATTCATTAAGATAGGCAATAACTGCGGCATCACCAAACGCTTTTTGAGCGTTTTTTAGGCTGAGTCTTAAAGATTCTTTTAAGGCGGCACGCTCTTTTTCCATTTGCTGAAGCAAAATAACAGATGTTTTTAGAAAGGTAGGCTGCAGATAAGCCAGCTCATAATCAGCTAAATGATTAGGGCTTTTGGTGCCTCCACCAACTGTTTTTTCACGTAGATTATCGGTGAATTTCCAGGTTGGGAATAGATCGGATGCTGTTAATGGTGTGGCGAGGTCTTTTTCACCCAGTCCCAAATCGATGACGGCTATGTGCGCATGACCTTCTTTATCGATGCTCGTGCCAAAATTTTCTAAATGTCCATCGAAATCACGAATGATATGACGATAGGCTAAAAAGAAACAAAGCTCTTCGAATTTCGTAGGATTGTTTTCCTGAAAGTCTCTCATAATGTTACTAGCGTCTTCATAGGCAGAAAGATTAGAGCGCTTTTCTTTATCGGCTTGAATGGCCAGGCAGTTAAAGTCCGAAATAAAATCTGTACGAACATAGTGTTTTAAATAGGCAGCATTTTTTACTGCGGGGTTTCTTGACTGTTCGAGGTTTAGAAGTTTGGTGTCTGGTATGGAAGATGCTAGACCTAAGGGTTCGAAGAGTGCTTTGGCAAAGGTACAAGCCATTTCTTCAGAGATGGATTCTCGACCGATACGATCGGGATCGGTTAAAGAACCAATTTTTACCAAGCACAGTGTGCCTTCAGGTGCAGGTGAGCGGCATTGAAAGCCAGGGGTTGCACCCTCAGATTTTAAGCTGATATTGTAATAGCCTTGTGCATACAAGGCGAAGGAGCACTCTTCATCTTCTTTCTGTCTTATGTCTATAGCAGACATTTTTTTAGAATTCTCTGTACTTTGTTTCCGCAGGTTGAAAAACTTTTTAGCTAAGTCTGCGTGTTCCGAGAAGCCTTGGGTTTCTAAAGTGCTACAAAATTGCTCTTCTTGCAATCTTTGTAAATCACCCGGCAAATGAGCTATAGAACCCAATAGTTTATTGAAATCATTATCAGACAATGATGAATTGTCTTTTTTGATAGCTGTTAATAACTGTACAACATGCTTTGTATGTAGAAAGTTTCTTAATTGCAAAAGATTCAGTTTTGTGTCGACCTTTAATTTTGGTTGGCTTATCATGTGGTCAATTAAACGGTCCATTTGCGCGAGAGTGTTCGCATCTAAATCAGGATTGGCCTTGCATGCTTCAAAGATTGCCGGTAGTGCATTGGATAGCGAGCTTCCATGTGTGCCAGACAGCGTTTTTTCAATAAAAGTCCTCATGGCTAAAGTTCCAATGCCGATAGAGCTTTTTATTGTGTGCCATTGAGTGGTGACACCTTTGATCTGCGCCAGCTCTTCAATATCTTTCGTTTCGAGCTTGTTTTTATTTAAAATGGCTTGTATTTTTTCGTTGTTGATAGTGCGATCGCAGACGATGCTTTGTTCGCGTCCTTCATATTTAAATCTGATCGTAATTGTTTGCTCGGTGAGTGTTTGACCGATTTCCACGCACCCTTCGCTGGCCAAGTAGGATTTCAAGTGTTTTGCTAAAATAAAACCGCTGCATTCTTGATCATAGGGCTTATGAGACTCTCTTTTTTTTGTGTTGAAGTGAAGAAAAGATTTTTTTTCAGAAAAGCCCGGTTCATAGCTTAAGAAAAATTGAGCTTTTTTTTGTCGGTGAGCATGGCATAAAGGCTTCAATGTTCCAATTTTTTCTGTGATGGTGTGAAATCTTTCTGGATCTAAAATAGTATCCAGATATTGTTTGAAATGTTCGGGTTTGGGTGGTTGTGCATTATTTGCTTCTTTGAGATTTTCTATAATGTATTCATCGATTAATTGATCGAGTCTTTGTTGACGATCAAAATCGACCAGTGCTGCCTTGTCGCGTTCGTTTTTTAAATAATCTAGAACGCCATCAAAGCCACCCGATGCTTTAAAGGCTTTTTCTTCTCGAAGGCCTAAGGCATCGGCTTTATCTACCCTTAACCATTCGGAACCTTTGGATAATTGATTAATGATCGCTTTGTTTGTCACTAATTTTCTTATTAAATCGTCGCTTAATGATTTTTTGCCGAGTTCTACATCTCGAATGATAGACTGTGTTTCTGCCAAGGTTGCCGCCAATCGGCCGTCTGCAAAGATCTCTTTATAAAAAACCGCCAAGTGCGTATAACATTGTTCAACTATTTCAGGGGTGTTTTTTTTAAGGTCCAGTTTACCTTTGCCGCTTCTGATGGATAAAGTGTTCATAGAGTGTTTTATGTGCTCAAGAAGCTCTGGTTTGTCACTATTTTGTTTAATGAACGCAAGCAAATCTTCTTTAGATTTTCGAAGCGCATCCAACACTTTTACTTCTGAATCTTTAGCGCATGCTGCGGCAAGAGAATCAATAAAAGCTTGGCTGAGCAATAGTCCTTGAAAATCCCGATCGAGCTTATTAATGGCGCCGAAACCATTGATGTTTTTTCGGTTAATGGCATCAACGACAAAACCGTTAGATGATACCTCTTTCGCGGGCTCGTGGGATATAAGCGCTTTAATAAAATTATTCAGCGCGTTGCCCGCATCGATATGTCCTACCGACAATGGATAGACAGTATTATTACTATGTGCTTTCAATGCTTCCTGTAAATCTATTTTAACGACCATGTTTCCAGCATGGAAATCACCGTCAGCATTGAGTAATCTTGCCATAACATCGTCGGAGACATCTTTGGAATCAATTTGGACCTTGACTGAGAATGATTCCCCGGTTTCAGGGTTTTTTAGACTTATGGAAAAAGCCGTATCGGTTGGCAACATGCCGTGATTATCGGGGCTTGCTTTTTTATAAGTATCTGAATCGACTATTTTAGGATGTTTGCGGCCATGTTCAAATCCATCTTCCGTTTTTATGCGAGATAATTTACCCTCTGCTTTGTATCGTAAAGAGGCGATATCATCTAAGGTCATTGTTTTTGAGGGGCTTTCTTCAGGTAAATCTTCTGACATACCCAAATAACGCACCGCAATCATTAAGCCTTTTGTCCCGCCATGAACATAGGTTACTTCGGGTGATTTTTCTGTTCCATGGGTCGCTGGCAATAGAGCTCTCATAATATCCAGGCCAATTTTTTCTGCGATGAGGCTGGCATCATCCGGGTTATACACACAATTAATAACGTCCTTTACCTTTTTGATATCCGTTGTCGTATCTTTTAATTGCCAGCGCGGCATAGAGGCAAATAATGCACGATATTTCTTTTTTTCTTCGGTGTTGCGATAGATAGCTTCAATCGTTTGACAGGTCGTTTTAAGATCTGCAGTAGCGATCTGATAATCTGGATTTTTCAAATTTTCACGCAGTTTTTCGCCTATTAATACAGGGTTTTTTGCTGCAAGACTGCGCAATAGTGTGGGTGTTATCAGAAAAACTTGCCCGGAGCCCGTTGCGCCGCCGGTTTTGGTGCCTGTGAAAAAACAGCATTGACTTGTGATGCCTATAGGATTGCTTAAATCACGTGGCGAATCAAAGGAACCTCTTGGGGAATCATTTGTGGCAATAGCTTCATTGGAAGAAGCGCTGTCTGAGCGCGGGCTGTTGGGTGGCGTAGGCATTTTTTGGCTTCCTGTTTATTACGCTTCTTAGTAATAGACAGATTAAAACCAGAAAGTTTCCTATGCCCCTGATAGTTGTAAATACGTGTAAGGTCTCTTTAAAGAAGTATCGCTGATTTGTTAGTATCGGCAAGACGCGCTATAAAAAGCCAGATATTAGAGGATGTATTCAAGGGCTGTTAAGGGTTAGGTGTTATCTCAATCAACCGGCCATCCGTCGTTGTAATAAAGTACTGTGGTGCGGGCTTTGTGAAATGTTGATAAAACAGAAGGCCAATCAGGCCAAAAGCAACAACTATCAAGATATAGATCAGTTTAATCAAAAAAACAAAGTTTCGCTGATGAAAATCACTTTGTTCTGCAACACGTGCCGCTCGGTTCATAGGGGATGTGCCATCATACACGCCACCAAGGTCTAGCGCTGCGTAAGGGGCCGGCCAAGGTTGCACGTAGCCACCGAAAAAAAACAGGGACCGTAAATTTAAATTTTTCCAAAATAATAAAAAAGCTCATGCAGATAAGAGAAAAGATAAAGGTCCATAAACGCATATGCATCAGAAAAAGCAAAATGGGTAGGGAAGACCAGGCATCCATAAAATAAAATCGGGGAGTGCGTGCTACATCGCGCCAGTGCGTGCTCTCTAAGATAGGCATAGAGCAATCCTCATTCGGTTAAGCCTGCGTCTTTATCGGCCATTTTTGAACGGGTTTCAATGATACGGAATTCACGTTCGCCTAGAATGCCTTGTTCAAATTTGCGCTTCGCATCGACATACATGGGTTGGCCACGTTCTCGCAGTAATTCTCGGGTTTTAGAAGCCAAGCGCTCGACCGGTGTTTTGATCAAAATATCTCGCACTTCTTGATCAAAAGCTAAATATTCTCGTAGGGCTACCCGCTTACCATCGGTGCTGGGTGCAAGTCTTTGCCAGACAATCAGACGTAGGGTTTCTAAAATATCCAAGGCGCGTCCATTGCGCTCTTCGGCAGGAAAGGTTGAAATCATACGTCTTACCGCATCGGAAACGCCATTACTATGCAACGTGGTATAACAAGGATGTCCTGTGAGCGCGGCATCAATCACTGCACTGATGGTTTCGACATCCCGTGCTTCACCCACCAAAATCAAGCGGGGTTTTCGGCGCAAGGCATTGCGTACACCGGCTGCAAAACTGGGTAGATGACGGGGAATTTCTGATTGGCTGATAATGGAAGAGGGCATCGAAACGCTATCGTACACAAATTCAATGGGGGATTCATAGGTAAGCATTTTACGATGACCCTCGCTTTGCTCCGCCAGATATTTAATGATAGCCGCGAGCAGGGTGCTTTTACCCGATCCCGTGGGACCGGTCACAATGACTGTGCCCTGATCGGGGGCCATGGCTTCTAAGATGGCGGGTTCGATATCGAGGGTCTTTAAGTCTGGTGGGGTACTGGGAATGCTACGCAGCGTAATTTGTAGGCCATCATGCCCTTCCACTTGGCAGCCTGTGCCATTGACCCTAAAGCGAAAGCGTTGGCTTCTATTAGGGCGGATTTCATATTGCGTGTCTACATCTTTACCGCTGTAAATCTGTGTCGTGCCATTGGAACCATAAATGGCATTCAGCATATCGCCCACTTCGGTATTCGATAAGCGACGGCTGGTGACGGGGTGTAGACATCCATGCACTTCGGCAAGAATCGGGCTATTGGTTTGTAAAGTGACGTCCGAGGCTGAAAGATTCACACAATGAAGCAGGACCTTATCCAGCGATTCGGTGCTAAAGCGGATCGGTTCCTCGGGTAAAAGCCATTCACTCATGTGGAATGATCTCGGTTTTCCAATGTTGGCTATCGTTTTGTAGGGTAGGGAAGGCTGTAATGCGAAGCACACGATCACTCACCGTTAAATCGGATCCCCCGCCGGTCACACCCATGTCGGTTTCAGCCACGTAAGGAGGGCTGACCATCTGTTGAGCCAGTAAGGTTCTGTAACGAACCATGCCTTCAAAATCGCGTTGTAAACGGGCGATATTTTCTTTGAAAATAAGTTCTGCTTGCTGGATCCCTGCGCGCCACCCTTCTTGGGTATATTTTTTCCAGATCAGTCGTTCTACCGCGGTACGGGGTAGGAGTGTACGGTCGGGTGTTTCAGGGGGTGTAAAAGATAACCATAAATAATCCCGCCAGTTAGGTGCGGCGCTTACAAAACGGGCCTGATTAAGAATTTGATAGGTACGATCAGCAATACGAATAGTGTCCGTTCCTCCCAGGCTTAAAGTGTTTCTCGCTTCGGTCAGTATAGGGGGCAGGACATTTTTATCCAGTAACATCGCATTAAAATTGAAAATTCTGTAGAGCAAGCTTTGGTTTTGCACAAGAACCGCATTGATTTTCGCGGAGCGCCAAGCCAGACCGCCTCGGGCTCCCACACTCAGGGCGGTGTCGCGTAGAATTTGTGTGCGGATGGCTCCCACAGCCGATTTGTTCGATCCGGGTGAGAGTTTTTGGAGATTCGTTAAAGTATCGGCGCTGTTATCCTTTGTTTTGCAGCCTGATAGGCTAAGGACAAGGATAAGGGCTAGTACATGGAATACGTTTTTCCGAATCCCAGTGGGGGACATGCATCCCTGTACTCGACGATTTACCCTTCTTGGAATCGATGCCCGACCTCGGCATTCGAAAAAACTTATTGGATAAGATACTAGCAGGTGGAGCCAGCAGCGCATCATTGCAAATACCTAACTTCAATGATTCTATCCTTTGGGAAGACCAAGATGTAGGCACGCTTGCCTGCCTGCAGGCTAGCATTTTGTAGGACATCGGCCATCATCGCAGCCTTGACGCTAATAGAAATCAGAATAGGAATAGGGGGCTCTTTCCCTAAAAACTTCGCCCGATACTGGCTTAAGTCGGCAATTTTTTGTACCAAAGGTGCGAGCGGCCCGGTCCATTCGAGATCGACTTTAGCACTCATGCCGCCTTCAGGGGTTGTCAGTGGCGCTGTATCCAAGATGGGCGGACTTTCTGCTTGTTCAGCCGCGGCTAGCACGCTCAGCGACTGCTCGATAGACTTTGCAGCATGTACGAGTTGATCTTCGATAGACCCTGGATTGAAGGAATCCTTAGAGCTGCTGGTTGCCAGATCCATACTGCTAGAGGGGGATGTTTCTTTGAGCACGCTACAGCCGCTTTGTAGCGTTAGCATGAATAAGATCAGGATAGCAAAAGCATTTTTTTTCATGTTCAGTCAACCACCCTCAGGAACAGAACCCACGGAAACCCTATAGTCATTGAAGCAACCAAATGACTCGCTTGTCAACTTAGGTTTAGTTTATTACTATAACATAAGAGTATAACCCGCCAGTAGGTGATAGACTGTCTTGCCATTTTGAAGATGGAGAAAGGTTTGGATTTTTCAACGCAGCTTAAAGCTATTTCCCAGTCTATCGGCTGTGAATATACCGTCAAAGGACAGCCTGTGAGTATGGATCATGTTTTTTCGCTGACAGGCTTATTGCCTGCTTTGTTACGTCGTGCCGATCAGCTCTGCTCTTTTTGTCTGGGTTATGGATTAGGACTTAGTTTTGAAAATGAGCAGACTGCAAAGCTGGGTGTGGTTGTGCGATTGGATAAGCATACGCCTTCGGTTTTACGTTTATTGTGCGTGATCGATGTTTTGTATGAGTTTATTAACCGTGCAACTTCAGTCAAAAATGTCCCCTTAGATGATTTGATGTCAGATTAATGGCTAGTAATGCTGGGGGCGGACAAGATCAGGGTGCAGAAAAAAACGCCTACTATATGTTCTGGCTGCTGGTTCTTATTTCAATGGCAGCAGGGATCGTCTGGTATTATTTTCACGATCAGTTTAAGTGGTTTTTCCTCAAGGTTCGTGTAGTAGAATTCCAGCTTATTTACTTTTTTTTAACGCTTGTACCCGAACGATTGCCATGGGTGGGCCATTTATTGCCAGAAGCCTTGGGTTCTGTTAAGGCCTATTTAACCGTCGCGCAGAACTTAACAACCGATACCCTGAGTTTGGATTTAGCAGAAGCCCTGAGTAACGCTGCCGGATCGTATTTACGCTATCCTGTTGCGCTTTATCTCCTTTGTTTATCTATCGTTGTGTTTAAAACGAATGTGCACACGCGGCTTAAAAAGAAATTTACCATGCGCAGTTTAGCCTTGCAGGAGCAGACCAATTGGCCACAGATTAAAATTGTCACCCAAACCGATTTAGTTGAAGCAGATTTAGAGACGGGGCCTTGGGCAATGGCCATGACACCGCTTCAATTTGCCAAGAAAAATAAACTGATCACTATTTTAGGAGTAGATGCAGGCGAAAAACGTTTTGCAAAGATGCAAACGCCTGAATATACCATTCGCTTGCATAAAGCGCGTGCAGAACGGGCTTTTAGTGCACAATTAGGGCGACCTTTGCTGCGCGTCGAACAAATGCTGCCGCATCGAAAAGCGTTGTTTGCAGCCTTGGCAGGCCGGGCTTGCAGAGATGGTAAAAGGGCAGGGGCTTTGCTTATACAATTAGCTAATTCTGCAGCAGACGGTGCCTTAGATTGTGAAGGGGTTGATGCATTATGTGCGCAATATCTTAAAAATAGTAAAGTAAAGGCTTTGTTTAGCGCACATGCTTACGAGTTTACGCTTTTTATTTCCTTGCTCTTATTGGCACGAGAAGATGGTGTGGTTGCTTCTGCCGATTTTCTATGGGTTAAACCTGTGGATAGACGTTTGTGGTATGTCATTAACAATGTGGGCAGACAAACACCTGCGGTAGAAGTTGGGGGTATTTTTAACCATTGGTATTATGAAGTGGGTATGAAACGTGCCTTAAGCACACCCAAAGTAGAGGGTGCCGTAGAAGCTTTAAATATAGCGCTCTGCGAAGTCATGTATATGCCGAGCGATGAAGAAAAGGCCGAAATTCTTAAGAAAACACCCAAGCCTTCCGAAACCCTGTCTGAAGCGCCATCTACCAGCAATCCGGTGCCCTCATGATACGAGGGATGGATGCCAAACAAGAGCAATCGGTACGTCAACTGGCCAGAGATACGCGTCCGCTGGGTGTGCGGGTTGCGGAAGTTATTGCCAAACCAGAATGTTTACTGATACTCGCCACCAGCAGTATTGCAGGCAGTTTTTTTTATCCTTTAGTCAGCGATATTGCGGCGGTTCTGTGTAGCGCGACTTTTGTTTTTTCCATCACCCGAGAACGCACTTTGCCCTTTCGTATTCCGCGATCGGCGCATTTAAAAGATTATAACGATTTGATACCGGGATCGACCAAGCCCAAAATAGGCGATGGCATTGCTTTCTTTGGCAACGATCGCATCACGCGCGAAGAAATGTGGTTTACGAATGATGATATGCGAACCCATGTCTTAATTTTTGGCTCAACCGGTAGTGGTAAAACCGAAGCCCTTATTGGTATGGCTTTTAATTCTTTGGTGTTTGCCAGTGGTTTTATTTATATCGATGGTAAGGGTGACAACAGTTTATTTGCCAAGATTTTTTCGATGGTACGCAGCATGGGTCGAGAAGATGACATTCTGCTGATTAATTTTATGACGGGTGCCCGCGATGTTTTAGGGCCTCAGAAAACACGCCTTTCCAATACCATGAATCCGTTTGCACGGGGTTCCTCTAGCATGTTATCCCAGCTTGTGGTCAGTCTTATGACCGGCGGTAAACCGCAAGGTGGTGGTAACGATGATATGTGGACGGGGCGAGCGATTAATTTTGTAGAATCCCTGATGCGCGTTCTTACGGTCATGCGTGATGCCGGTCATATTTTGTTAGACGCTAACTCCATTCGGGATTATTTTATTTTAGAAAAATTAGAACAGATTGTGGTCGATAAACAATTTCCTATTTCAGATACCTATAGTGTGTCTTTAGATGATTTTCCCAAAGAAATTCTAGAACCCTTAACGGCCTATCTTAGAAATCTGCCGGGCTATAATCCACAAAAGAAAGGCAATCAAGCTTCTGAAGTGCGAGAACAACACGGGTTTATCACCATGCAATTAACCCGCGTGTTTGGTTCTTTGGCGGATACCTATGGGCATATTATTCGTACCAATTTAGCCGAGGTCGATTTAAAAGACGTGGTTTTAAACCGTCGTATTTTAGTGGTTTTATTACCGGCCTTAGAAAAATCACCCCAAGAGTTATCTAACTTGGGTAAAATTATCGTGGCCTCTTTAAAAGCTATGATGGCTTCGGGTTTAGGGGATGAAGTTGAAGGTGATTATGCGGATGTCGTTTTAAGAAAACCCACCAATGCCAAATCACCCTTTGTGTGTATTATGGACGAGTATGGCTATTATGCGGTAGAAGGTTTTGCCGTTGTACCGGCTCAAGCGCGATCGCTGGGGTTTTCTGCGATTTTTGCCGGTCAAGATTTACCAGCCTTTCAGAAAGCCTCTAAAGAAGAAGCGGCTTCCATTGGTGCAAACTGTAATATTAAAATTTGTATGAAATTAGAAGATCCCCAAGAAACCTGGGAATATTTTAATAAGGTGGCAGGAGAATCCTATACCACCAATGTGAGTGGTTTTCAGGTCGATTCTAATAGCTTAACCATGAACTATATGGATACCCGCAATGCTTCGGTGGATAAGCGTCAACGTATCGATCTCTTAGATCTTAAAGATCAACGACCGGGCGAATATCATATTTTCTTTAAATCGAAAATTATTCGTGCAGAGACTTTTTATGCAGCTCCCAAGCCCGTGAAAAAAATTCGACTCAATCAGTTTTTAAAGATTGAGCCGCCTGCCGAAAAAACATTGTTAGAAATGGATAATAGGCTTAAACGTTTTCAACAGGTTTTTGGCGCGCAGGCGTTCACACCGCCAACGCTTGCAGAAAGTCATGATATTGATGTCCTCGTACAGGCCTTTCAAGGTGCGATTCATTTAAAACCCTTTGAACGAGGCGTTTCTGCACTGATTGCTATTTTAGAGCAGGAAGTTCAAAAACAAAAATCGCTCAGTATTCCCTTTGAAGATCCGGGTTTTGAACATGAAATGTCGGCCTTTAGTAAAATTTTTGTAACACCCATTGTGCTTAAAATGATCGGTAAAGAAAACCAAGAGCTCTTTTCATTACCCTTGATTCGCCGTGGTAATACCAGCGAGGAACTAAAACATATAGAGCGTTTGTCCGGGAAATCGGAACAAGAAGCCACCAGCATTGCAGAAGGAATTATTCGTGATATCGAAAGTGCCACAAAATTTCCGCCTGAAATTCATTTTGAACCGGATGTGCCTTTGCTACTCAAGGCTATACAAGATCTGATTTGCATGTTTGGAGGCGATCCCTTAGGCATGGGTGTGAGGCCTGCGTCTGCACCATCATCTTCCCGTGTTTCGGAACAAGATCTAGCGATAGACGATCTCGCTGATTTGCCCGATCTAGAAGGATTGCTAGCCTCTGGTTTAGAGGA
>JACCDN010284546.1_pt1 | contig 11901 bp, 16 predicted proteins | sample 7441691 | NCBI WGS metagenome assembly JACCDN01 (sample SAMN15323439, study PRJNA562643) | freshwater metagenome | isolation source: river surface water | place: USA:Blue River Watershed | collected 2017-08-16
ACAAATAATGGAACGCAGGTTTGGCCTCATAGGATTTCCATTATCTCATTCCTTTTCAAAAGGATTTTTTGCAGAGAAGTTTGCGAAAGAAAATATTGCCAATACGCAATATGAAAATTATCCTATTGAATCTATTGATCAATTCAAACAATTGTGGGAAGCAGATCCACTATTAGAAGGAATCAATATTACTATTCCACACAAGAAAGTAGTTATTCCTTTTTTAGATCATCCTTCTTCTGTTGTCAAGGCAATGAATGCTTGTAATTGCATTCGCAAATACAATGGACAATTGTATGGCTATAATACCGATGTAATTGGTTTTGAAAAATCTTTAAAACCCTTCTTGCAACCCTATCATCAAAAAGCTTTGATACTAGGAACTGGAGGTGCCGCAGCGGCGGTGGCTTGGGTGCTTCAAAAATTAGGTATCTCTTTTAATTATGTTTCAAGGTCTTCCAATGGAGAAGAAGTAATTAGTTATGAGGCATTGAATAATTCTATTTTACAAGAACATCTTTTGATCATCAATACTAGTCCAGTTGGCATGTATCCTCATGTGAATGAAGCGCCTGCACTGAATTACGAAGCACTAACAGATAAGCATCATTTGTATGATTTAATTTATAATCCTGCTGAAACTTTATTTTTAACAAAAGGAAAGGAGCGTGGTGCAAGTATTCAAAATGGTTTAGAAATGTTGCATTTACAAGCTGAAGCTAGTTGGGAGATTTGGAATAGTGAAAAGCCCTTGGTACAATAATTCTTAGAACAATAAATTTTATTGCTTTCTTAAAAATTCAAAGAGTTGTGAAACTGCTTTTTGTCTGTGACTAAACCTGTTTTTTTCTTCCATATTCATTTCAGCAAAACTTTTTTTGGAACCTTCTGGAACAAAAATTGGATCATAGCCAAACCCTTTTTCTCCTTGCATACTTATGGAGATATGGCCTTTGCATATTCCTTCAAAATAATATGTTTGACCTTCCCAAATTAAACAGATGACAGTTCTAAATTGTGCCTTTCTATTTTCCACATTTTTTAGTTGATCTAAAACCTTATCAATATTGGCTTGAAAGTTTCTATCCTCACCTGCATACCTTGCACTTTTCACGCCGGGTGCTCCATTCAGTGCTTCAATTTCTAATCCAGTGTCTTCACTAAAACAATTGGTCTTGGTAATATTGAAAATAGTTTGTGCTTTTTCTAAAGCATTTTCATTCAGTGTATGATGTGGTTCTGGAATATCTATATCAATGCCTGCAGACTTCATATCAATAATCGAAAAATCTGGTCCAACCAAAGACTGGATTTCTGCAATTTTATGGGCGTTATTGGTAGCGAAAATTAATGTATACATATGCAAAAATTACAGCTCAAATATTTTCTTTAATACTGTCCAAAGTTTTGCTTTTTCTTGCTTTGCTTCAACACCTGTTCCTTGCATAGTTGATAAGGCATTGCTAAATAAAATATGCGAATCCCCTAATTGCGTTACTTTATACAAAGTATTGGGAAGTTTAACTTTTAATTGAGATGCATTCACTGCAAAAGAGATGAGTAGGGTGGATGGGTATTCTTGTAAAATTTGATGCAGACCAACGGGTTGTTTGCCCAAATTAATTAATGCAATATCTGCGATGGTTAATCTACATGCATTTAATATAGAAGTCAATAAAATAAAATCTGTTTCATTCAAGTGAACAGAGTTTGGATCATTCACTACCACGGTGATTTTTTTATGATGTTCCCCTAAAGATTTGATAGGCCCTTCCCAAGTTTCTTGTTTAATTACCTCCTTTTTATCTTCTACAACTGGTTGAACAAAATTGGTTGTAGTAGTAGGGGTATCCTCAATAACCACAAGGCTCTCCTTATAGAGATTCACAAGATCGGCAGCAGAAAGTTGGGTATTTTCGGTATTCATAAAGTGGAAAATTAAATGAAAACAAGCAATAAGAAAAATAACACTTGTAAGTCTTTATTTTTTGTCGTTTCTTTGTGCTCAATATTGATACATTTAAATAGATAGTTTATGTCGACTCCAGTGATTCCAGTAATCAAAAACACAGCACCAAAATTGCCAACTTACAACATGAAGGAAATTGCATTCGGGAAAAATTTTACCGATCATATGTTGGTAGCAGATTATGAAAATGGAGAATGGAAAAATGTTGTCATTAAACCTTATGAGCCTTTACAATTAGATCCTTCTTGTGCAACTTTGCATTATGGTCAAACTATTTTTGAAGGTATCAAAGCTTTTAAAAATGAGAAAGAAGAAGTAGTTATTTTTAGACCAGATCAAAATTTAATTCGTTTTAATAAATCTGCAGAGCGTATGCAAATGCCTGCTGTACCAGAATGGTTATTCATGGATGGTATGAAACAATTAATTGATATTGAAAGAGGTTGGATTCCTAATTTACCTGAATGCTCTTTATATATCAGACCTTTTATGATTGCAACTGATCCTTTCTTAGGAGTAAGACCTTCTAATACTTACAAGTTCATGATTATTCTTGGACCAAGTGGCGCTTATTTTTCTGCACCCATGAAAATTTTAATTGAACAACAATATACGCGTGCAACTCCAGGTGGTGTTGGCTTTGCAAAGAATGGAGGAAATTACGGAGGTAGTTTATTTCCTGTATCATTAGCACAACAAAAAGGATTTGATCAAGTATTGTGGACAGATGCTATCGAACATAAATATGTAGAGGAAGTGGGTATGATGAATGTGATGTTTGTGATAGATGGAAAAGTAATTACTCCAAGTGTGGACAGAGGTACTGTATTAAAAGGAGTTACTAGAGCAAGCTCCATTATTTTATTGAGAGATATGGGCTATGAAGTGGAAGAAAGAAATTTATCAGTGGCAGAAATTGTAGATGCGCATAAGAAAGGATTATTCCAAGAAGTATTTGGGGTAGGGACCGCAGCAGTGGTTTCTTATATTTCAAGATTGTCTCATGGAGATTATCATATGGATTTTGACATGGATGCTTTGAAAGTTGCTCCAGCACTTAAGAAACACCTGAATGATATTAGAATGGGCAATGTACCAGACAAATATAATTGGCTAATGCATATTTAGTACAAAACATTGGTAAACAGCCATTTACGACCCCTGACAGATTTATTTATGGGCTTTTTTCAAAAATAGCCAATAAACATTTTGGGAATTCGTTTACAGGCATTACCTTTGCCGTCCGAATTTTTTATAACCAGAATTGAACAAAACAGCATAATAAATGCCTACTATTCAACAATTAGTGAGAAAAGGCCGTGAGATCATCAGGGCTAAAAGTAAATCAAGAGCTTTGGATGCATGTCCTCAGCGTCGTGGTGTATGTACAAGAGTTTATACTACAACTCCTAAAAAGCCAAACTCTGCGTTACGTAAAGTAGCGAAAGTGCGTTTGACTAATAAGATTGAAGTAATCGCTTATATCCCAGGTGAAGGTCATAACTTACAAGAGCACAGTATCGTTTTGATTCGTGGTGGTCGTGTGAAAGACTTACCAGGTGTGCGTTACCATATTGTTCGTGGTAGTTTGGATACTGCTGGTGTTAAAGACCGTAAGCAGTCTCGTTCTAAGTATGGTACTAAGAAAGAAAAAGCAAAAAAATAATAACAACTCATTAATATTCGACTGACATGCGTAAAGCACAACCTAAAAAGATTCCATTAGCACCAGATCCTCGTTTTAACGATAAATTGGTTACTCGTTTTATCAATAACATCATGTTAGATGGTAAAAAGACTACAGCTTTCAATATTTTCTATGATGCATTAGACAAAGTGAGCAAATTCACTGGAGAAGATGGATATGAAATGTGGAAGAAAGCAGTAGCTAATGTAACTCCTGCTGTAGAAGTTCGTAGCCGTCGTATTGGTGGTGCAACTTTCCAAATTCCTTCAGAAGTTCGTCCTGACAGAAAGATTTCTTTGAGTATGAAGTGGTTAGTTCGTTACAGCCGTGAGCGTAATGGTAAGACAATGGCAGACAAGTTAGCGAACGAGATCATCGCAGCTACAAAAGGTGAAGGTGCAGCTTTCAAAAAGAAAGAAGATGTTCACCGTATGGCAGAAGCCAACAAGGCTTTCTCTCACTTCAAAGTGTAAGGATCATTTAATTGATTTAAATTTATACAAAACCCCATTTATTTGGGGTTTTTTGTTTGTTCAATCACTTATATCATTAACTTTGCGCCTCGGAATTTAGACTAAAAAATAAACAAATTAATATGGCGGACTTAAGACTACAAAGAAACTTTGGTATTGCAGCCCACATTGATGCGGGTAAAACAACTACCACTGAGCGTATTTTACGTTACACAGGTATGATTCACAAAATTGGTGAAGTACACGATGGTGGTGCTACCACAGACTGGATGGAGCAAGAAAAAGAAAGAGGTATCACAATTACTTCTGCAGCTGTGTCTTGTCAATGGCAATTCCCAACAGTATTAGGTAAGCCTGATGCAAATACAAAGAATTATTATTTCAACATTATTGATACTCCGGGTCACGTGGACTTTACTGTAGAGGTAGAGCGTTCTATGCGTGTATTGGATGGTTTGATCGCGTTGTTCTCTGCAGTGGATGGTGTAGAACCTCAATCAGAAACAGTATGGCGTCAAGCAAACCGTTATAAAGTTCCTCGTATTGGTTTCGTTAACAAAATGGACCGTGCGGGTGCTGACTTCTTAATGGTGGTAAACCAAGTAAGAGAAATGTTAGGTGCTAAAGCGGTGCCTTTACAATTACCAATTGGTGCTGAAGATAATTTCAAAGGCGTGGTGGATTTGATTAAAATGAAAGGTATCATGTGGGATGATGCTACAGAAGGTATGACTTATGTAGAAGTTCCAGTACCAGATGATATGAAAGAAGATGTAGATTATTGGAGAGCTCAATTAATTGAAGCGGTTGCTGAATATGATGATAAGTTAATGGAGAAGTTTTTTGAAAACCCAGATTCAATTTCTGAAGATGAGGTACATGAAGCCATCCGTAAAGCTTGTATCGATTTAAGTATCGTTCCAATGATGTGTGGATCTTCATTCAAAAATAAAGGTGTACAAACAGCATTAGATGCAGTTTGTCGTTACTTGCCTTCACCAGTAGATGTGGATGATACAGAAGGTACAGATCCAGATACAGGTGAGAAGATCACTCGTAAACCAAATGCAAAAGAACCATTTGCTGCATTGGCATTCAAAATTATGACAGATCCATTCGTTGGTCGTTTAGCGTTCTTCAGATGTTATTCTGGTCACTTAGATGCAGGTTCTTATGTTAGAAATGTGCGTAGTGGTAAGAACGAGCGTATCTCTCGTATCATGAAAATGTTTGCTAACAAACAAAACCCAATCGACTTTATCGAAGCAGGTGATATCGCAGCAGCGGTAGGTTTCAAAGAAATTAAAACAGGAGATACATTATGTGATGAGAATCACTTAATCGTATTGGAGAATATGTTTATTCCAGAACCAGTTATCTCAGTAGCTGTTGAGCCTAAGACGCAAGCAGATGTTGATAAAATGGGTATGGCTATTGCAAAATTAGTAGAGGAAGATCCTACCTTAAGAGTAAAGACTGACGAAGACACTGGTCAAACAATCTTATCTGGTATGGGTGAATTACACTTAGAAATTATCGTTGACCGTATGCGTCGTGAATTCAAAGTGGAAATCAACCAAGGTAATCCTCAAGTAGCATATAAAGAAGCATTCGGAACAACTATCGAGCACAGAGAAGTATTGAAAAAACAATCTGGTGGTCGTGGTAAGTTCGCAGATATTCAATTCTCTATTGGACCAGCTGACGAAGAGTGGTTAAAAGAGAATGGAGATAAGAAAGCTTTCCAATTTGTAAACGATTTATTTGGTGGATCTATCCCTAAGGAATTCGTTCCAGCAATTACTAAAGGTTTCGAAACAGCAATGTCTACAGGTGTTTTAGCTGGTTTCCCAGTGAACAACATGAAGATCCGCGTATTTGATGGTTCTTACCACGATGTGGATTCTGACGCAATGTCTTTTGAATTGTGTGCTAAAGCTGGTTTCAGAACTGCAGGTAAAAAAGCGAAGCCTACATTATTAGAACCAATCATGAAAGTGGAAGTAGTAACTCCTGACCAATACATGGGTGATGTTACAGGTGACTTGAACCGTCGTCGTGGTATGTTAGAAGGTATGGATAGCCGTGGTAACTTACAAGTTATCAAAGCGAAAGTTCCATTGAGTGAAATGTTCGGATATGTAACTCAATTGCGTTCATTAAGCTCTGGTCGTGCAACTTCAACTATGGAGTTCAGCCACTATTCTCCAGCACCAAACAATATTGCTGAAGAAGTAATGGCTAAGAACAAGGGTCGTATCAAAGACGAAGAATAGTCAAATCATTGATTATCAATATTATAAGAACCCCTTCCTATCCAACGGAGGGGGTTTTTTATTGAGCCAAAAGGGGAGGATAAATTATTTTCAAAAAAAATGAAAAAAAGCACAATATTTCTTGAATGTTAGGTTACAAGGCATTACCTTTGCAACCCCAAGATAATTTGGAAAAATAAGCTATGTCTCAGAGAATTAGAATAAAATTACAGTCTTACGATCACAACTTAGTAGATAAGTCTGCAGAGAAAATCGTAAAAACAGTTCGCAGTACAGGTGCAGTAGTAACTGGTCCTATTCCTTTGCCTACACACAAACGCATTTTTACTGTGTTACGTTCACCACACGTTAATAAGAAAAGTCGTGAGCAGTTCCAATTAGCTACGCACAAGCGTTTATTGGATATCTACACTTCTTCTTCTAAAACAGTTGATGCCTTAAGTAAGTTAGACTTACCTTCTGGTGTTGAAGTGGAGATCAAAGCATAACACTATTTATAATTACCATCTCCCAATCACTGCCCATTATGCAGCAGTCGAAAAAGGAGCGCTGGTTTGAAGTAAGTAAAATATAAACAGGCCCTTCGAGGTTTGTTTACTTCCGGTACTTCCCCTCTCAATTGAGAAACAAAGGAAAAGGTCGGCAGCAAACAGGGATTGAATCCGAGCTATCATTAAAAGATAGCATCATCATCGGATGTCCTCAGAACCAAACGCGGGGCATAAACCGCAAAAAAGATGAAAGGTATTATTGGAAAGAAAATCGGCATGACTAGCATCTTCGCAGAAGATGGAAAGCAAATTGCTTGCACCATTATCGAAGCTGGTCCATGTACAGTAACTCAGGTGAAGACTCCTGAAGTGGATGGCTATAGCGCAGTACAATTAGCGTTAGGCGACAAGAAAGAAAAACATTCTACTAAGTCTGAAATCAATCACTACGCGAAAGCTCAGACTGCTCCCAAAAAATTTGTAAAGGAATTCCGCAACTACGATCTAGAAGCTGCATTAGGAACTACTATTACCTTAGACATGTTCTCTGAAGGAGATACTGTTGAAGTTGTTGGTACAACAAAGGGTAAAGGTTTCCAAGGTGTTGTTAAGCGTCATGGATTTAGTGGTGTGGGTGAAGCTACACACGGTCAACACGATCGTTCTCGTGCTCCAGGTTCTATTGGTGGATCTTCTTATCCTTCAAGAGTATTCAAAGGAATGCGTATGGCTGGTCATATGGGTAATGATCGCGTTAAAACAAAAGGATTAAAAGTATTAAAGTTATTCCCAGAGAAGAACTACTTATTAGTAAGTGGATCTGTTCCAGGTCATAACGGATCAATCGTTTTAATTCAAAAGTAATCACCAATTAATCGACAATCATGCAATTAGAAGTATTAGATATAAAAGGCAAAAAGACTGGCAGACAGGTAGAATTACCTGCTGAAATCTTTGGAGCAACTCCAAACGACCATGTTATTTATTTAGCCGTTAAGCAATATTTAGCAGCACGCCGTTCAGGTACGCATAAAGTTAAAACTCGTGCGGAAGTACAAGGTGCTAGCAGAAAATTACACAAGCAAAAAGGTACTGGTGGTGCTCGTAAGGGTAATATCCGTAACCCATTGTATAAGGGTGGTGGTACCATCTTTGGACCTAAGCCTCACGCTTACGATTTCAAATTGAACCGTAAAGTAAAAGATTTAGCAAAGATTTCTGCTTTATCTCACAAAGCAATTGATCAAGCAATTTTAGTGTTAGAAGACATCAAATTAGATGCTCCAAAAACATCTGCTGTTGCTGCAATTATGAGTCAATTGAAATTAGACAACAAAAAGACTTTGGTGATTTTACCAGAGTATAATGATAATGTTTATTTAAGCACTCGCAATATTCCAAATGTAGCAAGTTCTTTATTAGCTGATATCAATACATACGACATTATGAATGCTGATGTATTAGTAATCACTGAAAGTGCTGCTAAAATTTTTAACGAAGAAGAAGCTGCAGCTTAATTTAAATAGTATTGTTTTAAAAACTGACAATCATGAAAGTAACAGAAATATTAATAAAGCCGATTTTAACTGAAAAAGCAAATGCTCAACAAGAGTCATTAAGAAGATATGCTTTCAAAGTAAATCGTCGTGCAAACAAATTGGAAATCAAAAACGCAGTAGAGCAATTCTATGGCGTGAATGTGTTAGAAGTAAACACATTAGTGGTTCCAGGTAAAAACAAAACAAGATCAACTAAGTCTGGTATTATCTCTGGTATCAAATCTGGATATAAGAAAGCATTAGTGACAGTTGCGGAAGGTGAAACCATTGACCTATACGCAAGCATTTAATAATAGCAAGCGAAGCTGAAAATTTCGCAGGTAAAAAAACAAAAACAAAATGGCATTAAGAAAGTACAAACCGATTACAGCAGGAACTCGTTGGAGAATTGGCAACGCGTACGCTGAAATCACTACTAACAAACCAGAAAAGAGTTTGTTAGAACCGCAAAAGAAAACTGCAGGACGTAACTTCCAAGGTCGTCGTGCGATGCGTTACATGGGTGGTGGTCACAGACAACACTATCGTATCATCGATTTCAAGAGAAATAAAAAAGACATGAACGCAACTGTTGTGTCTATCGAGTACGATCCAAACAGAACTGCATTTATCGCATTAGTACAATATGCTGATGGCGAGAAAAGATATATCATTGCTCCACAAGGTTTACAAGTGGGTGCAACTGTAGCTTCAGGTGATAATGTTGTTCCAGAAGTGGGTAACGCATTACCAATGAAGAATATGCCTTTAGGTACAATCATTCACAACATCGAAATGCAACCTGGTCAAGGTGGTAAATTGGTGAGAAGTGCTGGTGCTTCTGCGCAATTAGCGAACAAAGAAGAAGAGTACGCAGTATTGAAAATGCCTTCTGGTGAATTAAGAAAATTATTGATCAACTGTTATGCAACTGTAGGAACAGTATCTAATAGTGACCATAGCCTTGAAACAGCTGGTAAAGCTGGTAGAAACCGTTGGAAAGGCGTAAGACCTCGTGTAAGAGGTGTTGCGATGAACCCAGTGGATCACCCGATGGGTGGTGGTGAAGGTAGAGCGTCTGGTGGTCATCCAAGAAGCAGAACTGGTAAGTATGCTAAAGGAGAGAAAACTAGAACAAGAGGTAAGGGTAGCGATAAGTTGATCATTCAACGTCGTGATGGTAAAAAATTGACTAAATAATTAACATTCAAATTAACTCATAACTATGGGTCGTTCGATTAAAAAAGGTCCTTATATAGATCATAATCTTGAAGAGAAAGTAGAGGCTATGAACGAAGGAAAAAACAAGAAAGCAGTTATCAAAACTTGGAGCCGTAGAAGTACGATCTCTCCAGATTTCGTTGGACACACTTTCGCAGTTCATAATGGAAATAAATTTATCCCAGTATATGTTACCGAATTCATGGTAGGACATAAACTAGGTGAATTCTCTCCAACTAGAAACTTCAGAGGACACGCAGGTAGCAAAAAGTAGTAAATAAACATTAAGGTTTGACCTAAAAATCAAACACTAAACAATAAAGAAATGGAAGCAGTAGCTAAACTAAACAATTATCCCACAGGCCCACGCAAGATGCGTTTGATCGCAGACGTAATTCGTGGCATGGAAGTGGAAAAAGCATTGGCAATTTTGGAATTCCATCCTCAACACAATGCAGTTCCATTAGCAAAGTTGTTAAAAAGTGCAATCAGTAACTGGGAGCAAAAAAACAACGGCGCAAGCGCAGCAGACAGCAACTTAGTAGTAAAGACTGTATTTGTAGATGGTGGTCGTACGTTAAAGCGTATGCGTCCAGCTCCACAAGGTCGTGGCTATAGAGTGCGTAAGCGTAGCAACCACGTAACATTGATTGTAGACACAAAATCAGATTCAAAAAATTAAATTCTAAACCATCACTATGGGTCAGAAAGCAAATCCAATAGGTAACAGATTAGGCATCATCCGCGGATGGGAAAGCAACTGGTATGGTAATAAAAAAGATTACGCAACCAAGTTAATCGAAGACCAAAAAATTCGTAAGTACTTAAACGCTCGTATCAATAAAGGCGGTATCGCTCGTATTGTTATCGAAAGAACTTTAGGTAAGTTAATTGTAACAATTCATACTTCTAAGCCAGGTATCATCATTGGTAAAGGCGGTGGAGAAGTGGATCGTATCAAAGAAGAGTTAAAGAAATTAACTGGAAAAGATGATGTTCAAATCAACATCTTAGAAATACGTCGTCCAGAGTTAGATGCAACAATTGTAGGTGATACAATTGCTCGTCAAATCGAAAACCGTATCAATTACAAGCGTGCTATTAAAATGGCGATTGCTTCTACCTTAAGAATGGGTGCAGAAGGTATCAAAATTAAAGTAGGTGGTCGTATTGGTGGTGCTGAGATTGCTCGTAGCGAAGAAATTAAGCAAGGTAGAGTTCCTTTACATACTTTCAGAATGGATATCGATTATGCTAATGTTTATGCATTAACTGTATACGGTAAGATTGGTATCAAAGTATGGATCTGTAAAGGTGAAGTTTTAGGCAAGCGCGAATTGAACCCTAACTTTGTAGGTGGTAAAGAAGGTGGTGAAAGAGCTGACTTCCGTGGTGGTGATCGTCGTGACGATCGTCGTGATGGTGGAGACCGTCGTGGAGGTGCAGGCGCAAGAAGAAAATAAACTCGAACAAAAACAATTTATAAAAGAGATAACAATATAATAAGATGTTACAGCCAAAAAGAAGTAAACACAGAAAACAACAGAAAGGACGCATTCGCGAAGTAGCGAAGCGCGGTACTTCTATTGCATTTGGTTCTTTTGCATTAAAGTCATTAGATCCAATCTGGTTAACAAGTAGACAAATTGAGTCTGCTCGTCAAGCCATGACTCGTGCAATGAAAAGAGAAGGTAATGTATGGATTCGTGTTTTTCCAGATAAAATTATCACTCATAAGCCTGCAGAGGTGAGAATGGGTAAAGGTAAAGGTAACCCTGAGTATTGGGCTGCTGTAGTTGAACCAGGTCGTATCATTTTTGAAATCGACGGTGTTACTCCAGAAGTTGCAAAAGAAGCAATGGGATTAGCTGCACAAAAATTACCAATCAAAACTAAGTTCGTTACAAGAAGAGACTTGTAATTTAATTAGAAGAAAATTAAAAAAGCATTTGCTATGGCAAACAAAAAATACGATTTCAACAAAGGCTTAAAAGACTTGAGCGTTGCAGATTTAACTGCTCGTATCAATGAAGATAGTTTAAGACTTAAAAAATTAGAGTTCGCTCATGCTATTTCTCCTTTAGAGAATCCAATGAGTATTCGCGGACTTCGTAAAGATATTGCCCGTTTAAAAACGGAATTAAAGAAAAAAGAGTTAGGTATCTAACCATAAATCAAAAACAATGGTAGTAAGAAATTTACGTAAAACGAGAATTGGTGTTGTAACTAGTAACAAAATGAATAAA
>JACCDN010333325.1_pt1 | contig 11901 bp, 9 predicted proteins | sample 7441691 | NCBI WGS metagenome assembly JACCDN01 (sample SAMN15323439, study PRJNA562643) | freshwater metagenome | isolation source: river surface water | place: USA:Blue River Watershed | collected 2017-08-16
GCGGTGCGTAATGCGCCCGCGGCGCTGGAGGACGAGATCCGCGCGCAGGGGCTGAGCATCGACACGGTCGATCAGTCGAAGCAGTTCGAACTGACTCCGCCGCCGTCGCCGCCCCAGCCATCGCCGCCTGCCCCCCAGCCTGCACCCCAACCCGCGCCCGCGCCAGTGGCCACGGCAGCAGCGGAAAAACCTGCCGAACCTGCCTCAACCCGTCCCGCGGCGCCGGCGCCTGCCGACACGCTCGTGATCGACACACCGGTGCGTGCAGGCCAGCGCGTGTATGCGCGCGGCAGCGACCTGGTGCTGATGGCCGTGGTCAATCCGGGCGCGGAAGTCATTGCCGATGGCAGCATTCACTCGTATGCACCGCTGCGCGGCCGTGCACTGGCCGGTGCAGCGGGCAATGCGAATGCGCGCATCTTTTCCGTGGCCATGGAGGCCGAGCTGGTCTCCATCGCCGGTGTCTACCGTACCTTCGACGAGGGCTGGCCAAAGTCGCTGGCCGGCCAGCCGGCGCAGGTGAGGCTCAAGGGCGACAGCCTGGACATTGCCGCGATATCGATGAAATGAATGTGCGAGACCATGAACCGCATGAACAGCACGAACGCCGCGCATGTCGTCTCCACGCCGAACGAATGCACAGCATCACTCCATTGAATCCACTCATTAACGAAACTCAGACAAGGAGTTTTCCGTGACAAAAATTATCGTCGTAACTTCCGGCAAAGGTGGCGTGGGCAAGACCACCTCCAGCGCCAGCTTCGCGTCCGGTCTCGCACTGCGCGGCCACAAGACTGCTGTCATCGATTTCGATGTCGGCCTGCGCAACCTCGACCTGATCATGGGCTGCGAGCGTCGCGTCGTGTACGACATGATCAACGTGATCAACCGCGAGGCCTCGCTGACGCAGGCGCTGATCAAGGACAAGCACTGCGACAATCTGTTCGTGCTGCCCGCCTCACAGACCCGTGACAAGGATGCGCTGACCGAGGAAGGCGTTGAGCGCATCCTCGACGAGCTCAAGGGCATGGGCTTCGAGTACATCGTCTGCGACTCCCCCGCCGGCATCGAGCGTGGCGCGGTGATGGCACTGACCTTCGCAGACGAGGCGATCATCGTCACCAACCCGGAAGTCTCGTCGGTGCGCGATTCCGACCGTATCCTCGGCATCATTCAGGCCAAGTCGCGCCGCGCTCAGAATGGCGACACCCCGGTCAGGGAACACCTGCTGATCACCCGCTACGTGCCCAAGCGCGTCGAGGCCGGCGAGATGCTCTCCCACGCCGACGTGCAGGAAATCCTGCGTATTCCGCTGGTCGGCATCATTCCAGAGTCGGAGTCGGTGCTGCATGCCTCCAATCAGGGCACGCCTGCGATCCATGTCGATGGCAGCGATGTCTCCGAGGCGTACAAGGACGTGGTCGCGCGCTTCCTCGGCGAGAACCGGCCGCTGCGCTTTGCAGACTATGAAAAACCCGGCATCCTGTCGCGGATCTTCGGAGGAAAATGATATGTCCCTGTTGTCCTTCCTCTTCAACAAAGAACCCAAATCGGCCAACACCGCCAAAGAGCGGCTGCAGATCATCATCGCGCGCGAGCGCACGATCCACAACGGCCCCGATTTCATGCCGGCGCTGCATCAGGAGCTGATCGCGGTGATCTCGAAGTACGTGCGCGTCAATCCCGAGGACATCAAGATCTCGCTCGACAAGCAGGGCAACCTCGAAGTGCTGGATGTGAACGTCATCCTGCCGGATGCCAGCTGATCGCCGTCTCTCTCCCCTGCTGCACGGCGTGGACTTTACCTCCGCGCCGCGCAAAGCCAAAGGCATCACCGTCGCATCGGGCCGCCTGCATGATCAGGTGCTGGAGCTCGACAGCCTGCAGACCTTCCACGACATCGCACAGTTCACCGCATGGCTCTCGCTGCCCGGCCCCTGGGTCGGCGGCTTCGATTTTCCGTTCTCCCTGCCGCGCGAACTGGTCGGGCTGCTTGGCTGGCCCACGCGCTGGCCGGCACTGATACGGCATTACGCGTCGCTGTCGCGCGAGCAGATACGCGAGACCTTCAAGGGCGTCTGCGATGCGCGGCCTGTCGGGCAGAAATTCCTTCATCGCGCCACCGATCTGCACGCCAACTCATCGTCCTCGATGAAGTGGGTGAATCCGCCGGTGGCCTACATGCTGCACGTCGGCGCACCGCTGCTGCTGGACGCCGGTGTGTCTATCCCCCTGATGCACCGGGGCGACCCCGACCGCATTGCGCTCGAAGCCTACCCGGGCATGGTCGCCCGCTCGATCACGCGCGACTCGTACAAGAACGACAGCAAGGCACTGCAGACGCCGGAACGCCGCGCGGCGCGACTGGCCATCGTGCGGGCGCTGGAGGCGGGCGATCATCCGAAAGCGATCCGGCTCGATGCCGGGCACTTTCGCAAGCCACTGATCGAGGACGGCAGTGGCGACCTGCTCGATGCGGCGCTGTGCCTGCTGCTGGCCGCGTGGGGATGGCAGCGCCGCGACAGCGATTACGGACTGCCGCCGCACGACCCGCTGGAAGGATGGATCGTCGGCGCGTGATCAGCCCGCCAGTGCGGCCTGTCGCCGCGCCGCGAAATCTGCATACCACTGTAGCGATGACGGGTTGCTCATCGCATCCGGGTTGGCGATCTTGCCGATCTCGGCGCCGAGCAGCAGCTTCTTGATCGGCAGCTCCATTTTCTTGCCCGTCAGCGTGCGCGGTATCTCGGGCACAGCGATCACCTCGTTCGGCACATGCCGGGCAGAGAGCTGCGTGCGCAGCTTGTCGCACAGCCGCTGCGTCAGCGACGCATCCAGCGCCAGCCCCTCGCTCAATACCACGAACAACGGCATGTAGGATTCGCGACCGAGGTATTCGAGATCGACGACCAGGCTGTCGAGCACCTCGTCAAATTCCTCGACCACCCGATAGAGCTCCGAGGTGCCCATCCGTATGCCATGCCGGTTGATCGTCGCATCCGAGCGTCCGTAGATCACCGCACCACCGCGCGGCGTGATGCGTATCCAGTCGCCGTGGCGCCACAGGCCGGGGTAGTGATCGAAATAGCTGTCCAGATAGCGCCGGTTGCCCGGGTCGTTCCAGAAGAACAGCGGCATCGTTGGCAAAGGTTGCGTCACCACCAGTTCCCCGACCTGATCGGTCACAGACTCGCCGTGCTCATCAAATGCATGCACTGCCACGCCGAGCGAGCGGCACTGGATCTCGCCCGCATACACCGGCAGCAGCGGCGAGGCACCGACAAACGAAGCAACCACATCGGTACCGCCGCTGATCGACGCCAGCAGGACATCCGGATGTACCTGCTGATAGATCCAGTGAAACGCCTCGTCCGGCAAGGGTGAACCCGTCGAGCCGACGCCGCGCAGCGACGAGAGGTCGGCGATCTTCGACGGCTGCAGGCCGGCCTTCATGCAGTTGGTATAGAACGCCGCACCCGCCCCGAAAAACGTCAGCCGCATGTCTTCGGCAAAGCGCCACAGGCGGGTGAGATCAGGATAGCCGGGATTGCCGTCATAAATGCAGATCGTCGCGCCGACCAGCAGGCCGCTGATCTGCGCATTCCACATGACCCAGCCGGTGGTGCTGAACCAGAGGAAGCGATCGTCCTCGCCCAGATCCAGCGCGAGCGCATTGCCCTTCAGGGATTCAAGCAGGCTGCCGCCCTGGCCGTGCACAATGGGCTTGGGCATGCCGGTCGTGCCTGACGAGTACAGTATCCATAGCGGATGCTCCGGCGGCAGCTGCTCGAAGCGTATCGGTCCCGCGTCCGCTGCCGGGTGCGCGAGCAGATCCTGCCATGACATCGCGTCCGGCAGCCGCGCATCTGTATCGAGATAAGGCAGCAGCACCGTCTGCGCGAGCGTGGGCAGCTCTTGACGCATCTGCTGCACGACGTCCAGCCGGTTGAAGGCCTTGCCGCCATAGCGATAGCCATCGACGGCAATCAGCACCTTGGGATCGATCTGACGGAAACGATCCAGCACGCTCGAGGCGCCCATGTCAGGCGAACAGGATGACCAGATCGCGCCGATGCTGGCGCAGGCAAAGAAGGCGACCGCCGCTTCCGGCGTGTTCGGCAGATAGGCCACCACCCGGTCGCCCGGCACCACGCCCAGTGCGCGCAGCGTGTTGGCGACGGCGGCGACCTGCTCGCGCAGTTCGCCCCACGACAAGGTGACGCGCGAACGCGTCTCGGACTCGGCAACGATCGCATCTTTGTTTGCGCTGGCGGCGTCGGTATTGAACCGGAACAGCTGCTCCGCAAAATTCAGCCGCGCACCATCGAACCAGGTCGCGCCGGGCATCTGATGGCCCGAGACCACGCGCTGATACGGTGCCGAACACTGAATATCAAAATACGCCCAGATCGATGCCCAGAACTCGTCGATGTGGTCAGTCGACCATTGCCACAGCGCCTGATAATCACTGAAGTGTCTGCCCTGCGAGGCGAGCCACTGCAGGTAGTGATGGATGCGGCTGCGCTCGATACGTGCAGTATCTGGCCGCCACAGGCAGGCTGGCTGGTCGGACATGCGGGTCTCCCGGAGATATTTTTATTAATCAGCGGGATGATAAATCAAACGGGATAGTGCTGATCGCGGTTCGAGCGTACCCCGCATGCAGCAGGTACTTCACCGAAAAAACAGCACCCGGGAGCACCTGCACAATCATCGTCGCCCCAGCGAACGCTGGGGCCCATGATCACTCATGCGACACACGACGAGTGAGCATGACGCATCCTTGCTGCTGTCTTTGTCAATGCAACTGATGCTTCAGCTGCGAGAGTTCCTGATGCGCCTGCAGCACGGCATTCTTCAGCTGCTGGTCGATATTGCCACTGCGCTCACAGGCAGCCTTCGCCTGATCGCCCAGCTCCTCGAGCTCATCAACGCACTGACGAATCGAGTCATCATCTTTCGCCTGCTGCAACTCTTGCCGCGCCTTTCCAGAGCGCTGATCCAGCTGCTGAATACTTTTCTTCAGATCGCTCGACACGTCGCTGCCGGCACGCTGGCAGGCTTCGCTCATCTGATGAATCGTCTGCTCGATCTGGGTAAAACGCTGACGGACTTCCTCTGCTTGCATCATGGTGCACTCCTGTTCCTGTTTAGCTGATTACGCTGGTTAAGCTGATTAGGCTGATCCAGGGTGCCGCCACATCGCTGCGTCGGCACCTTGCTGTTCCATGGCATCGCCGGCACCTGCCGGCCCCGTTTGGATGAATCGCGCCGAACTGAAGTTCCGGCCGCTGTCTCGCAGGTCCGATGCGCTCAGTGCAGGATGTTGCTGCGTCCCGTGACGGGTACCTCGCTTTCGCGGGCAGGCAGCCCGCGCTCGATGAATTGCTTCATCCGCCGCAGATCGTCTTCCAGCGACGTGTCCGGATCCGCCCCCAGCAGCACGGCCAGCCCCTCGCCCACCACGCCGGCCGGTGGACGCCATGCGATGCGTACCGTCGCGCGTGTGCCGCCCGCTACCGGTTCCAGCTCGACCCTTCCTTCGTTCTCGACAGTGGCGCCGGGCTCGGTCTGCCAGGCCAGCCGATTCGGGCGATCTGCGGCGGTCAGCACCGAGTCGAACTCCACGTCCGCGCCGCCCGGCCCCTGCACCACCCAGTGCGAGCGGTTCTGCCCGAGGTCGCGCACCTCAATCACATGCGACATGAAATGCGGGAAATTCTCGTAGCGGCTCCAGACATCGAACACCACCTCGGGCGGTGCCGAGATCTCGATCGTTCGCTCAGCCTCGAAAGCCCCGGTACCGGCGTGTTCGCCGGCCTGCGTCTCCCCCGTCACCGCACGCAACGCATCGCGATAGCCCAGCGAGGACGCGAGCGAGGCCAGCATGCCGCCCCGCGAGATCAGGCCAAGGCTGGCCGCGCCCGCCAGCAGACCCAGCGGCTCACGCCGCGTCAGCCCGTACCAGGTGAGCAGGCCCGCTCCGAGCGCGCCTGCGATCCACAGCGGGCTGCGGCCGGACAGCCCGGCTCCCTGCAGCATCCGCCGGCCAGCGCCGACCTCATGCCACTCAAGATTGCAGCGCACCGCATCCACGCCGGGAATGGCTTCCACCGCGTCGAGCAGGCTTTCCTCGTCTTCGTGCGAGATATTGCCGGACAAATTCACCTCGCCGTGCCGGGCGCTGACCTCGATACCCGTCAGGTGCGGCATCGCCCGACCCAGCCGCGAACGCACCCGGGCTTCCAGCACATGATCATCAATGGGCTTGGCCTGACGCGCACTGATCATGCGCCGTGCCTCGGCCTGCAGGCCCGTCAGGCGGTGCTGCGTGTCGCGCAAGGTCTGGTTCATCATCCGCGAAGTCTTGTGCGTCGCGCTGACCATCTTGTCCTGCATCAGTGCGCGCCGTCGTCGGCCTTGCGAAGGATCCGCGACATACATCGCCAGCGCACCCAGCGCTGCGCCACCGATCAGCGACAACCACGGCCATTCCATGCTTCGGGTCCGGTATTCCACCTTGCTCTCCTTGTCTGCGTCATCTGATGGTTTTTTGACCAGACAAGCCGCCGAAAGCTCAAAGTTTCCATCAAGTAAAATTAGGATCGATTGACTCGAAAATCGATCATCGTGCCTGCCTGTTGACCGGGCCGCCTGCGCAGGAACTTCACTGAACTCGCTAATTCGAATCAGCAAATCGCTGATCGCCCCATTGATGACAACCATTCGGCAATTCCTGCTGGCCGTCACCTGTCTCGCCAGCCTGCTTTCCCCGTCCATCGTACTGGGGCAGAACGACGCCTGCCTTAAACATTTCGCCGACGGAAAATCCCCGACCTTCACCCGCACGGCACTGAAGGCCAACACCTTTGGGCTGTGCTTTGAAGCTTTCGCGGTCATGCACTCGGGCGTGTCGCGCACGCCGCTGTGGTCAGCACAGCACCTGACCCGCGAAGGGATTGCTGCCGCAAAAGCCGTGCCGCGCAAAGATGCTTTTCATGCAGAAGACTCCTTGCCGACGGAAATGCGCGCCGAGCTGTCCGACTATGCGCGCTCCGGCTTCGACCGTGGCCATATGGCGCCGGCAGCCGATATGCCGACGGACGAAGCACAGCACCAGAGCTTTTCGCTGGCCAACATCGTCCCGCAGGACAGAAACAATAACCAGCGGCTCTGGTCCGCGATCGAAGGCGCGACCCGGCATCTGGCGAACCAGCGCGGCGCGCTGTTTGTGATGACCGGCCCTTTGTTTGAAGGCGAGACGATTCGGCGGATCAACAACCGGGTTCTCGTGCCAACCCATGTGTACAAGGCTGTTTATGATCCGGCGAAAAAAGAAGGTGCGGCCTGGCTGGCGCCGAATGCACCCGGCGATGCGTACGAGGTGATATCGCTGAGCGATCTGGAAAAACGCGCCGGGATCAACCTGTTTCCGGCCGTTCCGGACGCCGTGAAAGCCCGTGCGATGAGCCTGCCCGAGCCAAGGCTGCGCAAGCGCTAAGCTGGCTCATGACAAATAAATCTGGGGAGACCACCATGGCGGACATCAGCCCGTTCCAGAATGAAAGCGAGACCCTGCAGATTGGGGAGATGACGATAGAAAATCGTGTCGATCAGCTGGAACTGTATGGATCGCTGGCGATTACGCGGGACAAAGCCGGGCTGCAGATGGCGCTGCAGCTGAAGGCTGTGGTGGATGCCGCAGTGATGCATCTGCAGAATGAAAAAGACCTGCCGGAGCAGGTCTTTTTTAAACCAACAGATGCCACAGACAACCCGTTTAAACATTGACCGAATCGATCATACAGCCACAAGATTGCTGTCCCGCAAGAGCTTAGATTTTCTGGCCTCAAGATCGAAGGATTCAAATTCTTTGAACTCAGACATATATTGTCGAGGAGTTACATCATTAGCATCTTTTGCATCCAAATCAGCATTGTTTTTCAAAAGAATATCCACCACCTTCAAAAATTCCGTTTTCTTCAATGATCCTTTTTTCTGATTGTGATATGCACTCACTATTGCCACGTGCAACGGAGTCATTTGTTGATCATCGCAAACATTGTTGACATATGCAGGTTCGATTTTCAACAGAGCCTCTACAAACACCGGATTCGGTTGTGAGGCAGCGTAATGCACCGGCTTCAAGTTATATTTATCATTCTCGCCCAATATCGAGTTGTCTTTTGCGACCAATATCCTCAATATTTTCTCCATCTGCTGCAGATCAATTTTCACATTCATTTGCAGAAAATCAATCGCGGATAGTTCCAATTGAGATTTCATTTTTAGGTTTGCCCCCCTCTGGCAAAGCAATTCAATAAGCTCCGCGCTGGGGGGTTGATGCGTACAGGCACAGTGAATCACTGTCTGTCCATCCTTTACAATAAAATCCGGAGGCAATCCGCAATCCATCAAAAACTTCATCGGCTTTACATTGTTCGACTCAACCGCTGCATAAATGGACTCTTCCACTAATTTTGGCAGGTTACTGTCATTATCAGATATTCCCTGCACCAGCTTTTGCCTGATTTTCTCTTGATTCTGCGGGTTTGATGACAAAAGATTATAGATAAACTTTTCACTCTTACCCAGAGTTTCAACTGCTGAAATCGCCCCTGCGTCAGCCAACGCATCAATCAGTATGGTATACGCGACAGGATCTTGATCAAATTGCTCCACGATACTTTTCAGTTGATCCTCTGTCAAACTTTTAAACTTAAGGCCGCATGACCACAGCATGCCAATCGTCGATTTACACTCAGGCGAATGAAAAGCCGCATAAGTTAACTTACAAACATCCTTACAATCCAGTGTGTCAAGACGTGTCAATATATTTGGAAACTTTGTAATTAAATCAGGTAGTTTTCCCTGCATAATTTTGTTGGAAATGAATTCCACATACTGATTTTCAGGAACAATTTCAAAGTTCATTTCCTCCAGAAAAGCAATCAGGCTTGGATCAAGCCGGTCGCGATTTCTGCTTATTTCGGCCTGCAGAGCAGTCCCGATCCAGGATTGAGGATCAAGCCTGCTAAAATCCATTTCAAGTGTGTCTGTCAGAAACTGCAGCTTCGCTGCTTGATCCTTTTTTGAGCAAACTACCGCTCCCAGCAGCCTTGCTTTCAAGGTTTCATAGCTTGCAAGATCATTGCGTTTATCTTTGATGCGGCTCAATAATCCGCCCGTATTCATACGAATTTGCAAAGTGTCGATGCTATCCCTCTCCACACTGGAAATCAGCATGTCGATTGGTTTTTTATGGTTTTTGATGGAATTTATGTAGAACTCCGTTCTTTGTGCCGAAGGATTATGAAATGAAGGATATTTGATTTTTACCTTGTCATTACTTATCCTGTAAATCGGATATCCCGCATAAGGCTGTATCGCATCTCTTACCTGTCGGGTGATTTGCTCGGGCGATCCGTCTTTTATGTTTTTGGATGCTCTGACAATATGACCGATCATGAAAGCATGATGATGGCTCCAGTTGAATTTTCCCGACGCATGCATCAAAACATTTCCAAATTGCTTCCGATCTTCAGGTTTAAATTCTTCGTGGCTGTGTCCAAAAATATGGATAGCTCCATGGAAATCCGATGGTGATGGAAGCTGCCCGGTAGTTCGCCCTCCTCGAATAGCATCGATTACATCTTTCACCTTCCAAACTTCTGCACTGCCGTTGCGACCAATATCCAGCTCCCCTGGGTTTTCACCTGGCTTACAGGACAGAATAATCTGCGTGGCTTCATTAATCCTGCCTTGCTGCCTCAGGGCCAGCAGCGTCTGTTCGAGCTTTTTCAGCTTGGCATCGGCACTATTGCCCTCAAGATTGTTGACTTTGATCTCGCCCGATCGGACTTCTTCGTTCAAATGCTCCCTGCTCATTTTTTTTGTTTTTTCATATGTGTCGTCCAGTCCTTGTATGTAAAGAACATTCAAAGGCTCTTTCTTACCGGTGAAAACTTCTTTAAAAAAGCCGGGTATTTTTTCTGAATAGGCAGCGCTATTGAATCTTGGGCTGTTGATTGACGAAACAGGCATTTTTTCCTCGCAGAAAATTTGAACCAGGACTGACGTGTCCGGAAAACCAGGTGGGCAACATGAATGGGTGCACTATCTGCCCGCCGTGTTCCAGCGGATGTGACCCTGAAAACAAATCCCAACCGGGATGTCTCCGGCCAAGGCGAAACACGGTAGGTAGCCAATGAAACGGTGCGCCCACCGGCGCAATGTTCGACGCTCACACTTGGTCGGACGGGCACGGCAGCCAGGAAGATGGCGTCACGGCGACACGAGCAGCGGTCGCGCATCACTGGCATACTTCCGCTCTGAACTGATCCCCACCGACCCAATGACCGCCTCACCCCGCCCCCTGCGCTCCTACCCGCCCTACCGGCCGGGTCTGGCGCCTGCCCCATTCCTGCCGATGTCCCGGGCGGAAATGGATCAGCTTGGCTGGGATAGTTGCGACATCATTCTGGTAACCGGTGATGCGTACATCGACCATCCCAGCTTTGGCATGGCACTGGTCGGGCGCTTGCTTGAATCCCAAGGTTTCCGTGTGGGAATCATTAGCCAGCCGGACTGGCACTCGGCCGAGCCTTTTCGGGCGCTGGGCAAGCCGAACCTGTATTTCGGTGTGACGGCGGGCAACATGGATTCGATGATCAATCGCTACACGGCTGACCGGAAGCCGCGCTCGGAAGATGCGTACACCGCCGGCGGCGCGCCGGACAAGCGACCAGACCGGGCGCTGACGGTCTATGCGCAGCGGGCGCGGGAAGCATTCCCGGGTACGCCCATCGTGATCGGCAGTATCGAAGCCAGCCTGCGCCGCATCGCCCACTACGACTACTGGTCGGACACCGTGCGCCGTTCAGTGCTGATGGATTCCAAGGCGGACATCCTGCTGTTCGGCAATGCCGAGCGCGCATTGCTGGAGCTCTCGCACCGGCTGGCGGCGGGCGAGCCGGTGAAATCGCTTCGCGACCTGCGCGGCACGGCGTTCATGGTGACGCGAGGCTGGAAGCCGGCGGATGACTGGTCGGAAGTGGACTCCACCCGCGTGGACACGCCGGGGAAGGTCGAGCCGCATCCGGATCCTTACGAGATGAAGGAAAAAGCGCCCGAGGCCTGCGGCACGGGGACTGAGACCAGCGCTGCGCCCGAAGTCGTGCCGTTCAAGCCGATCAAGCTTCTCTCCCGCGAAGAGCGTCTCACGCAGCAGAAAGAGATCCGCTCAAAAAGCGTGGTCAGGCTGCCCGCCTACGAAACGGTCAAGGAAGATCCGGTCAGCTACGCGCATGCGTCGCGCGTGTTTCACCTCGAATCGAATCCCGGCAATGCGCGCGCGATGGTGCAGGCGCATGGCGATCGCGATGTGTGGCTGAACGCACCGCCGCTGCCGCTGGCGATGGACGAGATGGATTACGTCTATGACCTGCCGTATGCGCGCGCACCGCATCCTGCCTATGGCAACGCGAAGATTCCAGCCTGGGACATGATCCGCTTCTCGGTGAACATCATGCGCGGCTGCTTCGGTGGCTGTACCTTCTGCTCGATCACGGAGCATGAGGGCCGCATCATCCAGAGCCGATCGGAGCCATCCATCCTGCGAGAAATCGAACTGATCCGCGACAAGACCAAGGGCTTCACGGGCACGATCTCGGACCTCGGCGGACCGACGGCAAACATGTACCGGATGGCCTGCAAGGAAAAAAGTATCGAGGAATCCTGCCGCCGCCTGTCCTGCGTGTACCCGACCATCTGCAGCAACCTGAACACCGACCACGGCAAGCTGGTGCAGCTGTATCGCAAGGCGCGCGCGATTCCGGGCGTGAAAAAGATTCTGATCGGTTCAGGCCTGCGCTACGATCTCGCGGTACGCTCGCCCGAGTA
>JACCDN010000882.1_pt1 | contig 11897 bp, 6 predicted proteins | sample 7441691 | NCBI WGS metagenome assembly JACCDN01 (sample SAMN15323439, study PRJNA562643) | freshwater metagenome | isolation source: river surface water | place: USA:Blue River Watershed | collected 2017-08-16
ATGTGCGGACACTTGCAGCAAGGCACCTGCCCAGAAGAAGGGCAACAGTTGCCCCGCCACATCAAAACCATCGTTTTGGTATGCCTGCTCCAAAACAGCTGCTGGCGTACGCAAGACCGTTTCAACCAAGCCTGAAGGTACGCCAATCGTGAAGTCTGCAACGCGCAACATCACCACCTGCGTGACGGCAGTTGTGAGCGGGAGGATCACCTTGAATGTAGTACCCAAGCCTTTTTGCGTGGTGGTCTCAATACGACCACCCAATGAATTGACCTCGGAGCGGACAACGTCCATACCAATGCCGCGACCCGACAGCTCGGTGATCTGGTCGGCCGTTGAGAATCCGGGTGTGAAGATCAGGTTTGCAGCGTCACTCTCGCTCAGCTCCTGGTCGGCCGACAACACGCCATTGGCGATCGCCTTCGCCCGAATCTTGTCAAGATGCAAGCCACCGCCGTCGTCGGTAAACGAGACAGAGACGTCATTGCTTTCCTGATTGACTTGAATGGTGATAGTGCCTGCTGAAGGCTTGCCTGCAGCTGCACGTTCAGCCGCGCTTTCAATTCCGTGGGCAACAGAGTTGCGCAACATGTGCTCGAACGAGGGGCCCATACGATCCAGCACACCGCGGTCCATTTCGATGGAGCCCCCGCCGATATCCAGTTTCACTTGCTTTCCGGAGTCTTTGCCAGCTTGGCGGATCACGCCATAAAGCCGCTCGGAAATACTTTCAAACTCGACCATGCGGGTACGCAGCAAGTCGCGCTGCAGTTCGCGGGCCTGACGGCCTTGAGCGATGAGATCGTCTTCCGCGCCCTCCACGGAGCGTTGCAAATTGCGCTGCACGGTGGCCACGTCGTGCACTGACTCCGCCATCATGCGAGTAAGTTCTTGCACACGGGTGAATCGGTCGAACTCCAAAGGATCGAACGCTTGTGCAGAATCCTTGGTTTGCGCCAAACGGGATTGCATTTGCGACTCGGACTGCAACTCCACGTCGCGCAATTGGTTGCGCAGACGGTCCAAGTTGCCACTCAAATCCACCAGGGAAGAGCGCAATTGCGTCAAACGCGCTTCCATCCGCGCACGCGAGATCATCACCTCGCCTGCCTGATTCACCAACCGGTCAAGCAATTGCGAACGCACGCGAACGGATTGATTGGCAGGTTGACGCACAGTTGGCGCGATTGCCAGGCCACGTGGCAACACCTTGACTGGAACACCCGCTGGCTGGGCAGAAGGCTCGGATTGCGCCTCAGCTTCGGCAACGGAAGGCGCATCCTCTTCAACGGGAGCTGCGCCCAAGCGTTCGAATGTTGATTGCAATGCATCAAATCGGGTCAGCAAAGGCTCAAGTTGAACGGACTGCAAGTGCTCCGTGCCAATCTGCTCGATGCTTGATTCCATACGGTGGGCCATTTCGCCCAATCGCATGGCACCCGCCAATCGGGCGCTGCCCTTGAGTGTGTGCAGCACTCGCAAAACTTCATTGCGGGACTTCAAATTATCCGGAACGTTGACCCACTGGCGTAGCGCGTTGCCCAGCAACGGCATGAGTTCAATGGCCTCTTCTTCGAAAATTGGCAAGAGGTCTTCGTCTAGATGGTCGACTGCATCTATTTCGTCGTCATCCTGCGCTTGTGCAATATTGAGCGGAGCGGCGACAACCGACAGCGCGGCGGCGGCTGGCAAATTGGTGGCAGCGGCTGCAACAACCACATCCTGCTCGGGTGCTGCCTCTGGCTCGTCGTCTTCCATGTTGGCGATGTCTTCGTCCATCGCATCGGCAATGGAGTCCATCGTTGGCGCAGGGAACTCCGTCTCAATAATGGTCCGCAAAGCGGCCATCACGGAAGCGTCTGACTCCTTGAGGAAGCCCGCCGCAAACTGATGCAACAGTCGGCGAATGTCTTCTGCCGCACTGGAAAAGGTTTCTGCGAGCTCGGGGCTTCCCTGACGGTGCAGTTGCACATGCTGCAATGCCTGCTCCAGTGCACGTGCCATCTCCGACAGGGCAACAAAACCGACGGTGGCAGAACTACCCAGCAACGAATGCGCCAACGACACTGGCGAATCTGGCAACGGACGCTGCCACTCCAAGGCCCACTCACTCAATTCGGTCTGCAAGCGCCTAGACCACTCATCTGCTTCGTTGAGATAGACGTTGTACAGAGGTATGCTCAACCGCAGGTGCCCTATGACTTTGACTTGCTCTTCAATCTCTGGCACTGCCTCTTGTACCACTTCTGGTACTGTCAAATCTGCAACTGCCAACTCCGCTTCGTCGAGCGGGGCTTCCAGCATGGGTGCTTCGATTTCCTCAACCGAGGCGACATCTGCAACATCGATGCTCGCAATTGGCTCTGGTACCCACTCTGGCTCTGGCTCTAGCGGCGGCTCAGTCACAGCTTCCGGCTGCTCCAATGCAGCCAATGGCTCCACATCCAACGTCTCGACGGTGACAGCCGGCTCGTCCTCTACAGGCAGTTCAGGAATCGCTTCGGCAACCTCCGTTGCGATGATCGCCTCTTCTAGTGGCGCGACCAGTGACACTGTGGGCACGTCGGCTTGCGCGGCAACGGCACCTTGCGCTTGCTGTGCTTCGAATTCGAATTCGCCAAAGTCAATCTCAACGCCCTGTGTGACATCCTGGCCAACTTGAGCCTGCTCAATAACGGTATTGTGTTCAAACGCCTGCGTCCGATCTTGGTCGAACGGCTGTGTTGTCGCAAAATCTACGCGCGTTGAATCGTCGAGGCTAGTCACGCCCTCGGCATCCTCCATCACATCAGGCGCAGCAACTTCATTCACCGCTGGGGCCACTGCATCAGCGGCAGTCGACGTTTGCGCCTCCGGTGGCGTCTGCAACGGCAGCCATTTACCCTCTAGACGCAAAGAATCCGACGACTTACGGAAATCCTGCGCGTTCCATTGGCCATCACTATGCTTTGCAATGTCGCCCACCCAGCGACCAAAGGCATGCATCGCGGTAGTTGCTGCTCCAATGAGTTCTTCACTGGCTGGCTTTTGCTCTGCCAACCAATTGTTGAACAGTTGCTCAAACGACCACGCTGCTTCGCCAAATTCGTTGAGCCCCACCATGCGCGAGCTACCCTTGAGCGTGTGGAACGCGCGACGAATAGTCGTTTGATCGGCCAAGTTCGATGGATCTTCTTCCAAAGCTTTGGCGGCGAGCAGGCCATTCTGGACAACCTCACGAGCCTCTTCGAGAAAGATGTCGATGAGTTCTGCTTCGTCATCGGAAGTATCCGCCTCAGGCTGCTGCTGGGGCGCGGGAGCACTTGGCTTGCTGACCGGGGCAGGTGGAGGAACTTCGATTCCTACGTCGATCACTTCGGATTTGGCTGCGGGAATGCCTTGTGGCGCTGTTGCACTACTGTGTACACCTGTCGGTGCAGGAGCCAGAATAGCGACAGAACTCTCACGCCCCATCAAGGGTTTGAATTCACCCAACTCTTCGTCGTAGACAAACAGTTTTTTAGCCAGCGCACGTTGATAGCTCAACATGTCGATCAGGAAGCCCATTGCTCCTAGGCTGTTCCCTAGCTTTTCGAAAATTCCGTGCCGCGCTGCCTCTTCATCTATATCGTCCACCAGAAACTGCTCGACACTCGAACGCATCCGCAGGGCGGCAATGGACGGCTGGTCCAAGCCAAGCACCGAAAACACGCCGCGCATTTGGGCCAATTGACTCGGAACTTCCCGCAGTGGGGCCTTGTCTTTGGGGTTTCTGAAGAAAAGGTCCAGCGACTTCTCGACATCTGCCAAGGACGTGCGCAATTCATCCACCACGCTGCCCATGGTCTGCCGATCGCTCACACGGCGATACAACTCTTCCATCCACGCTTCCAGTGGCTCAGGCTGGCCTCCAGCACTGACGCTGTCGAGTCGCAGGGCCAAACGGGCACTGCGATCAGCCATATGGGAATCGGTTGGATCTAGGTCGTCGTAGGCCGCTTCCAGATACAAAATTGCGGTCGCGACTTCCATGGCGACCGGTGCAACAGGCACGGCGCCAGAACGAACGGTAGTATCGATTGCACGCGTCAGTGCGCGGCCTAGCTCGCCACTCTCGGGGTGCAATTTAGTCACAGATTCCGCAACAACACCGAATTGCTCGGCTACCAGCTTCAAACGGTTGGCATCACCGCCAGCAAGTGCCGACCAAGTCTCAGCCGCAGTGGCGATGCGCTTGCGGGCAAGGACCATCAAAGCCGGATCGAAGCGGCCAAACTGTTCCGTTTCATATTGCACAGGCTTTGCACGACCCAGGTTGTACGTGGTTCGTACGGCATTGAGCGCCGGTGCACTTTGCTCAACAGTCGGAGTCGACAGCGAGCAGAAGAAAACCAAATCGTGGGCCAGCCGGTCAGAAATACTGTTGTCACCGCGGGACAACGAGGTGTACTGGCGCAAAACACGGGAGGCTGCACGTTTGACGTAAACATCATTCGGGCAAATGCCCATGGCAATGCCTTCGAAAAAGGCCGCACAAATTGCCCAAAAGGTCCGAGGCTCCAGAGCAGATTGCCCTGCTGCAAGGCCTGCGCAGAGCTCCGACATCTTCCGTGCAGATTTTGCGTCGCCGTTTCGCATGACCCGCAACACTGCCTGGTCCATCTGGGCACGCAATCCCGCAGTAAACGGAATGGCCGATATGCCGGATTGCAACGGGACGTCAAGCCAACGCCACTCAACGGGCCACAAATCTGCGGGATGTGCGCGATCGCCGCCCGCAAGCTCCATGACTGCACGGTACTGTGGAAACAATGCGACCGACGAAGCAGATTTGCCTTTCAGTACGCCTTCTAGATACTCCGTTAACGCAAAGCTCGCGCGTTCGACACGGTTCGCGGCATCTTCACTGCAAAGCTCTGGCCTCTGGACAAACTTTTGTGCCAAGGCCTCCATGGCACGCAACATTTTGGCGGGCGCCCCCAAACCAACCATTTCCAGCGCACCAACTGCTTGGTGCAATTGTTGACGGGCAATACGCAGATGGCTCGCATCCAACTCCGCCAAGTTGGAACCTCTGGCCAATTCCGCATCTCGCACGAAACGGCGTAGCGCCTTGGTGGCACCGTCCAAAGACTTGCGAAGTTCCTCCAGAACCCAAGCCAATGGGCCCAAGTCACTGGTTGCAAGTTCCTGTTCGCCGTGTGCGGGAGAATTCGATGACATGGGTTCGGGCTCTCCTGGTATCTCTTTTCTATGGGGACGCGTGCGGGTCTGTTATCAGCTAATCTTGAATCGTGAAACCGATTGGCGCAACTCTTCAGCCATACGGGAGAGTTCACGGACCTGTGTTGCCGTAACACGCGTTCCTTCGCCGGTCTGCTCTGTCACCGCAAAAATGTGCTGGATGTTGTCGGCCACCACATTCGCCAAGCCGGCTTCGCGTGAGGCAGAACTCGAAATCTGTTCAATCAAATCCGCAACCTGGCGCGACACGCGGTCAATTTCAGTCAGCGCTGTACCAGCGTTATCGTTCAGCTTCGCTCCCTCAACCACACCCTGCGTGGAACGCTCCATAGCGCCGATCGCATCTTGCGTGTCGGTTTGAATGGCCTTCACCAGCGCTGAGATCTGGCGCGTCGCATCTGCGGAACGCTCCGCCAATCGCTGAACCTCTTCCGCAACGACCGAGAATCCGCGCCCGGCTTCACCTGCTGACGCCGCTTGAATAGCAGCATTCAGCGCCAAGACGTTGGTCTGCTCGGTAATATCTGAAATCAGCTCAGTAATTTCACCAATCTCCTGTGAAGATTCACCCAAACGTTTAATGCGCTTCGATGTTTCCTGAATTTGATCGCGAATGGAGTTCATACCACCGATCGCATCCTGCACCGCCTTCAGACCCGACTCAGCAGCCATCAACGATTGCCGCGCAACTGTCGCAGACTCTTGCGCCTGAACAGACACTTCATTGATTCGCCCCGCCATATCCACAACCGAGCGGCCAGTTTCGCGAATTTCATGCAGTTGTTCGTTAGAGGCAGCCAGCAGCTCCGTCGAGGTGGCATCCACATCCGATGTGGTCTGCGCAACCCGTGATGCCGTGCTTTGCACGTTGGATACAAGTGAGCGCAACTCCTCAACCGTATAGTTCACCGAGTCAGCAATAGCTCCGGTAATGTCTTCCGTCACAGTGGCTTCTTGCGTCAAATCCCCTTCGGCAACTGTCTGCAATTCGTTCATCAGTCGCAAAATAGCGGCCTGGTTTGCGTCATTGACGCGCTTGGCTTCGTGCTCTTGGCGCTCGGCTTCAAGACGCTGGTCTTCAGCGACCACTTGACGCTTGCGACTGTCTTGCAGCTGCACATAGGACAAGCCTGCCGCGCAAGCCAAGGCAAAAGCTGCCGCCAAAACCAGTGTTGCAAATGCCAAACCACCAATACCGGTATGCCCAGAAAGGACAGACTGGACTTCTTCCAGATTACGACGCAGCGGCTCACTGTCAGCAATGATGGCGTCCTGGGCTTCACGCGACGCTACCAACCCCTGCAAGTTACCCAGAATCGCACCCGCTTGAACACGGGTTTCTTCATACATCTTGATCAATTTATCAAGTTGCTCGCGTGTTCCCGCATCTTTGGATGCTGACAAACGAAGTTCTTGGCTGCCTGAAAGGAGACCCTGGGAAATTTCCTTGAATGTATTCAAGTCTTTGCCCAGCAAGAAAACCGCCTCAGGGCTCACACCTTCTGCGGTCAAGAATTCATTGGAGGACTTTCCGATTCGCTGCGTCAGCATAACGAGCTGACCCACAGCGGAGATTTCAACGGAAGGCGCATTTTGCTGCAGCTTCATTGCCAGAATGGACTCAGCCACTTCCAGCAAATCCGACGATTGCCGGTTAATCAGTCGCAGCGCAGTTCCAATTTGCGTCAGAATTTTTTGCTGCCCCATGACCGCGGCGGCACTTTTATCAGCCAAGTCAACGGATGTGATGATCTTTGTCATCGTTTGCGCATAGTCGTCGCCCAAAGGCTTTAACTTCAGGGCATCATCCCCGTTTTGCAGTCCGCGGGTGGTCTTGGACAAGACGCCCGCACTTTCAGACACGTCGGGGAAAGCTTGCGCATTTCCCACAACCGCCTGAGACACTGACTTTGCCAGGCGTTGCGACTGCATCAGGGCTTGACCGGTTGCACCCAGTTGCTGAGCCACCTTATCCGACTGGTTCAACGCGTAAATCGTCACAACACCCAGAACAAGAAGCGACGCACCGCCCAGCGTAAACAGTGTGCGCTGTTGCTGAACCACTGTACGGCTACCCAAGCCAGGGATAGAAACCAGATCACTTCCCGACGCCTTTGGCAAGGGTGCTTCCGCGTCGCGTAGCATGGAGTCGAGCCTTACGCCCTCAGGCGCCTCACTCTCCTGCGTCGACTCGCCACCCATCACACCCGACGAGTCTTCCGGCATAGCCAAACTCAGGCGCGAGTCAAGATCAGACTCTGACGATTTTTTGGCAAAGATGTTTTTTAATGTATCGACGACGGACATGGTTAAGCCTTACGAGAACTAAGCGCTGATGCTCAAAAATTGCGGGGTTTGGGACAAGATACGCAAATCAATTTCCTGCCATTGCTCGCCAGCAGTATCAATAAATTGATTGCCGAAGTAAGCAGGGGCGCCAGGGTCGGCAGGTGAAGACGATGCAAAACCGTCGGTACCACGCAGTCCCAGCAAACTGTCCACCTGAAGCGCGCAATTCACTTCGAGCGCCACATTCAGGGTAATAACACTCAGCTCTTGTGCGGCAGGCTCCAAGCGCTCGCCCCCCGTGTCTGCGGTAATAAATGCCGCCAGATCCACTACACCATAGAGACCACCGCGAATATTGATAACACCCCGAAACCAGTCACGGGCATAGGGCACCGACTGAAGGGTAGTCAACGGGAATATTTCACCCGACTGCCCCAGGGGAAACAAAAGGTTTTTACCACCAACCCGCAAGGCGAGCCAAGCCACCGACATACCTTCCAGTCGAGCGGCCTGCAAACGACTTGCGAGTCGTGTTTGGAGTTCTCTAAGTGCTTCGCGATTAGCCATGGGTTCAAAAATCAGCCCAACGCCTTGATTTTGGCAAACAGCTCTGCCGCATCGACAGGCTTCGTAATGTAGTCACGCGCCCCTTGACGCATACCCCACACGCGGTCGGTTTCGAGGTTCTTACTCGTACAAATGAAGATTGGCACGTCAGCGTATTCCGGTGTGCGGTTAATGGCGCGTGTCAACTGAAATCCATTTTGACCCGGCATCACCACATCCATCAAAATCAGGTCTGGCTTTTCTTCGGTCAAACGTTTAAAGGCCTCATCTGCATTTTCTGCAGACCGCACGACAAATCCGTTCTTTTGCAGCAAATCCGTTAAAAACATGATCTCCGTTTTCGAATCGTCAACGATGAGTACTTTACTTATTGCCATCAACTAGCTCCTTGCTTATCTGCCCCAAATTGCCGCACTGCTTGCAGCAACTGATCTTTGGTAAAAGGTTTTGTCAAATAGTCCTGCGCGCCCACCATTCGACCGCGCGCCTTGTCAAAGACGCCATCTTTGGACGATAACATCACTATTGGTACGTCCGAATATTTGACATTGCGCTTGATGATTGCGCAGGTTTGGTAGCCATCCAGCCGCGGCATCAAGATGTCGCAAAAAATAAGCTGGGGTTGGTAGTCATTGACTTTGGCCAGCGCATCAAATCCATCTTCGGCCAGCATGACTTCGTGCCCGCCCTGTTTGAGGAAAATCTCTGCGCTGCGACGAATAGTGTTGCTGTCATCGATGACCAGCACCCTGACAGTGTTTGCAGTGGTACTCAAAAGGCATTGCTCCTGATCGTATATGTTCTTTTACAGACAAACCCGGTAATTCAAACTCTGCGACCTCAGATCTGAACCATCTCAAAATCTTCTTTACGTGCTCCGCATTCCGGGCACGTCCAATTCATTGGCACATCTGCCCACGGCGTACCCGGCGCAATTCCATGGTCCGAGGCTCCAACCGCCTCGTCATAAATCCAGCCGCAAATCAGGCACATCCACGTTTTAGTATCGCTCACAGCTTAAAGGGCCTTCGAATAGAATGCAAGGATTGTATCGAAGCAGCATTGGCAAAATGCCTCTTGCGAGCCCAAACCTTGCCATTCTGTCTGATGACAAACCCTAAGACAGGCACTCTATGACGGCACACCTCGAACCCGGCATTGCCATTGAATCGGATGACGACGGTCCTGCGGCTTGTGTCATGGTCTTCAATGCGAACGACCCCAGCGGTGCCGGCGGCCTGACGGCCGACATTACGGCAGTCGCCTCGGTCGGTGCACATGCGCTGCCCGTGGTAACAGGCAGCTATGCCCGTGACACTGCAGAGGTATATGACCACTTTTGCATGGACGACGAGGCCGTCACCGAGCAGGCCCGCGCCATTCTCGAAGACGTACCCATCCAGGTGATTAAGGTCGGATTTGTCGGATCACCCGAGAACTTGAGTGCCATTGCCGGGCTCGCTTCGGACTATGCCGACATACCCCTCGTGACCTACATGCCCGACCTTTCCTGGTGGCGAGAAGACCAGATAGACTTGTACCAGGATGCCATGACAGAGCTCCTGCTCCCACTGACCACCGTGTTGGTTGGAAACCACAGCACCTTGTGCCGGTGGTTGTTGCCGGACTGGAGCTCCGAGCGCAGCCCGAGCGCTCGCGACATTGCACGTGCCGCGAATGCATACGGGGTAGCCTACACCTTGGTAACCGGCATTCCACTGCCTGAGCAATATATTGAAAACGTACTGAGTAGTCCCACGGCGGTGCTGTGCAGCAACAAGTTCGAACGTTTTGAAGCCGTGTTTACCGGCGCAGGCGACACCTTATCAGCGGCATTGGCCGCACTAATCGCCTGTGGAAGCGAGCTTGCCGAGTCGGCTACCGAAGCGTTGAGTTACCTCGACCGCTGCCTGGAAAGCGGCTTCCGGCCCGGCATGGGCAACGTGCTGCCCGACCGCATGTTCTGGGCACACCCTGAGCCCGACGAACTGGAACCCCAAGAATCCTCATTTGAAATCTCGCCCAATGACACCCGCCACTGACCGCAACCTGCAACTCTTCCAACGTGCCCAAAAGGCAATCCCGGGCGGCGTGAATTCACCAGTTCGCGCCTTTAAGGCCGTCGGCGGCACACCACGCTTTGTGTCGCGTGCCGAAGGCTCCTATATATGGGATGCCAACGGCAAACGCTATATCGATTACATCGGCTCCTGGGGGCCCATGATTCTGGGCCATGGCCATCCTGAGGTAGTGGATGCCGTGCGCAAGGCGCTGATGGATGGTTTTTCCTTTGGAGCACCCACCGAACGCGAAGTAGAACTGGCCGAAGAAATTTTGCGCCTGGTGCCCAGCATGGACATGGTGCGCCTGGTCAGCAGCGGCACCGAAGCCGGCATGAGCGCTATCCGCCTTGCGCGCGGTGCAACCGGACGTAGCAAGATCCTCAAGTTTGAAGGCTGCTACCACGGCCACGCCGACGCACTCCTGGTCAAAGCAGGCTCTGGCCTGGCCACTTTTGGCAACCCCACCAGTGCTGGCGTGCCGCCCGAGGTGGTGCAGCATACGCTGGTGCTGGAGTACAACAACTTACCCCAACTGGAAGAGGCCTTTGCGCTGCATGGCAAAGAACTGGCCTGCCTGATGATCGAGCCGATTGCCGGCAACATGAACTTTGTGCGCGCCTCGGTGCCCTTTATGCAGCGCTGCCGCGAGCTCTGCACGCAAAATGGCGCACTACTGGTGTTTGACGAGGTGATGACCGGATTCCGTGTGGCGCTGGGCGGTGCACAGAGCATCTACGCCCAGTCCATCCCTGGCTTTGAACCCGACATCACCGTCCTGGGCAAGGTCATCGGCGGCGGCATGCCCCTGGCCGCCTTTGGCGGCAAACGCGCAGTGATGGAACAGCTGGCTCCACTAGGCCCGGTCTACCAGGCTGGCACCTTATCGGGCAACCCGGTCGCCACCGCCTGCGGCCTGGCTACGCTACGCGAGATTCAACAACCCGGCTTCTATGACGCGCTGGCTGCTAAGACGCAAAGATTGATGGCTGGTCTGAAAGGTGCTGCTGACCAGGCGGGTGTGCCCTTCAGCGTCGACAGTGAAGGCGGCATGTTCGGCTTCTTCCTGTTTGACGCGCTGCCGCAAAACTATGCCACCGTCATGACGACGAGCAACCAGCGCTTCAACACCCTGTTCCACGGCATGCTGGACCGCGGCGTGTACTTTGCGCCAGCTTTATATGAAGCGGGCTTTGTGAGTGCCGCGCACACGGACGCTGACATTGCCTACACCGTAAGGGCGGTGGAAGAGGTTTTCAAATTGCTACAATTTTAATAGCTGCTTACGACCTATTTGCGAGGGCTACAGCCACTATTTATCGGCGGATTCAAGTACGAAGTGCAACGCTTTAGAAACGGGTTGGGCCAAAAGTGAATAGGATGCACTTTTGTGACCGGCCAGTCCCAAACGTTGCACCATGACCTATACACATTTGACCCAAGAAGAACGATACCAAATTTACAACCTCAAGCGCCAAGGCATTCAACTGTCGCAAATTGCGGCAGAACTTGGACGCAGTAGCTCGACGATCAGCCGCGAGCTCAGGCGCAATGTCAGCACCCGAGGTTACCAACCTGCATTCGCCCAAGACAAAGCCACTGCGAGACAGACACAGCGTCGCAATGCCCGCCAATTCGATCCCCAGCAGTGGCAACTCGTGGAACTGTATCTGCGCCTGAGCTTATCGCCCCAGCAAGTCAGTGACCGCCTGGCTTTAGAGGAGCGTTTATCGATCAGCGCCGAAGCCATCTACCAAT
>JACCDN010616659.1_pt1 | contig 11895 bp, 9 predicted proteins | sample 7441691 | NCBI WGS metagenome assembly JACCDN01 (sample SAMN15323439, study PRJNA562643) | freshwater metagenome | isolation source: river surface water | place: USA:Blue River Watershed | collected 2017-08-16
AATCAATAATTTATCCTCATCAATAGGAATATTTTTAATAATAATATTTTTATATGTAAGGTTGTTTTTATGTAAAATATGATAAATTGAAGATTTTGACAAATTAATATTAAATTTATTTTTAATGTTTATCTTAATTTTTTTAATATTAAAATTATTGTTGTCATCAATGGAATTTAAAATAAAATTTTCAATTCTAGATGTAATTTTAACATTATTATATTTAAAATAAGTTTTATTTCTTTACTATATTCTTTTTTTAATTGTTTTTAGTATTTAATAAATTTTTCTTCAGTCATTAATTTAATAATGTTATTTTCTTTATCATAAACATCAATTAAATTTTTATTAATGTAATAATTTAACAAAATATTATTGAATAACATTATTATTTATTTTTTTAATAAAATCTTCAAAACATATTTTTGTATTTCTAACAGAAATTGTTTGTGTTTCAACTTCTTTTTTACCAATTACTAAAATATAATTATAATGTAAAACTTCACATAAAGCAATTTTTTTTTGCATTGTATCAGTATTGGTATAATAACTCACATTATAATTTAATTTTTTAAAATTTTGATATAATTCATCACAATAATTTGTTATAATATTGTCATCATATTTCACTGGAATAATTGCTATTTGTCTAGGATTGATAAAAAATGGTAATTTTCCTTGTGTAGATTCTAATAATATTCCAATAAATCTTTCAACTGAACCAAATACTGCTCTATGTATCATTACAGGCATGATATCATTACCCGTAGTGTCTTTATAAACTAAATTAAAACGTGTTGGAAGATTAAAATCTAATTGAATCGTAGCCAATTGATGTTCTCTTCCAAATGCATCCAATACTTTACAATCAATTTTATTTCCATAAAAAGCACCATCTTTTTCATAAATTTCATATTCTGGATACAATTCATTTAAAATATTTTTTAATATATGTTCAGCTTTATTCCAAGTTTCTATATCACCAATAAATATGTCTGGTCTTGTTGATAATCCAACTTTTATTTTCATGCCAAAATCAGTATATACTTTATGGATAAAATCTAAAACTCCTTTTATTTCTTGTTCAATCTGTTCAAATTTACAAAATATATGAGCATCATCTTGACAAAATTTTCTTACTCTTGTTAAGCCTCTTAAACTTCCATGAACTTCATTTCTATGTAATACACCAAAATCTGCTAATCTAATTGGCAAATCTCTATATGATGGTGTCATATGTTTGAATAAAAGACAATGTGAAGGACAATTCATTGCTTTAATAGCAAATTGTCTATGATCATCATCATTTTGGTTTTGATCATCATTTTGGTTTTGATTATGTATATTCGATTTATTACATTCAATCACATACATATTTTCTTTATATTTTGACCAATGACCAGAAATTTCCCATAATGATTTATCAAATATAACAGGTGTAATTACTTCAGAATAACCTCTTATTTTATATTCCGATTTTATATAATTAACAAGATTATTATAAAGAATAGTTCCGTGTGGTAAAAAGAATGCTGAACCAGGCGATTTTTCATCAAAGAAAAACAGTTTTAATTGTGTTCCCAATTCCTGATGTGATTTAAAAATTTTATTTTGTTCATTCGAATTGTTTTGTTTTACTGATGTTTCTATATTATTTTGACTTGACATTCCCTAACATATATTAGACAATTATCATATTTATTTTATAATTCAATTTTTACTGATATATAAAATGTTATCAAATATAATACAATATAGCATATATAAAAAAATTAAATCAGTCAATATATATATATTAATGTTTATATAAATTATTTATTGATGAACTTGATATTAAATAAAAATAAACCAAACAAAGAATTATTAAAAGTATTTGGAGAACAAACATTGATATAGTAAAATAAAATAGGCACCTTATAAAAATAATAAAAAATCAAATTCCAACATAACAAATATTAATGATGTTGATGGTAATAATCACAATTTAAATTTAAATAATTATGGTTTTATACCAAATGGTAAATTTGAAATATTTAATAATTTAATAGCAAATGATAAAGATGAAAAAATAAATGTATTGTATAGTCGTTCAGATTATAAAACTGATAAAAAATGGGTGTCAAATAAAAAAACAAATGAATACAAATATCATTGTTGTTACACTATTACATTAAATAATGGTATGAATTTATATTATAGTTCAACAAATGAAAATGGTCATTTTAAATTACCAAAAGTTATATGGTCTAATGGTTTAGGAATATACCCAATTATAGATATAAATGGTGAATACGGATTGACACAATTTTCATATGGAATAATTGATAATAAAAAAAATCTCAAAGTTATTAAAAAAATGTTAGAATCAGAAAAATTTATTGAACTTTTTAATTATTGTAAATTTACAAATAATAAATATGATTATAAAGTAATATCTACATTTAAAAAGGATTTTTACAATCAATTTATTAAAGATAATAAAATAGTTAAAAAAAGTATTTCAAAAAAATAGAAAAAGTTTTTACACCTTTGCACATTTAAAACGCCGACTTTTTAACTATGCTAATTATTTATAATTTTTTACATTTTTGTATATTTTTTTGTCGTTAAATCGGCGTTTTAAATGTGCAAAGGTGTAAAAAGAAAAAACAAAAAATAAAAGTAAAAAAAAAAATAAAAATACATTAAATAAGACAAAATAATAAATATTACTTATTGCTTTTAGAATGTCTTGATTTTTTTAAGAATATTATCACATTTACTTTTATTTATATACTTTTGTAATGATTGTAAATTAATTACATCATCACTTTTTCCTTTATGTTTTGAATTTATATGGTCTATATTATACTAAAGATTACATATTAAATATATAATACCATTTATAATTCAAAATTGCTTATTGATAAAGTAATATTATTCCATAGTCAATATTTTAATTAAAAAAATTGAATATTCTAATAATTGTAAATATTTATTAGAATATATTATAATATTAACAAATTTATCTTTATAAAAACAAGAAATGACTGAAGAACAAGTATTGAAACATTGGATTAGTAATGAAATTTTCAAAGAATCCATTGAAATTAATAAGACCAAGCCTGAATTTGTATTTTATGATGGTCCTCCCTTTATGACGGGAACACCGCATTATGGACATATATTAGCAGGATTAATAAAAGATTCTATATTGAGATATCAACACAATTCAGGTCATAATGTGCCAAGATTTGCGGGTATAGATGTACATGGATTACCAATTGAATATGAAATAGAAAAAGAACTAGGAATAAAAACAACACAACAAGTATTAGATTATGGAATTGGAAAATATAATGATGCTTGTGAAAGTATAGTAATGAGATGTGCTGATGTATGGGAAAATCAAATGGATAGATTAGGTCGATGGATAGATTTTAAAAATCAATATAAAACGATGGATTTAAGTTTTATGAATTCAGTATGGTGGGTTTTTTCAGAATTATATAAAAAAGGAAGAATATATGAAGGTGTGAAAATCATGGGATATTCAACAACGTGTGGAACGCCCTTATCAAATTTTGAAACTAAACAAAATTATCAAGAAGTTCAAGATGATTCATTATTTATTAAATTACCATTATTGAATGATTCAACAAATAATAAAACTGAAATCATAGTATGGACAACAACACCATGGACATTACCATCAAATTATGCTTTATGTGTAAATTCAACAATAGATTATGTAAAAGTTGAATTAGATGAAAAATATTATATATGTGGAGAAAAATTATTAAATCAACTTTTTGGAAAAAAAAGTCCAAAAATTATAAAAAAAATCAAAGGAAGTGAATTGATAGGATTAGAATATGAACCACCTTTTAAAATGAATACAGAAATAAAAACATATAAAATATTAGGAGGTGATTTTGTAAAAGACACAGATGGCTCTGGTATTGTTCATTTAGCGCCAGCATATGGTATAGATGATTACAAAGTGTGTTTAGAAAATGGATTAATTCAAAAAGATTCAAAATTATTTCAACCATTAGATACAAATGGGTATGTAGATGCATCAATACCTGAATTAAAAGGAATGTTTTATAAAAATTATAAAACAAAAACAGAATTAGATTTAAACACATGGGTACAAATTGAATTAAAAAAAAAAGGATTTCATATGGATAAAAGAACTATTAATCATAATTATCCATTTTGTTGGCGCTCAGACACCCCATTAATTTATCGTGCTGTAAATTCATGGTTTATTCGTGTAGAAGACATGCGAGATAAATTAGTTCAATTGAATACCCAAATAAATTGGGTACCAAAACATGTAGGAGAAACAAGATTTGAGAATTGGTTAAGTGATGCGTGTGATTGGGGAATTTCAAGAAATAGATTTTGGGGAACCCCCATACCAATATGGAAAAGTTCAACAAATAAAATTATATGTGTTAGTTCATCATATGAATTAGAACGATTAGCTGGATTAGAACCTGGAACAATTACAAATTTACATCGTCAATATATAGATTCAATTGAAATTATTAAAGATGGAGAAATATATAAACGTGTTGAATTTGTGTTGGATTGTTGGTTTGAATCAGGTTCAATGCCATATGGGACAGTAGGTAAAATAGGAATTGTAGAATTATTAGAAAAACATTGTAAAAAATCAGATTCAGGCTTATTTTATGATTCAAAATCAAATCCATATATTCAAACTGATGAAATTATTCAAGATGATACAAATATAAACCCAATTAGAAAACGGTATCAAATATTGCCTGCTGATTTTATAGCGGAAGGTATTGATCAAACAAGAGGTTGGTTTTATACATTATTAGTATTATCAGCAAGTTTATTTGATAAAATCCCATTTAAAAATGTAATTGTGAATGGTTTAGTATTAGCTGAAGATGGAAAAAAAATGTCAAAAAGATTAAAAAATTATCCAGATCCAATGTCAATTGTAGATGAATATGGTTCAGATGCATTAAGATTGTATTTATTATCATCAACAGCAACAAAAGGTGAATCATTAAAATTTTCAAAATCCGGAGTGCATGACATTCAAAAAGACATATTAATTCCTTTAAAAAATTCTATTATTTTTTGGAAAGAATATATGTATTTATATGTAAATACAACAGGTTCAAATCGTATTAATTCAATTAGAAAAGATTTGGATAAAATAACAAATCCAATTAATTTATGGATTTTAGCTAAATATTCTGATTTAAGAAATGAATACATTCAATGGATGAATTTATATGAATTAAAAAATGCTGTTTCAATATTATATAAATTAGTTCAAATATTGAACAATGGTTATATTAAAATGGGTCGTAATTTATTAAAAGGCAAAGAAACACAAGAAGAATGGATTGAAAGTTTATCAGTATTAAATTACATCATTAGTTTCATATTGAATGATTTTAAATCAATCATGCCATTTTTTGCTGATTCCCAATATTTAGAATTAAAAAACTTTTATACAGATAAATTAGGGATCACTAATAATTTTGATAAATCAATTCATCTTGTGGAAACACAAACATTTGTTGAATTAACACCTACACAACTTGCTAAATCTACTGATTTTGATATTATTTATAATATCATTGTTCAAATTTATCAATTAAGGAGTTTAAATAATATTTCATTAAAAAAGCCAGTTAAATCTGTAGCATTAATTTGGAATGATATTTTTATTTCAAGATATTCAGACAGATTTAAAGAATATTTAGGAATGATAGTTGATGAAACAAATTTATTAGATTTAAAAATTATTTCACCATCAAATATTAAAATTACAAAAACTATTATTCCAATCAAGTCTTCATTTTTTAAAAAATATGGTAAAGAAATTTCTGCTGTTTATGAAGACTTTACTAAATTAAATTCAGAACAATTAGATGATTTTATTAATAATGGTGGAATTTATCAAAAAAATAATGGTGAAATTGAATATATTTTTGATCAAACAATGTTCAATTACAATTATTCTATTATTACAGATGAAGTAGATACAACTAATATTGTTTTTAAAGAATTTGATTTTGGAATGAATAAAGACAAAATTATTTTATTGATGGACAAATCTTGGGATGTTTTAACAGATAAAATATATTATTATAGACTTGTTGCTACATCAATCCAAAAATCAAGAAAAGAAGCAGGATTGCATCCATGGGATGTTGTAATTGCGTCATTTGAAGGCAATCCTAAATATCCATTGGATACATTAGAAGCACATGAATATATAGAAAAAATCATACGTATTGAATTTAATTGTCAAAATGATACAACTGAACAAAATAAAACAAAATTGATTTATTCGAATCATTTTGACAACATTAATTTAACTATTCATTTGTGTTTGGTGTAATTTTTACCCCCAAATTAAAATAAATATAACAATTATTTTTATAATATACTTTTATGGGAAAAAAATGTTGTCAAAAAAAATCATCATACAATTGTTGTGATAATTCTTCATCAAGCTCATATGGTTTTTGTTGTACTAAATATCCAAAATGTAAATGTACGATAAATAAATGTGCACCTATTTATTATCCAAATAATTGTGTTGGTAAATATCCATGTCCACCGCCATGTCCGCCTCTATGTCCTCCACCATATTGTCCAACACAATGTGGAACCAAATATACATCAAATAATTCGATTATAACATCATCAACCACATTAAATAGTTCATCACAAAATGTTTATATATGTAATTCATCCGCAAACATTACAATCACATTACCAGCAATTTCATCATTAAGTGCTTGTGGTTTTACTAAAATGTTCGTTATTTCTAATATATCATCATTTAATGTTGAAATCATTACAACAGGGGATAGTTTAACTAATTCAAGTGCTTCTACATTAACTACAGGTAATACTATAACTTTATATGCTGTTAATGTATTAGGAGGCGCATATTGGGTAGTAGCATAAAAAATTGAAAAATAAACAATAAATTAATATTTTATTATTTATTATATTTTAACTATATAAAATGGCAAATACAAAGACAAAAAAAGATTATTATAAAATTCTTGAAATTAATAATGATGCATCTATTGATGATATAACAAAAAAATACCGTAAATTAGCCCAAAAATATCATCCAGACAAAAATGCTGTTAATAAAAAAGAAGCAGAAGAAAAATTTAAAGAAATTGTTGAAGCATATGGAGTTTTATCTGATCCTAAAAAAAAAGAAAATTATGACAAATATGGTTTATGTGATGGTGAAGAACATGAAGGTATGCCATCAAATGCTGATATTGCTGAATTCTTTGCCAATATGGGGATGGGTATTCCAGGAATGAGAATGTCCGGAATGCCAGGAATGCCAGGAATGTCCGGAATGTCAGGAATGTCAGGAATGCCAGGAATGCCAAGAATGAATCGTGCAAGTATGACCCCCATACAAGAAGTACATGTCGAACTAAAACTTCGAGATATTTTTACTGGAACGAAAAAAAATGTTGATATAACAATTCAAGACAAATGTGAATGTTGTGATGGTACAGGATCAAAAACAAAAAATAAAAAAAAATGTGATGAATGTGGCGGCAAAGGAACTAAAAATATCATTAAACAAATGGGTCCAGGTATGATTATGCAGAGTACGGTTGTTTGTGATAATTGTAATGGAAAATGTACAATAATTGAAGACATATGTAAAGTTTGTGATGGAAATGGAACAACAGAAAAAAAACTAAATACTACATTGGAAATAACAAAAAATTTCGATTATACAAGCATAATGTTATTAAAAAATCATGGTAATTACAATACAAATACCAATACAAAGTCTGACATTAACATTATGTTTATTATATCTGATCTTGATAAATACAACATGAAAATAAGAAATACACATGATTTATCAATTGAATATCCAATAAATATTTATGATGCATTGACTGGATATTCAATGTATTGGGATTTTCATCCGGATGGTAATAAATATCATTTTAAATTTAATGATGTTATAAGAGATAAAAATATTAAATTTATTAAAAAATTAGGGTTACCATCAAACAATAATAATACTACAAAAAGAGGTAAATTATACATAAAATTTAAATATATATATCCACAACATATTCTTGGAATTGATAATTATAAAAAATTTATTGAAACAAAAAATAAACACAATATGAATGACAGTGTAGAATCAAAAAATAATTATATTGAAGAAAAAGTGTATGATTATCATGAAGATGATATAAAACAAAATAATGAAGAAAATATGCGCAGTCATGCATTTTTTGAATCACAATTTCATGATTCAAATCAGGCAGGAGGAGGTTGCACACAATCATAATTTATTTAATTATTTATACAAACCAATGATTTTATAAATAAATATGAAGAAAAAACTAAATAATTATATGTGTTTTTCGATTTTACCAAAAAAGTGTAATATTGGTTTAGAATAAACCAAGTGGTATTATTGGTTTATTGTAAAATAAGCTGTATTATTGATTGGAAATGCACCTTGATTGTATTGACAAGAAGAATAAGGATTCGCATAAACAGGTTTAATAACTGAACATGTACCACAACAAGTTTGAACAGAACCAGGCACAAACCAATCATTTAATTTAACTTTTTCACCACCTACAGGTTGAGATGGAATATTAGGAAGTGGAAAATAAAATTTGGGTTCACAATTACAAATTGATTTTTGTTTAAATTGTTTAGATTTGTGTTGTTTACATTTGCAAGAACAATTTTTTTTATTTGACATTATTTATATATTATAATAAAATATAAATAATTTATATTGGTTGTACAAAAAATACATCAAAATTCAATTATACTTTTTATATGAATTCATTCATATAATCATAAAAAAATTGAATTTATATATATATATAAATTCAACCAATATCAATTACATATACAAAAAATGTCAATCAAAGCATTAAATTTACCAATTCAAATTATTGATATATATGAAGATTTCAATAATTATTCAAAAACACAAGACTTTACAAAATATTCTAAAGAATGGACAATAAATGGATGGGTTCGTGATTTTCGTTTGCAATCAGATAATGCTTTTGTATCTATATATGATGGTTCATATGCTGAAATATTACAACTGGTATGTACGCGTGATAAAACAACAAATTTTGAAATATTAGAAAATTTAAGGGGTGCAACTATAAAAGCAACCGGTTTAGTGATCAAATCACCTGCCAAAGGACAAATGATTGAAATGATATGTGAAAATATTGTTCCAATAGGTACAATTGAAGATAAAAATTCAATATTATTAGCTAAAAATGTTCAATTAGAAACATTGAGAAATCATCAACATTTAAGATCTAGATTTAGAACATATGGATATATTTATAAAATACGTTCAACACTTTTGAAACATATTCATCAATTTTTTCATTTTAATCGATTTTATAATATTGATCCAAATGTTATTACAACATCAGATTGTGAAGGTGGAGGTGAAGCATTTGTAATTTGTACTCAAGAACATAATCAAGAAAATCAAGAAAATAAAATAAATAATGAAAAAAGTAATTTTTTTCAAAAACAAGCATATTTGACTGTCAGTTCACAACTTCAACTAGAAGCATTAACATCTGGTTTGTCAAGAGTTTATACACTCAATCCATCATTTAGAGCTGAAAAATCAAGAACTAAAAGACATTTAGCATGTTTCACTCATCTTGAATGGGAGATTTCTTTTATAGAATTGACACAATTAATTGATTTTACCGAATCTCTTATTAAATATATCATAACTGAAACACTAAAAGAATGTTCAAAAGAATATGATGAATTAAATAAATTCATATCAAAAGGAATAATTGATAAATTATCAAATATAATATCAAGTCCATTTGAAAAAATAACTTATACAAAAGCCATAGAGTTGGTTGAACAATATAAACATCATATTATTAAAACTTATCCAAAAGAAATCACATTAAAAAATATTCCAAAATGGGGTGATGATTTAGGTTCTTATTGTGAAAAATACATATGTGATTATATTTATAAAAAACCTGTTTTTGTGTTTGATTATCCTATTGAATTAAAATCATTTTATATGAAAGCAAATGATGATAATAAAACTTGCATGGCTGTTGATTTACTTTTTCCACAATTAGGTGAATTAGTTGGTTCATCAATAAGAGAAAATGATTATAAAAAATTGGTTCAAAGAATGGATTTAAAAATGATGGATAAATCAAAATTACAATGGTATTTAGATTTAAGAAGTACAAATTCAAAAACAACAACTGGAGGTGCTGGTTTAGGTTTTGATAGATTAGTAAATTTTTGTTGTTTAATGGATGGAAATATACGGGATGTAGTACCTTTTCCTGTAGCATATGAAGAATGTGAATATTAATTTTTTTTAAACATTTGATTAATTAAATATAAATATGAATAATTCAAAATCAAATTATTGGATGACTAGACCATTAAAAGTTGATAATAATTTTAATGAAAAGCCTTATCAAATAATATCAAATGAAGAATTATTAATTAAAGTTCAGAATGATATTAATAAACATCCGTATAAACTATTATATACAATAAATGAGCCAAAAGATTTAAATATTATTTGTGAATTCATAAATAAAAATTATACAAATGATGAAAATATTAAATCAATTTATAAAACTGATATAATAAAATATTATATGAAAGATGCGTTGATACTATGTTTTTATCCTAAAAAAAATAAAATTAAATCAAAAATGATTGGTTTAATAATTGCTAAAAAAACTAAATTAATGATAAATCAATTGGAATTTAATTCTGTTGAAACTAATTTTTTATCAATAGAACCAAAATTTAGAGGAAAAAATATTGCTCCATTAATTATAAGTATATTGACAAAAGAATTAATACTACAGTATTCTATAGGAATATCACATTATACTATTAATAATCCCATAAAATCTCCCCATTATTGTTTAAAATATTATTTTCACAGAATGATTAATATAAAAAATTTATTTGATACAAATTTCATTGATGATGAACCAAATAAATTAAATGATTATATAAAAATTTACAATCATTTTGATAATTATTTGCCCGAACAACATATTATATATTTTAATAAAAAAATAACACAAAAAATATCAGATGATTTAATAAATTTAATATATTTGAATATCAATTCTTATTCAAAATATAAATATAAAATTTATGAATATAAAACATTTGAACAAATAAAAGATTTGTTTGATATTGAATCATTTCATCATTTTTTATTTATCGAAACAAATGAAAAGCATCATTTAAAAATAAAAAATTATATATGTCTAAATCAAATTGATATATTGAATATTAACACAAATTTATCATATTCAAATGGATATATTTATATGGGATTTTATGAAAATAATTTAGATATTCTTATAGAAAAATTAACTGAATATATATGGAAAATAAAATTATTTGATTTAATCACTTGGACAGATTTTTTTAATATATCAAATTCATATTCAAAAGCAGTGAAAGGAACCGGATTTTTAAAATATTATTTATTTAATATTAAAACATCAGTTATTCCATATGATTTAAATGGTTTAATTACTTTATAAAATTTTTTTACACCTTTGGACATTTACACCCTTGAAGATTTAAAATGAGACAAAAATACAATAAAACAATCTAAAGAAATAATTATTATATATAATTAGGGTGATGAGTTATTAAGTTAATTCTATCTTTAATTAATTGTAATTAAATTACTAAATATTAATTAAAGAGTTTTTTAGGTTTGTGAGCATCCTCATCTATGAAGTTATTGTAATTACTTATAAAAAGTTAATGCATTAATGGAGATATTAAACCTAATTTTAAAAATTCAGTTAAGGTTGACGCTTTAACATAATC
>JACCDN010839334.1_pt1 | contig 11895 bp, 8 predicted proteins | sample 7441691 | NCBI WGS metagenome assembly JACCDN01 (sample SAMN15323439, study PRJNA562643) | freshwater metagenome | isolation source: river surface water | place: USA:Blue River Watershed | collected 2017-08-16
GAAGAGACCTCCGTCACCGTTCGCTACAACTTCTAATCTTCGGATTAGAGGCTGAACCTAAGGGCCCCGGCAACGGGGCCCTTTTTGTTGCCCGAGTATCCCGAACATAGGCCTTACTTGGCTTCGACGTGGACCGTGACGCGCATCTCGCGGTCACCTCCGCCCCAATAACTCCCGCTTACCGGGGTGGCATCGCGGTAGTCCCGTCCTACCGCTGAGGCCACGTAGGCCTCATGGATGACCTTTCGGTTCGTCGGATCGACGCCCAGCCAGCCATAGCCCGGCAGCCAGATTTCGCACCAAGCGTGGGAGGCATGGCTGCCGATGACATCCCCGCGCTTGGCGTCGTACACGTAGCCGCAGACATAGCGGGCCGGGATGCCGATGGAACGGCAAAGGGCCAGCAGCAGATGGGCGTAATCCTGGCAGACGCCTTGGGGTTTCGCGAAGAATTCCTCGGTATTCGTGCCGATATGCGTCGCCCCGGGCACGTAACGGCAGGTCGCATGGATGTAATCCATCAGCCCGATGATCACCGAGAAGACGTCGCCCCGGTCCTTCTCGACGTCGACGGCCGCCCGCCAGATCTCCGGCGTGATGCGAATCGGCCCGTCGGATAGGAGGTAGGGCTGGAAGGTCTCGATGACTTCCTCGGACCTGACTGCGGCCAAGGGGATATCCGTCGGTACGGCGGAAACCGGCGTCGCGATGGTCTCGACCACGCTGGAGACGTCGATCACGAGCTCCTTGTGGGGTTCCTCGACCTCGAAGAGGTGCACCGGGTTGCGGTAAAGGTCCGGATAACGGCGCATGCGTACCGCCGGCAGGACGCGCACCAGGTGCAGGCCGAGCTTCTGGCGCAGGTTGGTCAGAGGAGTGACGCGGAGTTCGTTGGTGTTGTTGCGGACGGGCAGGGCGTAGCGGTATTCGGTGCGGTGCAGGATACGGAGCTTCATGGTCGCGGCGCGTGCCTACTGCTGTTGCTGCTGCTGTTGTTCGCGCTGCCAGTCCGAGAGGGATTCCGGTCGGGTGCCGCGGGGGAAATGTCGATCCACCTCGCCCGGCAGGAGCACGTAGCTCTCGAAGACCGCTTGTCCGGCGGCGTTGAGCTGGACCTGAAGCTCGTCGATGTAGGCGTGGAGCCCTCGGGCCATGACTTCCGGCGGCCCGGCGAAACTCAGCTTGGCCAGCAAGGCCCCGGTGATCTTCTCGCAGTTGTTGGAATAACGTCCCGTCGGCGTCCCGGAGATGTCGTGCAGGACCTCGTCGGCCCGGCGGATGCAGTGACGTACCGAGCGAGGGAACTCGTTGGAAAACAAAAGCAGGTCGACGACCCCCTCGACGCTGATTTCGCCGCCGTGGACGCGACGGTAGCCGGCGTGGGCGCTGCAGGCGCGCAGGACCGCGCCCCATTGGAGGGATTCCAGGGCCGAATCGACCGTCGACGGCTGGGTCTGGGAACGGATGTCGAGGAAGCGGCTCGTCATGTCGGCCCGCTCGAGCAGGCGGCCCAGCTGCAGGAAGTTCCAGCCCTCGTCGCGGGTCAGCGTGGCGTCGGTGATGCCATCGAAGAGCATCGAGGAGGAGATGATCTTCTCGTAATAGGCCTGCGGGAACCGTTCGAGCAGCTCGAGGCCCTCGGAGGAGGTCACGAAGAGGTTGAGCGCGTTGATCTCGGACCACATCTCGTCGGAGATCTTATCGCGGACGGAACGGGCGTTCTCGCGAGCCTGCCGGATGCAGGAAAGGATCGAGTCCGGGTTGCGCAGGTCGAGCGTCAGGAAGCGGGCCACGTCGCCCATCTGGGGATTCGGATAAAGGGAGCGGAAGGCGCCCTCCATCGCGGTGGCCGCCAGCACGGGCGTCCAGTATTCCTGCGCGCTGCCCCGGCCCAGCGTCTCGTCGTCGAGCAGCATCTCCTCGGAGACGCGCACGAGGCGGGCCAGGTTCTCCGCCCGTTCCATCTGGCGGGCCATCCAGTATTGGTGGTCGGCGACCCTTGAGAGCATCATGGGCGTAGTTCAGGCCGCGAGGACCCAGGTGTCTTTGCTGCCGCCGCCCTGCGACGAGTTGACGACGAGCGAGCCGCGGGTGAGGGCGACGCGGGTGAGGCCGCCGGGGAGCACCTTGACCGAATCACCCCACAGGACGAAGGGGCGGAGGTCGACGTGACGCCCTTCGAGGCCGCCGTCGACGAGGGTGGGGTGCTGCGAGAAATTGACGACCGGCTGGGCGATGTAGTTGCGCGGGTGGCGGGAGACCTTGTCGTGGAACTCGGCCAGCTGGGCCTTGGTCGCGACCGGGCCGATGAGCATGCCGTAGCCGCCGCTCTCGTTGGCGGCCTTCACGACGAGCTTGGGCAGGTTATCGAGGATGTATTTCTTGTCGGCGTCGCGCCAGGCGAGGTAGGTCGGCACCTGGTCGAGGATCGGCTCCTGGCAGAGGTAATAGCGGATCATGTCAGGCACGTAGGCGTAGGTCACCTTATCGTCGGCCACGCCGGTGCCGATGGCGTTGGCCAGCGCCACGTTGCCGCGGCGGACGGCGTCGACGAGGCCCGGGACGCCGAGGCACGAGTCCTTGCGGAAGACCTGCGGGTCGAGGAAGTCGTCGTCGATGCGGCGGTAGATCACGTCGACCTGGCGCAGACCCCGCGTGGTGCGCATGTAGACGAAGCCGTCGAGCGCGATGAGGTCGCGGCCTTCGACGATCTCGATGCTCATCTGGCGGGCCAGGAAGGAGTGTTCGAAGTAGGCGCTGTTATGGACGCCTGGGGTGAGCAGGACGACGTTGGGATTGGGGTTCTCGCGCGGGGCGACGTGCCGGAGCGTCGCAAGCAGGTCGGCGGGATAGGTGTCGACCGGGCGGACGCCGCTGGCGCCGAAGAGCTGCGGGAAGACGCGCTTCATCGCGGCGCGGTTCTCGAGCACGTAAGAGACCCCCGAAGGGCAGCGGCCGTTGTCCTCGAGGACCAGATAGCGGCCGTCGCGGTCGCGGATGAGATCCGTACCGCAGACATGGATATAGGCGTCCTTGGGCACCGAGACGCCCACGAACTCCGGACGATAATGCGAGGCGCCGAAGACGACCTCGGGCGGGATGATGCCGTCTTTGATGATGCGCTGCTCGTGGTAGACGTCGTAAAGGAAGAGGTTCAGGGCCGTGATGCGCTGGACCAGGCCGGCCTCGATGTGCTCCCATTCCGCCGCCGGGATGACCCGCGGGAACGGATCGAAGGGGAAGACGCGCTCGGTGCCCTTTTCGTCGCCGTAGACCGTGAAGGTGATGCCCTGCTTGAGGAAGAGCAGCTCGAGGCTGCGCAGCTTCTGGCTGAGTTCTTCGTTCCCCAGGCCGGAGAGCTTCTCGGCCACGCCACGATAGTAGGGACGGATCTTGCCGTGCTCATCGACGAGCTCGTCGAAGAGGTTGGCCCCTTTGTAGTCGGTCAGGATCATGCCTAGAAGTAAGCAAGACCCCTGCCATCCGTGGGATAGCGGCTCGATGGTCAAAAACCTCGGGTGCGGAGGACTAACTTAGGCACTGCCTGCCAAAAACAGGCAGGTCAGAGCCCTTCGCGGTCCGGCCGGCCCTTGGGCGGGGTCGGGTGGATGCCCTTGGAGCGGAAGAATTCACCGAGCACTTCGGAGCGCGCCGCCGCGAGCTGGTTCTTCCGGACGTCTTCCGGCGTCAGGAGCTTCTGGCGCTCGGTCATGATGCGGCGGAGCTGCATCAGCGCGGACTGCTGGAGCTGGCGGACGCGTTCGCGGGTGAGCTTGAAACGTTCGCCGACCTCTTCGAGCGTGAGCGGGCTTTCGCCGTTCAGGCCGAAGCGGTGGGTGAGGATCTCGGCTTCGCGGGGCTCGAGGGCGGCGAGCATCGTGGCGATCTCGTCGTTGTCGGACTTGCCGCGGAGGGTCTCGAAAGGCGTGCGCTCGGACTCGTCCTTGACCAGGTCGCCGAGCGTGGCGTCGCCTTCCTCGCCGACGGGCTGGTCGAGCGAAGCCGCGCGGTTCGCGACGGACTTCATGTGCACGACCTTCGCGAGCGGGATCTCCATCGCCATCGCGATCTCTTCGTTGTGCGGTTCGCGGCCGAGTTCGGCGGCGAGCTGGTTGGTCACGCGGCGCATCTGCGCGATGCGGTCGACCATGTGCACCGGCAGGCGGATCGTCTTCCCGCTCGTCGCGAGCGCGCGCTTGATGGCCTGCTTGATCCACCACGAAGCATAGGTGCTGAGCTTGCCGCCCTTGTCCGGGTCGAAGCGTTCGACGGCCTTGATCAGGCCGAAGTTGCCTTCGCTGATGAGATCCATGAGCGACAGGCCGAAATTATCGTAGTCCTTGGCGATGCGGACGACCAGGCGGAGGTTGGCCTGGATCATCTGCTGGCGGGCTTCCTCGTCGCCCTTGAGGACGCGGCGGGCCAGCGCGGTCTCCTGCTCGAGCGTCAGCAGCGGCGTCTTGCCGATCTGGTCGAGATAGTAACGGATCGGCGAACGCTCCTCGGTGGACAGCTCTTCCCAAGGCAGGCCGGGTTCGGTGGGATCGGTGTCAGGGCTAGGGCTAGGGCTAGGGCTGGGGCTGGGGGCAGGGCGGGCGACCGCCGGCGGCTTGGGCGCGACACGAACTTCCGGCTTCGGAGCTGGCGGAAGTTTCTTCGGTTCCTTCTTCGGCTCCTTGGCGGGCTTCGTCACCGGAGCGACCTTGGCGCGGCCCTTCTTAGCTGCAGCCGATGAAGGCTTGGCCTTCGGCGCGACGCTTTTCTTGGGCTTGGCTTTGGGCACGTGCGGGTGTCTCAGGAGCGCAGGCCGGCGGCGAGTCCGAGGGCGCGCAGGACGCTCTTGGACTTGTTGATGGTCTCTTCGTATTCGGAAGTGGGGACCGAGTCGGCGACGACGCCGGCGCCGGCTTGGATGCTCGCGACGCCGTCGCGCAGCGAGGCGGTGCGGATGACGATGCAGGAGTCATGGCCGCCATCGAAGCCGAAGTAGCCGACGGCGCCGCCGTAGGCTCCGCGACGCTCGCCTTCGAGTTCGGAGATCACCTGCATGGCGCGCACCTTGGGGGCGCCGGAAAGGGTGCCGGCGGGGAACGTCGCGCGGAAGAGGTCGAACGCGTCCTTCTCGGGGGCGAGCTGGCCTTCGACCTGCGAGACGATGTGCATCACATGCGAGTAGCGTTCCACGATCGCGTAGTCGGGCACCTGCACCGTGCCGGGGACGCAGACGCGACCGAGGTCATTGCGCGCGAGGTCGACGAGCATCAGATGCTCGGAGCGCTCCTTCGGGTCGGCGAGCAGTTCGGCTTCGAGCTGGCGGTCGGCGGCTTCGTCGAGACCGCGCGGACGCGTGCCGGCGATGGGACGGATCTCGCAGAGGCGGCCCGTGAGTCGCACGTTCACTTCAGGGGAGGCGCCGACGACGTCGAAGCCGCGGCCGGTCTCCAGGACGAACATGTAAGGCGACGGGTTCACGTGGCGCAGCACGCGGTAGAGGTCGAGCGGGTCGCCTTTGAAGGCGACGTCGGTGCGGCGAGAGAGCACGACCTGCACGCAGTCGCCGGCGCGGACGTATTCCTGGGTGCGGCGGATGGCGGCTTCGAAACGCTCCTGGCTGAAGTTGGTCTGGCCCGTGGCGAGTTCGGCGGCGGCCGGCAGTTCGGCCGCGACGGCGGCGCGCGGTCCGGTGACGACGGCGCGGAGGGCTTCGAGCTCCTGCTTGGCGGCGGCCCAGGCGGCATCGGCGTCGGCCGGCGACTTCACGCGGGCGTTGACGATGAGGCGGAGGGTCTGGCGGGCGTTGTCGAAGGCCACGACGCGGTCGACCAGCATGAAGTGGAGCAGGGGCGTGCCGGCCGGATCCTTGGCGGGCTTGGGTACGGTGGGCTCGATGCGGTGGACGTATTCGTAGCCGACCATGCCGACCATGCCGCCGACGAACGGAGGCAGGCCGGGCACCTTGGCGACGCGCAGACCGGAGAGTTCCTTCTTCACCAACGAAAGCGGGTCCGCCGGCGTGGGCACGGTCTCCTTGGAGCCGTCACGGCGGACGATCTCCGTGCGGTCCTCCCAGCAGGTCAGGGTCATCGCCGGGGCGGCGCCGCAGAAGCTGTAGCGGCCGAGCTTGTCGCCGCCGGTGACCGACTCGAAAAGGAAGGGGGAGCCGAGGGCGCGGAGACGGGCGTAGACCGAGACCGGGGTCTCCAGGTCGGCCATCAGGTCCAGGCAGACCGGGATGAGGTCGGACTGCTGGGCCAACTGGCGGAAAGTAGCTTGGTCGGGGACTAGGCTCACGCGGTCATTTAGATGCCTAAACCTATGGTTTGGAAACCAATTAAAGCAAACCCGCCCGATTGAAGGCGGACGGACGGCTCAGGCCTTCTTGGCAGCGGTCCAGCGGCCCCAGAGCGAGAGGGGGAGCAAGCGGCCGTTGTTCTCCTGTTTCAGGGCCAGTTCGCCGATGTCGACCTGTCCGCCCAAGCCACGGGTGACTTCTTCGAGCAGGTTGTGGCAGAGGATGGAAGAGGCGTCGATCGTGTAGACCGTCAGGATCATGAACTGGGCCTGCGGGGAGAGCAGCTCGCGGCAGGCGCGGAGCAGGGGGGCGAGGTCGCGTTCGACCTTCCAGAACTCGCCGGTCGGACCGCGTCCGAAGGCGGGCGGGTCGAGCATGATGGCTTCGTATTGGTTGCCGCGTTTGACCTCGCGCTTCACGAAGGTCATCGCGTCCTCGATGATCCAGCGGATCGGCTCCTGGGCCATGCCCGAGAGCTCCTGGTTGCGGCGACCCCAGGCCACGGCGGGCTTGGAGGCGTCGACGTGCGTGACGTGCCAGCCGGCTTGGGCGGCGCCGAGCGAGGCCGCGCCGGTGTAGCCGAAGAGATTGAGCAGGCGGGGGCGCGGTTCGAGCTTCTGCGGACGGTCGGCGACCCATTTCCAATGCGGGGATTGTTCGGCGAACACCCCGAACTGCTTGGAATTATCCATGAACCGCAGCTGGAAACGCAGCTTGCCGAGGCGGGTCTCCCATTCCTTGGGGCAGTTGCCCTTGAGCTTCCAGCGGCCTTCGCGGCCGCCTTCCTCGTGCTCGGCCACGGCGCGGGCCCATTCGGCGGCGGGCAGGGATTTGCTCCACCAAGCCTTGGGTTCGCTGCGGATCATGCGGACGCCGCCGATCTCCTCCAGTTTGAACCCGTCGCCGGAATCCAGGAGGCGGTGACCATCCCAGTCGCTCACTAGTACGCTGATTTCCACGCGCGCATCGTGGGCGGCCGATGGCCGGGAGGGAAGCCCGCTTTTGCTCGCCAATTTATTTTTCCGCCCTTCCTCTTGAGACGATGACGCGTGAACTGGCCAGCGCCCGCTGGGAGACGAAGGTCTCCGGCTTGGTCGCGCTCGCGCGCGACTGGGATGGTCCGGGCCTGCCGCCGCTTTCGCTGAACCCGCCCGCGCGGCTGACCTTGCTCGAGCCGGCGGACGTGCGGGCCTGGGCCTGGCGCTCCGGCCATTGGATCGAAGCGGACCGCGTCCATTTCTTCTTCTGGAAAGCGCTCTGTCCCGAGGCCGCGGAAGGCTCGGTGAGCGTGGTCGGTCCCTTCAACGACTGGGGCCGCGCCGTCGACATGGAGAAATGGCAGCTGCGCCCCGTCTGCACGGAGGGAGCCGAAGGTTTCGAGCTGGCGGCGGACCTCGCCGATGTCCTCGGTGATGCCGACGAGACCGTCTTCAAGTTCCTGCGCGACGGCGGCCGCTGGGTCGAGCCGCCGCACGACGCCGACAACGTCCGTCGCGACGACGGCAACCATCGTAACCTCGTCATCTCGCGTCGTCGCACCGACCGGCATGTATTCCGTTTCCATGCCGCCGACGTCGATCCGTCCGCCGCGCCGGTCCGCATGGTATATGAGACCCCGGAACTCCTCGAACTCGGCGATATCCACGCCTCCGAGCCGCTCGACGTGCTCGAGCCGGCGGGCGGTTTCGGCGCGACCGTAAGCACACGAACGACCACCTTCCGCGTGTTCGCGCCCCGCGCCCGCGCGGTCGAAGTCTCGTGGCGTCATCCCGCCGGCGGCGGCACGCACCTGCTGACGCTCAAGCCCGAAGGGCAGGGCGCCTGGTCGGCTTCATGGCCCGAAAACCTCAGCGGCGCGCACTATTGGCTGCAGGTCTCGTCGCCTGAAGACGGCGTCGGCGAACGTTTCGGCGGAGTCAACATCGTCGACCCGTGGGCCCGCGCCGTCGTCGGTCCCGCGCAGGCCGCAGGCCTCGTGATCGGCCCGGAGGCGCTGCGGCCCTTCCAGGACGGTTTCGTCCCGCCCGCGGTCGAGGACCTCGTGATCCTCGAAGGCCATCTGCGCGATCTCCTCGGCCTCGCCGAAGGCGCGCCCAAGGCCGGCGGCTACCGTGACCTCGCCCGTTACGTGCGCTCGCAGGGCAACTACCTGCGCGCCCTCGGCGTGAACGCGATCGAACTGCTGCCGTGCGCGGAGTTCGAGCATGCGGACAAAGAAGAATATCACTGGGGCTACATGCCCGTGAACGCTTTCGGCGTCGCCAATCCTTATGCCTCGGCGCCCGGCGTCGTCGCGATGGAAGAGTTCCGCGATCTCGTGCGGGCGTGCCATGAGGCCGGACTCGCGGTCATCATGGACGTCGTGCTGAACCATTTCGGCTCGCCCAACGGACTGGGGGCGATCGACGCCCCGTATTACTACCGCGTCGACCCGCAAGGGAAGCTCACGAACTGGAGCGGCTGCGGCAACGACGTGCGCGCCGAAGCGCCGATGTTCAAGCGGCTCGTCCACGCGGCTTTGCGCCACTGGACCGAAGTCCTCGGCGTCGACGGCGTCCGTCTCGACCTGGCGGAACTCCTCGGCACGCCGCTGCTGCGAGAGATCGAGGCCGACTTCCGTTTCCGCGCCCCGCATAAGATCCTGATCGCCGAGCCGTGGAGCTTCCGCGGGCATACAGCGCGCGACCTCGACCATACCACCTGGACGAGCTGGGACGACGCCTTCCGCGAGTTCCTGCCGGCCTACGTGCGCGGGCACGCGAAGGCCGCGGACCTGCTCCATCACGTCGCGGCGTGCGCTTTCCGTCCGTCCGCGCGCCTGCGTTACGCGCAGTCGCACGACGACATGGCCTGGCTGGACCGCATCACCGAGCGCGTCGGCGGCGACGCCCTCGATCCCGCGCCCAACGACGTCCTGCGCACGCGCCTGATGCACGTGGTGCTGCTCTGTTCCGCGGGCGTGCCGATGCTCTGCGCCGGCCAGGATTTCCTCGCGACCAAGCGCGGCGTCAGCAACACGTGGCGCCGAGGGGACCTCAACCTGCTGGACCCCGTCCGACGCGAGCGTTTCCGCTCCGAACACGAATTCGTCTCCCGCCTGATCGGCTTCCGCCTTTCGGCGGCCGGCGCCGGCCTGCGTCCCCGCACGGCCGTCTCGCCTGGTTGGATGCAGGTCACGCACCAGCAGGGAGGGGAGGCCTTCGTCGCCGTCCTCAATGCCGACGGCCTGCTCGGACCCGCGCGGGTGCTCATGGCCTGCAACCCGCACGACCGGGAGGTCACGCTCGCCTTGCCGCGGACGGGTGACTGGACGCCCGTGGTGGTCTCGCCTTTCCCGTCCTGCCTGCACGCCCCCGGGCCTGTGCCGCGGATCGAGGGGGACCGGGTCATCCTGCCGCCTTTGGGAGCCGCGGTGTGGTCCGCCGGCGCCTGATTCGCATTCTCGCTTGCCAATGCGGGGTGGCAGGGCCTTTTTCATCCCTTTCCCGTCCGTCCTTCTCCCTTTCTCACACACCACACCATGGCCACCAAAGTAGCTATCAACGGATTCGGCCGCATCGGCCGTCTCGTCTTCCGCGCCCTCGTCGAACAGGGCCACCTCGGCACGACCTTCGACGTCGTCGCCGTCGGCGACATCGTCCCTGCGGACAACCTCGCCTACCTCCTGAAGTATGACTCCACCCAGGGTCGCTTCAACGGCACCGTCACCTCCAAGAAGTCCTCCCCGGACAAGGCCGAAGACGACGTGCTCGTCGTGAACGGCAAGGAAATCCTCGTCGTTTCCGCCAAGAGCCCGGCCGAACTCCCCTGGGGTAAGCTCGGCGTCCAGGTCGTCATCGAGTCCACCGGCCTCTTCACCGAAGCCGCCAAGGCCAAGGGCCACCTCGAAGCCGGCGCCAAGAAGGTCATCATCTCCGCCCCGGCCAAGGATGAGGACATCACCGTCGTCATCGGCGTCAACGACGACAAGTACGAGGCCTCCAAGCACCACATCATCTCCAACGCTTCCTGCACCACGAACTGCCTCGCGCCGCTCGTCCACGTGCTGCTGAAGGAAGGTTTCGGCGTCGCCGAAGGCCTGATGACCACCGTCCACGCCTACACCGCCACCCAGAAGACCGTCGACGGTCCGTCCAAGAAGGACTGGAAGGGTGGCCGTTCCGCCGCGATCAACATCATCCCGTCCGCCACCGGCGCCGCCCGCGCCGTCGCCCTCGTCCTCCCGGAAGTGAAGGGTAAGCTGACCGGCATGGCCTTCCGCGTGCCGACCCCGACCGTCTCGGTCGTCGACCTCACCGTCAAGACCACCAAGGACACCTCCCTCGCCGAGATCAAGGCCGCCCTCAAGAAGGCGTCCGAGACCTACATGAAGGGCATCCTGGCCTACACCGACGAAGAAGTGGTCTCCTCCGACTTCATCCACGACAAGAGCTCGTCGATCTTCGACGCCGGCTCCTCGATCGAGCTGAACAAGAACTTCTTCAAGCTCATCAGCTGGTACGACAACGAGTGGGGCTACTCCAACCGCGTCGTCGAGCTCCTGGGTAAGGTCACCGCCAAGCTCTGAGCTTCGCGCAGCCCCCTCCCGCGACAGGCGGCCCATCCGGGCCGCCTGTCTTGTTTTGGGCTCCGGCGGGGCGGGGGAGGGCGGTAATGACGGTTTGCGAGGCCGTGGGCGGTTTGTTCTTCCCACCCTTGGCCTTACGCCTTTCTCTGCTGCCTTTCACCACCATGCCTGCTCCTACCCTCCGCGAACTCGGCTCCGTCAAGGGCCAGCGTGTCCTCGTCCGTGTCGACTTCAACGTCCCCCAGGACAAGAAGACCGGCGCCATCACGAATACCCAGCGCATCGCCGCGGCCCTGCCGACGATCAAGTTCCTGCTCGAAGGCGGCGCCTCCCTGGTGCTGATGTCCCACCTCGGCCGTCCGGACGGCAAGGTCGTCGAGAAGTTCTCCCTCCGCCCCGTCGCCGCCGAGCTCGAGAAGCTCCTCGGCAAGCCCGTGAAGTTCGTCGCCGCCTGCGTGGGCGCCGAAGCCGAAGCCGCCGCCAAGGCCCTCGTTCCGGGCGAAATCCTGCTCCTCGAAAACCTCCGCTTCCACATCGAAGAAGAGGGCAAGGTGAAGCTCGAGGACGGTACCAGCCAGAAGGCCGACCCCGCTAAAGTGGCCGAATTCAGGGCCTCTCTCTCGCGTCTGGGCGACGTCTACGTGAACGACGCCTTCGGCACCGCGCACCGCGCCCACTCCTCCATGGTCGGCGTGAACCTGCCCCGCAAGGCCGCCGGTTTCCTCCTCGAAGCCGAGCTCAAGGCCTTCGACACCGTGCTCAACAACCCGAAGCGCCCGCTCCTCGCCATCCTCGGCGGCGCCAAGATCGCCGACAAGATTCCGCTCATCCGCAACCTCATCGAAAAGGCCGACGAGATCATCATCGGCGGCGGCATGGCTTACACCTTCCGCAAGGTCTGCGACGGCATGGAGATCGGCAATTCCCTCTACGACGCCGAAGGCGCCAAGATCGTCCAGGAGCTGCTCGACAAGGCCAAGGCCCGCGGCGTGAAGGTCACCCTCCCGGTGGACTTCGTCTGCGGCGACAAGTTCTC
>JACCDN010035779.1_pt1 | contig 11888 bp, 9 predicted proteins | sample 7441691 | NCBI WGS metagenome assembly JACCDN01 (sample SAMN15323439, study PRJNA562643) | freshwater metagenome | isolation source: river surface water | place: USA:Blue River Watershed | collected 2017-08-16
CTCCGGCGTCATGTCTTACCTGTCAGCAAGTGCCGTTGTAGGGGCTCCCGGACCTCGCATTCGAATTTTAGGCAGCAAGGGCGCACTTGTGATCAATGATTTAGATCCTCAAGAGGCTCTACTGCGTGCAGGTAAGTATCCACAAGGGGGTAGCTGGTCTGAGTCAACACTCTCTACCGCCCACATTTACCGAGGCGCTGAGGTTGAAGAGGTTAAAGCGGTGCCTGGCAACTACGCACTGTTCTATAGCGCTGTTGAGTCGGCAATTAGGAAGGGCACACCTTGGCCCGTTTCTCATGACGATGCTTTGTTAGTTGCTTCCTTAATTGATCAAGCAAGGACCGTTGGAACTCGTGGCTAATTCCTCAGATATTTTAATTGTTGGTGCAGGGTTAGCTGGACTCAGTGCCGCAATTGATCTGCAGGAAGCTGGCAGAGATGTAATTGTAATTGAAAGGTCAGATCGTCCCGGTGGGCGGGTTACATCAGATGTGATCGATGGCTTCATCTGTGATCGTGGTTTTCAACTCATAAATTCCAAGTACCCAGCGCTGAAAGAGTTAGATGTCATCAAAGATATTGATTTCATTACCGCTCCTCGCGTAATCGAAGTTGCGTTAGGCAATGATCGTAGAACATTAGGTGATCCTCGCATTGCACCATGGACCGCTCTAGATCGAGCAACTGGAACGATTCCAGAGAAGTTGTTTCTCCTGAGGTTCTTAGCAAGCACACCAAAAGAGAGTCAATCGGTAGAGGATGTACTTAATGCAGCTGGATCAACGTACCATCGGGTGTTGCGTCCATTTTTACATGGAGTTTTTCTTACCGATCCAAAAAATGTTGATGCTCGTTATGGTCAAACAGTCATCAGAAGCTTTGTTTCTGGCTCCCCAGGCATTCCCCGTAAGGGAGTAGCAGAGCTCTCCAAGGCGATTGCAGCACGCGTTGACTCGATTACATATGGAGCCCAAGTGGATAGCATCGAATATGGTGTTGCTAAAACTTCGGCTGGAGATTTCAAGGCCTCACACATTGTGGTTGCAACAGATGCAACTACAGCCACTCAGTTACTAGGACTACCTGAGGTTGCACGAATGGCTGGATGCATCACCTGGTATCACAGCGTTGTAAACAACCCTTCAGGAACCGGACGCTTGGTAGTAGATGGACAATCGAGAGGACCAATTCTCAATTCAATCGTGATCTCAGATATCTCCTCAGCTTATGCACCTGCGGGTCACCACTTGATCTCGACTACTACCGAGCTGGGTTCGACAGAATCCGATGTCCGCAGACATTTATCACTCATGTGGGGAGTGAGCACCCACGATTGGGAGTTCATTGCTAAGTATGAGATTCCAGCAGCGCTCCCAATTCAAAGCGTAGGACGAGCGCTTTCGCAAACAATTAAAGTTTCAGAAAAGGTATATGTTGTTGGAGATCATCGAGCTGTGCCGTCACAGCAAGGCGCACTTTTTTCAGGCCGAATGGCCGCGCAATTAATCCTCAATGAGGGCAGATAGCGCCTCAGAAATATGTGGATAGTCCCAAGTAAAACCAGCATCTTGCAAAACATGAGGAATCACTCGCTTTGATCCAAGAATCTCAGATGAAAATCCGCCTAGAGCAATCTTTAATGCGATCGCTGGAGCTGGAAATAGTGCGGGGCGATGCATAGCTCGCGCTAACGCCGCGGTGAACTCTTGATTGGTAACAGGATTTGGTGCGGTGAGATTTACGGGACCGGAGATTGGATTCTCCAAAGCAAAGACAATTGCTCGAATTTGATCATGCAAGGTTATCCAAGACCACCATTGCTTACCATTGCCAAGTTTTCCACCAAGACCTAAACGAAACAGTGGCAACATTCTTCCAAGTGCACCGCCAGTTGGATCCAGAACAAGTCCTGTACGAATCTTCACCGTTCGAACATCGCCTGCAAGATCTGCAGCGGCCTCCCACTCGCGACACACCGCGGCAAGAAAATCATCACCAGCACGATCAGTTTCGACAACAGCGCGATTTCCACTTTCACCATACCAACCAATTGCAGAGGCTGAGATAAATACCTGTGGCTTTAATTCAGCTACAGCATTGGCAATAGCGGTTGTACCCAATAGTCGAGAGTTAAGAATCTCGCTCTTGTACTTCTTGCTCCAACGTTTATCACCAACACCAACACCTGCTAAGTGAATGATTGCATCAACACCACGCAAAGGTTCTAGATCAACAAAGCCTGTTTGTGGATCCCACTTGACTTCATCAGGAGCAACAGGGGTGCGTCGAACTAAGCGCTGAACAGTGTGACCTTCTGCCTTGAGGTGCCCAACCAGCGCTGTTCCGATTAATCCGGAGGCACCTGTGATTGCGATGCGTTGAGGAACTGACATGAACTGTTAGAGACCTAGATCAGATTCAAAGGCGCCACCTTCTAGGCGCTCCTTTAAGGTAACTAAGAATCGTGCAGCATCTGCTCCATCAACCACACGGTGGTCGTAAGAGAGTGCAAGGTAAACCATGGAACGGATAGCAATTGTCTCGCCACCATCTTCACCGCGGACAACCATTGGGCGCTTAACAACCGCACCAAGACCAAGTATTGCTACCTGAGGTTGGTTGATGATTGGGGTATCAAAAAGCGCTCCACGACTTCCAGTGTTGGTAAGTGTGAAGGTTCCTCCACCTAATTCATCTGGAGTGACCTTGTTGTCACGTGTGCGTGCGGCAAGATCTGAAATCTTTCGAGCGATTCCACCCATGTTCAAATCACCAGCGTTAGCGATTACAGGAACGAGTAAACCGCGCTCAGTGTCTACTGCAACACCAAGATGTTCAGCACCATGATAAGTAATTTGATCACCCTCAACTGATGAGTTAAGAACTGGGTGTTGCTTCAGCGCTTCACAAACTGCAACCGCAAAGAATGGCAGGAATGAGAGTTTTACACCTTCACGTGCTTCAAAACTTGCCTTTGCGCGATCACGAAGACGTGCAATCTTTGTGACATCAACTTCAACAACAGTTGTTAGCTGCGCACTTACCTGCAGTGATTCAACCATTCGAGCTGCAATAACCTTGCGAAGTCGAGACATTGTGACTGTTGTTCCTCTTAGAGGTGAAACCGCAACAACTGGAGGCTTAGTTGCAGTTGGTGTTGATGCAGTGGCAACTGATGCTGCAGGTGCTGCCGGACGAGCTAACGCCTCAACATCTTCGCGACGAATTCTTCCGCCGATTCCTGTTCCCTTCACCTGAGCAAGATTGACACCGAGCTCTGATGCGAGTTTGCGAACAAGGGGAGTGACATATGCATCTGCAGGCTGCGAAACCGATGCTGCTGGTGCAACAGGCGCAGGAGTTGGAGTCACTGGTGCTGAAACACCCGGTGCGGCAACAACCGGTGCTGGAGGAGGAGTAACTGGAGCAGCAACTACAGGCGCCGCAACGGGTGCAGCAGGTGCTGGTGTTGCCGGAGCAGCAACCGCTCCTCCTGCGGCACCGATTAATCCAAGACGAGCACCAACTGGAACAGTTGTATCCACTGCGACATCGATTGCTAGAAGGGTTCCTGCAACTGGTGAAGGAATTTCTGTATCAACCTTGTCAGTAGAAACCTCTAGCAAGGCTTCATCAACTGCAACTGAATCTCCAACATTCTTAAGCCAACGTGTCACAGTTCCTTCAGAGACACTCTCACCAAGCGCAGGCATTGTGATGACAGTTCCAGCACCATTTGAAGTCGGCGCTGCAGGTGCTGGAGGAGGAGTAACAGGTGCTGGTGTTTCAACTACAGCAACTGGAGTTGCTGGTTGAGCTGGAACCTGTGCCACCTGAACGGGAGCACTTGCTTCGGACGCATCGGCGATGATTGCTAGCTCTGCTCCAACTGGAACGGTTTGATCAATCTGAACAACAATCTTTTGCAAAGTTCCTGAAACTGGTGAAGGGATCTCTGTATCAACCTTGTCTGTTGAAACCTCTAGAAGTGGTTCATCAACATTTACATGATCGCCCTCGGCCTTTAACCAACGAGTGACTGTGCCTTCGCTAACGCTCTCGCCAAGTGCTGGCATCGTTACTGAGAATGTCATCTTTTTCTCTCCTTGGTTATCCGTGTGCGTGAAGCGGTTTGCCTGCAAGTGCCATATGAGCTTCGCCCATAGCCTCTGACAGTGTTGGGTGTGCATGGATCAAAGGAGCCACATCACTTGCACGTGCCTCCCAGTTGTAAATTAACTCTGCTTCTGCAAGAAGTTCACCAACGCGTGCGCCAACCATATGAACGCCAAGAACTGGGCCATCCTTTTGAGCAACTAGTTTGATCGAACCTGCAGTGTTAAGAATCTGCGCCTTACCATTTCCTGCAAGGTCATAATTGAGTTCAACTACATCGTGGCCGCGCTTTTTAGCCTCTGCAGTTGTTAAACCAACTGATGCAACCTCAGGATCTGAATATGTCACACGAGGAATTCCATCGTAATTAATTGCGCGAGGGTTTAATCCAGCAATCTCTTCTGCAACCAAGATACCTTCGGCAAAACCTACGTGGGCAAGCTGCAAGGTTGGGATTAAATCTCCGACCGCCCAGATACCAGGCACATTGGTGCGGCACTTGTCATCGACCAGAACGTAGCCGCGATCCATTGAAATTCCTTGCTCCTCATATCCAAGATTGGCAGATACTGGTCCGCGACCTACCGCCACCAAAAGCACCTCTGCCGAGAAACTCTTGCCATCTTCTAAAGTGATTGTGACGCCCTCTGCGGTCTTTGTTGCCGACTTAAAGCGAACTCCAAGTTCAAAGTTGATTCCACGCTTTCTGAATGCGCGCTCAAGTTGCTTGCTCGATGATTCATCTTCCAGCGCAATCAGGTGTGGTAACCCTTCAATAATTGTTACCTCAGAGCCAAAAGATTTCCACACAGATGCAAACTCGCAGCCAATAACTCCGCCACCTAAAACGATAACGCTCTTTGGAACGTATGACATTTTTGTGCCGTGGTCAGAGGTAATTATCTTCTCGCCATCGATCTCAAGACCAGGAAGAGTTTTTGCGTATGATCCAGTCGCAAGGATTACATTCTTACCGGTGTAGCGGGTTCCATCGACCTCAACTGTGTCCTTTGAAACTAACTTTCCATACCCCTCGATGTAGGTAATGTTTCGAGACTTTACTAATCCAGATAAGCCTTTGTGTAATTTGTTAATAACTCCATCTTTATATGAGTTAACTCCAGCCATATCGATGCCATCAAATGTTGACTTCACACCAAAGTGCGAACCTTCACGAGCCCCATCCGCGATCTCTGCAGCATGCAACAACGCCTTAGTTGGAATGCAACCACGGTGTAAGCATGTTCCGCCGACCTTGTCCGCTTCGATTAAGGCGACGCTTAAGCCAAGCTGCGCGCCTCGAAGAGCTGCGGCGTAACCACCGCTTCCTCCACCAAGGATGACGAGATCAAATTGAGACACTAAACGGCTCCCTCCATGCGCCCACGCGGGCTAGGTGCCTATCTTGCCTCAAAGAGGGTGAAACTTCCCAATGCGCAGGTTGGGGCTACCCCTGCTCGGCCAATCTCACAAGTGAACGGAGGGAAACGCCAGTTCCACCCACTGGTGTATAGCCATGAGGCTTTGCTTCGTTATAAGCAGGTCCTGCAATATCTAAGTGAAGCCATGGCAGTTCCGGCGAAACAAAATCCTTCAAAAACAGACCTGCAACCAGCATTCCGCCCATGCGATCTCCAATATTGGCAAGATCTGCAACTGGTGAATCCAAGGAGGCACGGAGCTCTTCTGGAAGTGGCATCGGCCAGAACTGTTCACCGGTCAAGGCGGTGATCTTCATGAACTCATCGCTAAATTCTGGATTATTTGTCATAACAGCGCTGGTGCGTGTTCCCAGTGCAACAACCTGTGCTCCGGTAAGGGTTGCCACATCCACAATTCCATCTAACTTATTCTTTGAACTTTGCGCCTTCATTAAAGCATCTGCAAGAACTAAACGTCCTTCTGCATCTGGGTTCAATACCTCAACTGTTTTTCCACCAAAGATAGTGATGATGTCACTCGGACGAGTGGCGGTATCACTCGGCATGTTTTCGGCCAATGGCGCCCACGCATCAATTGCTACATTTAATTTCAATTCTGCGATCGCAACAACAGCGGCACTTACCGCTGCGGCTCCACTCATATCTGATTTCATCGCTTCCATACCTGCAGCAGGCTTAAGCGCTAATCCACCCGTATCAAAGGTGATTCCCTTTCCGACATAGGCATAACGCTTTACCGCTTTACCTTTTGGAGTGTATGAAATATGAAGTAGACGGGGAGGATTAGCAGAGCCTTGACCTACTCCAATAATTCCGCCGAAGCCTTGAGACTTAAGTTGCTTCTCATCCCAGATCTGAACCTTTAATCCAGCCTTTGCACCACCTGCAGCTTTTACGACAGCGGCCATCTTCTTGGTAAATGAATCTGGTGTTAAGTGGCTTGGGGGAGTGTTTATCAAATCTCGAACTAAGTGTGTGTACTTTGCAATTATCGCCGCACGTGAAACAGCTGCCTTGGCTTCAGTTGAAGAGGCAAGCTTTGAGTGAATTGTTATTGTCTTGAGTGGCGCTTTGAAATCCGCCTTTGTTGATCCGCGGAACTCTGTAAATGAGTAAGCGCCAAGTGCAGCACCTTCGGCAACGGCGGCAACTTCAGGAAGTGTTTTCGCCGGAAGTGAAAAGGTTGCCGATGAGTTTCCGGCAAGGGCGCGAGCTGCAGCACCTGCCGCACGTCGAAGAGTCTCATGTGAGTACTGAGCTGACTTACTGCCAAGACCGGTAAAAACCAACAAACGAACATGGGTTCCGGGAACCTTTATGACTTCATCTGCTTTTCCAGTCGCACCCATGTCCGCAAGTTGGGCAAGTACTGTCTTGGTATCAATCGCCATTTCACCTGTTTCAATGGCGAGGCCGCCCTTGAATTCGTTGAAGCAAGTCCAAGGACTAGAACCTCATCTTTAACGACGCCATCTGAAATCTTTAATGTGCTCATACCCTGAAGCGTAATAGAACTATTGGTAGGTTTGCACAATGAAGAGCTCCCCTTTACATGATAAGCACCTAGCGCTCAACGCAAAGATGGCTGATTTTGGTGGCTGGATGATGCCTATTGAGTATCCCGGCACTGGAGTTCTGGCTGAGCATGCGGCGGTTCGTGAACGGGTCGGGCTCTTTGATGTATCCCATCTTGGAAAGGCCTCGGTAGTTGGCGAGGGTGCGTTGGATTTTCTCAATCGTTGCCTCACAAATGATCTGAACAAGATTAATGATGGCTCTGCGCAATACACCCTGTTGTGCACTCCCGAAGGAGGAGTCATCGATGACCTCATCGCTTATCGAAACTCAGCCAAGGATTTCTTCCTTGTACCAAATGCATCCAACACAACCGATGTTGTCAAAGTTTTAAAGGAGCAGGCCCCAGTAGGTATTGAGGTAACTAATCTTCATAATGAATTTGCAGTGCTAGCTATTCAAGGACCACTTGCACCACAAGTATTAACCCAACTAGGAGTCGTCATTGATATTGATTACATGGCCTTTACACATGTAAATATCTCCGGCGCAGATGTCATTGTGTGTCGCACTGGGTACACCGGTGAACTGGGTTATGAGTTACTTCCAAAGGTTGGTGATGCCTCACGAGTTTGGGATGCAATTACCGCTGTTCTTTCATCCATGGGCGGCCTGGTCTGCGGATTAGGAGCACGCGACACTTTACGAACCGAAATGGGATACCCATTGCACGGGCATGAACTGAGTCTGCAGATCACTCCGGTCGAGGCAAGTGCTGGCTGGGCGGTTGGCTGGAAAAAAGAGGATTTTCTGGGCGCTGAAATCCTCAAGCATCAAAGAGTGAGCGGTGCACCGAGAAAAAGTTTTGCAATCAAATCTCTCGACCGCGGAATCCCACGGGCGGGAATGATGGTTAAAAACAGCAAGGGTGAAACCGTTGGAGAAGTTACCAGCGGTACCTTTTCTCCCACCTTGAAGATTGGGATTGGGCTAGCACTATTGAACTCAGATGTAGAAATTGGGCAAACTCTTTTAATTGATGTGCGCGGACGCGATTCGCAGTGCGAGGTTGTAAAACTTCCCTTTGTTACTTCACACGTTCGCTAAAAAGTATTGGTGCCATAAAGGCAGCACGGGTATGGGTTCTTCGAAGTGCTGAAAGAACAGCGCTTCCTGTAAATGCGATAAGTATGCTGGTGAAGATCGCTCGTGGGATATCCCATGCCATAGCTGTCGCAAAGTGAAAGGTAAGAAAGCGGGAGACATTCTCAGTGATATCACCATTTGGTAAGTACGACAGTTGAGTATTTGAGCCTAAGGCCCATGGCCAAAATTGTAGATCCATTAATACGCCGAAAAACCCAGAGGCGAAGATACTGAAACAAATAAGTAAAAAGATTTCGCTCAGACCGCGAACTTTTTTAGGTAGTGATCCCGCAAGTAAACCAATCCAGGCCGCTGCAAATACCTGATAACCAAGCCACGGACCGATTCCACCTGTTAGGAGAGCAGATGCAAACATCGAAATCATTCCTAAAAGGAAACCAAAGGACGCTCCAAAAACTCGCGCACTAAGAATCAAAACAAACCACATGGGTTCTATTCCAACTGCGCCCGCACCAAGTGGTCTGAGCGCTGCAATAAGAGCGGAGAGAACACCCAGAAGCGCTACAGATTTCGCATCGAGTTGCTGACTCGAAACCTGAAGCACGACCACCACAAAGGAAAAGGCGACTGCGCACCAAAAAAACAGTTGAGTCTGAGGAAGGTCTTCACCTACGTAGAAGAAAGGCCATACAAATCCAGCTGCGCTAAACAGTGATGCCACCAAAAGAATAAAGCCGGTTCTGCGAGAGAAGGTTATGACATCTGGAGTTGTGTTCATCGCATACCTTCAATGGCAGCAACGACATCTTTTACTCGAAGCCATGGTTGGGGAGACATCACCTTTGCCACCTGTGGCGCAAAGGCAGGGGAGGAGAGCAGGACATCTAATGTCGATCCATCTGCGACGATATCTCCGTCGGCGATAAAGATGACCCTATTAGCAAGCTCTGCAACAAGCTCCACATCATGGGTAGCAAGTAGAACCGCTTTACCGAAGGTAGAAGCAAAGGTAATTAACATGCGAGTGAGTTCATTTTTTGCTTGGTAATCCAGGCCCCGTGTTGGCTCATCCAAGATTAAAACAGATGGATTTGAGGAGATCACAACGCTAAGAGCTAAACCAAGGCGCTGACCTTCCGATAGATCACGGGGATGGGTAGAAAGAGATATGCCCGGCACAAGTTGTTGTAGAACTTCATGTGTGGTTCCTTCAGCTAATTCATTATCTCGATCAGCTTGTTCACACTCGATCTTTACCGATTGTCCATACAAGAGATCACTAGGTTCTTGAGGGATAAAGCCAATTGTTTCCCGTCGTTTTTTTCCGTGAAGATCAAATGGATTGTGTCCAAGTAATGAAACTGACCCTGCTTGTGCAGGATTAACACCGGCTATGGCCTTTAAAAGAGAGCTTTTTCCAGCTCCGTTTCTACCCATTACCGCGACAATTTCTCCAGCATAAATCGTGGAGGAAACGCTGTTGAGAGCGATTTTGTTTTCATAAGAAACGGTGAGCTTTTCAATCGAGATGACAGCTTCACTTCGTTTTGGTGCAGGAGTATCGACAGGCGATTTTTGAATCTCTCGGATCTCGGAGGTCATTCGGCGCATCTCTCGAACGGTGACACCGATCTCTTTCAACCCTAGCGCTCTAGCTAAGTGCACAATGGGAGGAGCAATAGGGGATTGCATCAAGATTTCTTCCGGTGTTCCTACATTTGCCGCCCCATCGCCGTTGATATAAACAATGCGATCGGCAAATTGAATAACCCGCTCAAGTTTATGTTCGGCTATGACGACAGTAAGACCTAAGTCATGAACCAATCGGTGAAGGATTGAAAGAACTTCTTCTGCCGCGATGGGATCTAGAGCGCTCGTTGGTTCATCCAACACCAGAACCTTGGGATGGGTTACCAGTGCTGCACCTATGGCAACCCTTTGTTGTTCCCCACCACTTAGAGTTGCGATTGATCTGTTACGCAGCGCTGCCAGGCTTAACAGATCCAAGATCTCCTCAACACGTTTGCGCATCACATCATTGGGGAGATTGAGAGCCTCCATGCCAAAGGCCAGTTCTTCTTCAACGGTGTCGGCAACAAAGCCATTAGCTGGGTTTTGGCCAACTATTCCGATCAGATGTGCCATGCCACCTGGTTTAGTCAATTGAGTAGAAATGCCGTTAACGCTGACATCTCCTGCAAGGATTCCTCCTGTGTGATGGGGGACTAGCCCATTAATTAGTCGCAACAATGATGATTTACCAGAGCCTGTGGGGCCGATGACTAAAACCATCTCACCTTCTGCAATAGTCAGATTGAGATCTTCCAAAACAGTAGTTGTTGAGTTTGGGTAAATCAAAGAAACATTAGAAAACTTGATCATGAAATCACAACCAGTCCGATAGCTGAGATCACGACAAGGGAATCTTTCAGTCGCCAGGAAATAGGACGGTACCGTGAGCGCTTCTTGCTAACGCCATAGCCTCGACTATCCATTGCAGCGGCTAAATCCAGTGATCGAGCAAGTGACTCTTCAAGTAATGGAATCGCAACACGTTTCCACGATGTGAATCCACGTGTATTTTGCCCACGCAGGCGTTGCGCCATTCGGATTCTTTTTACAGAACTTACAAGTTGCGGAAGAACTGATGTTGCAATCACAACTGCAACAGCGAACTCGTAGATGTAAACCGGCAGGACACGAAGCAGGCGATGTGGACTAGTAAGAGATGCGGCTGCTCCAAAAATGACGATGATGGAACAGATGAGCAATCCTTCTGTGAGTGAAGAAGACAATCTCTCCCAGGTGACCACACCACCGATTCGTATTCCAGGCATCCATGAAGGTAATGGAAGAACGGGCAAACGAAAGAGTTCGGTGCCAGGTATCGGAACACCGATAGCAACTCCAACGATGGTTCTTACCGCCAGGATCCAAGCGGAAAGTTTTAAGGTCCAATCAAAACTCTTTGCCCACGGAGCATCATCGCGAAGTGTGAACACAACAACCATCACTACACCCACACATGACAGGGTGAACCAGGTGCTATCAAAACGCACAATGGCTACTGCCAATCCGATGGCCCAGAGCCACCAGGTAAAGGGGTGCAGTGATGGTTTGTTCATAACTATTTCTTGAGATATCCCTTAGGCGTTTTCATTTCTACGCCGCACTCTTTAGCTGGATAACCATTGATCCCACAGATAAAGCCAGAACCTTGAGCCCGAACCTTTACCACTTGGCCCAGTACATCGATTCCTAGTGCACCCTTGTCTGCGACTACACATCGCTGAATCAGGCGTGGAGTTGATTCACCCTTAGGGCGCAGTACAGATGAACCGAAGTCAACCATCACGCCAATTCGCTTTTTTCCAGCGACTGGTTTTGTCTTTCCACAAATCGCAGAAAATGAGGGAGCAACCTTTGGTGCTTTTGCATCTGGAATTGCGTCATTGCTAAAGGTAAAAGCCCATCCTTCAACCGCTCCATCGGCAACATCAACGGTGGGTCCGGTCATTGCAGCGGTCCACTTGGTGGCACCAGGTGCTGCTTGAAAATAACCCCAATAGCGCCAACCTGTATCTGCAGCTTGTGATTGAGGAATGGTAAGTGCGGTCAAAAGTAATGCCGCGAAAAATACTTTGAATTTCATTGCTGTGTAGCCTCTCGAATAATAAAGAGTCTCACAGGGAGTGAACCGCACTAAAG
>JACCDN010094610.1_pt1 | contig 11886 bp, 5 predicted proteins | sample 7441691 | NCBI WGS metagenome assembly JACCDN01 (sample SAMN15323439, study PRJNA562643) | freshwater metagenome | isolation source: river surface water | place: USA:Blue River Watershed | collected 2017-08-16
AGCTCCATATAGACCATCCGCTACCCCGCTCCAATCCCACAACCCAAAACTATCTTTTATCCTCTTTTGCATCATTTGTCCAGTTGTATAACCAGATCCTGAAACCTCCCTTATCACATTTCTGATTCCATTTATTGTCCGATCTAGTTGCTCGGAATACTTTATTCCACCTACCCCAGCGTTTGTTGCCCCACTGAAAGCTGATCCAGCAATTGGATTAGGGAATAAACCTCCTATAAAACCTGTGATCACACCTAAACCGAACCTAGTTCCATCATCGTTAAATCGCTTTCCATGATGCATTATCACATTTGATATCCTCTCGCTCAACTGGTTCATCAGCCTGCCGTTATCTAACGCTTTATCTGTCGCTAATATCTTTATCAATAATTCCTTGTTTTCTGCAATTAAATTCTCTATAGCGTTCCTAACTTCAGACTCTATATCATTCCTATCAACAGCTTCTTTTCCTACATTATAAAACACTGTGCTTAAAACTGTACTCACCGCATAGCCAGCAGTTGCAACTGCAAATGCCTGTACCTTAGTCAATTCTCCTAGCTTTGATATTTTATTTATATGGCTAAAAGCTTCAAATCCACTAGCCCATTTTAATAATCCTGCTGTTGCTATTGCTATACCTATCGATATACCCTTAGACTTCATGTACACGTCCATATCTAAAGGCATCTTATTGATTATAGACATCGCAGCTGTCACGATATCTCCTATCCCTCCTATTACTAGTGATAAACCTAGTGAAGGACAGAACACACCACCCATCTGCATTAATGCTATTCCACCCACTATTTGTACAACACCTAAAATCGCTGAAAATACAGTCGCAGTCCAGTCATTATTTGACTTCAATGTATATACTGATATCTTAAATAGTATTAGCCCATTTCCCTCCATCTCATCTAACACTTGTCTCATGCTTCCAAAATTGATCTCTTTTGTGATGTTGCTCATTGTCATCTTCGACAAGCCATCCACGCTTGATGTTCCGTTCATTATCGCATGTGTTATGTTTATTGATTTTACCAAATCTGCTAGAGGTATGTTGTCCGATAGCTGTATCATGTCCTTGCCCCCAGCGCTTACAACTATATCTATATTATTTTCAATCACACCGACTATCTTTTTATATATCTCTATAGAACCTCTAAGCTGCATCACAAGTTCTGTTTCATAATCAGATATTTTCAAGGTTATCAGATGTGCTATCTGCGCCTCTAAAGATGGAATTACGTAATCGTGGATATTGTTTATTACTTTAACGCAATCGTTTACAAAATCTTGTTTTACATTACTTGCACGACCCGCATCATCTAAATCATGAACATATCTCCCTTCTTTTAGCATTCTTATATAACTCATGGCATTATGGCTTATCCATGAATGGATTGGATCTCTTGATATCGCTAAATTTAAAAAATGATGTGCATCTTCCAGAGGATCGTTGACTTGATAGTTTTGGAATTTATTTCCCCATAGATTTATGTCTCCTACTACCATCTTCTGAGCAGCTTTTGCTAGTTTCAACAAATAACCAACCCATCCAGAATTTGACCCATGTTTTTCATTCTCTATTTGAGACTGCTTTGCATCAATTTGCAAATAGTGCCATGCTTTGTGAACTAAGTAATATGGGTTTTTCATTAAATTATCTCTATTACTGTTTGAAGACAGTATAGATTCTCGGAAATGTTTAAAATTCTCATACATTTCGGCTTTGATATTAGATTGTATAGCTTTTGTTATATTAATGCCTTCTTCAGAGTCTACATAACATTCTTCAAATTTATTAAATAATGGTGTTTGTTCTTTCAGCCATATAGCCCAATTTTCTGTTGTTTGAGTGATTTCATAGTGGTTATTATATAATTCTCGATCTTTAAGCCAAACACTATATAGAAGATGCATTATAACAATTTTCTCCATCTCGTCATAACTTAAGTTATTAATCAATGAAGCTAGCTCTTTATTTGAGTTTTTATATGACTTTATATAATCTCCTATTGATGAATGTTCGAACAGTTTCTGATATTCATCCATGACTCGTTCATAAACAATATAGTAATCAGTTTTATTATGCATAGCCGCTATGAAATGTATGAACTCATAATCTTGGCTGTTTAAACTGGAAATATCAGCTATATTGTTTTCCAAAATAGGTGTCATATGATTGTAAACTGATTGATCAACAAATCTGATATCATTAGTTATATCAATTGTTAGTGAATCATATCTTGTTATTTTTAAAAATACAGATGAGTCTTTTTTATATAAAGAAATATGGTTATATATTGAATTATTGGAAAGAGCTATTTTATATCCTGTTGGTGAATCCATCTCCTCCATCATTTCTACATAAGATTCAAATAATTGATCACGAAGTTTTATTTGTGGTATTTCACACATCATATCTACCTTAAGACGCTCTCTTTCTAGCTGATCTCTCTGGTTGTATAAACACTCTATATCTTTATCACAATCCCCATCTATAACTTCTGCATTTATAATCATTTGCGCAGAACCAGGTTGACCAACTCTTGCAGATCTACCATATCCCTGAGACTCTACCCTAATACTCTCAGAAAACATAGTATATGCAAGATACAGCCCACCATTTTCTATCACTTCATTTGTTAATTTAAGATCAGTTCCTCTTCCAGCCATGTTGGTCGCTATAATAATCTGCCTTGGTTTCAATTTATTTTTTATCATTTCATATTCGGTGTATTTACCAGTGCCATATACGCGTATGAGATTTTCTTCATAACCAGCTTCTATAAATCCTTTTTTAAGCATCATAACTTCATTTATCGTCTGCACTATAACAAGACCTGCCCTACCGTATGAAACGTGTCTGATGACAGAAGCAATAACTTCTTCTCTCCATTCCGATAAATTGTTGCAAATTATTGGAGATAACACGTTCAAATTTTTCTTAATAAAAGTCGGGATTATTATGTGCTCAACGCCGTATATTTCCTTTAAAAACTCATGATGAATCTCGTTTCCAAGAGTTCCAGTTAATCCGTAAATATTACCTTTATACTTAAGAAAATATCCTAGATATGACATAAATATACTTGTTAAAGTTTCAGAATGCATTGGTAGTCCATGCTTGACTTCCAGAAACTGATGAAGGCCGTCATGCCATTTAAGATTATCCTGTATAGCACCTGTGTTTTTGTAATCAACTGGGGCAATTATTGTATATTTCCCTCTAAGATACGATATATATTCTGAGTCTTTTTGATTTAAATACGAAGATATTAGTGACTTCATCCAATTTTCCACTTGCGCGACTGCAAAGCCTTCTAGATGAGATGGAACAACAAACTTACGTGAAGATCTATCCTTTGTTTTTAGTTCTAATATATCGTCTATAGTGTAATTTTTAGTAATATTTTTAATAAATTCAAAGCAATCTTCAGCTATTGGTATCATCTCGTATGTATATGTTATATTATCTAATTCACCAAAATGATCAATAATTTGCGTCTCATTTAACAATATTTGTTCCACAATCGAATTATCATCTTTATTTAAAGAATTAATACTATAAGGAGTTGATTTGTTATAATAGCAATAATCTTCTCTTTGCTCTAATCCAAGAGAAACAGTGTTTGATGTTGCAGTCGCCCATATATAAAGCAATGCTTGTTTCATTATATGAAATCCTGGTATGCTGCTTGATAGCTGAACCTTCATTCCTCTTTGATCTATGAACATATTGTCAACTTCATCGAAAATAGCTATCTCGTTGCCTTTCCCAAACTTCACATTTCTAGATATATCCCTTAATCCATCACCAATATAAGTTGTTGGATCTCCATAAAGCACATCCGCTTTATAGCACTCTTTTGATCCTGTACTGTATACTGTATTTTTATCTACAGTTTTACCAAATAGTGCATAAAATGCTTTAATTTCATCAGATACATCTCTGTCTGCAAGAACAGTAGAACTAGTTACTATATCTGGCTTTTTTCCTAGCATTGTCTGTAATAAAGAAAACATAGCTATAATAGCTGATTTCCCTTCACCAGTTGATACTTGTGCAAGGCCTCCTTTTTCACATTTAAATAACGCCAACACAACTATCATTTGCACATCTCTAGGATATGCATTTATATCAGCTAATATTGTGTCATGAACCGCCTCTGATATAACAGCTAGTGATTCTGATAAGTTATCTTCGTTGAGTATACCTATGTTTGAAATCCATGTTGTAAATTCATTAGCTTCCCAATCAATTAACTGCTTGTTGATCCCATATAATCTCTCAACCCTATCGTACATGACAAGCTTATAAAGCTCTTTTTCTGCAGCAATAGGCTCAAAGCATAATTCTTCTCTTAATTTATTTAGCGCAATATTATATTTAATCCCTAGCCAATTTCCCCTTATTTCTTTTATCTCTTTCAACTTTTGAGTGAAATAATTATCTTCTATGTCATCACCTATAAGCCTTAATATCAGTGGATTATTTTTATTTAAATTTTTAATTTCTTCTATGATCTGAGTTGTAGTCCTAACTGCAAAAAAATTATTGTCAGCTATTAATATAGAAATTGACTTCAACCATGTATTAGGAGTTTGTTTTAATATCTCTGATGCATAAAACCCATTTTTATTCATATCTGAAGGCTTTATCTTATTTTCTGCTAATTTCTCAAAAACAGCCACTAATATTTTTTTATCAATAGATGTCTCCGATATAATTTTATATAAAAAATCTGCTGGCCAATATAATTCATCTAACAATGAGAATGTTGATTTTATAAACGCATTTTTATCGCTAAGCGATAAAGCAAGTGATATGTTGACAACCAACTCTTTTGTTAGTTCGTCTAAAATAGAAGTAGCATACCTATCACTTATAATTGCCTCTATAAATGAATATTCTGTAATATTATATTCTTTAATAATATCTAAAAGAGTATCTGCTTCTTTGTAATATTTGCATTTTACAGTTGCGGCAAAATCTATATGAGTCCAATTCAAACTAATATTTCTTTGAAAAAATGATTCATATTGAGCGTGATTTAAAATAAATTTATCACCACTTAAGTTTATAATATGACTTTCATTTCCTTGATCTTGTGAGGTAATTAAAAAAGATTCTGTTTCAGTAATATGATTAAGCAATGACCTTGTGAAATCTACTAATTCTAAATTTTGAGACCATACCATTTTCTCAAAGAAAGATTGATAAAGCGTTATATTTTCTATCTCGGCTATAATGCTTTGCGCATATGATATGGAAAAATAATCATCTAGAATTGCAATGTTTTTAGCAATTTGAATCTTTAAGCTATGATTTTCTGAATCTAGAAAACTTAAGATATCAATTATTTTGATTTTTTCATTTGCGGGGCTTTTTGCTATAATAGAGACGAATTTATCTATTAAGTAATCTTTGCCATCCAAATTATTCTTGATATAGTAAAATAAATTTATTGCCAAAGATCTAATTTCATCTGATTTATCTGTAATATATTGAGAAAAAAGCTCTACAGCTTCTTCTGGGATTTCCAGATTATGCTGAGATATCCTAAGAGCAGATGTAAGTGCCGTGTTGATACTTTTTGTTAACGTTATAGGCTTTATTAAAGACGATAAGATTTTTTTGTCTAATGCCTTATCACTCGATAATATTTCTAGAACTACATCATTAAAATGTGCTTGATCCTGTTGATATTTATTGACTATCGCAGATACAAGCCCATACGGTAATACTCCTAATTTATTGATCAACGACATAGATTTTGATTCAACTTTATCTAAAAGATCTCCTTCATTATTAGTTATTATATTAATGAGGCTTTTTTCTATTGCAAAAAGTGCAATATCTTTATGCTTTGTGGGTATTAAATTCTCTAGATATACAAGAGAATCCAAATCAAGATTGTATCCATATTTCTTAGATGCTAATCCATAACTAACAGCAAGATTTTTATCACGTGTGTCATATTCTAATAATGGTTTAAAGTTATCGAAGACGGAAAGATCTTCCCATTCTGTGATATCTATTACGTGTCTGTTAAATTCGTTAATAGCATAATCTCTTGAATATTTAGTTATTTTCTTATGCATTAATGTCTCTTTTAAAAATAAACTAAGGGAACTTGTGTTTGCATAATAAGATGCATAATGTATCAGAGGTTTTTGTAATACGTTGTATACTCCACTTAATATATAATTTGAGCTATTGAGATCTGATGATATTAGCTTTTTTATAGACGCAATAGCATTGTCACTCAATTTGTGAGATAAATTTTGCGACAATGCATTTACAGCTTTTATATGTATATCCTTGAAATTAACATCAATAGCTATGATCTTCTCTACATCACTAGGAGAAAATATCGAAATCTGCTTTAAATTATAGTCAAGACGTTCAATTTCCTGAAGATTTTTTCTTATGTACCCAGATAATAAATTTAAAGACTCAGAAGAATCAAATTCTTTCATCCATTCATCTAAAGGGCAACTTTTTTTCAAGTCACCTTGTCCTTGAGAGGCAATCTCATCATATAGCACCTTGTTTGGAGCAATGCATCTTGTTGCAGCATTTTCTTTGTAATGGTTCAGTGCTGCAATCCAGTCTTGTTGAGCTATTTGAGGCTCAAGCTGAGCATAAAAATCTATATCGAAAATTACGTCTATCAGTTCCATTTCTACTACAACTCAAATTGATCATGCTGCACATCATCAGGTTGTGTTGATTCGACAGTAATATCTGTATTATCTGAATCATCATATAGTTTTTGCAACAACTTTTCTTGATTTTCCAATTCTTGAAGTGATTTCTGTAAAATTGATTCATATGTTGCTAACTCTTGTTTTTTCTGATCTAGCTTATTACTAAATTTTAAACTCAAATCCTTATCGGAATAATCATGCTGTTTATTATTCATAATATCTGATATTTTTTTATCCACTTCAGATCTTTTGCTATTTCTGTCCTGCTTTTGTTTATTTGCCTCATTGCAAAGTGCAATTGATTCATAAGGAGAAGGACAGTGTGAATAGCTCTCTACGCCACCCAAGCCTGCTCTTTCTGTGGAAAGTTTTTGAAATTCTTGAATATTAGAATATGTTTTTTCTAAATCAGAATGTTCGTTTTTCAAGATCAATATAGTATTTTCAAGCTTATGCAATCCATCACGTAGATTTAATACATTTCCCTCTACCTGCTCTACTGTACGCTCTTTATTCATGTAAATAACCTTTATAAATGCAATCCAAGGTTTACAAACCTTTCTAGTATAAAGCCATATTTAAATCCTGAATATATGTCAATAAATAATATATTTCATAAGACTTATAGCTCTATTTAATAGGTAAAAAACCTTCTTATCGAATCAAATCTAATCAATTTTTAGTTGCATTTAAAAGTTGCAATTGATAAAATCTACCCCATAGATATGGATTACAAAAATAAATATGGAAGAAGATTTTTTATATCATAACGATTTTTGCAAGTTACCAGAAAATGAGTACACCATGGAATCATTAACAATAGAGGAGGCAATAAGCAGCGTTAATAATTCATTGTTTGGTTTTTCGTACTTCAAGTTAGATATAGACCATGAACACATCTTAGCTCTAGAGAAAATTCAAATTTCTCAATACAATTCTTTAATAACCTCATTCAAGAACGAATTTCTTCATAAAAACATCTCTGATTTCATGGAAGGGCTTTCCATTAATAACCAGCAAGATTTAAATAAAAAAACATCTGATATAATTATCAATATAACCTCCAAAATAATTAACGCCTCTGGATTTCGAGATTCCATAATACTTCTTAGAGGCAACTCAGACTTGTGGTTAAATAGCGAAGAGATAATAAAATTCTATAATACTTCAAAATTAGGTTGGCATATCGATAAAACATTAGAAGAAATGTCATATAAAGGATACGTATCAGAGTCAAAACAACTGAATTATTTATTCACATTAAAAGGATCTACAACTCTATACGCAAAACACGATAAGGCTTATCACGACATCTTTATAGAAAGCACATCTGAAACTCCTGTAGGCTTCAGTTGCCTGAATTTTAAAGAATGTAGCATTAATGACTATGTGGATTCGTTACCAATATCGTCACCATTACCAATGCAAGGATCGGTTCATATAGCTGGTAAATTGGATGGGACAATTCATGCATCACCTGGCGTTATTAAAGAAAGAGTTGTTTTGCTCCTAAGTCCAGAGAGAGATGACACCATAAAAAGATACCTCGATAACATCAATAAAATATCAGATGAGCTAATTAGATCACAAAACTAAGGAATCAGAAAGATATCATCGCATCAGAAAATGCAGTGATACGACTTACCTGAACAACAATCAATTTGATGCCTTGGTAAGCTTCACATTCAATTTAGGTGCAGCAGCTCTCCAACGCTCTAGCCTCAGAAGAAAAATCAACAGAGAAGAACATGAATCCGTACCAGCTGAATTTATGCGCTGGGTATATGCAGGTGTAAAAAAATCAAGTGGCTTGATCCACAGGCGAAAGCTAGAAGCAGAACTTTATTCGATGTAAATCAAATCTAATATGTGCTAAAAATCCCCCCTGCCCTAGTACAAATGTTTGTTTATAGATAGACTGCCCTGCCCCACCCCACCATCTTCTACCTGCAGTTGCTAATCTACGCCCATAAAACAGTAACCTTAATATAATATGTATGTTTTTGATGTATTTCTGGTTGAAATTGAAGGAGGGAAAGATTAGATTTCAATTATATTGATAATGCAAAAAATTCAACTTTCTAATTAAATCAATATATTAGTCCATTAAAAAGATGTATGTCTATAATATTAATCACATATTAATTTTTAGTGTCGTAAATTTAAGTAGGTCAATCATATGAGAGAAAAAAGCATTAACATAATGATGAAGCACAAAAAACTCTTAACTTTAATTTTAGTAATATTAATTTTTAGATTAGGATCAATGATTACAAATGTTTTTGATGATAGACCTTTTAGGTTTGAAGATTTTGAGAGCGCTGAAGAATTAAAAATATTCTTGGAAGAAAAATATCCAATCGGCTCGGATGGTGATATAGCTTTTAAAGATTTGGTGTCAGCTGGAGCTGAGTGTAGAGTTGTTTCTAATGAAAATGCACCCAATGATATCAAAAAATATCATTATATAGCATGGTGCGAATATTCAACTGGTTGGATATCATTGCCTCCTAAGGAGCAATATCAAATCATTATAATGGGTAATATAAAGCATGAGATACGTGAATATAGTGTAGGTAAATATAGTGGCTTAGTAATATAAATATGGTAAAAAGATGACACAAAATGCAACAATTGAGATCCAAGCAAGGCCGATAAAAGGTTTAGAAGCAACAGGTGCCCATCATCTTTTTATAATTTATAAAGATAGCCAAGGCCAAAAGACTATATTAAGAGGTGGACCCGAAAGAGACGGACTGATACCAATGGGGATAGATGATATTCGAATAATCAAGGCTCCTTATGTAAAAGAATATAAGCATTTATTTCCAAATGACTATTTTTCAAATGACCATAAAGGCAACCCTTCGAGTACAATCTTTTCTGGTACAGACACGCAAGTAGATTTATATATTGACAAAATGTGGGCTAAAGCAGAAGAAATTAATTCCCAAGGATTTGATTACAAGCTTCCCACACCTTTTTGTAAAGCGGATGTATGCCACGTGCAAAACAGCAACACTGTTATTAGAGCTCTAGTGGAATATCCAGATTTAGAATTCAAATTACCTCAAATAGATGGAAAAGATGTCTGGGTTCTAGGAGTAGACGGTGAATTCAAACACACATCAATTGATGATGTAATGCATAAAATATGGGCTTTTAATACGAGCATGCTTACAAGAAAGGATTCTGGAAAATTATTATAGAGAGATAATGATATAGCACATAAATAAAGGTTTATAAATTATGATTAAAAAAATAAATGTATTGGTAGTAATAATATTATTACTGATTAATCCAAATATAGAAGCTCTTGAATTTGAAAAGGAAGCCGATAAATCACAGTGGATTAAGACATTCTTCAAGAATAAAAGATTTGATTTAAGTTCTATAGAATATGAAGAAGAGGAGGATGAAAAAGAGATGCTGAAGGATTTTGTAACCCAAAAAGGCATAGAGCATTTAGAACCCATTGCTGTTGGGAAGAATATAGACGACCCAGAAATAAAAAAATTCAATATAGCATGCCCCAGAAAAAAACCTATTAATGTATATAAAAGATGGAGAGGTAATGGATCGGTCGAAATCTACCCTGCTAGTGAAGATGAATTAGAAAATCCTGAAAATCAGGAATACATTGATCAATATAGCTGCTCTACAAAGATGAAAATCTTTAAATTTAATGTATTTAATGTTGAAAATCCTAAAGAAGATGATGAAAAATATATTCTTTATTGCGAAGATTTTAGGGATGATAGATTTAGAAAAAATAAAGAAGTTTTTGAGCTGGATCTAAGAGGAGCTTATTTATTATTCGATCCAAATAAATGCTTATATAGTCAAGATATAGATTCCGCAGGACATCCTTTAATGGAAAATTATGTGTCAGGAATATTTAAATATAAGGAGCATTATTATTTCTACTCCATAGAAAGTTTTAACAATGAAATGTTTAAGAAGAAAGGGATGTATATAAGGATACGCAGAGAGGGTAATGACTATACGTATTATTATCACATTATTAATGAGGTTACAAAATGAGCGAAGAAAAGTTTCAAAAAGAATACATTGATTTTGTAAAAAAACATGAAGGTGAAAAGCTTAAGATATATGATGATGGAACTGGTGTGCCAACGGTCGGTGTTGGCTTTGCATTGATGAATAAAGTAGGAAAGAAATGGGTTGCATATCCAGAAGAAAAACTTAACGAACTTGGAATAAAGTTAAATAATGCTGAATATAAAATCATTTTAGAGTATGCTGAAACAAAAAACAAACATTCTAAAGCAAAGGATTCGAAGCAAAGCACAGAGTCTTTTCAAAAGCAATTTGAATCACTTAAAAGGGAGCTAGATAGCATAAGCTTCCGCATAGACAGTAAAGTTTCTAATGATTTATTACAACACTCTATAAACGATAAACTTAATATTATAAAAAGCACAATAGGAAAAAGCACATGGAATAATTTAAATGATGCTCAAAAAATAGGTGTTATGGATCATTGTTTCCATAAGGGTGGAATTAAAGATATCAAAGAGCACATTCAATCTGGCAACTTTGATAAAGCATCACATATTATGCGTAAAACAAACACTGATTCTTTAAAAGCTAGACATGATTTAAGAGCTGATTTTGTTAAACACGGAAAAATGGAATTTGATGGAGTTCATATTGTAAAACCAGGTGAAAATTTTCGCGGAATAGAAATCTATCATAACTTAAAAGAAGGGGCTCTGAAGGTATTAAATCCTGAAATAAAAAATTACGATAAATTATCAGTAGGACAAAAAATAATAATATCAGATCAAGCAATATCGAATTCTAATGTAGGTAATGATAGAGATGCTTTCATCAAAAAAGAATTGGGATCAAGTACAGAGTCGAGTGGATTTAAGTCAAATAATATCACTGATAATTTTAATCTCCAAGGCGAAAATACAACATTAACAGGTGAGCAAGAAATAGATGGAGGATTCAGAAATACATCAATTGATGATGTAATGGATAAAATATGGGCTTTTAATACGAGCATGCTTACAACAAGTATAGATAGAAGCATGCAAGAAATCTCTGCATGGATGACAGAATCTTTGAAGCGAGTTGATCCATTAGTTCTAATATTTGGTGAAGTTGAAAATTCGATGATAAGTATAAATTCTGGCG
>JACCDN010159333.1_pt1 | contig 11881 bp, 5 predicted proteins | sample 7441691 | NCBI WGS metagenome assembly JACCDN01 (sample SAMN15323439, study PRJNA562643) | freshwater metagenome | isolation source: river surface water | place: USA:Blue River Watershed | collected 2017-08-16
AAAGAAAAAGGGTTTACATCCGAAGATGTAAACCCTTGTTCAATTTGGTGCGGCTGGCAGGAATCGAACCCACGACCCCTTGGTTCGTAGCCAAGTACTCTATCCAGCTGAGCTACAGCCGCTCTGGAAAGCCAAAAGTATATCACAGATATTTCAGGCCCATCCATCGACGCACTTTCGAGGTTTAAAGTGGCGCAAACAGAGTCAATCTGCTTTTGCCAAATATATTGATTCAGTCCGATAGACTCTCAACTTTATAAATAAATTGAAACATCCACATTGAGCATGTCCTCCAATAATTCGCAAAACGAGCTACGCGAGGCATTGCTGATGCATACAACGCCACTGAAGCAAGCGATGTGGTTCAGTTGGCTAACCAGCTTGCTGGTACTTGCACCAGTAGCTTTCATGTTTCAGGTTTACGGCCGAGTTGTAGATTCTCAAAGTCTCTCCACTTTGAGTTGGCTGCTGGCACTGGTGACTTTGGCTTACGTGGTGATGGAAGTGCTTGACTGGGCCAGGCACGAAGCCATGCGTGAAGCCTCTAGCGCGTTCAACCAGTCTCTTGCTCCACGTGTGTTTGATGTTTCACGATACAGCGCACAAGCAGCCACTGACGCCAAAACTCTTCGCGAATTTTTCTTCTCACCTGCACTGCTCGCAATCCTAGAGGCCCCGATAGCGCTTGTGTTTGTCGTCATCATGTTTGCCTTGCATCCATTATTGGGCTTCGTGTCACTCGTCAGCGCCTTGATTCAAGTGTTCATAGCAGCCAGCCAACATCAGCGCTCAAATGCTGATTTAAAAGGTTTGAGTAGAACCCAAATCAGCTCTCAAAAACTCGCACAGAGCAGTCTGCGCAATGCCCATGTGGTGCAAGGCATGGGGATGTATGAGGCTATTCACTCGCAATGGCGACTCACGCATGAGAAATTCCTTTCTCATCAGCGTGCAGCTATGGAGCACGGTGGATTATTCCAAGCAACCAACAAAACATTTCAGCTGGTCTTGAGCTCAGGTTTACTAGGATTGGGCGCGTGGATATTGATGGATGGCACCTTGTTGGGTGGGCCTGGCATGCTGATTGTGGCCTCCACCATCGGCGCCCGTGCAATTGCACCGTTGGGCACTGTCGTGATGCAGTGGCGCAGTGTGATTGCCGCCCAGGAGGCCTACCAGCGCCTGGGCCATGTGCTTGCGCTGCACCCTCTCAAAACCAACGCAATGACTTTACCTGCCCCAGAGGGGCATTTGTCGGTTGAATCCGTTGTGGCTTCAGCCCCAAAAAGTAATACGCCAATATTGCGAGGCCTTCAATTCAATGTGAAGCCTGGCCAAATGTTGGCTGTGATTGGTCCATCAGGCAGTGGGAAGTCAACCTTAGCCAAGTTGCTAATTGGTGTGTGGCCTACGCTCTCAGGCAAGGTTCGTTTAGATGGCGCTGACGTCTTCAGCTGGGACAAAAATGAACTCGGACCATCGATTGGCTACGTTGCGCAAACAGTCGAATTGTTTGAAGGGACCATTGGTCAAAATATCTCACGCTTTGAAGCAGAAGATGACAAGGCGCCTTCCAATAAGGACTTAATCGAGCGCATTCACAGCGCGTCCAAAGCTGTTGGATTGCATGATCTGATCGAAGCACTCCCCCAAGGATATGACACTCAATTAGGAGCCGATGGACACAATTTATCCGGTGGGCAAATGCAGCGCGTGGCGATTGCGCGTGCAATTTATGGCTGGCCACAATTGTTGGTGCTCGATGAAGCGAACAGCCACCTGGATCCGCAAGGCGAAACAGAGTTAGGTCAACTCTTAGCATCACTCAAACAGCAAGGTAAAACAGTCGTGGTGATGACACACAGAAAGGCATTGCTGGCACTGGCCGACCAAGTGCTGGTACTTCGTGATGGGCAACAGCAGCTGTTTGGCCCCAAAGAGGATGTATTGGCTAAGCTAGGACTACGCGCATGAAGTCAATTCTTAGCCGCCTACCTGCCCATCTACAACCCCATCTGAATGCCATCAAGGCATTGATGGTGTTTAGCGCAGTCAGCAATATTCTGATGCTTATGCCCACGATCTACATGTTGCAAGTGTTTGACCGTGTGATGGTGAGTCGCAGTGAGTTGACCTTGGTAGCAGTATCTTTGGTGGCCTTGTATTTATTCACCATCTTGGGTCTCACAGAGTGGTCTCGCAGCCGTTTGCTGGCTCGCTTAGGCGCCAAGCTAGATGCCGAACTGAGCAGCCAAACTTTTCATGGTGTTTTTGCGTCTGAGCTAGCCGCACACAAAGAAGACGCTCAACACAACGCCCAAAAAGTGAGTCCTGCGAAACGAGCTTTTGCTGATTTGGCAGAGCTAAGGCAATTTGTCGCTGGCTCAGGATTAACAACGCTGATCGACCTGCCATGGACAGTGGTCTATGTTGTCATTTTATTTTTAATGCATCCATTTTTGGGTGTCTTGGCATTGGCATTTTCGCTGCTGCAAGCCTTGTTCACACGATATGGGCATTTGCACGTGGTGCAACCCACACACCAAAGCAACCAACAGGCAGCGATAGAAATTCACGACTTGCAAAGCAAGATGAAAGACGCAGATACAGCCACTGCCCTGGGCATGACAGACCGTCTTAAAAAAACTTGGCTCATTAAGAGTTTGGCATCACAGGTTAGCCATGCCAAGGCTCAGCAGCTGCAACACACAGTCAGCAGTGCCAGCAAATTTATTCGCTACATGCAGCAATCTTTCACATTGGCAGTAGGTGCGCTGCTGGTCATGCGCGGAGAGATCAGTCCAGGCGCGATGATTGCTGCCAATGTGCTTTGCTCGCGAGCACTCGCCCCCATCGATACCATGGCCAGTAGTTGGCGCAGTTTGCTGTCTGCACGCGAAGCCTATAAGCGCTTGACGCATTTGCTAACGCAGACACGACCACACTCACAACCCAAGTTGGCAAAAGCCATACAAGGCGATGTTCTGATTCGACAAGTCAGCTTGCGGCTGCCCAATCGCAAACAACCCGTTTTGCACGAGATTCAGTATCACGCAGCTGCTGGCTCAGTCACATTGGTCATGGGCCCATCAGGCTCTGGCAAGTCTTCTTTGGCTCGGGTGCTGCTGGGCATTTGGCCAGCTTCTACTGGAGAGGTGATGCTTGACGCTGTACCCATCAACGATTGGCCGAAAGAGCAAGCGGGACCAATGCTGGGGTACTTGCCGCAAAGCATCGATTTATTTGATGCCACGATTGCTTCGAACATTGCACGCTTAGGCCCCATCGATGCCTCCGCTGTTGTAGTAGCCGCCAAAATGACGGGGCTGCATGAACTAATTTTGCGTCTACCCAATGGCTATGAGACCGCGGTGGGTGAAGCTGGCTACTTATTGTCTGGCGGCATGCGCCAGCGCATTGGCTTAGCGCGTGCGGTTTACGGCAATCCAAAATTAGTGGTTTTAGATGAGCCTAATGCCAACTTAGATGATGCTGGCGAAAAAGCATTGGCACAAACCTTGATGACGCTGAAGTCACAAGGATCCACTGTATTTGTCATCTCCCACCGCAACCATTTGATGGAAGCCGCAGATCGCATGCTGGTACTTGCCGATGGCCAGGTGCAAGCAAGCGGCCCCTACGACGGTGTGGTCGCAGCCATGATGCAACACACCTAGAGAACGCAGTATGAAGATCAATCTCCCCGACTTAGCTACAACAGACACACTCAGCGTGGGCCATGCAGCACGCATTGGTTACCGCATCATTGCGATTGGCTTGGGTGGTTTCATACTGTGGGCCACGCTTGCCCCGCTGGATGAAGGTGTACCAACGCCTGGCACAGTGGCGATAGATACCAAACGCAAGGCGGTGCAACACTTGCAAGGTGGTATCGTCAAAGAAGTTTTGGTTCGCGAAGGACAGCTGGTCAAAGAAGGCGAGATCGTTTTACGCCTCGACGAATCTACTTCACTCGCTTTATACGAAGCAGCCAAACAAAACCTGTCTGGTTTGCGTGAGAACGTGGTCGCACAAAACGCCATGCTGGATGGCCTCAAGCGGGCGGAGAAAAATAGACGAGATCAAATTGGTCTGATCGACAAAGAGGTCAGTGGCGTGAGCGACTTGGTCAAAGAGGGATTTGCCCCAACGGTCCAACTGCTTCAACTCGAACGCACTCAGGCTGACATCCGTACCAATTTGAGCGACATCCAAGCCAACCGCCTGCGTACCTACCAAAGTATTTTGGAGCTGCAACACCAAATCACAGCGGCGCAAGAGCGACTGACATCTGCAGAGCTAGACCTGGCACGCTTGAGTCTTCGCGCTCCTGCCACGGGTCAAGTGGTGGGCCTCACAGTTCAATCTTTTGGGGCAGTGATACAACCCGCACAAAAAGTAATGGACATCGTTCCAGAGAGCGAGTCTTTGATCATTGAAACGCGTATTGCGCCTCACTTCATAGATCGCCTTCACGCAGGTGATGCAGCCGATGTGCGCTTCACTGGGTTTGCAAACATTCCGCAACTGGTGGTCGGCGGTCAATTGATTTCGCTGTCTAAGGATGTTTTGATCGAAGCCAACCAAGCGCCCTACTATTTGGCACGCGTAGCGATTACGCCTGCCGGACTTGCAAAGCTTGGCAGCCACAACTTACAAGCTGGCATGCAAGCCGAAGTCATTCTGAAAACGGGTGAGCGCACTCTGATGCAATACCTCTTGCATCCACTCACCAAACGCATGGCCGCCTCGCTGAAAGAGCATTGACCTATGTTCTTCTTTCGCCTTACACCACGGGCTTTACTTCTTGCAAGTGCACTTGCAAGCAATGCGTTTGCATGCTTTGGCATGGATCTGATGCAAGCCTACAAACTCGCCTTGGAAAACGACAGGCAACTTCGTGCTGCGCAAGCCCAATACACAGCAGGCGTAGAAGCGCTGCCTCAGGCCCAATCGCGTCTTTACCCGAGCCTCGCACTATCTAACTCTCGTTTATCGGTATCGCAAGACCGCAAAGACGGCGACACACAATTTCCCAACCAACGCTACCCCAGCAAAAGTGACAGCCTGAGTTTGCGTCAACCCATCTACAACCCTCGCCTTTGGGCTCTGAAAGACCAAGCTGTGGCCACAGTGGCCAGTGCTTCGGCAAGCCTCGATGGCGAACAACAAAATTTAGCTGTACGGTTGACCGAAAGCTACCTGAGTGTGCTGTCAGCGCGTGAACGTGATGCATTGGTTCGCAGCCAAATCAAATTAACTGAATCACGTTTACTGAGCGCACAAAAATCATTTTCTGTAGGTATTGGGATCCGCACAGACATCGACGAGATTCAGGCTCAACTCGATATCTTGCAAGCACAAGCACTACAAGCCACTCACACCATTTTTACAGCCACTTCAGAGCTTGAGATGTTGACAGGAAAACCAATTGAGAGGTTTTTCGTCATCAACAAACAAACGTTTCAACCAGAAAAAATTGACCCCGGCTCGCTTGATAAGTGGCTCACCAACGCACTGAGTCGCAATAACGACGTCCGTTACAGAACGGCGCAACGTGACGCGCTGGTAGCAGCACTCGCCTCTGTGCATGCAGAAGATCTGCCAACGCTGGATGCTGTCGCGCAAATCAATCGCAGCTCTGGCGAAAACGCTTACTTTGTCAACTCAAAAACAGACAATCGTTCCGTAGGCGTACAACTCAATGTTCCCCTGTACCAAGGCGGCTGGTTTGGCTCGCGACAACGCCAAGCATTGGCCAACCTCACGGAGGGGCAAGAAATGCTGGACCGAGCTGAGTTGATGGCAAAAAATGAAGTTCGTAAAACGTATTTCCTCTTGCGAGAGAGTTTGATGCGCGTTGCTGCTCTAGAGAAGGCCAACGCTTCTGCGCAAACTGTGGTGATCGCGAATCAAAAAAGCTTTCAGGCAGGTGTGCGAACCACACTTGATGTCTTGGCAGCCGAACAACGTGTGATTCAAGTCGCTGTGGATTTGGTTGAAGCACGCGCCCAAAGCTTGAATGCGTGGATACGGCTCAAGGCACTGACATCAGAAGTTGATGAAGCCACATTTAAATTGTTGTCATCACAATTTAAATTAGAGTAACTAAAATTTGTTATTTCTGAATATTTTGTACTTTTAAATATATTTTGAGAATTTGTTGAAATTTGCCTAAGACAAAGATACGATTCACTTATCGGAACTAGAGGCGTTTTATGCCGCCTCACTTACTAGAAGTGAATCACCATGGCTGCCTACATCACCACCAACATCCCATCCTCAAGCTACGTTGCACCCAGCGCAAGTGGCAATGGTTGGCTATCCATCACAAGTGGTGGCACCACATATAAATTCAACAACGTGCCCTACCCTGACAGCACCAATCAATTGGTTGGGGTTGGTAAATCGGTTTTTGCCTCTGGGCAAACTGTGTTCAGCGCTGTTTACAAATCCACGCCATCGAATGGCGGAGCAGCTACCTACAGCTTTTTCGTTGGTAAAGCTGATGCCAACTATTACGAACCTACAACGATTTGGCCAAACGCTTTCAGCGGCATCACCCACCCTGGCTACTTGGAATGCATGGTGGGCTTAGATCTTGACAACAATGGCTCCATTGGCCCAAGCGGCCTGAGCATCTTGTCACGAACAATCAACAGCACGACCGTTACTGACACGGGAGACCAAGTTCTGGCCAAAGACGCCAATGGCATCTTTTACGTTCTGGACAAAACCACCGGAACTGACAACAACCACAACGTCAACTCCGTCAAAGTGGGCAACGTTTGGTATGACGCCGTGATGGTTCGTGAACAGAACAACAACTTTGAAGCGCCCTATATCTTCAACAACACAGACAGCAAAAACTCATCTTTAGCTGTCGCTGTCGTTAAGAGTGATACAGCGCCGCCGAGTGACGGCTATTCGATGCCAAATCAAGGAAGTGCGGCTGGTTACTACGTGGCGATCATGAAAACCAATGAGTGGCAAACCAAACCACAATGGGAAATCAAGAAAGTCGGCTTCACGGGCGAAATAGAAAACTCTTACTTTCCACAGACAGAAAAGATTTCCAAGTACGAAACATTTTTTGGTCAGGACCTGAACGGTGATGGCACGATTGGTGCGGCAGCAGCCGTTGCAATCACAAGTGATAGCAGTGCAGATGGCGTCGTCGCAGGACGCAACACAGATGGCGATATCTTCATCAAAGTCGATAACGGTGCGTTCAAAATCATTAAATCTGCAATGGGAGGATCTTCCATTGAAAACGACTCCGCTACAACCAAGTCAACTGTAGTTGCAGCAACAGATACAAGCCAACCTGCTGGTACCTATTTGGTGGCTGTTAAGAACACACAAACCAATCCAAACGACACGAACGCCACGCCTACCATCAGTTGGGATGTCCTAACCATTCGTACAAAAGAGGCGTACATCGCAGCGAATCAAACCAACTCCAGCAGTTCTGGCGTAGCTGGCACCGGCCCAGCAGCTACTGCGGGTACCGCCATGCTCAGCAGTGATATCGGTACTGGCGACTTGATCACGTCGAATTACGGCATGAACGATATTGCGCGCGGTGTTTCGATTGGCGACTATGAAACCAAATTTGGCCAGGACCTCAATGGCGACGGCACCACCGGCCTAAATAAGGCAAACATCAAGTCCATCAGCACCGATACGATGGGTGTGCGTTTGGAACGAGACTCAAATGATGGATCTTTATTTATTGCAGAAGGCACTGGGGCCAGCAGAAGCTTGCTAGCCATCATTAGCAACGGGTCATTCGAATACGACAACAAAGGTACAGGTTGGGCCAACAAACGTGAAGCCGTAGCAGTTGAAGCGATACGCGACAGTGGCAACAACATCACAGGCTACAAACTAGCGCTCAAACGCACAGAATTCAACGACTATGGCCCAAGCATGTCAGCAGGGCCAGCAGCCATGGGCGGCGGTGGCACCGCAACAGCACCCAAAATTACTTGGGATATTTATCTACTCGATGATGATGGCAAGATCCTCAATGGCTCTTACGACGCTGATACTCGCATGTGGAAGGACGACACCGTCTACAACGCGCCCTCCATCACCCCATACGAAACCTTATTTGGTGAGGACCTGAACGGTGATGGCAAAGCAGGCATTGATGCAGCATCACTGACGATGTCAGCACTCGATAAAACAGGTGTCAAACTAGGTCGTGATGCTGACAAGTCGCTCTACATTGTGAACGGCAACCAAGTGAAAGCTGTTGGTAATGCCTCTTGGTTGGAGTACGCCAGCAGTTGGACCAACGGCTCGAACGAAACCAAAGCCATGGCTGTGGAAGCAATTCGCGACAGCAACAATGCCATCACGGGCTACAAGCTCGCCCTCAAGCAAACCAACACCTACGACGGCAACACCACCGTGTCATGGGATGTGCTCAAACTCGATGCTGATGCCAAGGTCACTTACGGCTATTACGACTCAACCACCAATAGCTGGAAAGATGAGTCTGTGCGCGGTCAGAAATCCATTGCACCACTCGAAGAATTCTTCGCTGACGATCTGAACGAAGACGGACGCGTGGGTGTAGATGTGGCCTCATTGGTCAAAGCAGACACTGACACCACTGGCATTTTGTTAGCACGCGACAAAGAAAATTCTTTGTATTTGCTCAACGGCAACACAGCCAAAGCAGTCACTGCATCTTGGCTTGAGTACAGCAACTCATGGGGCAATGGCTCGAACAAAAAAGAAGCCATCGCAGCAGAAGCAACGCGCGACAGCGCGGGCAACATCACTGGGTACAAAATTGCCCTGAAACAAACCGATGTGTATGACGGCAAAACCACAGTCAACTGGGATGTGGTCACACTCACAGCTGAGGCCAAGCTTGAAAGTACATCAGGCGCTGCTATGGCGGGTGGATCATCTCAAACCAAATCCATTTCTGCATTTGAAGACATCTTCAACCAAGACTTGAATGGTGATGGCCGCGTCGGCATTGACATTGCAAGCTTGGTAAATCTTGGCACAGATACCACAGGTTTGTATTTGGCCCGCGATGCTGAGAAAGCCTTGTACATTGTCAATGGCAACTCCGCCAAAGCTGTGGGCAACTCATCTTGGCTGGAATATGACAACAACTGGGGCTCTGGCTCAAACAAGCGCGAAGCCATTGCAGTTGAAGCTGTAAAAGACGGCAACGGTGCCATCACAGCCTACAAGCTGGCGATGAAGCAAACTAACAATTGGAATGGCACCGACAACGTCACTTGGGACGTGTTGCATTTGGATACGGATGCCAAAGTCACCTACGGTGCATGGAGCAACACCGAAAACAAATGGGTCGACAACTCGGTTTACGGCGTCAAGTCAATGGTGGCCTATGAAACATGGTTCAACCAAGATTTGAACAACGACGGCAAGATTGGTATTGATGTTGCCTCGTTGAAAATTGCAACCACAGACACACGCGGCGTGCGTTTGGCGCGTGACAAAGACAACGCTTTGTACATCGTTGATGGCGCAGGAGATGCGGCCGTTGCCAAAGCTGTTGGCAATGCCTCATGGCTTGAATACAACAACAGCTGGTCTGGCGGCTCCAACTCGATGGAGGCTTATGCCGTTGAAGCTGTTCTCGACAGCAACAACACCATCACTGGCTACAAGTTGGCCTTGAAACAGATCAACGACTGGAATGGCAACAAGGATGAGAACTGGCAAGTCTTGAACTTAGATGCGCAAGGCAATGTCAACTGGGGTGGTGCGACAGGCGGCACACTGTGGACCAAAAAAATTCGCCAAGTAGAAAACTTGGTGAAAGAAGATCTGAACAACGACGGAACAACTGGCATTTCAACAGCCACTTTGAGTTCATTCACAGAAGCTCGCATCACAGGTGCAGATGACAACGTGAAACTGGCGCAAGACAGCACAGACAAAGCGCTCTACATCATGGACAACAGTACTGCCATCACACTGATGGACTCGTACGGCTCAACTCCTGAACTGGCCTACACCCGCGAGTGGGGCGGTGGATCGACATCCGCAGAGGTCATGGGCGTCGCCAGGCAAACCGTGGGCAATGATTACCAATACCGCATTGCCGTGAAGGTGACCACCACTTACGGCAGTACCAGCGAAGTGAATTGGCAAATTCATACGGTTAACAAAGATGGTGTTTTGGACTGGGGCAAGGTTGCCAATGCGCGCAGCCCAAGTCGCTTTGAAAGTATTTTTGGACAGGACTTGGATGGCGTGGCCAGTGCCACTCCTACAGCCGTTGCCACTGACGTTGGCTATACCAATTCACTCGGTAGTGTGATCAACCCTGTGAAGCTACTCAAAGATGAAGCGGGTGTGTTGTACATCCAAGATGACAATGACACCGATAACAATGGCATCACCTATTTGGTGGATGCGCAAGGCGGCTCTCCAGCATTTGACTTTGACATGGGCAGCTTGAAATCCGAAAGCTATGCAGTCAACAAAATGGACGATGGCACCTATCGTTTAGCCGTCAAGAAAACCACATCAGCCCAAAATATCAAATGGGAGGTGTACAACGTTGGCGCACGCAACGCCGCTACAGATGAAGCCATCATCAACCGCACCAAGACTTCATACTTAAAAGATGTGCGCGATGTGGAAGCCCTCATCAAACAAGACATCAATGCAGATGGTGTCGTAGGTCGTCCGGCTGTGACCACCGATGTCGCCAATGATGATGGTGTTGTCAAAGCAGCTTTAACAACACAGAACCAGCTCTACATTAACAACAACGGTTCAAAAATTGCAGTTGTAGACACATTTGGTGTCGGTGTCACTCTGAATAAATCAGAGACTTGGGACTCTGGCGCATCTAGCTTTGTGGCCGAAGTCCTATCAGCTGAAAAGGTTGATACAACTGCAAACAATGTGACCACACGCACCTACAAAATAGCCGTGCGTGAAACCACCACATTAAAAGACCAAGAGCCCAGCATCAACTGGAAAATTTACACCACTGACTCGTTGGGCATCATGAGCCCCAAACCTGTCGAGACCAAGTCCATTGCGCGCTGGGAAACCTTGTTCAACCAAGACCTCACCCCCAATGTGGGCTCATCACTTGGCATCGACCAAGCTTCGTTGTCTGTGCTGACCACAGACTCTGATGTGGCTCTTGACGCAGATGGCGCTGTTTATGTACGCAACGCGGGTAGCCTCATCCAAGTTACCGATGGCGCAGATGGCGCTATCAGCTTTGAATCTTCGCAAACCCTACCTGATGGCTTTAGCACCAGCAAGGTTGTAGGTGCGCAGGCTCAAGACAACGGCGATATCTTGCTAGCCATTGAGTACGCCACGCAAGTCGGTGACGTGACTGATAAGAGCTGGGTTGTCCACACTTTAGATGTGCAAGGTACCGGTGCCTCCGCTTATGCAGCCATTGATTGGACACAAGCTGTGGTGACAGATGACATGACCGACTACGCCGCCTTGTTTGGACAGGCGTTCACACAAGATGTGGCGACCCTAGGTGCTTAAGCCTACTTTCAAAGATTAACTGACACAACACCCATGACATTCAATACTCGTTCACGCATGATTGGCTTTTGCATCGCGGCATTGATCGCGGGCTGCGGAGGCGGCGGCGGCGGTAGTGCTCCTGAAGCCGATAGTGGTGGTAGTGGTGGCACAACCGCGACTGGCATCACGGTTGTGCCTGCACTAGGCGCCTTTACAGCTGGAGCTCGAATCGAAGCCTTTGACCCCGTCACTGGATTAATCATTGGCAACGGTGCAACAACCGATGACACAGGTACAGCCACAATCGACTTAGGCAACCACGCCACGGCCTTCATTTTGAAAGTATCTGGCAGTACAACTGCCAAGTATTTTG
>JACCDN010376844.1_pt1 | contig 11878 bp, 9 predicted proteins | sample 7441691 | NCBI WGS metagenome assembly JACCDN01 (sample SAMN15323439, study PRJNA562643) | freshwater metagenome | isolation source: river surface water | place: USA:Blue River Watershed | collected 2017-08-16
ATACGCCTCTGGTGCAACTCAAGCGCATCCCCGGTGAGGACGCCCGGCAACGCAACAACATCATTCTGGGCAAGATGGAAGGCAACAATCCGGCAGGATCGGTCAAGGACCGGCCGGCAATGTCAATGATCCGTCATGCCGAAGAGCGAGGCGATATCAAGGCGGGCGACACGCTGATCGAGGCCACCAGCGGCAATACCGGGATTGCCTTGGCGATGGCGGCCGCTATGCGTGGTTTCAAGATGATTTTGCTGATGCCGGAAAATCTCAGCCTTGAACGTCGCCAGAGCATGGCCGCTTATGGTGCTGAGATTATTCTGACCCCCAAAACGGGTGGTATGGAATATGCGCGTGATCTGGCCGAGCAGATGCAAAAAGAAGGTAAGGGCATCATCCTGGACCAGTTTGCCAATCCCGATAATCCCCGGGCACATTACGAAGGTACTGGGCCGGAAGTCTGGCGCGACACCGAAGGGCGAGTCACGCATTTTGTCAGCGCGATGGGCACGACCGGAACCATCATGGGCGTGTCAAAGTTTTTGAAAGAAAAAAATCCGGATATCCGAATCATTGGGGCTCAACCCGAAGAGGGTTCCCAGATTCCTGGTATTCGCAAATGGCCTGAAGCTTATCTGCCGAAAATCTATGACCGCAGCAGGGTCGATCAGGTCGAAAACGTCAGTCAAGCGGCCGCAGAACAGATGGCGCGCAGAATGGCTGTGGAAGAGGGTATTTTTGCCGGTATTTCAGCCGCAGGCGCCTGCGAAGTTGCACTGCGTATTTCCCAGACCACTGAAAATGCGGTGATCGTTTTTATTGTATGTGATCGTGGCGATCGTTATCTGTCGACTGGGGTGTTTCCTGCGTAGTCATTGCAGCGGATAAACCGCACCAGTGAGAGATCAATGCATGCTTTTGCATCAGCACTGCCGCGGTTGGCGGATGTATTTGCAGAACAGCGCTTTTAGGTAGACCAAGAACCTATCTCGTTAGTTCGGTGGCAGGGCGTGCCGATGCAGACAGTACGACCTGTACGGCAAGTGGGCAACGCTGCCAGCGGCCTAACGAGATAGGTTCTAAGGACTTGCTGCTCACGCGTTGTGTTTGGGTTTGAATTGTTTGTCGCTGATACGGAATTTCTCTCTTCGGTCGCCCATCAGCACGCGTAGTTCCCGTATAGTCAGATTGCTGACTTCGTGCATGCGGATCAGCAACGATGCACCCACCGGTAATCGGCGGTGTCGGATTTTGCTGATCACCGGCGGCGCTACCTCCAGAGCGCGAGACAGCGCGGCGTCATTTTTAAGGTGCAGCTTCTCAATGAGTGAATCGAGCAGATTGTTGGGATCATATGCCACCTGATCGGATAGTCTATTGCTGTCTTGATGTTCAAACTGTGTCGTCATTTGAGTAGACATTCCCTAAAGCTGATAATGAATCAAACGCGCCGGTTGGTTGCATCTAGACATACTGCCGTCCCCCAATGTTCCCGTCCAACCAGTGCAACCTGTATCTATAATTTATTTTGGTTTGCTAAAAAATTTCAGGTAGATCTGATAACAAAGCAAGATTTTTGAAACTTTACGACTGGCGAACCTCTTTCGTTGACTGCAATGCTGATACGTTTAGGCCTCATGGTCTTGTGATTTGTCGATATTTAACAAAACAGCCGATAATTCACCTTCGTATCTCCAAAGGTACTCTCTATCAGCAATTTATGGCTGTCAGTAAATTTCCAAATCACAAGTTTATTGTAGTTAATATAAAAATATTTGATTTTGAGAATACGCAAGTCTGCAAAGTAATTAGTTTTCCCATTCGAAAAACGCATTCTTTTATCCGATGATTTTTGCGGGACAAAGTTTCTATCCGCCGGTGCGATTATGAGTACTAAGGAAGAGGGTGCAAGGCAATGATCTGTGGCTTATCGGTAAAAAACGACCGTTCACAGATCATAGAGTGCAGAAGATGATGCGTTCAGATGACTGGTATTGCGTGCTTGAGTGCAGGCGTCAGCGGCAGAATTTTATTGCGATGACTTCGCCAAGTCATGAATGCGCTGGTTTAATGCATCCCAGCCATCAGTACCTAAATCACGCAAGGTATCTAGATTTTTTTCGACCAATTGTGCGGCTTCCGGCAATGCTGTCAGCGCTGCATCGACACTGGCTTCCCGCAACAGGTGCAGCATAGGAAAAGGAGATCGGTTGGTGCAATTGGTAACATCCTCGGGCGAGGTGCCGGCAAACCGATAGTCGGGATGAAAGCCTGCAATCTGCACTAGGGCCTCAAGGCCACTTTCAGCCAGAAAATCGGTTGCCCAGGCTGTAAACTCGTTGTACTGCTCAAAATCTTCAAGCGCATGGGGATGAATCAGCAAAGTCGTATCGATCTCTTCAGGGGCGGTGCTCATCAGTGTATCAATTGCTGCAATCAAGTCATCCATCAGCGTACCCTCATCGTCTGCACGACTGACGCGGTAGGCAATCTGCCCTTTACGATGGACTGATTCGGCAAATGGACATAAATTCAATCCGATCACGGCTTCTTCAAGCCATGCTCTTGTCAGCGCAATAATCTGATTATCGGTCATCTTATCTTCTGTTGCCGTCGAAGAAGGTGGGCAAGAAGTCAAAGGCGTTGGCGATGTTGCCGGACTGCCTTGCCTAGTTCGATGACAGTCATGGCATAAAAAAAACTGCGATTGTACTGTGCAATCGCAAAAAAATTGGTGGTGCCCAGCCAGTACAGCGTAGGCCGCTCACCGTCTTGCAGATCAACCAGTCCATAACTGATCGCAGCAGGAATGTCGTTGCTGGTTGTGACGCCGGCTTGTTCGAATTCTTCTCGAGTGAATTTCGCTTCCAGGCTCTGACCTATCATGCCTGGCCAAGTGGCGTCGGTTTGAGGTGACACTTTGACCGGGAAGACCAGCGGCTCTTCCGTGCGCCAACCATGTTGTGACAGAAAGCTGGCGATGCTGCCAATTGCATCAGCGGGTGAATTCCGAAGATCGATTTTGCCATCACCGTCAAAGTCCACCGCAAAGCGCCGTATGCTGCCCGGCATGAATTGGGGCAAACCTATTGCACCGGCAAAAGATCCGTAAAAGCCGAGCGGATCCATGTTATTTTCCCGGGCCAGCAGAAATACCTGCTTGAGCTCATCACGGAAGTATTTCATTCGAGCATCGCGATTGGCCGTGGGTGGATAAGCGAAAGCCAGTGTAGCTAGCGCATCCACCACACGGACGTTGCCGGTCATTTTTCCGTACATCGTTTCTACGCCCAGAATACCCACAATGATCTCGGCTGGCACACCGAATTCTGTTTGTGCACGGTTCAGTACTGCTTCATGTTTTTTCCAAAATGCCGCACCAGCACGCAAGCGAGTCGGCTCTATGAACCGCTCCCGATAAACAGTCCAGTTTTTTAGTTTGGTGGGTGGCGGTGGATTGATGAGCTTAACTACACTTTCAAGATAGTGAACTTTCGAAAATTGCGCGTTCAGTGTTTCGCGCTCCAAGCCATGCTGATCACTGAGTTCATCGATCAATTCAGCCACGCCGCGCCATTGCGTAAAGTTGGTGAATTCCGGTTCATCGACCTGCTTTGATTCATGGACAGCTTTGGGATTGTGCCTCTTGCTTGATTTTTTCGTCTCGGCATGCAGGGGCGTGGCCAGAATCGACAGGGCAAGAAAGGAAAACAGGAAAGAGACGAATCGGAGGTTTTTCATTGACAGACAGGTGCAAGGCATCAAAAAAGGCGGTTCCAAGTATAGTCGATAAGGCGCCAGATATAGGAAGTGCCCAGGCTCGTCGTGCATAATTAAACGCTATGTAGCCATCGATGAATGAGTCCCAGTCCATGTCCACTGCCTACTTTTCTCATCCCGATTGCTTGCTGCACGACATGGGTGAATGGCACCCTGAGTCGCCCGCACGGCTACAGGCGATTGAGGATCAGCTCATTGCCAGTGGCCTGTCCGGATTGATCGAGCGCCGGGATGCACCGCTTGCTGCTATCGATGATATTCGGCGTGTGCATTCGGAAGTTGTAGTTGAAAGGATCCGGAGCCATCTGCCATCCAAGGGCGATACGGGCTACTTCGCGCTCGACGCAGATACGCTGATCAACGCGCACAGCTGGCAGGCCGCCTTGCGCGCTGCGGGTGCGGCTGTCGCGGCAACCGATGCGGTGATTGCGGGCGAGCTCAGCACCGCATTCTGCGCGGTGCGGCCGCCCGGCCATCACGCCACACCGGATGCGTCCATGGGTTTTTGTTTGTTCAATAATGTCGCCATTGCGACCCGTCACGCGTTGGCGGTGCATGGCCTGTCGCGCGTGGCGATAGTTGATTTCGATGTCCATCACGGCAATGGTACCGAGGCGGCCTTTCTTAATGACCCGCGTGTGCTGATGGTTAGTTTTTTCCAGTCCCCCTTGTATCCCTTCAGTGGTGAGTACCCTAATGGCGAACGTCCTTCGCACCTGGTGAATATTCCCGTGCCTGCCTACACTCGGGGTGATCGCGTACGCGAGCTGATTCAGCGGGATTGGCTTCCTGCCCTGCACGCGCATCGACCTGAAATGATATTTATCTCCGCCGGTTTCGATGCACATCGTGAAGATGAGCTAGCCTCCATAGGTCTGATCGAATCCGACTATGCCTGGATCACGCGTCAGCTAGTTGCAGTCGCAGACCAGTACGCAAAGGGACGCATCGTCAGCTGTCTCGAGGGTGGCTACCATTTGTCTGCTCTGGGTCGCAGCGTAATCGCGCACCTTAAAGCATTGGCCGGATTGATCTAGGCGGCTATTACATTAATAAGCAGTCGCTTTTCAGCGCCAGCCTGAACGATAACCCATGGTCGGGCTGGTACTGTCAATTACGGCATATCACAAACTAAACATTGTTCAGTTTTTTTCTATCGATGGCAGCGGTGATATGTTTATGAGCCAGATCGTCATTTGATTTTGTGGCGAGTACAAGGGCAGAGTCAAGGTTGAAACTTTCGGCGTCCAGATCAATTCCATTTTCCAGAAGGTGATTGCTCAAGTTTCTATCTTGATTTTCTAATGCATAGTGCAATAGAGTGCGCCCCTCATTATTTTTCGCATTGATATCCGCCCCCTGTGAAAGCAGAAGTTTAACTAATCGATCATTTTTCGCTTGTGCTGCAATTATTGCCGGGGTATTGCCAGCATTGTCGCGCCCATTCACTGCTGCCCCATACTTAATGAGCGATTTTACGATGCCTTCTGTTTGAGAAAAATTGAGATCTTGATTTATATTTTTTTCTGATGATGTCTTTCTTGGGCTGGTTGTTGATGGAGAGTCTTCCACGGACCTACGGTGCTCTTTCAAGATTTTATGCAAAACATTTTGGCCTGATTTGCTGGTGGCAGTAGGATCGGCCCCTGCGGCCAGAAGAGCTGTGATCAATTTTCCGTCCCGTTTTTTCACTGCAAGCAGAAGTGGCGTCATGCCAGAATCATATTGTGCATTTATTTCTGATTTTTTCCCCTTCATCGCACAATGTGCGATCAGCATCAGCGCGATTTCTCTTTCTGATTTGAAGATGGCCCTCCGAAGTAGTGGAGATATATCTACATTTATTGCGCCAATCTCTGATTCTCTTGCCAAGAGCAATTTCACAATCGCGGCATTTCCGCGGAAGACTGCTTGATGAAGGAAATTTTTTCCTTTTGAATTAGGGATATGAGGATTGGCGCCTGCCTCCAGTAATAATTTTACTGTTTCAGTATTGTTTTTTTTGATGGCTAATTCTAGCGCGCATACACCGTCGTTATTTTTTTCATTCAGCAAAAATACTCTTTCTTCTATGCGTTCATTTAACGACTTTCCGTAGTATTTGTACAAGGATTTCGGCCCAAGGAGGAGTTTAATAACCTCTGAGCTTGGATGGCTACTCGCAAAATGAAATACTGTATCCAATGTCTTGTTTTTTATATGAAAATCAGTTACCCGATCAAATAAAATTTCGAATAACTCTAGATTTTTCAAGCGAATTGATGTCATGAATGCAGATTTTAGTCCTAAATTTGAAATGGGAAATTCGGGCATATTCAAAACAATTTTTGCCACTTTTGCGTTACCCTCTTCGCAGCAGTTATTTAGAAATTTATCCGCCGTGTTTTTATCAATAGATTTCGGGAGCAGATTATGTTCGTGACAAAATAATAGTTTTTGTAGTGAGTCGGTATCTTCCAGCCATTTTTCAAAAAAAGACTTATCCACTAAATATTGATTAAAATTCGGCCATGAAACACGATTAGGGACAATGTGAAAAAGTATTCTTTTTTTCGCTTTTTCACTCAGTTTGTCGATTATTTTATGTTTTGGGTCATGGATTTCTATCAGTTTTATAACTTGTTCCATCGGACGATGACGAAATGCATATTCAATAAGTAGCTTTGGATTTTTATGGCCTTTATTGGGATTGAAATATCCATTGATTGTCGAGGATGGTAATTCCATGGGTTGATGCACCATGTAGCTGCCTTTTCCCGTAATGGACATCTCTTGTGTCGCATAACTTTCCATGTGCTGCCAAATTTTCTCTGGGCTCGGCATGTGACCGTCAAAACTTTTGCTTAATACTACAAATCGCAATACTTCACTTGCTTGGCTAATGCCTTCTTTCGATCCGATGGCACTTTGTCCAGCATAGTTGATTACGTGGCCATCCTCATGCTGCAAATCTTTTGAGTAGTATCCCGAATTGCAGCCAAGATTGTGGAAGCTGGGTCTTTCACCTTCATTAAAAAATGACCAAACATATCGGTAAACTGTTTCAACAGGAACGCGAATATTTTCGTCAATTCCCTTTATTGAAAACGATAAATTTTCATCATCAGAGTGAGTATGAAAGTTCATGAAAATAATCGTGTCACTACCAATCTCTTCGGTAATAATTTTATTGCCTAAGGCATTAAGAAAAATTTCTATATTTTCATCTGGAGTCCTGTTTTCCAAAGGCGAACATCCTAGCTTGCTTATTTTTATATCATCTTCGTTAAAATCATCAATTAACTTTTGAATTCTATCTTTTCTTGTTTTGTCTAAGCCATCATATAAAAAGAATGCGTGGGAAGATTTTCGTTTAGATATATTTTTCTCAGTAGAATTTAATCCAGTGCTATTTTCAATCTTTACGTAACGCGTCGTCATTGTTTCGCTGGGGAATGATTTCATTTTTTCCTCATTCACTGAAATACTTTGGTTTAATTGTCCGATAATCGGATATTTCTTTTGTGAACTTCAGTGTCAGAATGATTCATAAAGTTTCGTTTAAAACAGATCTTTTGTTCTTTTAGATTTCCTGTGGAAAAATTTTGATACGACGCTCGAGTCTGATTCGGTCATAAGCTTGATGTCTTTCGAAATTTTTTGGGGCGGGTAGAGTCGATTGCGCAACTTTTTACCGACCGAACGGGCGGCGGATCGACTGCTATATGAATTTCGACTTCTTGCCTGTAGTGGTATTTCCAGGCGGAGTGGGGGTAGGGGCGTTGCCAAGTAAGGCATTGCCGTTATGTCAAAACTGCGTGGAAACGGCTTGGAAGTACTTCGCCCTTTGCGGCACGAACGGTGCGCCCTCTGTTAGGGTATTGAGGCTCGTAACGGCTGAGCGAGGCTTGTCGCCCGGTTAGAATACGGGTCCTGATACGCCTTGAGTTTGCCCCATGTCCATCCAGTGGTTCCCCGGTCACATGAACGCCGCGCGCAAGAAAGCGGCGGAGTCCATGGAAAAAGTCGACCTCGTCATCGAGGTGCTGGATGCGCGTGTGCCCCAGGCCAGCAGCAATCCCATGATCGAGTCACTGCGCCTCGCTCGCCAGCGGCCATGCCTGAAACTCTTGAACAAGAGCGATTTGTCAGACCCCGAGGCGACTCGTGCATGGATCGCCCATTATGCGAAGCAGCCCCAAGTCCATGCGGTGGCGATCTCTTGCCGCAAGCCTGCCGATGTTGCAAAAGTTCCCGCGCTGGCGTTGAAACTGGCGCCACATCGCGGAACGAATCTCAAACCGCTGCGCGTCATGATCATGGGCATTCCCAACGTAGGCAAATCTACACTGATGAATGCCCTGCTGAAAAAGCGGGTTGCCAAAGTGGGCGATGAGCCGGCGGTGACCAAATCTCAGCAGCGTCTTTATCTGGGCAACAATATCGTGCTGATTGATACGCCCGGACTGATGTGGCCAAAGATTGAGCATCCCACGGATGGCCTGATGCTTGCCGCCAGCCATGCGATTGGTGTCAATGCCATCATCGAGGAAGAAATCGCGACGTTTCTTGCGGGTCTGCTGCTAGATCGTTATCCGGCTTTACTGGTGACTCGTTATGGTTTGTCGCTCGAAAATATGGATGCCGTCGGTGTAATCGAAGCTATTGCGTTGCGCCGAGCCTATCGGCTCAAGGGAGGCGCACCTGATTTTGAAAAAGCGGCTCATACCCTGTTGCTTGATTATCGCAGTGGTGCGCTTGGGCGTATCAGCCTTGAAACGCCCGCCAACCGAATTGCGCTGCTGGCCAGCTATCAGCCACCTCCCTCACTGGCTGAGCCACAAGAAGTCCACGTAGAAGAAGATGCAGATTAAAAAACAAAACTGATGGGAGACATCATGACGCTGAACGCAATCAAGCCTGATACGCCGTACGTGCTGCATGAACGCGATGGTGGTATCGTCAAACTCACGCTTAATCGTGGCGAGAAATTCAATCCGCTGTCCGAAGAAATGCTCGCTGTACTGCAGACTGAGCTGGATGCGATCGCGAAGGATGCTACCGCGCGTCTGGTCATTCTGGCGGCCAACGGTAAAGCCTTCTGTGCCGGCCATGATCTCAAGCAGATGCGTGCTTCACCATCTGCCGCCTATTACAAAAAGCTGTTCGGTCAGTGCAGCAAAATGATGCTAACCATCCAGCAAATGCCGCAGCCTGTTATCGCGCGTGTACAGGGCATTGCGGCCGCTGCTGGTTGTCAGTTAGTGGCGATGTGTGATCTTGCGGTGGCATCGCAAGAAGCAACATTCGCTGTCTCTGGTATCAACTACGGCTTGTTTTGCTCCACGCCCTCGGTCAGCTTGTCGCGTAACATGGGACGCAAGCAGGCGATGGAGATGCTGCTCACCGGAGAGTTCATTGATGCGCAAGCAGCGCTCGAACGTGGACTCATCAATCGGGTCGTACCGCTGAAGGAATTAGACCAAGCAATCGCGACACTGGCTGAGAGTGTTCTGGCCAAGCCAGCCGTGGCGATCGCCATGGGCAAGCAGTTGTTCTACCGCCAGCTGGAGATGGGTATTGGTGCTGCTTATCAGCTGGCGGGAGAAACGATGGCTTGTAATATGATGCATGAGGATGCGCTCGAGGGAGTGCAGGCTTTTATTGAGAAGCGCGCACCGGGCTGGAAGCCCTAGACACGAATCGCATGAGGTTCCACGGTATTGCCATCTTTTTCTGGCAGATTTGACTTCATCGTGCAGTGAATATTTATCGGGGATACAGAGCGCCTATTGTCGGTCTTTGGATCTTCAGTGAAATACATCGGTTTTGGCGGCAGCATCACCTCGCCTTCGTTGATTGATGTGACATCATTGAACATGTGGACGTGGACACCTTCTGCATAGGCAATAGACAGCTTGCAACTACGGTATCCGTCTCCTTTCTCAGAGTAGTTTTTGCGCTCGATATGCGTGGCTGAGGACCAGTGTGGGCTCGAGTACGACATCCCGGGTTGGATGCGTGATAAACGGTATGGCCCAGCGGGCTCCAGTAGCGCGATTCCCTTCCAGGCCGGACCTTTGTAAACAAACGCCGGATACCTTGACAGAATCTGCAGACCCTCGTCTAGCGGTTTGGACATGCAGGACGTAATCGAGGCCAATGTGTCAATGCCGCATAGCTGCCATGTACGCTTGCTATCGTTGATCGCATTAAAGTGTCCTGTGCTGGAGTTGCAATAGTCCAGCAGGGCGATGACATGTTGCTCGTCTAGCTGCGGTGTGCCCGCCAATTGAGTAGCGATCGAGAGTCGCGTCCCTTCTCCAGAGCAAGGAAGATTTAGTTTGGAAAGCACATCAGGGTGTATCGCACTGGCGAGCGCCATTTGATCCGAGGGGCTTAAGTTTGGAAAACTTTCATGAAACGAGTTTAATAGGCGGCTTTGATGTGTCGCGGTGATCGCATTACAAAGACTCATACCGGGTGCATGGACAGTGTAGTTTTCCAAGAATCGGGCCACTGCGCCTACCCCTCTGTATACCTGGACTGCCTGCGCTCGCTCGAGGGCTTCTCGGGAGCCATCGGGTTTAAAGATCGCATGATCGGGAAGTGCTTTGTATTCGTCTTCAGTCATCTGTTGAAGATCAGCATAGTACTTGTCCTGAAGTGAGTTTATGGTGCTTTGAAGCGATGGCGTAATCTCTATACGCCGAAGGCTAGACAAGCATTCGTTGGTCAGTTGCGCCATTCGGGAGTTTGCATTGCTATGGTTGTTCAGCAAGCGCTTGGGTTGATGAATTTTCGGATTGGCAGTTGGTCCGTGCGAATAACGACTGACGTTTGAGTAAATTTTGTTAAGCATGATGTCATCCCCAGTTCATTCAGATATTTTTTTCCTATCGGCTAACATGGAAAATAGTTATTTCCTGATATCTGTGTAACCAATAACTGGCGATAATCGTTTCGAATGTGCGACAAAAGTATGATCCCTCGCAAGAATCCGATTAGAGATACATGGTTCGGTGAACAAATTTTTTTCAGGCAATAAAAAACCCCGCCTTCCGAAGAAGTCGGGGTTTTTATTCACGCCGCATTCGCCTTGTCACGAATGCATTATGGCGAGAGGTCTGGGTGATTATATCATGCCGTCCATGCCACCCATACCGCCCATGCCACCCATGCCGCCCATACCACCGCCGGCTGGTTTGTCTTCAGGCAATTCACAGACCATGGCATCTGTGGTCAGCATCAGCGAAGCGATCGATGCTGCGTTTTGCAGCGCAGAGCGTGTCACCTTGGCTGGATCCAGAACGCCCATTTCGACCATGTCACCATACGTACCGTTGGCAGCGTTGTAACCGTAGTTACCTTTGCCTTCGAGTACCTTGTTGACCACGACTGACGCTTCTTCGCCGGCGTTGCTGACGATCATGCGCAGTGGCTCTTCCATGGCGCGCAGAACGATCTTGATGCCTGCGTCCTGATCAGGATTGTCGCCTTTGACCTTGATGTTGGCACGTGCGCGCAGCAGTGCAACGCCACCGCCAGGAACGATGCCTTCTTCAACCGCTGCACGAGTTGCGTGCAGTGCATCTTCAACGCGGGCTTTCTTTTCTTTCATTTCGACTTCAGTCGCAGCGCCGACTTTGATCACGGCAACACCGCCGGAGAGCTTGGCAACACGCTCCTGCAGTTTTTCGCGGTCGTAGTCCGATGTCGCTTCTTCGATCTGAACACGGATCTGCTTGCAGCGAGCTTGGATTGCATCACCCTTGCCTGCGCCATCGATCACGGTCGTATTTTCTTTGCCGATTTCGATACGCTTAGCTGAACCGAGTTCATTCAGTGTGGCTTTTTCCAGAGTCATACCGACTTCTTCAGCGATAACCTGGCCGCCGGTCAGGATCGCGATATCTTCCAGCATCGCTTTGCGACGATCGCCAAAGCCAGGGGCTTTCACTGCGCAAGTTTTCAGAATGCCGCGGATGTTGTTGACCACCAGTGTTGCCAATGCTTCGCCTTCGATATCTTCAGCGATGATCAACAGTGGGCGACCAGCTTTTGCTACCTGTTCCAGTACGGGCAGCAGATCACGGATGTTCGAGATCTTCTTGTCGCACAA
>JACCDN010707298.1_pt1 | contig 11876 bp, 9 predicted proteins | sample 7441691 | NCBI WGS metagenome assembly JACCDN01 (sample SAMN15323439, study PRJNA562643) | freshwater metagenome | isolation source: river surface water | place: USA:Blue River Watershed | collected 2017-08-16
CTGCTGGATTACCCCTTCGAGGCCTTCTCCCAGCTGATCGCGGCCACCTTCGCCATGAAAGGCGAGGCCGTGGTGAAAAGCAATATCGAAGCCGCCCGCGCCGGCTACGAGCACATCCGCCAGAATTTCCACCTGGAGTTCAACTACCACCTGGAGCCTCGCCCAGCCAAGCCGGCCCTGCTGCTGAACGGCAACGAGGCCATCAGCCTGGGGGCCATCAAGGCGGGCTGCAAGTTCCTCTCCGAATACCCCATGACGCCCAGCTCCTCCATTCTGCACTGCATGGCCAAGCACGCCCGGACCTTCGACCTTTCCGTGAACCACGTGGAGGACGAGATTTCCGCCATCAACATGGCGGTGGGCGCCGGCTACGCCGGCGTGCGGAGCATGGCGGGAACCTCCGGCGGAGGCTTCGCCCTGATGACCGAGGCCATTGGCCTGGCGGGCATGATCGAGGCGCCTGTGGTGATTGTGGAGGCCCAGCGACCCGGCCCTTCCACTGGCCTGCCCACCCGCACCGGCCAAGGCGACCTGCGCACGGCGATGCACGCCAGCCAGGGCGAGTTCCCCAAGATCGTGATGTCTCCCGGCACCCACGAGGAGGCTTTCACCATGGCCTTCGAAGCCTTCAATCTGGCCGAAGCCTACCAGTGCCCGGTCATCCTGCTCAGCGAGAAGTACCTCTCCGAAGGCCGCTCCAGCGTGCCGGAGCTGAAGCACGATCACCTCAAGATCGATCGGGGCAAGCTGCTGAAGGAAGACCAGATTCCCGCAGGCTTCAGGCGCTTCGCCGAAAGCGAGGACGGGATCAGCCCCCGCACGGTCCCCGGCCAAAAGGGCGGCGCCCACACGGCCTCTTCCTACGAGCACCGCGAGGACGGCTATTTCACCGAGGAGATCGACGAGTGCCTGAGCATCCAGGCCCGGCGCATGCGCAAAATGGAGACCCTGCAGAAGCAGCTTCCCTTGGCCCGGCTGGAAGGATCCCAAGGCGCCGAGGTCACCCTGGTCTGCTGGGGAGCCACTTACGGCCCTGCCCTGGAGGCCCTGGAGCATCTACAGGAGAAAGGCGTCACGGCCAATCTGCTGCACATCAAGTACCTTCTGCCTTTGCAGCCCGGCGTGCGCGCGGCCCTGGAAAAGACCAAGCACCCCATTCTGGTGGAAGGCAACATCACGGCCCAGCTGGGCGGCCTGATCGCCGAAAAGGCGGGCATCGAGATTCAGGACAAGATCCTGGACTGGTCCGGCCGGCCCTTCACGCCCGAGGGGATTGCGGAGAAGGTGCTGGAGATTTTGAAGAAATGAATTCCGGCCTGTAGGGGCGCGATTAATCGCGCCCCTACAGGCCGCATCAATTGTCAATTCGTCATTGTTAATTAGTAATTTTGTTTTTCATGCCCCGAACCCCCAAGGACTACACCAACCCCACCGGCAAGCCCAACTGGTGCCCCGGCTGCGGCGACTTCGGCATCGAGGCGGCCCTGAAGGGGGCCATGGCCAAGATGGATCTGGATCCGGACAAGGTCACCTTCGTCTCCGGCATCGGCTGCGGGGCCAACATGCCCTACTGGTTCAGCACCTACGGGGCGGTCACGCTGCATGGGCGCGCCTTGCCTTTCGCCACGGGGGCCAAGCTGGCCAACCACAGCCAGCAGGTGGTGGTGGAGGGGGGCGACGGCGACGGCTACGGCATCGGCATGGGGCACTTCATCCACGCCATGCGGCGCAACGCCAACCTGACCTACGTGGTGGGGAACAACACCGTCTACGGCCTCACCAAGGGGCAGATCTCGCCCACGGCCCAAAAGGGGACTCCTTCCCCGTCCACGCCCTTCGGCTCGCCGGATTCGGCCATCAATCCGCTGGCGGTGGCCCTTTCAGTCAACTGCTCGTTTGTGGCGCGGGGCTACGCAGGCAACCTGCCTCACCTGACCAACCTGATCAAGCTGGGCATGGAGCACAAGGGCTTTTCCTTCATCGATGTGCTGCAGCCCTGCGTGACCTACGACAAGATCCACACCTACGCCTACTACCAGGAAAAGTGCTACGACCTGCAGCAGGCCGGGCACGACTCCGCCGACCGCCAACTGGCCTACCAGAAGGCTTTCGAGAGCGAGAAGCTGCCCATCGGCATCTTTTACCAGTACCAGGGCGAAGTGTACGAGGAGGCCCAGCCGCAGTTCGCCAAGGGGCCTTTGGCCGCTAGGAATTTGGACAACATTGATATCGGGCAGGTGTTTGGGCAGTATGCGTGAGGGGGGACGATTGGGATGATGGGGATTATTGGGAGTTTTGGGAGATCAATATAATGTAGACTATGAAAGCCACTGAAATTAAACTAGCCGATTTTCTTAAGAAATCACCCCAGTTCGTCATTCCTATTTATCAGCGCATCTATAGCTGGAGTGAAAAGGAATGCCTGCAGTTGTGGGAGGACGTTTTGCGTACGGGCAGCAAGGATGAAATCACGGCGCATTTTGTTGGATCTATCGTCTATGTGGAAAAAGGGCTTTATTCTGTGGCGAATCAGTCCCAATTGCTTGTGATCGATGGCCAGCAAAGGCTCACTACAATAACTTTGCTGATCGAGGCTCTTGCGCGCGCTCTTGGAAGCAGCGAACCGATTGAAGGCTTTTCAGGAAAAAAACTTCGCGATTACTACCTCATTGATCCGCGCGAAGAAGGCGAAAAAAAGTACAAACTCATCTTGTCCCAAACAGACAAGGCATCCTTAACGGCGATTCTGGATAATGCCCCCGAGCCGAAAGAATGCTCCGTCCGCGTGAAGGCGAACTTTGAATTTTTTACCAATAAGCTCGAAAAGGAGAAGGATAACCTCGCAGCCATCTGCAAAGGCCTCGCAAAGCTTCTTATTGTCGATATATCGCTCAGCCGAGAGCAGGACAACCCGCAGCTTATTTTTGAAAGCCTAAACTCTACCGGACGCGAATTGAGCCAGGCCGACCTGATTCGGAATTTCATTCTCATGGGCCTTGAGCACGGATTGCAGTCAAAGCTTTACGATCAATATTGGAGGCCGATGGAAATAGATTTCGGTCAATTAGGTTACGTTGAATATTTTGATAGTTTTATGCGGCATTATCTGACGGTGAAAACTGGCGTTATTCCGAGAGAGCGTGAGGTTTACGAAGCTTTCAAGCAATATGCTCGTTCGCCAGGGGCATCGGATGTGGAGACACTTGTTGCCGATATTCGCATTTTTTCAGGCTATTATTGCGCAATGGCTTTGGGCGCGGAAAAAGATCCAGAGCTCAAAATGGCTTTTCAGGATCTTCAGGAATTAAAAGTCGATGTAGCATTTCCCTTCTTGCTAGAGCTCTACAATGACTATAAAAAAGAAATTCTCTCTCCGGATGACTTTTTGAGGATAGTTCGTCTTGTTGAGAGCTATGTGTACCGCAGGGCTGTATGCGGCATACCAACCAACTCAATGAATAAAACCTTTGGGAATTTTTCTCGTAACCTGAAAAAGGATCGATATCTTGAGAGCGTCCAGGCGAATTTTTTGCTCTTGCCATCTTATCGTAGCTTTCCGGGCGATGAAGAGTTTAAGCAGGCAATTAAGATTAAGGATCTCTATAATTTCCGCAGCAAAATTTACTGGCTCAGGCGGTTGGAAAATTACGATAGAAAAGAGCGTGTTCCTGTGGATGAGTTCACTATTGAACACATCATGCCCCAAAATGAAAGCCTATCACCCGAATGGCAAAAAGAGCTTGGTTCCGAATGGAAGGAAATTCAGAAAAAATACCTGCATACCTTGGGCAATCTGACCTTGACAGGCTACAATTCTGAGTATAGCGATAGACCCTTCATGGAAAAGCGAAACATACGGGTGGGATTTGCGGAAAGCCCGTTGAGATTAAATAAGGATGTGGCCAGTAAAGAACATTGGGGGGCACAAGATATTCTAAATCGGGCGGAAAATTTGTCGAATCAAGCCGTTAAAGTCTGGCCTGCGCCAGTTTTAGAGCCGGATATTTTGGCATCATACAGGCCAAAGGCAGAGGCTGCAGAATACAGCCTGGAAGATCACCCTTTTCTTAAAGCTGAACCGCTCCGAAGCGTATTCGAAGAACTCCGTAAGCAATTGCTTGCTCTTGATCCCTGCATCACAGAGGCGTTTTTAAAATTGTATGTTGCCTACAAGGCAGAAACTAATTTTGTGGACGTCGTTCCGCAGGCAAAACGTCTCCGCCTTTCATTGAATATAGACTTTTCGAAGATCAATGATCCTAAGGGGCTTTGCAAAGACGTGACAAGCCTTGGTCGATGGGGAAATGGAAATGTTGAAGTAGGTCTGTCGAAAATTGAGGAAATACCCTATATCATCGGCTTGGTTCGCCAGGCCTTCGACAGGCAAATGGGACAAGAAATGGATGCATAAGCAGCAGCAAGCCCATTGTCGATTCCGCTTTCTATATTCCTCCGCCTGACGTCTCGATCCGCCGAAGCAGGCTGGCATTTAGCCTCTTCAGGACATAATATAAAGCCCGAAAACATCGCCCACAACCGGGCGTTTGTACGAAAAAAACTTAGCCTAATAACAAGAACACCATGTCAATTGATGGCTACCGTGAGCCTCTAGAGGGCTATGCTGCACTTAAAGAAGACGTGGCTGGCAGGCTGACGCAAAATGATTTGCGGATCTTAGGCGAGGATGCTGAAAATATGGTTAGCCGAAGACTGCCTTGTTTGGGTATTCTTGCGGCCGAGGCCCCTATTGATCGCAAGGATTTCGATGCTGCTTGTGCGTACGATTTGCCTCAAGAGCAAGCCGACAGGCTGCTTGAAATGGCCATTGAAATGGGCTTGTTGCGCCACGAGGCCGCAGAGGTGAAATATTGGGTGCCTGACCCTGTTTTCTTGCCAGACGATCTTAGCGGCCTGCTGTCCGAGGATGATGCGAGGATGTTTGGCGAAGAGGCTAATGCCGTAATTATCGGAAGGCTGGGCAGAATAGAAAAGCTTGCCTCTAGATCAGAAAAGCATGATTCTTCTGCCATCCGCATCGCCTTTGGCGACGACTTGTCGGAGGAGCAAACGGCCAGGCTTCTTGAGATCGCCCAGACCCAAGGTGTAGGCCTAATGTTCGAAAGAACAAAGGAAGCATGCTACAAGATCCCTTCCTCCGCCCACCAGATGCTGCAAGAGTGCTTGAATGGAGTGGATGAGGGCGTAAGCTGAATTTTGCAACGCACAAGGTGGGCCTAACTCTCTCGCATGGAAAACACTGTCAAAAAAACCGTTTCAGCAGGGGGCGTGGTCATCAACAAAAACGGATCGGTCCTGGTGGTGAGCCAAAAGGGGCGATCGTGGTCCTTGCCCAAAGGGCATATCGACGAAGGCGAAAGCCCGCTGGAGGCTGCCAAAAGGGAGATCCACGAAGAGTCCGGCGTTGGCCAGCTGGAGCTGTTGGCGGACCTGGGAAACTATCAGCGGAACAAGATCGCGTTGGATGGCGGCGATGACCCCTCCGAGGAAAAGACAATCTTCATGTTCCTGTTCAGCACCGACCAGCTTTGGCTCAACCCCATCGATCCGGAGAATCCCGAGGCAAGATGGGTCGATAAGAATGAGGTGGCCGAGCTTCTGACCCACCGCAAGGACAAGGAATTCTTTCTGTCGGTCATCAGCAAAATACAGGAGTAGTAATTTCTGAATTTATGAAAAATTCCACCGCGCACGACCAGCGCATCGCAAAAATGACCTTCGCTAGGGTCTATCCTATGTACCTGGCCAAAGTAGAAAAGAAAGGCAGAACAAAAGAAGAATTGCATCAGGTCATCGCGTGGCTCACAGGCTTCGGCAGCAAAAAGCTGCAGGAGCTGATAAAAGAAAAAGCCACTTTCGAGACGTTCTTCCAGCAGGCTTCGCTGAATCCCAACGCCAAGCTCATCACCGGGATGATCTGCGGGTATCGGGTGGAGGAAATAGAGAATGCGCTGACGCAGCAGGTTAGGTATTTGGACAAGCTGGTGGACGAGCTGGCGAAAGGCAGAAAGATGGAGAAGATTCTGCGCGGGTCCCCTTCGTCGTAAGCCGTCTTGAATTTGTATTACATATGGTATACAATGGATTACAGACAAAGTAATTCCTTCCCTATGCCTTCCTCAAACACGGCCATGCTTCATGTGCGCATCGATCCAAAGCTGAAGAAGGCTGCCGAGAGTATTCTTGGCCGCCTCGGTCTTAATTCGGCCGAGGCCATCCGCATGTACTACGCCCAAATCGCCGACAAGAAAGCGATTCCTTTTGACTTGAGCTTGGAGGAGGGGGATAGAAAAGAAAATTACACCAAGGTTAAAAACGGAGCACACTTGAGGAAATTGATTGGATTAAGCTGATTTTTTGATGTTTGAACTGGAGATTCATAAGCATGCCGAAAAAGCTTTCAAAAAAGCTCCCCTGAGAATAAAAGAGAAGGTTTTGATTTGTTTGAGCCATCTTCGAGAAGAGGGCCTCAACGGTCTCCCTTATCCTATTAAGCCCTTGCAGGGTCTATTTAGAAAATACAATTATTTCGAGATAAAAATTGATAAAGACTACAGAGTCATTTTTAGGTTCGAGGCCAATGTTTTCTGTATTCGGGATGCTGGTACCCATAACGGCTTGGGGACAGGATAATTTGCATCTGCCTTTTCTCCCTCGTTCTGAAAACCGATGAGGGCAAGCAGGCCTCCCTGATCTAAGCAATGGGCTGACTTTTGGTGCAGGATAGACATTCCCTATTTGGCCCGCTAGAATGGTCGGGTCTTTTTTAAGCCAGCCTCATGCGGTCATCAGGCTACAGCCCCTATCGCCAGCAGCGCTTCTCTTCGCCCAAACGCTCTCGTTTCGAGGGCTTTTCCCTGGGCTCCCGGGGCAAAAGAATCCTTTTCGCCAGCCTGGGCGCGCTGTTCGCTCTTTTCCTGCTTGTCTACCTCAGCCTGGGCGAGCTGCGCTTTTTTGCCAACCACGCCTTGGCGCTGGGCTTTTTCCCCAAGGACTACCTGATCCTGCTGCAGAACGACGAGGAGCTGCGCCCTGGCGGAGGCTTTGTTACAGCTTATGGCGAATTGGGAGTCACTTTGGGCATCCCCTCCCTCAAAAAAGTCGCCAACTCCTACGAGATTGAGCCCGAGGAGCCGGTGAAGGCCCCGGCTCCCCAGGAGAAGCTTCTGAAGGGGGAATGGTACCGGGGCTATTCGTTCCGCGATGCCAACTGGAACCCGGATTTCCCCCAGGCTTCCCAGGAGCTGATCGGCTTCTACCAGGAAAAGTTCCCCGAGAACGACGTGGACGGCATCTTCGTGATGAATTTCAGCGTGATCGAAAAGCTGCTGGCAGCCCTGGGTCCGGTAGAAGTGGATGGGCAGCAGCTCGACTCCCAAACGCTTTTTGCCCAGCTGAGCCAGGCCGTGAACAATGTGGACCGCCACAGCGAGGCCGATCTGGAGGCCCGCAAGGACATTCTGGGGCCGCTTTCGCAGGCGCTGATGAGCAAGGTGAAATGGAACCCCTTCCAGGCCAAGCGGGTCCTGGTGGAGGCCCTCCACCAAAAAGAGGCTTACCTGTGGCTGGCCAAGCCCAGGCTGCAGCGCAAGCTGGAGGAGAAGGGCTGGGCCAATCACCTGGCCCTGCCGGAGGGAAGCGATTTCCTGGCGCTCAACTTCGCCAATCTGGGCGCCAAAAAAGCCGACCGCTATGTGCGCAAGGAGGCCTATTGGCATGCGGACCTTTCCGGCAGCCTTCCTCAAATCAGCCTGGAGGTGACCTTGCGCCATCCCGGAAAAGCCAGCTCCTATTCCGACGACTACAAGGGCTATTTCCGGGTTTACCTTCCGGGCGGAGCCACCACGGAGGATCTGCCCGAAGGGGCGACCGTGGAGCGGGAAGGGGATTTTGCGGTCATCGGCCAGGAAATCCTGGTCAAAGCCGGCGAGACCGGCCGCTGGAGCTACAATTACCAGCTGCCCCGCAGCCTGCTGGATGAAGAGAGCTACCGGCTGCGGCTGGTCAAGCAGTCCGGCGAGGAGCTGTGGCTGGGGGCTTCGCTGGAGGCTTCCGAGGGCACGCCGATTTTCGGGGAGCTGTGGGAATCCCGGGAGCACATGGCCTTTTTCCGCGGAAAGCTCGAGGAGGACACCGATTTCGCCTTCTCCTTCGGCCAAGACACGCTGGCTCCTTATCCCGTATCGCAGCGCTTCGATGGCCTGAGCAACCTGCTTTTGACCTGGAACGAGCCGATGGACGAGGAGACCCTGAAGGACGCCCTGAACTACACGCTGGAGGATCTGGATACGATTGACTCGGAGAAGACCGATCTGGTCAAGGTGACCTATGCCGAAGCGCTGGACGAAAAGACCGTCCGGCTGGAGCTGGAGGGCGCCACGAAGCAGGATCTGGAGCGCTACCGGCTCACCCTGAAAGGCCTGCGGGACAGGCACGGCAACGCCACCGACCCTGCGCCTTTGGCAGTCACCGTGGTGCAGCGCTGAGGAGAATCCAATAGGATCTTGGGTCTGCTCCGGGCACCTCTTGGGCGCTTTTTTGAGCTACGCTGAACATCTCTTTTAGCGGTTTTTTTCAGGCCGCCTCTCTTCGGTTTACCACTTCTCCTAATTCTGGCATGTCTCCTTTGCCTGTCTCTATCGCCAAAACATCTCCTGGGTCTAGGGCCACAGTGCGCTTATTCCAAGGTATCTCACGGAGGATAGGTGCTAGTGCTCTTTTAGCTGTCTCTCGGAATATCTTTCCAGCATCCATCCCTTCATCTATTTTTCCTTTTGCAAGCGTTTCGCCCATTCCAGGGAGGTCTTGCCGATCGCCTTCGCGAACTGCCGCAATGTCTGCTGGGTCTAGGGCGTGGGTTGTGGTGAGCCAATTGCTTTCGGGTTTCATTTTCAGGGTTGAAAGAATAAGGTTTTTTCCGATAAAGTCAGCAAATGCCTAATCGGCCAGGGCCGTCACGTCTCCCGCATCCTGCCCCAGTTCCTGCGCCTTCAGCACGCGGCGCATGATCTTTCCGCTCCGGGTCTTGGGCAGCTTCTCCACGAACTCGATCTCGTCCGTCACGGCAATGGGCCCCATCTGCTGGCGCAAATGGTTTTTTAGTAGGCTCACAAGATCTTGTGAGCCTACGAAACCATTGCGCAGAATGACGAAGGCCTTGGCGCTTTCGCCTTTGATGGGGTGGGGCTTGCCGATCACGCCTGCCTCCGCCACGGCCGGATGCGACACCAGGGCGCTTTCGATCTCGGCATTGCCCAGGCGGTGGCCGGCGATTGAAAGCACGTCGTCGCTGCGGCCCTGGATCCAAAAGTAGCCGTCCTTGTCCATGTGCGCCAGATCGCCCGTGTGGTAGTAGCCCGGAGATTTCTTCCAGTAGGTCTCCACGTAGCGCTCCGGATTCTTGTACACGGTGCGCAGCATGCTGGGCCAAGGATTCCTGATCACCAGGTAGCCCCCTTTGCCCGGCTTTACGGGCCGGTTCTTTTCGTCCACCACCAGGGCCTGAATGCCCGGGAAGGGGAGTCCGGCCGAGCCTGCCTTTTGGGGCAAGGCCGGCAGGGGAACGATCATGTGCATGCCGGTTTCCGTTTGCCACCAGGTGTCCACAATGGGGCATTTTCCTCCTCCGATATTCTTGTGGTACCAGCGCCAGGCTTCGGGATTGATCGGCTCCCCCACGCTGCCCAGCAGGCGCAGCGAGGAAAGGTCGTGCTTGGCGGGCCACTTGTCCCCGTAGCGCATCAGCGCCCGGATCAGAGTGGGCGCCGTGTACAGCACGCTCACCTTGTGCTTCTGAACGATCTTCCAGATCCGGTCCGGCTTCGGGTAATCGGGCACGCCTTCGTACATCACGGTGGTGATGCCTGCCATCAGGGGCGCATACACAATGTAGCTGTGCCCGGTGATCCAACCCGGGTCGGCGGTGGACCAATACACATCGTCGGGCTGGATGTCCAAGGCCCAATGGAAAGTCTTGTTCACGCCCACCATGTAGCCCCCATGAACATGCACCACGCCTTTTGGCTTGGCGGTCGTACCCGAGGTGTACAGGATGAACAGCGGATCCTCGGCGTTCATCACCGCTGTTTTGCACTGGTCGGATTGCTTTTCCAGCAGATCGCTGGCCAGCACATCGCGGCCCTTCTTCAGCTTCGGCTTGGCCGAGGCGAACTGGTGGACGATCATGTGCTTCACAGAGGGGCAGCTTTTCAAGGCCCCATCGCACACGCTTTTCATGTCGATCTCCTTTCCTCGGCGATGGCCGACATCGGACGTGATGAGGATCTTGGCCCGCTGGTCGCCCAGCCTGTCGGCCAGGGCATGCGATGAAAAGCCGGCGTAGATCACCGAATGCACGGCGCCGATCTTGGCGCAGGCCAGCATGGCGATGGCGACTTCGGGCGTGTTCTGAAGATAGATTCCGACCCGGTCGCCCTTCTTTACTCCCAGCTCCTTCAGTCCGTTGGCCATGCGGCAGACTTGCGCATTCAGCTGGCCGTAGGTCAGGCGGCGTCTTTTGCCCTCGTCGCTTTCCCAAAGGATGGCCGTCTTCTTCTCCGTGGGGGTTCCCATGTGCCTGTCCAGGGCGTTTTGGACAATGTTGCATTTCCCGTCGGCGAACCAGCGGTAGAAAGGCGCCTGGCTTTCATCCAGCACCGCCTTGAAGGGCTTTTTCCAGGCCAGTTCCCGGGCGGCGCTTTCCCAAAAACGCAGCGGGTCTTTCTTGGCCTGGGCGATCTGCGCCAAGGGGTTTTTGACGACTGCGTTTTTCAGCGTCCGGGCCGAGGGCCGATAGAGCTTTTTTTCGCTCATCAGCACCTCGGTCGTGGCTGTTGGGTTGGGTCTCTGGTCGATTTTTTCCTTCCGCACGGCAGGCATGGCTGTTGGGATTAGCGTTGGCGGAGGGCGATTTGGCTATTTCTGAAGGGCGTGCAGGGCGGCTTGGGCCGCGGCCGCATCTTCGGCATTGTAGAGTCCTCGGGAAAAGAGGCTTTGGACCAGGAAGGCAATCACTTCCGCGCGCGAGGCGGGATTGTAGATGTTCTCCAGCATGCTGGGCACCTTCAGGATGGGCGTTTGGCCGGGATTCTCCTTCAGCAGCCTGGCGTAGAACACGAAGGGCCAATCCATGGTGGTGATGCCGAACTCCTTGGGCAGATTGTAGTCCGCCCGGCTCTGGAAGCCTTGCCAGGTTTCTCCGGCGCGGTTGATCATTTTGGCGGCTTCGCCCTTTTGGGCCGGGCGGCTCCATTCGATGTAGTTCGGCTGTCCGGGGAAGATCTTTCCGCCGGGATTGGTGCCGTCCAGGATCTCGAAGAAGGAAGCGCTCGTCAGAACATGGCTCATCACGGTTCCTTTTTCCGGAGCATCCGCGTAAATCGGCATGGGCCTTCCGTTGAAGGTGAGCTCGGGCAGGCTCTTGTCCTCGAAGACCGGAATGCAGTGCGTCAGCATCACCAGCTTCGCGAGCTCGAAGCGATTGATGTTCAGCGGCAGGTTCACCTTGGCTTCGGTCTGGTTGTCTCCGCTCACGGTGGAATTGGCGCCGCTCAGCGGATACTGCTTTTTCAGGTCTTCCAGCTTCTGGTTGGGCGAGGTGTAGCTGTAGTAGGTGTTCTTCAGCACCAGGGCTTCGGCCGCTCCTAGGGCTTTGGTGTCCTTGATGTCGGTGAATTCAAGCTTCCGAGCCGTGTCGTAGCTCAGGCAGCTGGTTTTGCCCTGAAAAAGATTCTTGAGGTCATCGCCGGAAGTGTAGGTGATCACGCCGCTGCTCTGGCTGCTCGATCCGCCACCACCACCTCCCCCTCCGCTGGAGCCGGAACCTCCTGAGCTCGATCCGCCTCCGCCGCCTCCCCCAC
>JACCDN010798455.1_pt1 | contig 11876 bp, 10 predicted proteins | sample 7441691 | NCBI WGS metagenome assembly JACCDN01 (sample SAMN15323439, study PRJNA562643) | freshwater metagenome | isolation source: river surface water | place: USA:Blue River Watershed | collected 2017-08-16
ACCGAAGAAAATCAGGTCACCGCTCTGGGCGCCGGTGCGCTCGATAATGGTTTTGAGTGCTGTTTCGTGCAGGTTTTTGACGATAGGTGATTGCAGACCGGTTTCGTTGATCTGGCTGGCATCGTTCCCCTTGATGTACGCCAGGCCGCGGGCACCGTAAATGCCGACAAACTTGGTGTATTCGTCGATTTCGCCGCGCGACAACGAGGCACCGCCGGGAATGCGCATGGCGGCGACACGACCACCGGTGGTCGCAGGGCCACTGAACACCTTGAAGGCGACATCAGCGACTGCGTCTGTGACATCGGTCAGCTCCAGTGTGACACGCAGGTCGGGTTTGTCCGAACCAAAACGGGCCATTGCTTCGGCGTAGCTCATGCGCGGGAATGGGTTTGGCAGATCCACATCCATCGCATCTTTGAATACGTAGCGGATCATGCCTTCAGTCAGGCCCATGATCTCTTCTTCGCTGAGGAACGACGTTTCAATATCGACCTGGGTGAATTCAGGTTGACGGTCGGCACGCAGATCCTCGTCACGGAAACATTTAACGATCTGGTAGTAACGGTCAAAGCCAGCCACCATGAGCAACTGTTTGAACAGTTGCGGCGACTGCGGCAGGGCGAAGAACTGACCCGGATGAACGCGTGACGGCACCAGGTAGTCACGGGCACCTTCCGGGGTCGATTTGGTCAGCATCGGGGTTTCGATGTCGATGAAGCCGTTATCGTCGAGATAGCGACGGAAGGCACGCGCCACGCGATAGCGCAGCTGCAGGTTTTTCTGCATGGCCGGACGGCGCAGGTCGATGACGCGATGGGTCAGGCGTACGTTTTCCGACAGATGCTCTTCGTCGACCTGGAACGGGGGTGTCACCGCCGCGTTGAGGACTTCGATTTCGTGGCAGAGCACTTCAATGCCGCCCGAGGCCAATGAGGTATTTTCCGTACCGGCCGGGCGTGGGCGCACTTTGCCGGTGATCTTGAGGCAGAACTCATTACGGACATCCTCAGCAATCTTGAACATGTCAGCACGATCCGGATCGCACACGACCTGGGCCAGGCCGCTGCGGTCGCGCAGGTCGATGAAGATGACGCCGCCATGGTCACGGCGACGGTGCGCCCAGCCACACAGGGTGACGATCTGTTCGTTCAGCGAAGGATTGAGGTCGCTACAGTAATGAGTACGCATGAGGTGTCTTGCTTTTCTTCAGGGTGGAAATCAATCGCCGGCGTATGTGTCTGCCCGCAGGGCATCCACCTTGGTCGTCAGCGTTTTGGGAGCGGTGGGCGCAACGACGCCCATCGAGATCAGATATTTCAGGGCATCTTCCACCGACATGTCGAGCTCAACTACATCGGCTTTGGGCACCATCAGAAAGAAACCGGAGGTCGGATTTGGCGTGGTTGGTACGTACAGGCTCACCATCTCCCGACCCAGATGTTCGGCAATTTCGCCGCCCGGGGTACCGGTCAGAAAACCAATCGTCCAGCTGCCTTGGCGCGGGTACTGTACCAAGACGGCCTGGCGAAAAGCTTGCCCGGATGGCGAAAAAACGGTGTCAGAAATCTGCTTGACGCTCTGATAAACCGAACGCACGACCGGAATCCGGTGCAGTAAGGCTTCCCACCAGCGAACAAGACGCTGGCCAATAAAGTTAGCCGTCAGCAGGCCGGTGACAAAGACCACCAGCAGTGTGAGCAGCGCGCCGATCCCCGGCAGGTGAAAGCCGAGCAGCGCGCGTGGTTGCCAGGCCATCGGAAGCAGCATGATGGATTGATCCATCAGTCCCAGAATGAATGAGAGCACCCAGATCGTGATGCCGAGCGGCGCCCAGATCAGCAGGCCGGTAATGAAGTAGCGTTTCATCAGTTCGCCGCAAAGCGGCAGAGTGGTTCCAAACCCTTGATTATAGCGGACTCGCGGCGATTTCTGTAGGTCGCGTTAAAGCACGTTGCCGAGCTGGAAAATTGGTAGATACATGGCGACGACCATACCGCCAATCAGCAAGCCTAGAACCACCATCATTAGCGGTTCCAGAAGGTTACCGAGCATGGTGACCGTATCGCTGACCTCTTGTTCGTACATGGCCGCTACTTTGTTCAGCATGTGATCCAACGCACCGGATTCTTCACCGACAGCCACCATTTGCACAATAAGCGGAGAAAAAACAGATTGGGATTGGAGGCTGGCCGACAGACTAATGCCCTGCTGCAGTTGTCGATGGATTTTCTGGGATGCGATCATGAAGCAGCGGTTGCCGGCACTCTGGCCGGCGGGCGCCAGCGCATCGAGTACGGGAATGCCTGCGCTGAGCAGACTGCAGAGCGTCTGACTCCAGCGGGCCAGTGCCGCTTGCTGGAGTAGGGGACCAATTCCGGGCAAACGGAGGAGCCAGCGATCCGTCTGTATCTGCCATGAGGGCCTTCGTGACCAACGCTGGTAAAGCAGCCAGCCTAGACCGCTAGCCATAGCGCCGAATAGCAGGCCATAGTCATGAATGGCATGCGCACCATCCATCAGCAGCCGGGTTGGCCAGGGTAAGGCAGCACCAAAACTACGGAACGTATTTTCGAACGCAGGTACGACGAGAGTGAGCATCAGAATCATCACGATGATGGCAATGCCCAGAATAGCGACTGGGTAAGCGAGGGCGCTCCGAACACGACTGCGGATCGCCAGCATTTTTTCACGATAGGTCGCAATGCGTTCGAGCATGACATCCAGTAAACCCGCCTGTTCGCCGGCACTCACCAGGGTACAGGTCAGCGTATCGAACAGGGTGGAGTGCTCTTGCATGGATTGGGAGAGTCCGCGTCCCATCTGCAAGTTGGCGCGCATGTCGAGCAGTACACGACGCACCGCTGCGAATTCCTGGGTCTTGGCAATAATCTCGAGCGCCGACAGGAGCGGGATGCCCGCATGAATCAACGTCGCCAGCTGGCGCAGCACCAGCGTGATGGTTTTGGCTGGAATTCGAGGTGCAATGCCCCACGGGCGTTTGACCCGAATCGGCGTGATGCCACGCCGACGCAATTCGACGCGCGCCCGGACATCGCTACTGGCGTTGATGTCGCCATGCAACGGTGTGCCGTTCTGGGCAAATCCCGTCCACTGATAACGACGTGATCGGCTGCTATCCGTCATCGTTGTGGGGTGATTCAGGGGTTTCGGTTTCTGCCAGAACTTCACTGAGTGACGTCAGGCCAGCTTTGGCCTTGGCCAGGCCGGCCTGACGCAGGCTCTGAACGCCATCGTTACGGCATTGTTGGGCAAGGTCGCTGGCGCTGCCGCTACGTAGCATGATGTTTTGGATGGCGGGCGTGACCGGCATAACCTCAAAGATGCCGATGCGGCCACGATAACCGGTGCCATGACAGCGGGGGCATCCCACCGGTTGATAAAGTTGCCATGCGCCCTCGTGCAACTGATCGAGGTCCTCATCGGTAAACCCGGCATCTCGGAGCACGATGTCCGACAACGTTGCCGGGCTTCGGCACGCGCACAGCTGGCGCACCAAGCGCTGGGCGATCACGAGTAATACGCTGCCCGCCACACTGTAATCAGGTAAGCCTAGCTGGCGTAGACGTTCCAGCGTGGCAGGCGCCGAGCGTGTATGAAGCGTGGAAAGGACCAGATGCCCTGTCTGGGCAGCCTTGATGGCGATCTCGGCTGTTTCCGTGTCCCGGATTTCGCCTACCATCAAGATGTCGGGATCCTGTCGCATGAAGGCGCGGAGGGCGACCGCGAAAGTGAGGCCGGTCCGTTCGTCGATGTTCACCTGGTTGATACCGTTGACCGGAATTTCAACGGGGTCTTCCACCGTGGCAATATTGACGCCCGTTTGATTGAGCGCGTTCAGGCAGGCGTACAGCGTGACCGTCTTGCCAGAACCGGTCGGACCAGTCACCAGAACCATACCGCTGGGCTGGTGAATTGCTTGTGTCAGCCGTGTTAACTGGTCGGGCATGAGACCGAGCTGATTGATCGATAGGCGCGCATCCTGGCGATCCAGAATACGCAGCACGATTTTTTCACCATACAAGGTGGGCATGGTACTGATGCGGAGATCAACCAGGGTGCCATCGTCCGTTTTGACGCGTAACTGACCGTCCTGCGGTAACCGTTTTTCGGCAATATCCAGTTTGGCCAGGATCTTCAGACGCGAAGCCACCATGTCCTTGAATTCATCCGGGGGTGAGGCCTGTGCTTGCAAAATACCATCGATCCGGTAGCGCACCCGGTAGGTGTTTTCGTAGGGTTCGAAATGGATATCCGATGCACCCCGCTCAATCGCAATGCTCAGTGTCTTTTGCAGAAAGCGCACAACCGGGGCATCTTCAATCTGCTGGTCGGGAAAGGGGGTGTGCGAACTCGAAGCTGTCCTGTCATCGGATGCGGGGCGCTCGGCACTTTCAGCAAGACGTGTCAGTGCCTGAACATTGGCAACACATGGATCGATGTCAAGGCCGGTCTGAAAGCGCAGGGTGCTGAGGAGTGCGTCGTCTGTCGGATCGGCCATCGCCAAGCGTAACCGTTTGCCATCCAGGTTAACTGCCAGATAGCGGGCTGTTGGTGTCAGCGTGGCGACCGAGGGCAGGGCCGCCGTTAGCTGGTCTGCATCCACAAACGGAAAGCCGAAAGTCGTCGCGATGAAGTGAGCGAGGATGTCACTCTCGACCAGCGAGGCCGCCACCAATTCTGCCGGGAGACTGGTCTGTCGTTGATAGGCACGCTGCGTGCAGCGTTCAACGGCCTGGTTGTCGGCGACTAGCCCGCTCTGAATCAGTGCGCGGGCCAAAATGCTCATGATGCCCGGTCGAGCAGAATTTCCAGAACGAATCGGCTACCCACATAGGCCAGGAGCAGCATGACAAAGCCCGTGATAGTCCAGGCAGTTGCTTTGGCACCACGCCAGCCACGAATCCGTCGGCCAACGAGGAGGGCACCAAAAATCAACCAGGACAGCAAGGCAAAGATGGTTTTGTGATCCGCCCGGATCCACTGGCCATAAAACTGTTCAGAAACCAGCAGGCCAGTTGCCAATGAGGCGGTCAGCAGTAGAAAAGCAATGCCGAGCATACGGAACAGCAGATTTTCCATCCGTAACAAGGGAGGAAAGCGCTGTTCGGTGGTCAGTTTTGCCGGGTGATGCAGGTCCCGTTCGGCAATCCACAGCAGGCAGGCCTGTAGGGTTGCGAGTAGAAAGACCCCATAGGCAAGCATGGCCAGAATGAAGTGCAACCGGAATAGCCAGGCATCAATATGCACGAGCGGATGCTCGACCGGAAAGATCAGCGGCAGCAGTACACCGGCGGTGGTTGTTGGCAGAATCAGTGTCAGCAGACCCCGTTGCTTGTAGGCCAGGCTTTCAAATCCATGCAGGAGCACGGCCAGCCAGAGAATGACCGACACCGTCAGGGCAAAGGAAAAACGGACCGTGCCGCCCCCAAACATATCCAGATACAGCGCTGCACCATGGACGGCAATGGCAAAGCCCAGCAAGGCTGGCGTTACACCGGCCGAAGCCCGACGCGGCGCGCCTGTTGCGAGGTGTTTGGCCAGTCGGGACGTTGATTGGTGGGCGACCTGGCGCAGCACCTGCCAGGTCAGAACACCATAGGCAATGGCCGCAATGATCGTCAGGATCGTGGCGAGTGGGTAGGGAAGCGATACAATCGGGGACATAAGCTACATTTATATCACGTAGCCCGAACAAATGTCCGAGACTGATCGATGCTGGAAAACCTGACCCAACGCTTAAGCCGTGTCATGAAAACCATGCGGGGCGAAGCCCGCATGACCGAGGCCAATATTGGTGATGCCCTGCGGGAGGTCCGCATGGCCTTGCTGGAGGCCGACGTGTCTTTGTCTGTGGTCAAGGACTTTGTCGCCCAGGTGAAAGAGAAAGCCCTGGGTACCGACGTGGTTGGCTCGCTGACGCCGGGCCAGGCCTTTGTCGGCGTGGTGCACGAGCAGCTCAAGCTGCTCATGGGCGAGGCCCAGGTGCCGCTGGCCCTGAATCAGCAACCGCCAGCGATTATTCTCATGGCGGGTTTGCAGGGTGCCGGTAAAACGACCACGGTGGGTAAGCTGGCGCGCTGGCTCAAGCAGCACCAGAAGAAAAAAGTCATGGTCGTGTCGTGTGACGTCTATCGCCCGGCGGCGATTGATCAGTTGAAACATGTGGCCGATCAGGTCGGTGCCACATTTTTCCCGTCGTCGCCGGATCAAAAGCCCCTGGAGATTGCAGCGGCCGCGGTCGATTGGGCTCGTAAACACCACGAAGAAGTGCTGATCGTCGATACGGCCGGCCGTCTGGCCATTGATCAGGCCATGATGGACGAGATCAAGGCATTGCATGCCCAACTCAACCCCATTGAAACCCTGTTTGTCGTCGATGCCATGCTGGGCCAGGATGCGGTCAACACGGCCCGAGCCTTTAATGAGGCGCTGCCGCTGACCGGTGTCATCCTGACCAAGCTGGATGGTGATGCACGTGGCGGTGCGGCGCTGTCTGTGCGCGCGGTGACCGGCAAGCCGATCAAATTTGTCGGTGTGGCTGAAAAACTGGATGGTCTGGAACCCTTTTACCCGGACCGCATGGCCTCACGTATTCTGGGCATGGGCGACATTCTGTCGCTGGTCGAAGCCGCCTCGCAGCAGGTGGATATGGACCAGGCCCAGGCCATGGCCCAGAAGATCAAGTCCGGCAAAGGCTTTGATCTGAACGACTTCCGATCCCAGGTCGCCCAGATGCGCCAGATGGGCGGCATGACGGCCCTGATGGATAAACTGCCGTCGCAGTTTGCCGAAGCGGCGGCCAAAATGCCTGCTGGCAGCGATGACAAAATGTCGCGCCAGATTCAGGGCATTATCGACAGCATGACGCCGAATGAACGGACCAACCCCGAACTGATTAAGGCCAGCCGCAAACGCCGCATCGCAATGGGCGCTGGTGTGCAGGTGCAGGACGTAAACCGCTTGCTGAACCAGTTTGAGCAGACACAAAAGATGATGAAGCAGTTCGGCAACATGTTCAAAGGCAAGGGCGGCATGATGAAGATGATGCGGGGCGCTAAATCGATGTTTGGCGGCAAACTCCCCTTCTAAAGCGCCTTACGCAGATAATCCACGACACCTGCCCGATCAATCATTGTGGATTCGGTATCGCGGCGGCCTTTGGCTTCGATCTGGCCAGCGGCCAGGCCCTTTTCGCCAACCACGAGGCGCTGTGGAATACCCAGCAGTTCCATGTCGGCAAACATCACTCCAGGACGCTCGTTACGGTCATCGAGCAGCACATCGAAACCGGCGGCGATGAGTTCTTCGTAAAGCTCGCTGGCGGCTTGTTGGATGGCTGGCGACTTGTGGTAACCCATCGGGACAATGGCCACGGTAAACGGGGCAATCGCAGCCGGGAAGGCGATACCCTTGTCATCATGGTTCTGTTCAATGGCTGAGCCGACAATACGGGTCACGCCGATACCGTAGCAGCCCATTTCCATCACTTCGTTTTTGCCCTGTTCGTTCAGGAAGGTGCAGTCCAGGGCTTCGGCATATTTGGTACGCAGCTGGAAAATGTGGCCGACTTCAATGCCACGCACAATTTCCAGAACGCCTTTGCCGTCCGGCGACGGGTCTCCGGTGACTACATTGCGGATATCCGCCACTTCCGGTTCCGGAAGATCGCGGCCGAAGTTGGCACCGGTCAGATGCGTGTCATATTCATTAGCGCCACAGGCGAAATCCGCCATCACGGTGACTGCGCGGTCGGCGATGACGCGGATGCCAGCCTGGATGCCGATGGGACCGATAAAACCCGGAATGCAGCCCAATGCCGCCTTGACTTCATCTTCGCGGGCGAAGCGGAAAGGGCCGATACCGGCAATCTTGCCAGCCTTGATTTCGTTCAGCTCGTGATCGCCACGCAGGAGCAACAGGACGAGTTGGGCGCTTTCACCTTCGGCAACTTCCGGCACGATGGCCAGTGTTTTGACCAGAGCCGACAGCGGCATGTTCAGCGCCTTGGCAACGTCTTCGCAACGCGACTGCTTCGGGGTGGACACACGGACCAGCGGGGCATTGGCAGCAGGTCGTGGCGTGGTCGGGGCCAGCGCTTCGGCAAGCTCGACATTGGCTGCGAAATCGGAATCCGGGCAGAAGGCGATATCGTCTTCACCCGAATCGGCCAGCACATGGAATTCGTGCGAGCCGGTGCCTCCAATCGAGCCGGTGTCAGCGGCCACAGCGCGGAAACGCAAACCGAGGCGCGAGAAGATGCGGTGATACGTATCAAACATCACGCGGTATTCGCGCTGCAAGTCTTCAAAACTGGTGTGGAACGAGTAGCCGTCCTTCATCAGGAACTCGCGACCGCGCATCACGCCGAAACGCGGGCGAATCTCGTCGCGGAATTTGTTCTGGATCTGATACAGATGAATCGGCAGCTGGCGATAGCTCTTGATTTCCTTGCGCACGAAATCGGTGACTACTTCTTCATGCGTCGGGCCAATAACAAAATCACGCTGGTGGCGATCCTTGAAACGCAGAAGCTCAGGCCCGTACTGTTCGCCACGACCCGATTCCTGCCACAATTCAAAGGGTTGCACGGCAGGCATGAGCATTTCCAGAGCGCCAGCGCGGTTCATTTCATCGCGGATAATCGCCTCCACTTTACGCAGGGTGCGCAGCCCCATCGGGCTCCAGGTATAGACGCCCGAGGCCAGGCGGCGGATCAGGCCGGCACGTAGCATCAGCTTCTGGCTGATGACATCGGCGTCGGAGGGGGCCTCTTTGAGGGTGGTGATCAGAAACTGGGAAGAGCGCATAGTGAACCCTGATATGGCGTAGACGTGGGCATTGACCCGGGAGTCAGGCCCCGCAGTCAATGAAATAAAGCGGAAAAACGGCATTCTAGCGGATGCCGGCTTTCGTCTGGGTGCCGGATGTGCCAGAATCAGGGCAATTTCAAATTAACGCAGGTGATTTATGCTAGAGCGTGAAGGCTACCGCCCCAACGTCGGCATCATCCTCGGCAATGCACGTAATGAAGTCTTCTGGGGCAAGCGGGTCAGGGAGCATGCCTGGCAGTTTCCGCAGGGTGGTATCAAGCGCGGAGAATCCCCCGAAGAAGCCATGTACCGTGAATTGCACGAAGAGGTGGGGCTTGCGGCCGAGCATGTCAAGATTCTCGGCCGAACGCGGGACTGGTTGCGCTATGAGGTGCCGGAACAGTGGATCCGTCGCGAGTGGCGTGGTAACTACAAGGGTCAGAAGCAGATCTGGTATCTGTTGCGCCTGACTGGTGGGGATCACCATGTCCAGTTGCGGGCAACATCGCATCCGGAATTTGATGCATGGCGCTGGAGTCAGTACTGGGTGCCACTGGAAGCCGTGGTGGAATTCAAGCGCAATGTGTATCAGCTGGCGCTGGGCGAACTGGAACCTTTTCTGAACGCCGACCGATTGCGCCATCCCGCGCTGGGCCGTCGTGGCCGTCGGTTGCCGCAACACGGCCATCCCCCGGAGAGCGCTATCGCCCTGGTGGATGGCCATACGGATGCGCCTCAAGGAGAGGGCGTATGAGCCGTTGCAGATTGTGGGCCAAGCGCATAGGCGTTGCGTTGGCAGGCATGGCACTGTTTGGCAGCGCTCTGGCGGCCGTCGAGTGTGACACGCGCAAATACTACGAGTGCTACGACTATCAGGAATCCGAAGAGGAGAAGAAAGTCTGGCAGGAAGAGAAATACACCCTGCCAGCGGCACCCGACAAGGACAAATTGTTGTCTTTTGAGGTCAATGTCTCCAACGCGAACCGCTTCTTCGTTGACCCGGCCAGTATCTCGGTCGGGGCGGATGGCGTGGTGCGTTATACCGTGGTGATCGAATCGGACGGCGGAGCCCGGACGGTTAATTACGAGGGCTTGCGCTGTAAAACCCGCGAACGGCGTCTCTACGCGTTCGGGCAGCCGGATGGCAGCTGGATTGAGAGTAAAGGCTCATCCTGGATCTTGATGCAGAAGCAACAGCACAAGATGCACAATGCCTATCCGGCAGTTTTAGCCTACGACTATTTCTGTGTTGATCTGGAGCCGCCCCAAAGTGCGGCAATCGCTGTTGAGCGCTTGAAATCTGGCCCCGCAGCACCCACAGTAAGGTGACCTCATGAGCATTGATACCCTCATCATTGAAGCCGACAAGGTTTTACGGACGTTATTTGCCTCGCAGCGCAGTGTGCGCCCCCATCCGGATACCGGTTTGCCGGAGGCCGATCTTTCAGCAGCCGAACGCAAGCACGTGGCGGGTCTGATGCGTGTGAACCACAGTGGCGAAGTCTGTGCGCAGGCCCTATACCAGGGGCAGGCGCTAACCTCGCGTGACCCGGCCGTGCGCGATGCCTTGCGCGAGGCGGCTCACGAGGAAGTAGAGCACCTGGCCTGGACCGAGCATCGATTGCGTGAGTTGGGTAGCCATACAAGCTGGCTGAATCCGCTCTGGTATGCCGGTTCACTCACCATGGGGGTGATCGCGGGCAAGCTGGGGGATCGCTGGAATCTGGGGTTTCTGGCAGAAACCGAAAAGCAGGTGACAGCACACCTGGAAAGCCATCTCACGCGCCTGCCCGAAACGGATGCGAAGAGTGCCGCCATCATCGAGCAAATGGCGATTGATGAAACCTCGCATGCACAAACGGCGGAAGCGCTGGGTGCTGCCCAGTTTCCGCCGCTCCTCAAGCAGGTGATGCAGCAGACAGCCAAGGTGATGACCGGACTGTCCTATCGGATTTAAACGGCTGCGGCGTCGCGCAGATCGAGATCCCAGGTGATCTCGGCAGTGGCACCAAGCATCGCGGTAGCAGAACAGTATTTGTCCTTTGACAGCGTGATGGCCCGTTCGACCGCCTCGCGTTTCAGCTGATTGCCCGTCACGATGTAGTGCAGATGCAGCTTGGTAAAGACTTTAGGCTCAGTCTCGGCGCGTTCGGCACTCATTTCAACCTGGCAGCCAGTGACGGGGTGGCGCCCGCGCTGAAGAATCAGCACCACATCAAAGGCGGTGCATCCGCCCGCACCGGCCAGCATCATTTCCATAGGGCGCGGCCCCAGGTTGCGGCCACCCAGATCGGGCGGGCCGTCCATGGTGACTTGGTGACCGCTGCCCGTCTCGGCAACAAAGGTCATATGATCAGTCCAGGTGACGCGGCATTCCATGGCGGGGCTCCGGTAAACATAGCGAATGGGGTAGAGCCGAGATTGTAAATGTGAAGTCGCCGCTTGTGCGGCTGGCGTCGAGGCCGTACAGGGCTTGTCGTTGGCCGGCGGTTGTGTTGCTGTGCAGCATATCTGCACAAGTTTTCTATAGGTGTGTCAGGGCTTGCCAGAGGCAATTTTAAGCCTTGAAAAATAAAACCCATGCTTTTCATAGGGATGGCCGCTGATGGCTGTTGGCAATATGGGGGCGACGGGCATGAATTTGGACCGCGTGAAATTATTTTGCGGTGCAAGAAAGGCCTTGCAATTTTAGAAGTTTGTCGCTACATTGGTTCTGTTGCGCAGACAGTTAGTACCGTCTGTCAGATTGTCTCCTCCACCCTCCTCCTTTGGTGTGGATTTACGCGGAATCACTCGTGTGGTTCCGCGTTTTTTTTTTTGCGTCGTCTCGTCACGCGATGTTTTCAGGGGGCGGTAGGGCAGGCTGGAAGGGCTGAGTAACAACACAGAGCACAGATCTTCAGGATAAAGTTGGAAAACACTTGACTTGGTTTCTGGACTGTTGCTAGAATCCACGTTTTTCCAAATTCCGCGCCGTCTCTGGCGCCACGGAAGTGCATAAAATGAAGACCTTTTCCGCCAAGCCGCATGAAGTCCAGCGCG
>JACCDN010630443.1_pt1 | contig 11871 bp, 13 predicted proteins | sample 7441691 | NCBI WGS metagenome assembly JACCDN01 (sample SAMN15323439, study PRJNA562643) | freshwater metagenome | isolation source: river surface water | place: USA:Blue River Watershed | collected 2017-08-16
ACAAGGATCTCCAGGACATCATCGCTATCTTGGGTATCGATGAACTTTCAGAAGATGACCGCGTACTCGTAGGACGTGCACGTCGTATCCAGCGCTTCTTGTCACAGAACACATTCGTGGCGAAGGTCTTTACTGGTATCGACGGTTCATTCGTTCCACTTGCAGACACAATCGCAGCATTCGAAGCACTTGCTGATGGAAAGTACGATCACATTCCAGAGCAGGCATTCTTCATGTGCGGTGGTCTCGACGATGTCGAGCGCAACGCTGCTGAATTGGCAAAGAAGTAAAGATGGCTCTTAATGTCGCACTAGTATCGCCAACACAACAGGTGTGGTCGGGCGAGGCAACATTTGTCTCTGCTCGCACCACAGAAGGTGACCTCGGAGTTCTTCCAGGTCACACACCTCTGTTTGGCGTACTAGTCGACGGAGCCGTCAGCATTAAAGGTACCGATGGCTCCGTTAAAGAATTCAACGTCCGCGGTGGCTTCTTATCTGTTTCAAATGATCGCGTCTCGATTCTTACTGAGAGCGTTGATTAATCTCTAGAAACTTTTGCACCGAGTGCAACTAACTGCTCGGCGAATTTCGGATATCCACGATCTATATGGAATGCGCCATCGACGGTTGTTTCACCGTCGGATACAAGAGCTGCTAATACAAGACCTGCTCCGGCACGGATATCAGTTGCTTCGACAGGTGCTCCCGATAGCTGTGGAATACCGTCGATAGAGGCGTGGTGGCCATCTACGGTGATCTGAGCACCAAGGCGCATGAGTTCGTTAACAAACATAAATCTAGATTCAAAGACGTTTTCGGTAACAATTGAATGGCCCTCCGCCACTGCATTCATTCCGATGATGAATGGCAAGAGATCGGTTGCAAATCCAGGATAAGGAAGTGTTGCAACATCGATTGCCTTAGGGCGTTGGTTCATCTGGACTCGGAAACCATCTTGGGTTGATGTGATGATGGCACCTGCAGATGTAAGTTTCTCGAGCATGACTTCCATATGTTCTGCACGTCCGCCGTGGATTGTAATGTCGCCTTGTGTCATAGCTGCCGCAAATGCCCAAGTGCCGGCGATGATTCGATCAGGAATAGTTGTGTGATCTGTTGGAGTTAGCTTCTCTACACCGGTAATTGTGATTGTCGGTGAGCCGAGACCGTCGATCTTTGCGCCCATTCCGATGAGAAATTCTCCAAGGTCAACGAGATCCGGTTCACGTGCTGCGTTATCGATAACTGTGACGCCCTTTGCAAGAACTGCTGCTGTCATGAGGTTTTCTGTTGCACCTACCGATGGGAAATCTAAATCAATCGATGCACCAGTAAGACCTTGTGGTGCTTCAGCAACGACGTAACCGTGTTCAACGTGTGCGGTCGCGCCCAGTGCTTCAAGACCTTTGATATGGAAATCTAGGCCGCGTGAACCGATTGCATCTCCACCAGGGAGTGCAACTTCAGCTTTTCCGATTCGAGCAACAAGTGGCCCGAGAACATTGATAGATGCACGCATCTTTCTGACGAGATCGTAATCTGCTCGATGAGCAGGAGCTTCAGGTACATCGATTGTGATGACATCGCCAGTGCGCACAACGGTGCAGCCAAGACGAGTAAGAAGGTCGGCCATGATGTCGACATCAGCGATATCTGGAACGCTTCTGATGGTCGATTTACCGACCGCTAAGAGCGATGCTGCCATCAACTTGAGGACTGAGTTCTTAGCTCCTGTGACAGTTACTTCGCCGACGAGGCGGCAGCCACCGGTGATCCGGAAGCGGTCGAGGGACGAAGATGCCATATCCGAATACTACTTATAGGCTACGGACATGGTTAATTTAACGCGTATTTACACAAAGACAGGCGATGACGGAACTACATCTCTCGGAGATATGAGCCGTACATCAAAGAATGACCCGCGTTTGGAAGCATATGCAACAGTTGATGAAGCTAACTCGACTATCGGCGTAGTGCTCGCAACAGATGAATTAACCGAAGAAGTTCGCGCACTCTTGGTACGAATTCAAAACGACTTATTCGATGTCGGTGCAGATCTTTGTACACCAGTAGTCGACGCACCAGCATTTGAACCACTTCGCGTTCTTGAATCACAGATTGTCTATCTAGAAGAGGCGATCGATAAGTACAACGCTAATCTTGAATCACTTCGTTCATTCGTTCTGCCATCAGGTACACCTGCAGCAGCGCACCTTCACGTAGCGCGCACAGTTGTTCGTCGCGCAGAGCGTTGCACATGGGCTGCAATTCACGCATTTGGTGGGGGAGTAAATCCACTGACTGCCAAGTACCTCAACCGTTGTTCAGATCTCCTCTTTGTACTTGCACGCTATGCAAATAAAGAGATCGGCGATCAGCTCTGGGTCCCTGGAGCTAATCGCTAGTTCAAGCTATTGAGATGCGCTCTTGCGACGCTCTCTTCTTCAGGAAATACAAAAATTCTCGGGCCATTCTTGGTCTGAGTAAGCGTTGCCTTAATTCCAACTGCAATTAACTTCTGTCGCAGAATCTCACCTTCAATGTGATTTGTTGGAGACGCAACGGGCACGAGCATTCCGTATTCATCATCTGAACCGGCTATTGGAGTTCTTTCAACGAGAGATTTACCCCGAGCCATCGTCCACTTAAGCATGAAGATAAGAAAGAGAACAACGGGAAAACCTGCAAGGCTCATGAAGAAGAGATAGTTATTGGTCCCGCCTAACATCTACTCGCTCACTGTCTCTTTAGGTACTTCTGCCACCTTGGAATATGTCGAACCTGATGCGCCCTGTGGTTTCGGATCTTGGTGGCAGACAACCTCAATATCTGTAATGAATTCAAGGGTTTCAATAGGCTCAGGCGATACAAGCAGAATAGTCTTAATTTCAAATGGAGAGCTTGTGCCGACAATCGTCTTTAGCTTTCCGAGGAGCACTTTCTCTTTAGAGTAAACGTTGGAATCAACTTCCCACCATTGGCAGCCAGGTTCAGCTGCAACCTGAACTGCGCCACAGACAAACTTCTTACAATTCTTTACCTGATTGGCAAGAGAACGCTTTGCAGAGATAGCCGACACCAATTGCTTGCTAGTAGGAACTCTGGCGTAGACGCCAGATTCGAAGGCGAAACCTGCAGGTGGCCACTTGGGCGAGGGAGAAATTAGAACCTTCGGCTTTGGCTTGGGTGTGGGCTTCTTTGCTGCGTAAGAGCTATCGAGGGAAGCGACCGAGGAAAGTAAGAGCGAGATCGCGAGAAGTGAAGAAGCCTTCTTTAATCGCGCTCCCATTTGAAGCTGCGAATTGCCCAGATCAATCCCAATACGAGCCATGCGACAATAATGGCAAAGGTTGGCCCAGTTTCCCAATCGCCGGCAACTTCACGCGTAGCAAATGAGTCAGGGAGGAATATTGAACGCGCTCCTTGCGTCATCCACTTCAGAGGGAAGATTGCAGCAACTTGCTGCATCCACTGTGGCAGATCGGTGAAGATAAAGAAGACACCACTAAAGAATTGAAGAACGATAACAACAGGCGACACAACAGCAGATGCACCACGACCACTCTTTGGAACATTAGAGAATGCAATTCCAAGAACTGTGGAACATGCGCTACCGAGTACCAAGAGAGCTGCGAGCAGTAACCACTTCTCGGCAGTTGTGGGCAGATTAACTCCGAAGAATGCAACACCTGCTGCAAGCAGTAGAGCAACTTGGATAAGCATGCTCAGCGTTACAAGAATAGCTTTGCCAACGAAGTAGCTACTTGCCGGCATTGGAGTTCCACGTAAGCGCTTTAGGGTTCCGAAGTCACGCTCCATAGGAATCATGATTGCAAGTTGCTGAAAGCCTGTATTTACAAGGCCTGAAGCGATCATCCCGGCGACGAAGTACTGGCTGAAGGTAACCCCATCTGCAATATCTTCAGAGAAGACTGAGCCGAAGATTGCGAGCAAGATCAGAGGAAAGAGCATTGTAAAGACAACGGATTCACGCTGTCGCATAAATTGTTTAATCTCTAATTTGCCGCGTTCAAGACCGATGGAGATTGCGTTTGGATTAGACATTGAGATCTCCAATCATCTGCAAGTAGATATCTTCAAGAGAAGCTCGCTTAACGCTGAGCTCTGGAACTTCTCCACCAAATTGAGAAGCAAGGTTCTGGACAAATTGTGTTGGCTCTGCGCTCTGGGCTGTTTTTACCTCTGCGCCATCACGCCAAGAAATTGTCGCAAGTGATGTTGCTCGTCCACCAAGTTGAGCAGGAGTTGATACTTCGATGATTTTGCCGCGGTTAATGACAGCGACGCGATCTGCAAGCGCTTCAGCTTCATCGAGGTAATGGGTTGTAAGAAGAATCGTTGCGCCTTCATCGCGAAGTTTGCGAATCAGTGCCCAGAAAGCTCTTCGCGCCTCAGGATCAAATCCAGTTGTAGGCTCATCAAGAAATATCAATTCAGGATTGCCGATAATTCCAAGGGCCACATCTAAACGTCGACGCTGACCGCCCGAAAGTGTGCGACCTAGAGCGTCTGCCTTCTCGGTTAATCCAACAAGCTCAATGACTTCGCGAGGATCTTTTGCGCTCTTGTAATAATGCGCGAAGTGCGAGACTGATTCATAGACAGTTAAATCACCGGCATCACTGGTCGATTGCAGAACGATTCCAATGCGATCGCGCCAGGCTTGTCCGGCAGCGCCCTTTGTCGATGGATCAAATCCCAAGACTTGAACATCACCTGAATCCCGATCTCGGAAACCTTCAAGGATTTCTACAGTTGTTGTCTTACCTGCGCCATTAGGCCCAAGGAGAGCGAATATCTCGCCCTTCTGAATAGATAAATCAACGCCAGCTACAGCAATATTTGAGCCATAACTCTTGCGCAGACCCGAAACGCTGATAACTGTGCTCATATGGCTATCTTGTCACTTTCACTGCAAAAGTGCGAGAAAATAGCGCCATGAGCCCGCGTAAGAATTATCCAAAGAATCGCCGGCCAAAGAGCGGTGATGATGAAGCAATTCACATCGCATCAAATCAAAGTTTTGAAGAAGATGAGAATGGTCTTTGGATTGTCAGAAAGTTAACTGGCTCTGCTGCAAATAAACCTTATCGATGCCCAGGATGCGATCAAGTAATTCCGATGGCAACGCCGCATACCGTTGCATGGCTTGATGGTGATGAAGATAACCGTCGTCACTGGCATAACGCATGTTGGACCAAGCGAAATAATCGACGTCCGCGAACAGAGCGCACCCGCAACGCACCGCGCTATTGAGTGTTACCCCTAAATATTTAACTAAGGCGGCCCTTTAGCAGTTTAGTTAAACGAATAATTAAATTATCACTTCCATTTGTTCGTGAGAAGCTAGTAAATGCAATCGGCAGCTGAAAGCGTGCACGAACAACGGTGCGAGGATAAGTAAATTCGAGTATTCCTTCTGGTCCATGAATGCGACCATAGCCGCTATCTTTCACGCCACCAAATGGAACGGCATCGACTGCTGCAAACGAAATCACTGAGTTAATCGCAACCATTCCTGTGTGCAATTGGGATGCAATCTTCTTTCCTTCGCGCTTAGACCAGACAGACGCACCTAGTCCGTAACGAGAAGCATTGGTGAGTTTGATGGCTTCAGCCATATCTTTAACACGATTGATTGCAATCGTTGGGCCAAAAGTCTCCTCTGTCATGGCAATTGAATCCTCAGGAACTTCTGCCAGCACGACAGGTTCGACAAAGGGAGCCTTTACTGAATCTGATCCACCCATCAATACCTTTGCACCCTTAGCAATGGCATCATCGATATGGCTCTGAATAATGGGAACCTGCTTGGGCATTGTTGTTGGGCCGTACTTACCTTCACCTGGTGCACCAGGGCGGATATCTCGTGCAATCTCAAGTACCTTTTCAATAAATTGATCGGCAACTCGTTCATCAACATAAACACGCTCGGCACCGATACAAGTCTGTCCTGCATTGGAGAACGCTGACCAGACTGTGGCATCTGCTGCGCGCTTGATATCAGCGTCATGAGCGACGATTACTGGGTCTTTTCCACCGCATTCCAAGACAACGGGCGTCATTTGCGCCGCACATGTTGCTGCAACAATCTTTGCTGTTCTAGTTGATCCTGTAAATGCCAACTTATCTACGCCGCTTTCGCAGAGGAACTTTCCAGTTTCACCGAGACCAGTGATGCAGATAAAGACATCGCTGAGCAGTGATGAATCAACGAAGCTCTGCGCCAGATATTGACCAACTCCCGGTGTGTACTCACTTGGCTTGAAAACAACGGTATTTCCAGCAGCAAGTGCATATGCAATCGAACCAAGCGGTGTAAAGACGGGATAGTTCCAGGGACCAATAACACCAACGACTCCGACCGGAGATCTCTCAACAGTTGCAGACATATTGGCCATTAAGAGGCCAGGAGATCTATGAGATGTGCGCATGACAGATTCTGCATGTCGTGCAGCCCATGCGATATGTCCCGCGGCAAGTGCTGCTTCTAGCTTTGCATCGCTGACGGGCTTTCCCGTTTCGAGTGAAACTAGAGCTGTTAACTCGTCGATATGTGCGAGTAGGTGATCACTCCACTTTAATAAAACCTTGCGGCGTCCGTGAAAACCAAGTGCTTGCCAGTGATCAGATGCGTTGCGCGCAGTTGCAACTGCTGCACGTACCTCGGACTCGTTCTGCTGAGGATAGAGACCAACAACTTCTCCAGTTGCAGGGTTGAGTGATTCAAATACCGCATCTTTTGATTGAGCCATAAGGCAAGACTAGACTGCAACTATGCCGGAACCAATCCGCCCCAGCACAATTCTTCCTGGGCTACGCACACCATTTACGGTCACTACTGAAGATGGCGAAGTTCTTATCGGCGAAGTCAGCGCACCACTAGAAAACTCCACTGCAGCGATTCTCTGCTGCCATCCAAACCCAACTGGGGGAGGAATGATGGATAGCCACATCTACAAGAAGGCTGCCAACCGCTTACCTGCAATGGCTGGAATCACCGTAGTTCGTTTTAATACTCGCGGCACAACAAGCGAGGCAGGAACAAGCACTGGCAGTTATGACAATGGCCGTGCAGAAAAGTTCGATGTTGAAGCGATGATCAAATATTGTTTTGAGACTCTTGGACTTACCGAGCTCTGGATTGTTGGTTGGTCTTTCGGAACAAGTATCGCCATTAGCCATGCACGAGATCCACGTATCAAAGGGCTCATTCTCCTCAGCCCAACTTTGCTCGACATTGTCGATGGTGACCTTGAGTTCTGGGCAGCAGATGGTCGCCCTGTAATTGCACTTATTCCTGAACATGATGATTACTTAAAGCCAGAGCAGGCTCGTCAACGTTTTGCAGTTATTCCACAGACGCAATTGATTGCAGTAGATGGTGCGAAACATCTATGGGTGGGGGAACCATATGTCCATAGAGTATTAACTGAAATTACTCAGGTAGTTGCACCAGAGCGCTTACCGTTGCCAACAGAAATCTAGGATTTTTCAGCGCGAGGAATAACTACTTCATCGAGAATTAAGATGATTGAAGCTGCTACGGGAACTGCAAGCAATCCACCAACAAGACCTAGAAGTGAAGTTCCGATGAGCGCCGAGATGATTGTTACCTCCCCCGGAACTGCCAAAGCACGCTTCATAATCTTTGGCGTAAGGATGTAATTCTCGATCTGCACATAGACGACATAGCCAATGAATGCGATAACACCAATAGAAACTGATTGGGTAAGTGCAATGATTGTGTAAATCGTGCACCCGATAAAGTGTCCAATAAGCGGCACCAAACCACAGACAAAGATAATGATGCCGATAGCAATTGGAGACGGCAGTCCAAGAACAAGCGCCATCAGAGTCATGAAGATTGCTGCCATCGCCGATACAAGTATCTGACTGCCCACAAAGGCGCCAACGCGAGCGATGATTGCTTCTGTAAGAAGTGAGACTCGATCACGACGGCTAACAGGAACAAGCTTTAAACCAAGGTCAACAGCCTGTGGCAAAGATGTGATGAAGTAGAGAGTTAATACAAGAATAGTAAGTGCAGTAAATGTGCCTGATAGAACGCTCTTTCCAACTCCAATTACTCCGCCGAATGCCGAGATGAGCAGCGTTCCATCTGAAGTAACAGAACTTAGCTTATTCTGAAGTGAATCGATGATTCCATATTGCTCATTAATTCTTGCAATAGTTGCATTATCTTTCAGTTGATTCAGTAATTCTGGGGCACTTTCAATCAAATGAGTTCCTTGCGTAACCAGTGGGGGAACTACAAGTGCACCAAAGATAATGACGAGCAAAATTACTGATGTAAAGATAATTGCGACAGCACCCGTGCGAGACATGCCTCGACGACGAATAGCTTCGACTGCAGGGTTAAGGCCAGTCGCAAGAAAGAGAGCCACGAGAATGAGAACAAATACTTGGCTCGCGCTGGCTAGTGCGCGCATGAGAACAAAGGCTGTGAGAGCTCCTACAGTTGCAACAAATCCAAAATAGAAAGGATGTCCGCGATCAATGGGCGCACCAGCTTTCCCATAATCTGCACGAATAGGTGATTTAGTACTCTTTTTCTTCATACGCTCTGAAATAGCCATGCTTTATTGTAAAGCGTAAGAGAGAATAACCCCCATGGCGCTACGGATTACAGGACTCGGTGAAGAAATTGCCGCGGTTACTGGCCTACCCTGGAATCTGCCCTTAGAAGAGTGGCCTGAGGATCCAATGCTCGCCGAGAAGCGCGGTATTTCACGCCACATCGTGCGTCTTGTCCGATCCACTGATGACCCAGATTCTGAAGTGTATGCAGTTAAAGAGACTGTCTCAGAGTTCGCAAATCGCGAGTACAAAATTCTGCGTGAGTTAAAGCAACTTGATTCACCGAGCGTTCAATCAATCGCTGTTATTGAAGGTCGCACAGATGAGAATGGTGAAGAGCTGCCATGTGCGCTGGTAACGCGCTTCCTGCCTTACTCATTGCCGTATCGCGTTGTACTGAGCGATAAGAATGTTACGGCTGAAGACGTAACAATGATGGCCAACGCTCTAGCACTTCTGCTGGTACGCCTTCACTTATTGGGATTCTGGTGGGGCGATTGCTCCCTTTCCAACACACTCTTTCGTCGTGATGCCGAAGGCTATGCAGCGTATTTAGTAGATGCTGAAACAGGAGAATTTCAAAAGACCCTCACAGCCGGGCAACGGGAACATGATTTAGAGATTGCACACTTTAACGTTGCCGCCGAATTAGAAGATTTGCAGCTCTCTGGTGTTCTCTATCCTGGCATGGATCCAATCCGTGCAAGTAGTGCACTTATCAAGCGCTATCACCGCTTGTGGTCTGCACTCAAAGATCGTCAGATGTTGGATCCTAATGATCGTCATGCAGTTGAACGCGCAATGCGGCAGTTACACGATCTCGGTTTTGCTGTTGAAGAAGTATCTGTCTCGATGGAAGAGGGAGAAAATTCTGGCAAGTTGGTCTTCCAACCTAAATTGGTTGCGGCGGGATATCACAAGAATCGTCTGCGCGAGTTAATGGGTCTTGAAACAGAAGAACTTCAAGCCAAACGTCTGCTGGCATCCTTTGATCGATTTAGAGGTCGAGAGAAGTCACCAAAGCCACCTATTGCTGATTCCGCACGTCGCTGGCTCAATGAAGTATTCGTACCAACTGTCTCGCTTATTCCACCAGAACTGGAAGGCAGAATTGAGTTAGCGCAGTTCTTCCATGAAGCGCTCGAACATCGTTGGTATTTAAGTGAGAAGGCAGGACATGATGTGGGTCTTGAATTTGCTGCAAAGTCTTATGTGAGTGAAGTCCTGCCGTATCGACGCGATTCTGGCGTTGATGTGCGTGTAGATGGCATGATGCAGCAGTGAGCCTCCCACCAAACTTTTCTCAAGCAGTTGATTTAAGCTCTTTAGGTAAGCCTCCTGCAGACACTTCAACTCCAATGCCAGGCTTAGAAGTAACTGCGCAGAATCTTCAACCAGAAGTTCTTCCACTTTCAAATTCGAAACCGGTTGTAATTCTCTGCTGGTCTGCTCGATCCGTTGAATCAGTTTCAACTCTTCGCGCACTTGGCAATTTAGAGGCAGCCGATGGAGGCAAGTGGGTTTTAGCTCGAGTGGATATCGATACCCAAGGCCCCGTTGCGCAGGCACTGCAAGCGCGAAGCATTCCTTATGGCGTTGTCTTTATCGGCGGACAAGCGATTCCTTTCTTGGAGCAAGCCCTCGGTGAAGCACAATTGCGTGAAGTAATTACAAAGATTCTTACACTGGCGGCGCAACAAGGTATCGGCGAAGAACCACTAGAGCCAACCGAACCCGAAGAAGATGAAGCGCTAGCAGCTCTCGAAGAAGGTGATTACGCAACTGCCGAAGCTGCTTACAAGAAGTTACTGGCGCGCAAGCCAAATGATAACTTTGCAAAGTTAGGCCTTGCCCAAGTGCAACTATTGATTCGCACTGAAGGCATAGATGGTCAGAAGATTATGGAAGATGCTGTTCGAAATCCTGAAGATATCGTCGTTCAGATGCAGTGTGCTGATGTCGAAGTCATGAGCGGATATCTAGAACCAGCATTTGATCGCTTATTGCACTTAGTTGTTATCTTGGAAGGAACCGAACAGAAGTTAGTTAAGGACCGACTTCTAGAACTTTTTGGACTCGTAGATCCCGCTGATCCTCGCGTTATCAAGGCCAGGGCGGCACTCGCGAACGCGCTCTTCTGATGGAAAATGAACGCCTTCAGGCTCGTGAGAAGAAGTTAATCCACATACTTTTTCTCTGTTTTGGATTCGGAATCATGGCTTGGATTCCACGGTTTCCTGAAGTTAAGGCGAATCTCGGTCTTGAAAATGGCGCCTTTGGCTCATTGATGAGCACCGGTTCGATCGGAGCATTCTTTGGCTTACTTACAGTGGGCCACATCATTCACAAATATGGCGCTTTTCGAGTAACAATTACCTCAATTCTGATTCTCTTCTCATCTCTGACTTTGCTTGTACACGTTCATTCAAGTTTGATTTTTCTTATTCTCAATATCACCTTTGGGTTTGGAATAACGGCCGTTCACGTTTCACTGAATTCGCATTCATTCCACTTTCTAGAGAGAAGCAAAATCAATCTAGTCACCACATCTGCTGGGTATTGGAGCGTTGGTTCGCTGAGTACAGCAATCCTCTCGGGACTTCTTGTGGGTCGCGTTGGTCTGGCGCTTCATATCAATATTCTTTCAGTCGTCCTTGCTGTAACAATGATTTCAATTATTTACAGCTTAAAGGATGACCTACTCACTCCGAATGAAGATACCGAACATGATTACACGGTAAAAGAAATCTTCACCGGATTTAAAATTGATTGGCCAGTAAGCCTTGGAATGGCTGCAGCGATCTACCTCGAGTTTGCACTCGCGGACTGGGGAACAATCTTCACCAAGGAGCGCCTAGATGTTTCAGGTAGTTTGAGCGCAACCCCGTTCATTGTTTTCACAGCAGCGATGATTGTGGGACGTCTGGTAATTGAAAGCTTACTGAAGAGTGCTCCAATTGATGTGTGGGTAAAGCGAGCAGTTCTTTTTGCCGGAATTGGTTTCGGAATCTCAATCATCGTCGCCACCCACCTCCCGGCAGAGCTGAAGTGGTGGTCCTATTCGCTCTTTATCCTAGGTTTCGCTATTGCAGGACTTGGCTCATCATTTGTTGGTCCTGCATTCTTCGCGGCAGCTATCCGTAGATCATCACTGCCGAGTGCAGTCGTTGTCGGTCAATTCGGCGTCGTAAATAACGTTCTTACCTTTGGAATTAAATTTATAGTTCCATGGACTATTCAATTTACC
>JACCDN010197460.1_pt1 | contig 11868 bp, 9 predicted proteins | sample 7441691 | NCBI WGS metagenome assembly JACCDN01 (sample SAMN15323439, study PRJNA562643) | freshwater metagenome | isolation source: river surface water | place: USA:Blue River Watershed | collected 2017-08-16
ACACATCGCACTTGGGTAGAAATTAGCAAAAGCGCCCTTCAGAAAAATGTTCGTGAACTACATCGGATACTCACCAAAAAAGCTGAGTTTTTTGCTGTGATAAAAGGGAATGCCTATGGTCATGGAATGGAGGAAATCGGATCGCTTCTTGCACCGATGAAAGAAGTTGATCGACTGCTTGTTTTTACCGTGGAAGAGGGAATCGCGCTTCGAAAAAGCGGCGTAAAAAAACCGATTGTTGTTCTCAAAAATTGCGCGACGTATGAAATTCCTGCGATTCAAAAATATGCGCTTGAAGTTGCAGTATCGTCACTTCCTTCACTTCGCGCGATTGCAAAAAAAGCAACAAAAAAAATTACTGTTCATGTGTGTATTGATACCGGACTTGGACGTGATGGATTTTCTCTGACTGAAAGTGAAAAAGTAATTGGATTATTGCATGGAAACAAAAAGATACTCGTCAACGGACTCTTTACTCATTTTTCTGGTGCTGAAAGTCGTTCATTTGATGCGTACACCGTGACACAGCTTTCACTTTTGCACGAATGGCGACGTCGTTTTGCTGATGTGGGAATGCATCCGCAGATTCATGCGAGTGCAACGTCGGGTGCGTTTTTAGGAAATGATTTTCATGCTGATGCCGTGCGATTTGGAATTGGATTGTATGGACTCTGGCCGAGCGAAGAAACACAGGCACTCAATCGAAGCGGTGTTTCCCTTAGCCCAGTCCTTTCATGGAAGGCGCGCATTAGTGAAATAAAAACAGTGCCTGCGGGGACGTGTGTTGCCTACGATTGTACGTTTAAAACAACGAAAGAAACAACGCTCGCTGTTGTGCCGATTGGTTACTTCGACGGCTACTCGCGCGCGTTGTCGGGAAAGTCTGCAGTGCTCGTGAAAGGAGTGCGTGCACCGGTTGTGGGACGCGTTATGATGAATATGATTGTGGTGGATATCAGCGCTGTGCCGCATGTGAAAGAGGGCGATATTGTGACGCTTATCGGGAAAGACGGAACGGACAGTATTGAGATTACTGTGGAAGAATTGGCAAGCTACCGCAACACCATTAATTACGAAATTGTCACTCGTATTAACCCAACTATTCCGCGCCTCGTGGTGAAGTAGCCGATTTGCCTTTTCTGAGGAATATGCTATGATAAACGCCATTAGGTAATGCCCCGCGCATTGTTCTATATCCTATAAACTAACACCTAGAATCAGTATTTATGTCACAAGACAAACTCATCAAGCTACGAAATAAAGAAACTGGCGACGTTTACCACACACGCAAGAACAAGAAATTGGTAACTCGCAAGATTGAACTGAAAAAGTTTTCTCGAACACTTAGAAAGCACGTGGTTTTCAAAGAAAGCAAAGCGTAGTTCATAAAAGCCCCGAAAGGGGTTTTTATATTGTCTTTATTTTAAATTCTATTAAAACTGGTATACGAATTTGTATACTTTTTGAATGGATTTTTCCATCGAAAAATTTAATACAGTAAAACAGGAAGCGGAATTATTTTATAAAACTATTCATTCCATACGGTGTCCATATTTTCAAGATACTGTATATTTTAATACAAAGGGTTTTGATCACCTTATTTTTAAAGGATTTAATCGTACTCGTCTTGTTCAAGATCAGTTTGCGCGGCTCCGGCACATTAAGATAGCTCCGGAGATATTAGGGAATTCAAAAACTCTGCAAGGATACTATAAAACTCAGAAGTTTGAGCGTATTCGAAGAAACAGGAAATGGGAGCGAGTTCTAAAAGTTGTCACGTACTATGAATTTATTGCAGTGGTGGAATCGCATGGTTCACGAGTTCGTGTAAAAGTAATTGTTAAACAAGTTGAAGGAGCAGAAAAACATTTTTTAAGTATTATTCCATTTTGGGGTACGAACAAAACAACAGGCGAGAGAATAATTCATAGTGGAAATCCAGAACATGATTAACAACAAAAAATCCGCCAAGTGGCGGGTTCTTTGATAGGCACTTGGCTGCAGTGTTTGTAACCGCGAGAGATCCATAGACCTCACAAATGCCTGATACTAGAATATACAATTCAAGATGAGGAGTCAAGTACAGATGCATGCAAAATAGGAATGAATATGCTAGTATTTTGTTCAGTTGGGTCCATCGGTTAATTGGTAAACCAACGGTCTCCAAAACCGTGACTACAGGTTCGATTCCTGTTGGGCCCGCCATTGAATTCTATGCGTATAAAACTTACCTACATAGGCGGATTGAAAGACATTGTTTTGTCTGAACTGACTCAGTATCCAGAGCTTCGCATAATTGAAATACAGGATGAAGAATTGTATATCGAATATACAGATGATTTTGGAACTATTCGGAAATTGCGAAGCATAACAAATGCACATCTTATAAAACAAGGTGCTGAAATTAACCCCTACTTTATTTCAAAGAATAAGTCAGTGCTTGGTGGTTTGATTGATACCGTAATGAACGGGAACACAGACAGATTTCATACGTTCAAACTTAGTTGCGCAGGATCGGATTCAAAAGAGGTCCAAGATATTCAACGTTTCATTGTCTCGGAGTATCGATTGACGCTGTCCGAGGATGCCGATATGGAAATATATATTGGTAAATCGAATGTGTGGGAAGTGGGTGTGCGACTCACTGCACGACCACTATCATTACGCGAATACAAAGTTGCCAATATTAAAGGCGGCCTTAATCCTACTATTGCGTATGCAATGAATACTTTTTGTAATCTCGATACCATACAATCGTATTTAAATGTTTTTTCTGGAAGTGCCACGTTACTTATTGAAGCAGGAATGTCGAATCCCAACCTACGACTTTTTGGTTTTGATAATAACGGCACGAGTACGGCGCTCGCTGTGCAAAATATTAAAAAAGCAGGTCTTATAAAACAAATAGAATTAAAGAATTTCAATATTTTTGATAAACCGAATATTGGTCAATTTAACGTCATTGTCGCAGATTTACCATTCGGTATGCAGATTGCAAAAGATGAGGATTTAGAGAAACTTTACACATGTTTTATTGAATACAGTGAAACCGTTTTAATCCCAGGCGGAACGCTTGTAACGTACACAACCGAACATGCATTGCTTCAAAAAATAATTGAACAATCAAAATTTGAAATTATCACAATGCTGAATCTGAAAGTTTCTACGGTGATAGAAAAATATATTTACCCAAAGATTTTTGTGTGTAAGTTAAAATAAAGTAGTTACTTTTATAATTATATTTTTTGTTGTTTCTGGACTAGTTGCATCAAACCACTCAATTTCAGTGTTCCGTTTAAACCACGTTCGCTGTCGTTTCGCATACTGCAAAATCTTCGTCGCAAGTTCTTTATAAAAAACATCTTCGGTAATTTCGTTTTGAAGAAGGCGAGCGAGGTAGCGGTATTCGAGGCCGAGGGATTCCATGCGATCGAATGAAAGGTTGCCTGCGTGAAGAAGCGCAGCTTCTTCACGCATTCCCGCATCCATACGTTTTTGTAACCGCGCAGTGATTCGTTGCTCCAAAATTTCCGTATCCGTATCAAGTCCAATCCAAACCACCTCGTACGGCGATTCTTTCTGTGAAAGTTTCGGTACGTTCCCGAGTGCTTCTGCAATTTCAATTGCGCGAATCAGACGCACACGATTGTGTGTATCGATTGTTTCAAACCGTTCCGCATCGAGTGCTTCAAGGCGAGTTGCCAACGTTTCAGTCGCACATGTTTCCAGCTCTTTTCGAAGTGCGTCGTTCGGAGACACTTCAGGAAATTTCTGATCAAACAACAGCGCGTCGATGTAGAGCCCTGTGCCACCACACACGATCGGAACGTTACCTCGACCAAGAATGTCGTTCAGCACTTTTTTCGCATCGCGCGTGTAATCAGCAACCGTGTATGTCTCTTTTGGATCGGCAACGTCGAGCATGTGATGGGGGACACCACGCATTTCTTCTTGCGTGATTTTTCCCGTCCCCAAATCAAGCCCCGTGTACACTTGTCGTGAATCAGCTGAGATGATTTCGGACCCGACTCCATTCGTCGCAAGTGCTTCTGCAATCGCAATAGCCGCATCACTTTTTCCTGTGGCGGTTGGTCCAACGACTGCGATGACTTTTGGTTTCATTACTCGTAGACAGTAGCATTTTTTCTGGCATAACAAAAACCGCCCGAAGGCGGTTTCTGAAAGACGAATGAGTAGAGGATTATTGTTGAACAGGAGTAACAAAATCTCCGTTCTTTATAATTTCTGTACTCTGACCGTTGCGACGTGAAAGATTTCGCGCGTAATCAGTGCCATATGTCTTTGTTTCACTCATACCACTCCATCCAAGAGGGAAGGCAAATGGAGGCTTCATGAAGACATGGAACCATACTGCTTCTGCCTTGTTTGGATTCATTGTAATAGTACCCGTTGTTGGATTGTAGTAATCCTGTGGGTTTGTTGGGTTAAATCCAGGGACTTGTGTAACAGCAAGATTGACGAGTTGTGGGTTGGTGATACTGTCGAAAGTATATGCTACTTCAGGAACGTTATCATATACACCCATCAGTGATGTGGTATCACTTGGACTTCCGTCATTCATGACGCGCATAGTAACCATGAATTTTGCATCAGTTGAAAAGTAATTAAAGAACTTTGGAAGCACACCGTTGTAGCTTGCAATTGGTTTTTTGTTTACAAAACTGTTGTTCACAAGTTTACCATTTGTAAAATTCCAGATAGGATCAATACTCGTAATTTGGTTATCTGTATCAAGTGGCTTCTTGAGTTTATACTTACGTATCAGATTGTACTCAAGACCTGTTTGACTCGTGAAGTTAACATTTTGCACCAAATAGAGTGATCCGTTTTTTGATTCTACACTGTTGTATCCTTGCATCGTTTGAGCGAGGAATGTGACATTGCTCATTGTTTGCACTGGAGCAGTCACCCATACTTTAACAGGAACTGAACTCGCTGTTATTGGTCCTGTCCACTGATGTATTTGATTTCTCTGGTACGTAGTGATTTCTGTCACCTGATAATCCCAGAGCCATTCTTTACCAGGTAATGCGCCTGCCAATGAACCAGACCAGTTAGAACCTGCAGGAGTTGCACTTGGTGCTGGAGGAGTCACTGTTATACCAGAAACACTTGCAAGCCACTGAGCAGTACTGATGTTTGATGCCATACAGTTGTTGATTTTTCCGTACTGTGTCATCCATGCCTTGATATCAAGTGCGTTTACCATACCATCGCCATTGAGATCGTACATCATTTGCGCTGCGGTTGGTGTGTTTGTGAGATTTTGTTGCAATAACAAGAAGTCACTGAATTTTACATCACCGTTTCCATCAAGGTCAGCAGAACATGCGTTTGTTGTGACAACGTAGAAGTTTGAAGTATCACCTTCAATTTTCCATGTGCCACCGAATGTACTACCCCATGTTTGGAATCCCATCGCTGTTTTGTAGAAGTTGAGTGCCTTCATTAAAACAGCTGATGGTGCCACAGGACTACTTCCTGCTGGAGAAAGATTTGATCCCCATACACCATTAATTGGACCGTTGTAGTATCCTTTATCCGTTAAGAATTGCTGGAGTGCAGTAACTTCAGATCCTGTAGAACCACTTTTTAGTGGTGTTGAAAAACCACCTGGTGGCACGACTGATCCGATGACTGTTCCTGAAACTTTTAATTTCAGTTCAGCAACGTCCTTACGAAGTTCCTTGATCATAGAAAGAATGTCATCCAAGGTTGCCGCCTTACTAACAAGCGGAGCTGAGAGAGACACTATTCCTATAACCACGAAAAGTGCTAAAAACTTTTTCATGTGTGTTCTTATAATAATTTTTTAAGATTGACCGTATATAGTATATCGTGGATAGAGTATGAAAACACGGACATGTGGGGATTACGCAGCACTTTTGTGGGCACGGGGAGAATCGAACTCCCATGGGTCTCCCCATACGCTTCTGAAGCGCACGCGTCTACCAATTTCGCCACGCGCCCGTATACTCTCTTTTCTCTGTGCCCGAGGTGGGAATCGAACCCACATGCCTTTCGACACACGATTTTGAGTCGTGCGCGTCTACCAATTCCGCCACTCGGGCAATCAATGAACAACGTGACTATTCTATGCGAATATTGGCTCTTTTGCAATTGTGCTACAATATCCTTCATGTCAGAAACTATTTCCAACTCAGTGTTTTGGATCGACGTAGACAAGATTCGTCCAAACCCATACCAACCACGTCGTGAATTTGATGAAGGTCCACTCCGCGATCTTTCGGAATCAATTCGCCAGTATGGAGTGTTGCAACCGCTCACCGTTACGCGCGTTGAACGCATAAAAGATGACGGCGGCATTGTCACTGAGTACGAACTCATCGCCGGTGAACGACGATTGCGTGCATCAAAACTTGCTGGCCTCACACAAATTCCTGCAATCATCCGCACAGGCGACAACGCGATGATGAAACTCGAACTCGCGATTATTGAAAACTTGCAACGCGAAGATTTGAATGCGGTGGAACGCGCGCGAGCGTTTATTCGTCTTTCTGATGAATTTAAATTTACGCATGCGCAGATTGGGCAGAAAGTGGGGAAGAGCCGTGAATACGTTTCAAACACACTGCGCCTTCTTACGCTTCCTGAAGAAATGTTGAACGCGCTTTCGGAAGGACGAATCAGTGAAGGTCATGCGCGTCCGATTATGATGCTTGTCGATCGTCCTGAAGAACAAATTGTATTGTTTAAAGAAATTCTCTTCAAGAAAATTTCTGTGCGCGAAGCGGAACGTATCGCACGTCGTGTGGCTGTTGAGCGTGCACGAAAAAAGGAATCACAACCTGATCCTGAATTGATTGAAATTGAAGAGAAGATGCAAGAGGCGCTTGGTACGCGTGTGCATATTGAAAAGAAAGATGTTGGTGGACGTGTGACGATTGATTTTTTCTCGAACGAAGATTTGCATCAAATTCTTGAAATGATGAAAACGCAAGAATTGAAACCAATGGACGCAATGATGAATGCGTATATTGAACGGGGTATTCCTGAAAATCCGTTGGTGAGTGTTGCCGACGCGGTGCGCGTTGAGCTCGGTGAAGATTTACATGAATTTACAAAAGAAGTTGATCCGATTGATGATCGGACACCGGAAGAAAAGCGAAACGATGAAAGCGATGCGGATTTATATAGCATCAATCAATTTACTCTATAGGGGAAGAAACCAAAAGAGAAATCGTGCACATATATTTCAAGAGACCCACGGAGCGCGACGGCGCGAGTGTGAGCAAATTTTCAGCAGAAAATTATGCGTGCTCTTGAAATATATGTGCACGATTTCTCTTTTGGTTTCTGGTGCTAGAGCAAATATTTTTTAAATTTATCAAGCAAACTTTCGTTCTTGAAATGTTTTTGTATTTTGTTGCGTGCCATCATGGTTTTTGCGTGTTCGATCCATTTTTGTGACGGCTTGCTTTGTTTGTTTACAACAATTTCGCAAATGTCGCCATTGTGGAGCACTGCGTGAAGTGGAGAAAATTTTCCATTAATTTTTCCACCCTGCGCGTGGTCGCCAATATCAGTATGTACGTGGTAGGCGAAGTCGATCACTGTTGCTCCTTCAGGAAGATCAATAACGTCGCCTTTTGGAGTGAAGACGAACACGCGGCTTTTGAAAAAATCACCTTTGATATTTTCAAGAAACGCTTTTGAATCGTTGTTGTATTGCAAATGCTTGAGTTCATCGATCCATTCGTATTCTTTGCGCAAATCTTTCTTTTCAACTTTTAGTTTTTCTTTATACGCAAAGTGCGCAGCGATTCCATATTCGGCTTCAATATGCATTTCTTCAGTGCGAATTTGGACTTCGATGATACCGCTCCTGCGAGTGAGAATGGTGGTGTGCAGTGATTGGTAGCCGTTTGGTTTTGGAAGGGCAATGTAATCTTTGATACGCCCTGGCAGTGGCTTCCAGTTGCTGTGAATCACGCCGAGCACGGCATAGCAGTCTTCCACATTTTTTACAATAACGCGAAGTGCGATGACGTCGTAGATACGCGTCATATCACCATTGTATTTTTTGAGTTTGTTCCAGAGTGAGTATAAGTGTTTTGTGCGGTAATCGACGTGAATTGTTTTAATGTGTTCTTCCTCGAGTTTTTCGCGAAGAATGCGTTCAAATTCTTGCAAATTTTGTTCATCCGATTCTTTACGCGCGTCCATGATTTCTTTTGTTGCTTTGTATTCTTTTGGATACGCATACGGAAATGCAGCATCTTCAAGTCGTCCGCGGAATTTTCCAAGTGACAAACGGTTTGCGAGTGGTGCATAAATTTCAAGTGTTTCAAGTGCGATACGACGTTGTTTATCAGGACGCACATATTGAAGCGTTTCGGCATTATGCAAACGATCAGCAAGCTTGATGATGATCACACGGAAATCGTCGGCGATAGAAATGAAAAACTTACGCAAGTTTTCAACGTTGCGTTCGATGCCTTTGTATTTCACCGTTCCGAGTTTTGTGACGCTTTTGACGAGTCCAACGATTTCTTCACCAAACGCATCCTGCATTTCTTTTTCTGTCGTGTCGGTATCTTCAAGCACATCGTGCAAAAAACCAGCGGCGATAACTGTGGGGCTCATACCGAGTTCGGCAAGATATTTTGCAGTGTGAAATACGTGAATGAAATATGGTTCACCGCTTTTGCGTGTCTGACCATCATGCGCTTTTTGGGCAAAATTATATGCGTCGATGATGAGATCAACGTCTTTTTTGGGAGGAGAGGGAAGTAATGCAATAATATCTTGTACTTCTGGCATGTCTCTAGTATGCACTGTGAACGCGTTTTTTCAAAATGAGAATGCTTGACTATTAAGATAAAGAGTTGTATCTTTATGACGAATCTAAAGAACACATCGGTTTTCGAGAAGCAATAAACCATGTGATTGGTGGTTACTGGTGCGTCAATGTTTCATAGTAGGTTTATGTGTACCGAGCTGGTGTGTTCTTTTTTAAAAAATTGATATTCAAAGAGTGGCACTTTCTAGAGAGTGAGGTCTCATAGGGTGAGAAAGTGCAAAGGAGTGGTGTATGTGGACATCATTCCTTGCTCTTTGAATTTTACAATAATAAGTGAAAGCGATTGTTCTGTTTTTAAACGAAAATTTACTCTTCGTTAATGTAATGGATTTGTGGCAATTGTTTTCACTTAGTGTTAGTGTGTTATGGGGTTAGATAGCTTCGGAGATTTTCTTCGAAGCTATTTTTTATTTCTTTTTCGTATCGAGTTTATGCGGATTATGCATTTTACACGCTTTGTTGCTACATCGTTCTGGAATTGTCTTCGTGCCTTCCATCATCAAACTTCCGCACAACGTACAAATATTTCCTGTTGGTTTTGCTTTAATTGCATTTTTACAATCTGGATAATTTGAACATGAATAGAAAATACCAAAGCGTCCACGGCGTTCCATCATTTTTCCTTTACCACACGTTGGACAGGTCACGTCTGTCATCTTTTTTTTCTTTTCTTCCTCGTCTTCTTTGATGAATTTGCATTTTGGATAGCGAGAACACGAAATGAACATACCAAAACGTCCTTCACGCGTCACGAGTTTTCCTCCACCTTTTGCTGATGGTTCGCGCGGTGTGCCGTCTTCGTTTAATCCACAGAGTGGACACATTTCTCCCGTTTCTTTCGGGCCTTCGAGTTCTTTTCCTTCAAGGTTGCGCGCACCCACGCATTCAGGGAACTTTGCACATGAATAGAATTTGCCATTGCGTGACAATTTTTGAATCATCTTTCCACCACAGACTGGACAGAGCATATCTTCCGGTGCGTCGCCGAGCGTAGTTGCTTTTGCGAGTTTATCTTTTTCCTTCACGTCTTTTAAGAACGGCGTGTAAAAATCACGGAGTGTTTTTTCGTATTCGCGTTTTCCGAGTGAAATATCGTCGAGCTCGTCTTCCATTTCTGCAGTGAAGGTGTCGCCGATATAGACAGGGAAGTGTTCTTCAAGAAAACTTGATACCACGTCGCCAGTATCAGTTGGAAACAGCGTGCGTCCTTGTTTGGTCACGTATCCGCGTTCTTCGAGTGTGCGCATAATTGATGCGTAGGTTGATGGACGTCCAATGCCACGTGCTTCAAGTTCTTTCACGAGCCCGGCTTCAGTGTAACGGTTTGGTGGTTCGGTTTGTTTTTCATTATCCAAAAGATCCACGAGTGTGAGTGCGTCGCCGATTGCAACTTCAGGAAGTTCCACGTCTTCACCACGCGCACCAACATCCACGCGAAGCCATCCGTCGAAAAGAATACGTGAACCATTTGCAGAAAAATCAGGAAATTCTTTTTCTTTTGGAACATTCGCAACAATTTTTGTGCGGAGTACTTTTGCATCCACCATTTGCGAAGAAACAGTTCGTTCCCAAATCAGTTTGTATAATTTCTTTTGTTCTTCGGTGTGACCAGTATTTAAAAGCTCAACATGGGTTGGACGAATTGCTTCGTGCGCTTCTTGTGCATTTTTACTTTTCGTTTTAAACACACGCGCTTCGGCAAATTCTTTTCCGTATTTTTTTGTGATGAGTCCGAGAATTTGGTTTTGTGCATCTTTGCCGAGAGTCGTCGAATCAGTACGCATGTAGGTGATGTGTCCCGCTTCGTACAATTTTTGCGCGACTTGCATGGTGCGTGATGGAGAAAATCCAAGACGTGTTGATGCGGTTTGTTGGAGTGTTGATGTGGTAAATGGTGCGCGTGGTGAACGTTTTTCTTCACGCGCGGTGAGATCAGTGATTTCCCATGCACCTTTTTTACCTGCGTTTAAAATAAAATCAACACGTGCACGATCGCGTGGTTCCTCGCTACACGCAAGGCGGAGTTCAACTTTTTTCGCAGTTTTCGTGACGGCTTCGAGCGACCAATACGTTTCAGGAATGAATGCGCGAATTTCTCGCTCGCGTTCCATGAGAATGCGAAGTGCAGGTGATTGCACACGACCAGCCGAAAGACCGTAGCGGACTTTTTTCCAAATGAGACCTGAAAGATCATAGCCCACGAGTCGGTCAAGCACGCGACGCGCTTCTTGTGCTTTCACTAAATTGTCGTCAATATCACGTGGTTCTTTCAATGCTTCTTCAATTGCATGCTTCGTAATTTCATGGAAGGTGATGCGACGCATCGGCGCTTTCACTTTGTTGTCTTTCAATAATTGTTCAAGGTGCCATGAAATTGCTTCTCCTTCGCGATCCGGGTCGGTTGCGAGAATAATTTCTTTTGCTTTTTTCCCGAGCTCGGCGAGTTCGTGTACCACTTTTTCTTTTCCTTTTGAAATTTCGTAGTGGGGAATAAATCCGCCAGGAATGTCGATTGCTTTTTTGTTGGACTTCGGAAGATCGCGCACATGACCGACTGATGCGCGCACGGTAAATGCGCCGTCGAGATATTTCTCAATCGTCTTTGCTTTTGAAGGTGATTCAACAATTAATAGTTTCATTACGAGCTTAGTAATACTATAGTTCAGTTTTTTTGGCAAATAATAGCTTTATAATTACTTGAGAATTTCTAATAAAAAAGCACTCATCTGATAAGGATGAGTGCGGTGTACGTTTTTGTAGAGAATGTGCAAGTTTCAACTTGCGATAGTGTAATCATGTTTCATTGCAAGCATGCGCATGGTTATTTGTTGCTGAATGTTTGATGCAACAAAAATAATGCGTTCTCGACCGAAAAGGCTGTGCAGAAGACTTTCTTGTAGAAGATTGTCTGCCGTTGAAACGATTTCGATAGGGAATGTTGATTCTCTGATGATGGTGTTGAAGATTGTAGAGTCTCCGTCACTGATTAAGAGAGTAGCAACTGTTTTGCCAAATGTGCCGAG
>JACCDN010616328.1_pt1 | contig 11866 bp, 10 predicted proteins | sample 7441691 | NCBI WGS metagenome assembly JACCDN01 (sample SAMN15323439, study PRJNA562643) | freshwater metagenome | isolation source: river surface water | place: USA:Blue River Watershed | collected 2017-08-16
CGAAAGGTCCGGCTTACGGGCGCCGTCAGCCGAGGCGTGGAAAGGCGTCGGCACCGCGAGGATGAAGACGTCGGCCGGCGCCGGCTGGGTCGCAGCCTTGAGGTTGCCTGACTGCACCGCGGCGCGGACAAGCACGTCGAGATCCGGCTCCTGGATATGGATGCGTCCGCTGTTGATCGTCTCGAAGACCGAAGCGGAGCCGTCCACGCCGAGGACACGACGTCCCTTCGTCGCGCAGATGGACGCGGTCGGGAGGCCGATGTAGCCGAGACCGAGGACGCAGAGGGAGGGCATTTTGTTTAGGGGGCTAGCTGGCAAGGGGGCAGGTGGACAAGGGGGCACTAAAGGCAGTGCAAAGGTGCAAATCGGAGCAGAGCTCCTGTGCAAAAGTGCGAAGGTGATGTTAAGGGGTAGGGATAGGGGCGGGGGTAGGAAAATTCTTTCAGATGTCTCGAGGCAGGGACGTGCTCACTATCGCGTCCGCCCGGACGCCTGACGGATGGAATGTCATCGCATCCCTACCCAAGGCCTTCACTCCACCGATACTCCATACTCGATACTCAATACTCTGGCGCCACTTTTGCACCTTTGCACAGGCCGTAGGCCGATTGCACTTTTGCACTTCAGGTTACGGCTTCATTCCCTGCATCCGGATGCTCCAACGGGAGACTTCTTCGAGCTCGTCGAGTGGAACGGGAGGGAGGCCGAAGAGAAAAGCGGAGAGGGCTTCGCGATGTCCTTTGCCGCGGGCGGGTCCGCCGAGCCAGGCAGGCAAAGCAGAAGCGCCAGGCAGATGCCGGGAGCGGAGGCGCTGCCAGTTGTCGATTTCCGCGGACCAACCTTCGCCGGCGACCGCGATACGTTCCTTGGGCAGATGGGCCGGCAGATCGGTGCGATAGTTGAGCGTGGCGACGTCGCCGTTGGCGAAGCCAAGTTCGAAGCAGCCGCCGTCCTGGCCATCGAGATCACGCGACAGGCAACGGACCGAGGCGATCGCGCTGCCGGACAAGGAACGTAGCAGATCGACGAAGTGGCAGGCCTCGCCGACGATCCGTCCCCCGCCCTGCTTCGGGTCGAGCGCCCAGTGGTCCACGGGCAGACGGCCGGCGTTGACGTCGACGGTAAAGCGACGAACGCCGCCCTTCGCCGCGAGCGCCATGCGCAGACGGATCGCCAGCGGGGCGAAACGACGATTGAAGCCAACGGAGAGATGGCCGAAGGAAGAACGGGCGACGGCCATCGTGGCGTCGAGGTCGGCCTCGGTCAGCGCGAGCGGCTTCTCGACCCAGACGTCCTTGCCGGCACGGAGGGCCGCACGGGCGAGACTGCCATGTTCGTCGTGGCGGGTCGCGATGAAGACGGTCTCGACCCCAGCGTGATCAAGCACCGCGGTCACATCGGTGGTCGCCGTCGCGGCGTCACCGGCCAGCAGCTTGGCGGAAAGACCGTTGACGGAAGCGAAGGCGGAGGGCGCCGCGCCTTGGCGACGGAGTTCCGGCAAGAGCACGCGTGAGGCAAAGTTTCCGCACCCGATGACGGCGAGGCCGCCGACCGTGCGACCATCCCAATCCCCGCCGGGCAGCGTGCGCGCCAGCGCCTCATTCGAGTCAGCGTATTCGATGAGCAGACCGAATGCGCCGGGGCGACGGAGATCGTCGTAGATCTGCGGGGCTTCCGCCAACGGATGGCGAGAGGTCAGCAGCGGAGCGACGTCGAGGGATCCCGCCGCCATCAGCGCGAGGACTTCGTCGAAGTTGGCCCGGGCCGAAGACGGATCCGTCGCATCGGCGGAGCCGTAGGAACGCGAGACCTGGAACGAGACCTCGTTCGCGTAGAAGTCGGCGCGGTTGAGCGTGAGGCCGGTGACGCCGACAAGGACGACGCGGCCGCGGCGACGGCAGAGGCGCGCGGCAAGGTTGACCGGTTCGTCGGAAGAAGTGCTCGCCGTGATGAGCACGCCGGCCGCACCGGCACCGACGAGTTGATGGAGCGGCGACGCTCCGTCAGGGATACGGGCGCCGGCCTGGACGGCAAGGGCGCGCTTCGATTCGTCGGGATCGACGCCGACGACGTCGACGCCGCGGGCGCGAAGGAGGCGCACGGCCAGCTGGCCGATGAGGCCGAGTCCCATGACGACCACGGTCTCGCCCTTCTGCGGGGAAACCAGGCGGAGGCCTTGGAGGGCGACGGCGGCGAGCGGCGTGAAGGCGGCGTGTTCGGCGGAGACGCCGGCAGGGATGCGAGCGGCGAAGGCCGGATCGGCGGAGATGATTTCCGCGTGAGGCGAATTGGACACCACGAGGTCGCCGGCGGAAAAACCAGGCACCTCGCCGGCATCGAGGACTTCGCCCACATGGCAATAGCCCAGCGGAATCGGCTGCGCGAGCTTGCTTCGGACCGTTTCGACGGTGGCGAGCAGGCCTTCGGAACGGATCTTCGCGAGGACCGCGCGGAATTTCTCGGGCTGCTGGCGGGCCTTGCTCAGCCAACCGCCGCGACCGAACTCGACCAACATCCGCTCGGTGCCGAGCGAGACCAGCGAACGCCGGGCGCGCACGAGCAAGCGGCCGCGACGCGGACCGGGAGCGGGCACGGCGAGGAGTTCGGTGCGACCCGAACCCAGATGCTGGATGAGCTGGCGCAAATCAGGAAAGAGTCCGGTCCCGTTCGTAGGAGGACTGCTCGGTGAAGGTCGTCATCGCCGCCAACACGAAGCCGGCGGTGAACATCAGCGGCGTGAACCAGAAGAGGAGGTCGACCGTCGCATGGAGTCCCATGAGGATGAGTCCGAGGGCGAGCGGGTAGGTCTCCGGGTGTCCGGCACGGAAGGCGCGGGCGAGACGACGGATGAGCCAGCCGAGGAAGGCGAGGACCGGGAGGAGGCCGATGACGCCCCACTCGGCGAGCATCTCGAGCCAGTCATTGTGCGCGTGGATGGCGCGGTAGAACAGCTTGCCGTCACGCCGCAGCTCCTTCTGCTGCGCCTGGTAAGGAGGCGAGATCCAGCGGTAGGAACCCGCGCCGTAGCCGACCCACACGCGGCCGGACGCGCCGCCTTCGGTGGCCAGGGCCCAGGTCGCGCGACGGAGAGGCGCACGATCGTCGACGCCGGTCGCCTGATAGCTGGCGGCCTTCATCTTGAAACGTCCGATGATCGGATCGAGGTCGGCCACGAGCAGGACGGAAGCCGCGGCCAGCGCGAGGGCGCCGCCGGTGATGAGCATGATCTGACGGCGGGAGCCGCGCGAATCCGGGAAGCCGAACCAATAGGCGAGCAACGGGGCGACGAGGAGCAGCACGAGCGCGACGGCGGCGCCGCCGGTGCTGCCGGTCAGGGCCGCGAGAAGACCGAGCGCGAAGGCGACGAAAGCCGCGGCGAGATGCGGGCCGCCACGGAGGACGTTGTCGCCCGCGCGGCGGATGTGCCAGAGGGTGAGCCCGAGGGCGATCGCCGCGTGGAGGTAGAGATACACCCCGGCGTGATTGCGGCTCATGAACGTGCCGAAGCACTGCGTATTGTAGGGCACCGGGTAGCCCAGGATCGTGCCGTTGGATTTCTGGTTGAGCACGCCGAAGGCGCCGACCGCGAGGGCCGCGAGCACCGTGACCCAGCCGAGGAACACGTAGGCACGGCGGCGGCGGAGGCCGTGACGGAGCGCGAGGAGCAGGAGCCATGGCGCGCCGAGGATCATCATCAGGCGCCAGGCGTTCATCGGCGGCTGCTTGGTGTCGGCCGCGGAGAACGGCGCGTTGAGCCCGGAAGGCAGCCAGCGGACGTAGTCCTGCAGACGGACGTCGAACTGGCCGACGTCGACGCCGGGCATGCCCTGCGCGGCCCAGAAAGCCTCGCGGTCGACGACGACGCCCCAGGCGTTGAAATCCTGCACCGCAAAATAGGCGAAGAGCACCAAGCCGGCCCAGAACGGGATCGAGCGGAAGAGCTCGGCGCGGGCTTCGGCGGCCGGACGCGAGACGAGGTCGCGCGAAAGCAGGAACCAGGAAAGCGTCGAGCCGATCAGCAAGGCGCCGGGGAAGCAGACGTGGTCGAGCCAGCGATAAGTCAGCGGCTCCAGTCCGGCGGAAGCGGCGATCGTGAGCCCGGCGATCAGGCCGACGAACGACAACGCCATCACGATGCGCTGCGTGCGGGCTTCGGCGACGACCGCCAGGAAAGCCGCGGCCGCGAAACCGAGCGCCGCGGCGACGGTCCAGAGCACCACGCCGGCCCAGCCCCACGGCGCGACGACCAGGACGAGTCCGGCGAGGAGCATCACGGCGCGTTCGCGGGAAGTGAATTGGGAGTGGGAGGGCATTATTTGATTAGGGGGCAGGCTGGCACGTGGGCACGTGGGCAAGGGGAGATCATTTCGGGTGGCAGGTGGCGGCCTCAGGTGGCGGGTGGCGGGAGATATATAGCAGCAAGGGGAAACCGGAGACCGGATGATTGGCTGGGGAACTAATTTCAGGTCTCGGGTCTCGGCAGTCGGGAGCCAGGTTCAGGTGTTCAGGTACGGGTACAGGTTCAGGACCTGAAAATTACCCGCACCCGTACCTGTACCTGATAACCCGTACCTGAGACCTGAGGGCCGAGACCTGGGACCCGAGAGTCTCTCGCTTCTTGTCAACTGGCCAACGGGTCAACGAATCAACTAACGGTGCCTCTCATCAAACGATGCCAGCCTGATAAATATCATGGATACGGATCAAGCCGAGGCAGCGGTTGGTGGCGGCGTCGGTGACCGGGAGCACGGAGATCTGCGAGGGGCGGTCTTCCATGATGCGCGCGGCTTCGGCGAGCGACATCGGCGCGTGCGCGCGGATCGGGTTCGCGGTCATGATGTCGGCGGCGCGGGCGGAGTTGAGGTCGACGCCGCGGCCGAGGGCGCGGCGGAGGTCGCCGTCGGTGATGAGACCGGCGAGCGTGCCGTCGGCCGCGAGGATGCAGGCGGCGCCGTGCGGATGACGGGTCATCGCGATGACCGTGTCGCGGAGGGCGTCGCCGGGCTTGGCGACGGCGCAGCGTTCGAGCGGCTGGAGGGCTTCGCCGACGGTGAGCGTGAGGTTGCGGCCGAGCTGGCCGGCGGGATGGAAGCGGGCGAAGTCGGAGGGACCGAAGCCGCGCTTCGTCATGAGCGCGGCGGCGAGGGCGTCGCCAAGCGCGAGCGTCAGGAGCGCGCTCGTCGTCGGGACAAGGCCGAGCGGATCGGCTTCGGGGCGCGCGCCGATGTCGAGGACGACGTCGGCCTGGGTCGCGAGGGGCGACTGCGTGTTGCCGACGATGGCGATGATCGGCGACTTGAAGGAACGCAGGACGGGGATGAGGCGGACGAGCTCGGCCGTCGTGCCGGAGCGCGAGATGAGCACGACCGGGTCGCCGGCCTGCAGGATGCCGAGGTCGCCGTGCACGGCGTCGGCGGCGTGAAGGAAGATGGCGGGCGTGCCCGTGCTGCAGAGCGTCGCGGCGACCTTCTGGCCGATGAGGCCGGATTTGCCGACGCCGCAGAGGACGACCTTGCCGGGATGCGCGGCGATGAGGTCGACCGTCCGGGTGAAGGCGCCGTCAAGACGCGTGGCGAGCTCGGCGAGCGCGGAGGCTTCGGCCTGGAGGAGATCACGGGCGGATTGGAGGGGAGTGGGCATGGGCTTTGAATAAAGGGATAGGGGTAGGGATCGGGGTAGGAAAATACTTTCAGGTCTCGGGTCTCGGCAGTCGGGAGCCAGGTTCAGGTGTTCAGGTGCGGGTACAGGTTCAGGACCTGAATTTCCCCGCACCCGCACCTGTACCTGATAACCTGCACCTGAGACCTGAGGGCCGAGACCTGTGACCCGAAAGAAATCGGCCGCAGCAAACTTCCCGGTTCCCGGTCTCCCCTTGAGTACTCCGTTTCTCTGGCCAACCGGCCAACTGATCAACAGGTCAACTCACGTCGCCTCTTTACGCCAAGAGGCGACGCGCGGCTTCAAGATCCTCCGAAGTATCGATGGCGACGGGATGATAATCGGTGACGACGGTCTGGAAGGTGAGGCCGTGGGCGAGGAAGCGGAGCTGTTCGAGGGATTCGACGGCTTCGAGTTCGGTCGGCTTGAGCTGGGCGTAGCCGGCGAGCGTGGCGCGGTCGTAACCATAGACGCCGATGTGCGCCCAGTAGTCGCGGCGCTTGACCCATTCGGCCGGCTCGACGCCGCGGAGGTGCGGGATCGGGCTGCGGGAGAAGTAGATCGCCTCGCCGTTCTCGGCGCGCACGACCTTCACCACGCTCGTCGCGAGCAGGCGCTCGGTCGCGTGGATCTTGGAGACCGCGGTGACCAGCGGGCACTTGGTCTCCTTCCAGCGCGTGATCAGTCCGTCGAGGAGGTCAGGCTGGATGAAGGGCTCGTCGCCCTGGACGTTGAGGAAGAAATCTCCGGGCAGGTGTCCGATGACGCTGGCCATGCGCGCCGTGCCCGAAGGACAGGCCGGATCGGTCATCAGCACCTCGGCGCCGAAACCGCGCGCGACGCCGGCGACTTCCTCGGAGTCGGTGAGCAGGACCACGCGGTCCGCCTGGCGGACCTGCTTCGCGCGTTCCCAGACATGCCGGACGACGGGCTTGCCGCCGAGATCGAGCAGGACCTTGCGGGGCAGGCGCGTGGAAGCGATGCGGGCGGGGATGCAGAGAGTGACGGAGGGCATGGTGTTTAAAGGGGGCACGCTGGCACGTGGGCACGGGGACAAGGGGAGAGACAAGTCAGAGGCTTAGTTGAACAGAGGCTCGGAGGCTCAGGGTTAAAGTAACTCAAAGGGAGACCGGATGATTAGCGGGGGTTTTATTTTTGGTGACGGGTGTCGGCCACGGGAGTCGGCAACTCAGGTGTCGGCTTCTCGGCCATCGGCTGCGGGAACCTGGAGCCGGCCAGCCGAAGGCTGAACGGCTGGCACCCGAATGGCTGATGCCCCGGCGGCCGTCACCTGACACCCTCAAGATGTATCCGAAGCAAACTATCCGGTCTCCCTTTGAGCGTAACGGATGCGATATCATCGCATCTCTACCCATTGCATTCCTTGTCAACTTGTCAACGGGTCAACGGGTCAACTAACGGCGCGTCTCTTACTTCCGCGCTTCGGCCGCGTTCGCGAGATACCAGGCGTAAGCGTCGCGGATGCCGTCGGCCATGGTGATGCGATGCTTCCAGCCGAGGGCGCGGATGCGGGCGACATCCATGAGCTTGCGCGGGGTGCCGTCGGGCATCGACGGGTCGAATTCGACGCGGCCGGCGAAGCCGACCGCCTGGGCGACGAGGCCGGCGAGCTCGCGGATCGTGAGCTCTTCGCCTGAGCCGACGTTGATGTGGCCGGCCTGGGAGTAGCGGTCGAGGAGCATGAGGCAGGCCTCGGCGAGGTCATCGGCATGCAGGAATTCGCGGAGCGGCGTGCCCGTGCCCCAGAGCTTCAAGGTCGCGTCGCCGCGGAGCTTGGCCTCGTGCATCTTGCGGATCATCGCCGGAAGCACGTGGGAATTCTCCAGCGAGAAGTTGTCGCCCGTGCCGTAGAGGTTGCAGGGCATCGCGCTGATGAAGTCGCAGCCGTGCTGGGCGCGCGCGTGGTCGCAGAGCTTGATGCCGGCGATCTTCGCGACCGCGTAGGCCTCGTTGGTGACCTCCAGCGGACCGGTGAGGAGCGAGTCCTCGCGGATCGGCTGCGCGGCCAGCTTCGGGTAGATGCAGCTCGACCCGAGGAAGAGCAGCTTGCGGACGCCGGCGAGGCGCGCGCCCTCGATGACGTTGGCCGCCATCACGAGGTTGTCGTAGAGGAAATCGTAGGGCTGGGCCGAGTTGGCCTTGATGCCGCCGACGCGCGCGGCCGCCATCACGACGTAGGCCGGCTGCTCCGCGGCGAGGAACGCGCGGGTCGCGGCGCCGTCGCGGAGGTCGAGCTCGGCGGACGTGCGCGTGAGCACGGACGTATGGCCCGCGGCGCGGAGCGCGCGGACGATGGCCGAGCCGACCATCCCGCGATGCCCGGCGACGTAGATCTTCGCGGCGCGGTCCATCAGCGGTGGGCGTGGGCGACGGCCTTCAGGTCATGGTCGACCATCTTCTGCACGAGCTGCTCGAAGGAGGTCTGCTGCGGATTCCAGCCGAGCTCGCGGACGGCCTTGGCCGGATTGCCGAGCAGCTGCTCGACCTCGGTCGGGCGGAAGTAGCGCGGGTCGACGGCGACGAGCGTCTTGCCCGTCTTGCGGTCGACGCCCTTCTCGTCGGCGCCCGTGCCCTGCCAGTCGAGCTCGATGCCGGCGCGGCGGAAGGCGTGGGCGCAGAACTCGCGGACGGTGTACATCTTGCCCGTCGCGATGACGAAGTCATCGGGCTGCTTGTGCTGCAGGATGAGCCACATGCACTGCACGAAGTCGGGAGCGTAGCCCCAGTCGCGCTGCGCGGAGAGGTTGCCGAGGAAGAGGCAGTCCTGGCGGCCGTGGACGATGTTGGCGACGGCGAGGGAGATCTTGCGGGTGACGAACGTCTCGCCGCGGCGCTCGGACTCGTGGTTGAAGAGGATGCCGTTGGAGGCGAACATCCCGTAAGCCTCGCGGTAGTTGCGGGTGATCCAGTAGGCGTAGATCTTGGCGGCGCCATACGGGCTGCGCGGGTAGAACGGGGTCGTCTCGGACTGCGGGACTTCGACGACCTTGCCGTAGAGCTCGGAGGTCGAGGCCTGGTAGATGCGGACCTTCTTCTCCATCTTCAGGATGCGGATGGCCTCGAGGAGGCGCAGCGTGCCGAGGCCGTCGGTGTCGGCGGTGTATTCCGGGATGTCGAAGGAGACCTTCACGTGGGACATCGCGCCGAGGTTGTAGATCTCATCGGGCTGCACGTCGCCGATGAGGCGGATGAGGCCGGTCGCGTCGCCGAGGTCGCCGTAGTGGAGCTGGATCTTCTTCGTGTGGATGTCGCGGACGAGGTCCTCCATGTAGAGGTGCTCGATGCGGCCCGTGTTGAAGGAGGACGAGCGACGGATGACGCCGTGCACCTCGTAGCCCTTGCTGAGGAGGAATTCGGCGAGATAGGAGCCGTCCTGTCCGGTGATGCCGGTGATGAGCGCGCGCTTTTTCATGTGAGGGTTTGGTAGAGGGGGATGGGTTCAGGCGGAAGGCTTTTTCGCCCCGGCGATGATGCGGGAGCTGCTGTCGATCTTGGCGCCGAGGCCGTCGATGAGCTTCGCGCCGTGCTTGTTGAGCACCGTCATCTCGGGGATGTTGCCGGCGTTGCGGTCGCCGCCCTTGCAGAAGACGGCCTCGTGGCCCTGGGCCTTGGCCTCGCCGATGAGCCAGTCGAGCGTCGCGCAGACCGAACCATCGGCGTCGATCGAGAGCACCGCGCGGTCGACGACGCGGAGGGCGGACGTCACCGCGAGGCGGGTGTCCTGGTCGATGAAGGCCTTGCCCTTCTTGAGAGCCGCCTGGGCGTCGGTGTTGACGATGACCCAGAGCTTGTCGCCCTGCGTCCGGGAGAGCTCAAGCAGCTCGAGGTGACCGCGGTGCATCGGGTCGAAGTAGCCGGAAGTGATGGCGATACGCATGAGAGAGATGGCAGATTAAAGATGACGGATGACTGATGGGGGATGTCTGAAGGCACCAGTGGGTGGCGGTTTGGGTGATGGCCTAACCGCTTACCGCTTCTACCTTTTTTGATTACCCGGGCAGGCTACCGCACGTGGAGGCGAATTTCGCGTGCACGTACGGGAAGGAAGGACTGTCACCGGCCGCGCCGGCAGAAAGGGTCAGGCCCCGGGGGGCGGGAGGAGGAGCGGCGCGAGCTCGAGGGCTCGGCTGTTCCAGCGATTGAGTCGGCTGAGCCGCTCGATCACTTCGGGCTGGGCGCCGCGTTGCTGGGCATCGGCGAGGACGCGTTGCAGGCCGGGCTGGGCTTGCTCGAGGGCGGGCAGGACCTGGCTGCGGAGGAGGGCGACCAAGGAGGCCGCCAGGGAAGGCGTCGGCTGCCAGCGCTCCCGGCGGGAGCCCGGCTCCTTGACCGAGAGGATCATCTCGTGGTCACGGAGGAACTTAAGTCCTTGGCTGACAGAGCCTTTGCTGATGCCAAGGCGGCCCTGGATCTGGTCGAAATCGACGGGGCCCGAGGAAACGTAGAGCAAGGCGTAAATCTCGGCGACCGAGCGCGGCACGCCTAGGATTCCGGCCATCCGGACGAAGAAATCGGCCAGCTCGATCTCATGGGGCTGGAGCGGCTCATAAGAAGGGCGGCTCTTGCGGCGGGCGGCGGACTTTTCTGAAGGGGGCTTCATCAGGTTTAAGCCCTGCGGTCGGGGGCTTCCTGATGTTTCAATAATTTTTGAACTTAGGCAAGGGGCAATGTGAACAACCCTGAAATAAAGGTCCGCCCTCCCCTTGCGGAGAGAGCGGATCAAAAAGCTTCCACCTGGCGCCCCCTTGGGGATTCGAACCCCAGTTACCTCAGTGAAAACGAGGTGTCCTGGACCGGGCTAGACGAAGGAGGCGGTCGGTGGAAGCGAAGAACTTAGGAACGAAGTCCCTCTGGTCAAGTTTTTAGAAACAAGGCCCGGAGGCCAGGGTTCAGCGCCCGAAAAGGCTCCGATCCTCGTAGGGATTCTTCGGCTGGCCGTCGTTCTTGGCCCCATGGAGGCGCTGCTGCTGGACGCCGAACCAAGCCATCCAGGCCGCGGAGGCGATGAACAGGATCAGGAAGACGCGGATGGCCCACTTGCGGGCGGCGGAAGGCTCGTCGTGTTCGGTCATCGCTTACGACGATGGGCGAGGAATGGGGCTTGGCAACCCCTTCGCCTTTTTTACATATGTCATCACCCCCTTAGTCTTACCCCCCTTTCCCAAGATTCTGCATGAGTCCCAAGCAGAAGCCGTTGGTGGTCATCATTGAAGACGATCGCAGCCTCGCCGCCGCGCTCGCCGATCAACTCCTGAACGCCGGGCTCTCCACCCAAGTCTTCCACAAAGGAGCGACCGCGCTCAAGTTCGTCGGCGAATCATACGTCCACCTCGTCCTGCTCGACCCGAACCTGCCGGACCTCGACGGACTCGCCGTGCTGGACAAGATCCGTCGCATGGCGCACTCGCCGGCGGTGATCTTCCTCTCCGCGCTGCGCGACGGCGAACACGTGGCGCAGGCGCTCGAAGCGGGCGCGGACGATTTCGTCGGCAAGCCGCACCATCCGGCCGAGCTCATCGCGCGCATCCACGCCGTGCTGCGTCGCAGCGAGACCGCGGGCGACAGCCGGCTCACCGTCAACGCCGCGCTCGGGACGGACGTGTTCCTCTTCAACGGCGCGGAAGTGCATCCCGAGCGGCTCGAACTCATCTTCGCGGGCGGCAAGCGGCACAAGCTCGGCCGCAAGGAGCTCGGCATCCTCTACCACCTGCACGCCAACCCGGGCGTCATCATCAGCCGCCACAGCCTGATCCACGCGGTCTGGGGCGTGCACGCCGACATCCGCAGCCGCTCCCTGGACCAGTACGTCGCCAAGATCCGCGACGCCTTCGAGGACCACGGACGCAAGCTGGACAGCCTCCGGACGATCCACGGCATCGGGTATTGGTACGAACCGGCTACGGCCGGGCCCGAAAACGGCGGCCGAAAGACCCGCCGGGCTTGATTCCCCGCGGAACGCCTCCATTGGTGGTGGCATGGACATCCGTTGTTACCTCAAACCCAGCTGCGGCTGGAGCAACGGCGTGCGCGCCATCATGGCGAAGTACGCCCTGAACTACGTCGACGTGGACATCATCAACAATCCGGCGAACTACGCCGAGATGGTCGAGAAGTCCGGTCAGCGCCTCTCCCCTTGCGTCGAGATCGACGGCGTCATGCTGCCCGACATCTCCGGCGCCGAAGTGGA
>JACCDN010912264.1_pt1 | contig 11861 bp, 8 predicted proteins | sample 7441691 | NCBI WGS metagenome assembly JACCDN01 (sample SAMN15323439, study PRJNA562643) | freshwater metagenome | isolation source: river surface water | place: USA:Blue River Watershed | collected 2017-08-16
GACTATTCCGGCGAACCTTGCCGGTATTCCGGGTATGTCATTACCAAACGGTCTCGCCGAAGAAGATGGACTACCGGTTGGTATTCAGTTGCTCGCGCCAGCGCGCGAAGATGCTCGCCTTTACCAGGTTGGTGGCTTCCTCGAGAAGGCACACGAACAAGTTTGGGGTAAGCGAATGATTGATTTTGCTCCCGAGTTGCCAGGTTCAAGAGAGCAGGTGCGTTAGTCATGGCTAAAGCAGAACTAATGAACTATGAAAAGGCACTCGAACAGTTCGAAGTTGTCATCGGTCTTGAGGTTCACGTTGAGCTAAACACCAAAACCAAGATGTTCTGTGGTTGTAAGAACGAATTCGGAAACGAACCAAACACCAACGTTTGCCCGATTTGTATCGCACTGCCGGGTGCGCTACCTGCAGTAAACAAAACCGCAGTTGAGTCGAGCATCAAGATTGGTCTGGCTCTAGGTTGCGACATTCAGCCAACCGGACGCTTTGCTCGAAAGAACTACTTCTATCCAGATCTTGCCAAGAACTTCCAGACTTCTCAGTACGACGAGCCGATTGCCTTCAACGGATCGCTCGATGTCGAGGTCCCATCTGGTGCGGTGCACAACGTACTAATCGAGCGCGCCCACATGGAAGAGGACGCCGGCAAGCTAACCCACATCGGTGGCGCTACCGGTCGTATTCAGGGAGCAGAGTACTCGCTGGTTGACTACAACCGTGCCGGTGTTCCCCTGGTGGAAATCGTAACCAAGCCAATCTTTGGTGCTGGTTCAGAAGCACCAGAGCTTGCTGCTGCTTACGTTCGCTCAATCCGCGAAATCGTAAAAGCACTTGGAGTATCGGATGCTCGCATGGAACGCGGAAACGTGCGCTGTGACGCAAACGTTTCGCTACGTTTACACGGAGCCGAGAAGCTTGGTACTCGTACCGAGACTAAGAACGTAAACTCGCTTCGCTCAATCGAGCGCGCAGTACGTTACGAAATCCAGCGTCAGGCGCACATCCTGGCAAGTGGCGGAACCATCACTCAGGAGACTCGTCACTGGCACGAAGACAAAGGCGCAACCAGCGCTGGTCGTCCAAAGTCAGACGCCGACGACTACCGTTACTTCCCAGAGCCAGACCTGGTTCCGGTTCAGCCTTCTAAAGAACTAATCGAGTCACTTCGTGCCAGCCTTCCTGAGAAGCCAGCAGATCGTCGCAAGCGTCTCGCCGGCGAATGGAACTTTAGTGAACTCGAATTCCGCGATGTGGTTAACGCAGACCTGCTCGACCAAATCGAAGAGACAGTTGCCTCAGGAGCCAAGCCACAGGCGGCTCGTAAGTGGTGGATGGGTGAACTTGCCCGCATCGCTAACGAAACCGAAGGCGAAGCAGAACTCAACATCACACCAGCTCAGGTTGCCGAACTTGCCAAACTAATCGAAGATGGCAAGATCAACGACCGCCTTGCTCGTGAAGTGCTTGGATATGTGCTCGCCGGTGAAGGTTCACCTGCCGAAATTGTTGCCGCTCGCGGGCTAGAAGTTGTCTCGGACGACGGCGCACTAATTGCAGCAATTGAAGCTGCTTTAGCCAATGCCCCAGATGTTGTTCCTGCCATAAAGGAAGGCCGTATGCAGGCCGCCGGTCAGGTTATCGGTGCCGTGATGAAGGCAATGGCTGGTTCTGCTGATGCTGCGCGCGTGCGTGAACTGTTGATTGAGATTGCGAATAAAGCCTAGGTTCAATAAAAGTAGAAGTAACTCTAACCCGGAGACCCGCCAACGGAAAAACCCTGTGATAACTTCACAGGGTTTTTTGCGTTGGGGTGAGTAACGGGACTTGAACCCGCGGCCCCCTGGACCACAACCAGGTGCTCTACCAGCTGAGCTATACCCACCATGCGCCTCGACGGTGCGAGGCAACCTGCCTAGTCTAACGCCCGCATTTAGGTTGGTCTAGTTGAGCAGAGGACTTTCCTTTACCAAACCGTTACCAAAAACAAGGGTTCGACTTCAATTGTGTGGATAGCCTAAGTGTTGCTGAGGGAGTATCCCAAATAAGGTGCATCGACATACCCGGCTTTTAGCCCGGGCACCTTGCCAGTTATAAAGCTGGTGGAGAGACTCAGTCTTCGGTCAACGGCGGGGTTGATGAGTAAGACTGAAAACCCCAAAGTTTCCGGAGCGGACTTTCCGCCGGAAGGTCCTCTATCCACTTGGAGGAGACGAAATTGAAGAAATTCTCAGTAGCAGCAATTGCACTTGCAGTTGTTGCTTCAGGCATGAGCATGGCACCTGCTCAAGCGGCACCTGTGGCTGCTGCAAAAGCAACTGTTCTAACAGAGTGCAAGACCCTAAACGAAGTAGCAAAGAAGCGCGGAGCTGACGGGTCAGATCTAAAGTGCCTTAAGGCAACCGTAGGTTCGATGAAGGGTAAGCAGGTTTGGTCATACGCCAAGCTTCCAGTGCTTTCATCACTTGAAATGGTTGTTCCTGGTTCAAGCACCTCAGGCTTTGGTGGCTTTGGTTCAGCCATCGTTGCAGCTCTAAAAGCGGAGGGTCTAGTAAAGACTGAGCCAACCCTGACCTACAAGTCGGGCACTGGAAACGTTGTAGGACTTACCTACATGATTAAGGACCTAGCCGGTAAGGCTGGCAAGATGGGTGTAACCGGCTTCGCACAGGTTGGTGGAACTGCAACCGTTGCTAACTACCGTTACCGTGTTACCGATGCCACTCCAGTTGCTCGTATGTACCGCGAGTTCAACGGTATTGCGGTCAAAGCGGACTCGAAGTACCAGACTCTTGCTGATCTAGTAAAGGACATCAAGGCAGACCCAACCGCAATCAAGGTTGTCGCTGCTAACAAGGGTGGAATCGACCACTACATGGCAAACAAGTTCTACCAGACCATTGGCGTCGGTATCGACAAGTTGAACTACACCGTGAACAATGGTGGCCAGGTTGCTGCTCTTATCAGTGATGCTGCCTACACCTTTGCAATCTCAAGCTACGGCGACCTAATCGACAACGAGAAGGCCGGAAAGATCCGCATCCTTGCTGTTACAGCACCGACCAGGATCCCTGGCACCACAACCAAGACATTCAAGGAACAGGGTGTTGACTTTGTTCTTGAAAACTGGCGTGGATTGATTCTTCCTCCTAACACTGCAGCTGCAGGTAAGTCACTTGTAATCCGTGCACTTGACATTGTCAACGCATCGGCTTCATACAAGGCTTACCTAACTGACTCGAAGGCTTACAGCTTCTTCTTGCCAGCACCTGCATTCAACAGCTGGTTGAACACTGAGCAGAACCGAATCACCACTCTCTGGGATGACGTCAACTTCAGTCAGTAATTGAAGATGCAAGAAAAGAAAAAATCTGCAAAGGGGGAGCTGGTATTTACCAGCTTCCTCTTTCTTGCAGGAATTGTTGTGCTCTGGGATGCCAGTCAAATCCCACAATCAATCGGCGCTAATTACGTAAGCAATCAGGCATTCCCTAGCATCATCGGGTGGTTTTTACTCGGGCTTAGCGCCATTCAGTTAATTCGAGTAATCCGCGGAGATCGCGGTGAGATCGAAGAAATTGAGGGTGGTCATACCGATGGCAAGATTCATCTAAAGAAGTTTTTTCTAGTACTCGGCGGGCTAGTTTTCTTTGGGCTTACTGTAAAGATTTTGGGCTTTATTGTTTCAGCGACCACACTGTTTACCGCCGTCGTATATGCGCTCAATAACAAGAAATCAAGATGGTACGTTGTGTTGCCAATCGCACTTGCTATTTCGGTAGTTATTTATCTAAGTTTCACCTACGGACTTCAAATCAAACTTCCATTTGGTTTCGACTTCGATTTCAGCGGAGACAAAGTAGAAGTTGAAGAGGGCTGGTAATGGATTTTTCAAACTTCCTTGAAGGTTTTGCTAACTCGTTGACTTTGGTAAATCTTGGCTTTGGGCTTTTAGGTTCGTTGCTGGGAACATTAGTCGGAGTCTTGCCAGGTATTGGCCCGGCGCTTGCTATCTCGCTGCTATTGCCAGTAACTCTCGGAATGGGTCCGGACAGCGCACTTATCATGTTCGCCGCGATTTACTACGGTGCCATGTTTGGTGGCTCGACAACTTCAATCTTGCTCAACGCGCCGGGTGAATCTGGCTCGGTTATGACCGCGATTGAGGGAAATAAAATGGCTCGTGCCGGCCGCGCGGGTGCGGCGCTGGCTACCGCAGCAATCGGTTCATTTTTTGCCGGAGCAGTGGGTACTGCGATTCTTGCCTTAGCTGCGCCAGCCATCGCGGACCTCGGCCTAAAGATGACCCCACCGGACTTCTTCGCCCTAATGATTTTGGCCTTTGCCACAGTCAGCTCACTCATGGGTAAATCCCTCACTCGTGGGCTTTTAGCGCTTGCTGTTGGACTGGTAATTGGCTTAGTTGGGCTGGATCCAAACTCGGGAGCCGCTCGCTTGGCCTTTGGCAACATAGACATGATGGATGGATTCTCCACAGTCATCGTCATTGTTTCATTGTTTGCCGTGGCAGAAGCTTTGCACATTGCACTTTCGGGTCACCTCGAGACCGGTGCTTTGAATAAGTTCACCGGCGGCGCAATTATGTCTAAGGATGACTGGAAGCGCTCTTGGAAGCCTTGGGTTCGCGGCACCGCAATTGGTTTTCCTACCGGCGTGCTTCCGGCTGGTGGTTCTGAGCTGCCGACCTTCCTGAGTTACACACTGGAGAAGAAACTTTCTAAGAACAAGAGTGAATTCGGCAACGGTGCAATTGAAGGTGTAGCTGGTCCGGAGGCGGCCAACAATGCCAACGCTGCTGGCGCACTCGTACCTCTGCTTGCTCTGGGTATTCCAACCTCAGGCACTGCTGCAGTTATTCTTGCCGCATTTACGCAATTCAAAATTAATGCCGGGCCGCTGCTTTTTGCGGAGCAGCCGGTTTTAGTTTGGACTTTGATTGCATCACTATTCATTGGAAACTTCCTGTTGCTGGTTATCAACTTGCCGCTAATCAAATTGTGGGTCCAGGTGTTAAAAATCCCAGCCCCATATTTGTTTGCAGGAATCTTGGTGTTTGCCATGGTGGGCGCATGGTCGATTAAGGAATCAACATTTGATTTGTTTGTCGCTGCCGGTATTGGTGTACTTGGAATGTTGCTTCGACGATTTGGTTATCCAATTACACCGCTGATTTTGGGAGCAATTCTCGGCCCAATGGCTGAAACACAATTCAGTCGCTCGATGCAATTATCTGAGGGCGAATTCGGTATTTTCATAAGTACCCCATTCACCGTAATTGTCTATCTATTGATGGCGATTGCGCTTGGCTGGCCATATATTTGGCGATTTGCGGGAAAGTTCAGAGCTAAGAACTAGCCATAAGACATGAGAATAAGTAAGGCGAGTAGCGGCAATTGGTTGTTACTCGTTTTACTTAACTCGCTGCTGATTCAAGGGGCAACCTATGTAGTGCGTCCGATGATCAGTTATCGCCTAGTTGAATTTGGTGCTGATACTGGCCTGGTTGGCCTCATCGGTGCAATGTACGCTCTGGCACCACTGCTGTTTTCCATTTCACTGGGACGTTGGGTAGACCGCGGGAGGGATGGCACCGCACTGTTTCTGGGAGCATGTGTGGCTGGCTCGATGACCGTGGTGCTGCTGTTCAGCAACAACTTGTTCCTTATAGCCGTTGTGATGCCGGTACTAGGAATGGGTCACCTCCTCACTATGGTCGGTGGCCAGACTCTGATTGCAAAGCGCGCTAAGGACAAAGAATATGAGCGTAATTTTGGTTTACTAACCTTCTACGCTTCGCTCGGCCAAGCAGTTGGTCCACTTTTTGGTGGTTATCTTGCAGATCAGGGTATGAAAGTCGATACCAATCCGCCAATGATATTTGCCAGCGTAATTTTCGGGCTGGCCATCCTCGCGGCGATTCCGCTCGCTAAACGCACCGAAACTGAGACCGTGCATGGAGATTTAAAGCCGAAAAAGGGTCAAGTTGCAAAGCTGATGGCAACGCCAAATTTCAAAGCGGCTCTATTTGTTTCTGGTTCGATAACCGCCGTTGTTGATGTTGTCACAATTTTCTTGCCGTTGCTTGGTCGGGAATTGGGATACAGCGCTTTTGAGGTTGGTCTAATCTTGGCGGTAAGATCGACGGCTGCAATGGGCATTCGATTGGTACTGGGTCGAATAAACGCGAAGTTTGGACCTAGATCGCTATTGAACGCAGGTTCATTAGTCACGGCGCTTTGCTGTGTAGTGGTCTTTTTCGTTAGGGATTTTTGGGTACTTCTCGTAGTTATGGCAATCGCTGGATTCGCAATGGCTATTGGTCAACCCGCGAGCATGGCCTGGATTTCTAGAATTACGGCGTCAGAGAATCGAGGGCTCGCAATTTCGATTAGGTTGACTTCGAACCGGCTTGGTCAAGTTGTTGTACCTATGGCCGCTGGAGTAATTGCGGCGGTGAGTGTTAGTCCGATTTTTCTTATGCTCGCTACGTTGCAGGCAGCATCCTTATTGGTTTCTACCAAGGCGTTGAAGCAGCAATCCTAGAGGTCAGAAATTGAAGAGGCCGCATTCTTAGCATCTTCGCTGCTTGGTCCAGGTTGCTCAACAAAGACCGTTTTGCGATAGTACTGGAGTTCTTTAATTGACTCTTTGATATCGGCGAGTGCTCGGTGGCCGCCTTCTTTTTTTGGCATGTTGAAGTAAACGCGCGGATACCAGCGACGGCTTAGCTCTTTGATCGAAGACACATCGATGTTGCGGTAGTGCAGGTGATTGTCGAGAGCTGGCATGTAGCGATTAAGGAACATGCGATCCGTGCCAATGGTGTTGCCGGCAAGTGGGGCAGTGCGGGAGTCAGGCACGAAGCGCTTGACGTAGTCGAGCACGACTTGCTCTGCATCTTCAAGCGTAAGGCCGTTTTCGAATTCATTGATTAGGCCACTGCTAGTGTGCATTTCACGCACGAAGTCATTCATGTTGGCCAAGCCTTCAGGGGTTGGCTTGATGATGATGTCGATGCCATCGTCTAGAGGTTCAAGTTCGGAGTTGGTGATTACAACTGCTATTTCAACTAGACAATCAACCTCGGGGTTGAGCCCGGTCATTTCGCAGTCAATCCAGACAAGGTTTTCTGAAATATTAATCACACCTAAAAGTAGAGGAGGCCTCGGACAACCGAGACCTCCCCAAATATACCGCTGTTATGCGGTCTTAGCCTTCACTGTTCGTTTGACGGCACGACGCTCCTTGCGTCCCTCAACCAACCAGTAGAGCACCGGAACGATGACCAGGGTCAACACTGTCGAAGTGAATAGACCACCGATTACCACGATTGCTAGTGGTTGCGATATGAAGCCTCCACTGCCGGTAATGCCAAGTGCCATTGGGGTTAGGGCAAAGATGGTTGCTAGTGCGGTCATCAAGATTGGACGTAGACGCTGACGTGCACCGTCCATGATGGCTTGCTGAGTCGGGCGACCTTGCTTGCGGTACTGGTTTATCAGGTCAATCAACACAATTGCATTGGTAACCACAACACCCACTAGAAGCAACATTCCGATGATTGCTGGCACACCCAATGGGGTATTGGTTGCCAGTAGCAGACCTAGTGCGCCGGTCGCTGCGAACGGAATTGAGATCAACAGAATCAGTGGCTGGATGATGCTAGAGAAGGTAGCCACCATAACCACAAACACGATTGCGATTGCGGCTAGTAGTGCTATACCCAGCTGGGCAAATGAGTCAGCCTGTGAGGCAGATACACCACCGATAGTTGCGGTTACGCCAACCGGAAGATCTACACCATTGAGTCGCTTTGTAACCTCAGCGGTTAGTGCACCCAAGTTGTCGCCACCCGGAGTCAAAATCACCTTTGCTGTGCGATCACCCTTTTCACTGGTAATTGAAACCGGCACTTCGACTTCTTCGATTTTTGCAATCGAGCTGAGGCTAATCAAACCAGTTGCGGTTGGAATTGAAATCTTCTTAACCTTTGCAACCGTGTCGGCGATGTTGGTCTTGACCACATAGATAGGTGTAGAGACATCGTCGATATTGATTTTTCCGATGCTGCTAGGTTTCATCGCCGATGCGACAATTCCGCCAACGGCGATTTCGGTGAGACCCTTCTTCGCTGCAGCAAGGCGATCAACTGTAACGCGCAGGGTGCGTTGCTTTTCAGCAAGCGAGTTGGTGATTTCCGTAACATCTGTTGTGCCCTGCATGGCAGTTTGAACGGCCTTGATGCCAGCTGTGAGCTGTTCGTCATTTGCGGCAACCAATTTGATGTCAACTGTGTCGCTTGCGCCAAAGCCAGGCCCGCCGCCAGAAGCGAACTTGACTTCACCAAGCGAAGAATCTTTGGCGAACTCGGCGGCAAGGGAGTCTTCAAGCGCGACGATGTCGATGTCTTCTTTGGTGGTCACCTGAATCGAGATACCACCGGCAGCGGCACCGAAAGCAACTCGTCCGTCTCCAGATGAGCCAATTGTCGTGTTGACAACGGTTACTTCATCGCGTGCAAGGAGTAGGGCTTCAACTTTTGCCGATGCCGCATCCTTCTGCTCAAGTGTTGCTCCGGCAGGTAGTGTCTGGTTGATTACGAATCCTGATGCTCCCGAAGAACCGATAAAGTCGGTCTTCAAGAAGCCTGACATGCCGAAGGTAATGACCAGGATCAGCAGTGAGGCAACCACTGTGACCACTGGGCGCTTTTGTGTCCAGCTGAGGATCGGTAGGTAACCGCGCTGCAGCCAGCTCTTGCGCTCGCGTTCTTCCTCTTCGTGGCGTACCTTGGCTGCTGCCGCCTCGGCTTCTTTTTCACTCTTAAACTCGGTAACCTTAGGCGCCTTTAGGAACCAGTAGGCGAGCACCGGAACAATGGTGAGCGATACGAACAGCGATGCCACCAGTGCGATTGCAAAGGTAAATCCAAACGGACGGAACAATTCGCCAATCAAGCCGTTTACCAAGGTAATTGGGAAGAATACCGCGACTGTAGTAATGGTTGCTGCAGTGATGGCGCCGGAGACCTCGCGCACAGCGCGAAGTACCGCTTTCTTCTTTGGCTCGCCGTAGGCCAGGTGACGGTTAATGTTCTCAATAACCACGATCGAGTCATCAACCACGCGACCAATAGCAATGGTTAGTGCAGACAGGGTGAATAAGTTAAGAGAGTAGCCGAGTGTTCCTAGCCCGATGAAGGTGATCAAAACCGAGGTTGGGATTGAGATTGCTGTCACCAGTGTTGATCGAACTGACATCAAGAAAATCAAGATGACTACGATTGCGAAGGTCAAACCGAGTAGACCTTCAGTGGAAAGGTTTTCGAGAGACTTTTCTACGTATGGAGCTTGGTCGAAGATTGTGACGATAGTTACATCGCCCAACTTTTGCTTCAACTCTTCAACTTTCTTTTCGACGCCATGAGACACGGCTACCGTGTTTGCATCCTGAGTCTTGGTGATTGAAATTGAAAGCGCAGATTTGCCGTTAACGCGCGCGATGCTCGTGACTGGCGAATTTTCGTAAACCACTTTGGCAACATCTCCCAAGCGCACTGCGGTGCTTGAGGTGCTCACGCTTGGGATGCTCGGGATTTGAATTCCGGAAGGCATGCCAGGAATGCTCGGCACCGTTGGCGTGGTGGAAGTGACCGATGTCTTGGTGCCAATAAGCGGAAGATTCTTTAGATCAGCAAGTGAATTAATTGCAGTTCCAACTTCAACTGAAATGGAACCCTTGCTGTCTTCTATAGTGCCAGCAGGTAAAACAAAACCGTTTGCCTGTAGCGCAGAAGTGACAGACTGTTGAGAAAGTCCGTTAGCGGTCAGTGCAGCTTGATTGAAAGTTAGGTTGATGCGCTTTTCGACAACGCCGGCGACAGTAACATCACGTACTCCGCTAACAGAAGCGAAAAGTGGCTTTGCGACATCCTCAAGAGTTTTGCCAAGTGCCTCGTTGTCTCCGCTGTTTGCTGAAACTCCCAGCGCAATGATTGGCACGCTGTCGAACGAGCCACTGAGTACTTTGGCTGATGCATCAGCAGGAAGCGTGACAGTTGCCAGTGCAGCGTTTAGTTTTTCAGTCACCTTGCTGGTTGAAGTGCCGTATTCAAACTCCACTCGCAGAATCGAGATATTGCTTTGCGAATTAGTGGTTGAAGAAACTAGACCATCGAGGGCACGTACCGCATTCTCAATCGGCTGGCTAACCTGCTTATCAATTACCTCAGGCGAAGCTCCGATATAGGTGGTGACGATAGCTGCCTGAGGCGTCTCTATCGAAGGGATGAGCTCCTGCTTTAGAGCACCTAGGGAAACAAATCCGAAGATGGCCACAATGGCTGTGATTAGAGCTACGACCGAGCGGTTGGCAAGGCTGAGTTTGGCTAAACGGTGCACTTTTATCCTTTTGGGCTAGTTACTACTTAGCCTAACCTCGGATTACTAGTGCTTATTCCGCGCCTTTATGAGGCTCGCCGCTGAGGAAATCACAATCGCTGCCACAATGACAGTCAATGAAACAGTAGTCGGAATCTCCGGAGCCCATTCGATGTGCTCACCACCATTGATGAACGGCAATTCATTAACGTGCATCGCGTGGGCTACCAACTTGAATCCAATGAAACCAAGGATCGCAGCAATTCCATACTTTAGGTACTCGAGCTTGTCTAGTAGGCCACCCAGCAAGAAGTAGAGCTGGCGCAATCCCATTAGCGCAAAGACGTTTGCAGTGAAGACGATGAAGGCATCGGTAGTGATTCCAAAAATGGCCGGGATTGAATCAAATGCAAACATCACGTCGGTGATGGCGATCGCTAGAAATACGGCCAAGATAGGGGTGAAGGCCTTACGACCATTTACCTCGGTACGTAACTTGATGCCGTGGAATTCATCAACCATGTGAATACGTTTACGTAGCCACTTGATTAGCTTGCTTTCCGATTCCTCTTCATCCTCATGACCACGGAAGGCTTGGTGGTATGCGGTGTAGAGCAGGAATGCGCCAAATAGGTAGAAAATCCAACTGAAGTTCTCAATCAGTGCGGCACCAAGAAGGATGAAGATTCCGCGAAGAATCAACGCCATCACGATTCCGACCATTAATACTTCTTGCTGAAGTTTCTTCGGAACTTTAAACCTTGTCATGATAATCACAAAGACAAAGAGATTATCAAGACTCAAGCTGTACTCAGTGAGCCAACCGGCAATAAATTCGGTGGACTTGGTGGCGCCAAAATTTAGTCCAAGTATCAGCGCGAAAAGTAGGGCTAGGCCGGAATAGAAAACCACCCAAAGAGTAGATTCCCTGGCGCTAGGAATGTGCGGCCGCTTAAAAATAAATAGAACGTCGAGTAGCAAGATTGCGGTCACCGCAATCATGGAAATTACTTCGAAATTAAGGTAGGCCTGCTTGTCCATTACTCCAATCCTAGATGCCCTTGAGGGCCAAAATTGCCTCCTCGAACACCCGGTTGTGGGCGTCTACATCAGATTTCGAGGTATTAGGGCACATTAGGGCCATATTGTGGAACGGAGTCAAAAGCACCCCGCGATTAGCAAGATAAAGGTGTATGAAATCTTCAAGCTCGTGGTCTGCTGACTCGGCCGCCGCAGTACCGGTGATCGGGTATGGCTTGGCGAATCGGTACTCGGCTCTTGCTCCCAACTGGTTAATAGACCAGGGAAGCGAGTACCTCTCAAACAGGGCATTTACCGTGTTTGTGTAATAGGTAGCCAAATCAATCATCTTGGCGAAGTTTTCCTTGGTTAGCACCTTCTCCAACGTTGCTCTGGCGGCGGACATCGACAATGGGTTTCCAGCTAGTGTCCCGCCA
>JACCDN010005143.1_pt1 | contig 11859 bp, 10 predicted proteins | sample 7441691 | NCBI WGS metagenome assembly JACCDN01 (sample SAMN15323439, study PRJNA562643) | freshwater metagenome | isolation source: river surface water | place: USA:Blue River Watershed | collected 2017-08-16
AAGCGGCTCGCCACCTCGAGGCAGTCGGGCGCAATTGCGTAACAATGATTTACCGCAAGACTCGCTAATTTCGTAGGAATGGTGCGCGTCAACCGATAAATCAATTTCTTAATAGGGCTATAACTCTCATCAATAAGAAATGGCTTAACAACTGACATGTGATGATGGTTCTCTGCAAACAATTTGAATCTGAAAAAAAGCTTTAAAAAAGCCACCATATATGTTTGCAATGAAGCAATGGCAACGCTATGAATAATGTCCGGACTGATTTCTCTTATTTTTTTAAATAGGCCTTTTATCTGGATATAACCCATTATTTTTCGAGACGGCAAGCGATGGACCGTGTAACCATCATGAGAAAATACTCCACAAGGTTGCCTCGCTTCCCCAAGAAATTTTTGATAATTGCTATTATAGTCTGCTGAATTGCCATAAACGTTGTACTCAGACGTGACCACATGGACTTCAAAACCTTTCTTTGCAAGCGCTCGAGGAAGGCAATTTTCGGTATATCCCATTCCTTTTGAAAAGTAGGTTGTTAACAATATTATTTTCATGATTAACTAAGATGTTCAAACAAAAGGCTTGAATTGTTTTTAAATGCATATAAAAATACTCCAAGCAAAATAATATGACAAAGAATAAGCATAAAACTCCTCCCATATTTGAATTTATTGGATATATAGTTTACCTGCAAAACCATAGAAATAATTACAAATGGCAACATAAATGAGGCAATGCGGTATGACATTCCAATCACACCAAAAATAAAACTCGCCATTATCAAGACATACAAAGTGTTTGCAGTCACTACAAATATAGAGCTTGTTGCCCTCTTGTAAAACAGCAGAGACCCAAGGACTACTACATTATAATGCAAGGGAACTTGATACTCAGGTTTGCCACTGAGTGTATAAAAATAAAGCTTTGAATCGACTGCAATATTATCGATGAGCGTCGAGACCCATAACGATTCAAATTTAAAAGTTACAATAGAAATCAAGAATAACATCATGAGATACAAAAAATTTATTTTCTTTTTCGGAATCGCTAGAAATATTACAGTTGTCAAATGGGATAAAGGCCCCAAATATATTACATTACTAACATATCTCTTTCCTGGCTTAAAATATAATAAAAAAGCCATCATTACTAGGGCTAATGCCATGCCTACTCGGAGTGTGTTCGTTGTATACTCCCAAAATCTAAAATCAAGTATTAAATACAACAAGCCAAAAAATGAGCCAGAGGTAAGCGAGCAAACACTGTGACAGATTAAAAATGCTACTGTGAATGCAAACAAAAACTTATAAATCTCAAAGTTCATTATTTGGGATGCAAATTGCACCAGCGCATGATAAGTAACTTCCAACTGATTGGTTGAGAGTATTATGTTGCACTCATTGGATTCACGACCTGATGACAAGCAATCAAAATGCTCTTTGTAAACAATCGTGTCATTACTATGTTTTAAATCATTCGATCTATTAGCACTTAGACCTCCAACCACCAGGGAAAGAGCTAGAACAATCATAAAAATAATAATTCTCTTCATGCAAACGTAATATTATAATTTGTAAAATTTATTTACTTGATTTAGTATGCATTTAATTATTTTTAACCAATTTTTTGAAAGTGTAACTTTCTTCAGGATATAGTTACTTTTTGTCCTGATTCAGGGATTGGATTTGTTTATTTTATTGTGAAATGTAAGCATCAATGTTGGAAATCAGCTGTGACATAATGGAAAGTAAATTGAGCAATTCAACAGCAGGGTCTGCATAACAATGAGTTTCATGTATTTACTAGTTACTATTCAGGAATTTGCGGCTCTGCGAATGGATTGCATCCATGTTCTTAACAAAAACAAATTTTTTCTGAACATAACCCTTGCGAGAAAAAACACCCCCCCCCATATACCGATAAAAACTGTTGGATAATTCGGTCCAAACAAGGCTTGGGCTACTGATATCAAGGTGCAGCCAAAGGCAAACGCATAAAGGCGCCTACGTGGTACCGTCACCCAAAAGCGCACAGCAAGTTCAGTGCGTAGCACCAGTAGCAAAAGAAAACTCAATGCGGTGGCACTGGCTGCCCCGGCGGCACCATGTAGCGGAACCAGCAAGGCGTTCAACAGAACATTGGCACTGAAGGCGGCGGTTGTCGCTAGCGTGACGATACCGGTTTTGCGTGCAATTCCTAGCCCGATACCTGAAGCCTCGCCGAGCGTGTACAAAAGAGGGTAGCATAGGCACGCCAATACAATATGCTGAGCCTTGTGATACCTGCCTGGCAGAAGAAAGGTCAATACCCAAGAAAGTAGTCCTGTCAGGGCAAATATGAAAACCACTGCAGCGAGTACGTGGTCGATGGCATGGATGATGCCTTCCGAGCTTTCACCCGCATTATGTCGCTTGTAAGCAGAAGGAGCCCAAAGGGTTGAAAAAATACTTTGCAGAATGGTGGCTGCACCAGCGAAACTGATGGAAACAGCGTAAAGACCAAGTTCGTCAAAGGTAGAAAGGTTGCGCAGAAAGATGCGATCAATTGAGGTCATTCCCCAGAAGGTCAAACCAACTAGCACCAAAGGCAGTCCGAAGCGCAGAAGTGCGAGATGTTGCCCGATATCAAGCATTGGCGCGTATCTACTCCATTCTTGGCGACAGCTCCAAAAAAGAATCATTGTCGTCCCCACAATAGCAGCCGTGTGAACGATTAACAGTTGCAGTAGATTGTGTTGGTCGATCATTAACACAATGCCGCCGATCAACACAAGAAAGCCTAACTTGGGCAAGAGCTGACTAAGGGAAAATGCGAACCCACGCTCCTGCATACGCAAAATCAATGACAGGAACCGGGTAACGAAAGTTGCTAGGATACACATGCTGGCTAGCCAGCTGTAGGTTGCAGAATTTTCGCCGAACAACAGGTTACCAATGACACCTGGCAAGAAAGCCTGCACAAGTAACATGACGATGAGCAGACTCAGACCCGGCCCTAGACATGCTTTGAATAGGCTGGCTGTATTGCTGTGACCGTGGTAATCACGTACGTAAGCTTGGTCGAGTCCAAGGCTAAAAAACAAAAGGCTGAAGCTTATACCCACCTGCAGCATGGCAATTCGTCCAATATCATCTGGCGAAAAAAACCATGCTACGACTGGTACCGTGACGAGGCTGATCGCTGCTGTTCCAATCGGGCCAAGTGAAAACCCCGCAATTTTGGCAATATTCATCGATAGAAGCTCAAGACCGCCTGCACCACCTGCTGCCGTTCTGGCTCACCCATTCCATACCATAGAGGCAACCGAAGCAAACGTTCGCTTTCCAGAGTCGTGCATCGATCCTCACCGTGAAAGCGCCCGAAATGTATACCTGCAGGCGCAGAATGAAGCGGAACGTAATGAAAAACGGCCAAAATATCATTTACCTTTAAATGAGCAAGCAAGAGAGTGCGCTCTGACAAATCTTTACACTTTATATAAAACATATGACCATTGTGAGTGCAATTTTCAGGAATCACTGGTAGTTCTATTTTCCCTGCTGCCGCGATGGCAGTAAAGGCTGTGTAATACGCATTCCAAGTGTTCAGACGATCGGTGGTGATTACGTCTGCTCTCTCCAACTGTCCCCAGAGATAAGCCGCTTGCAATTCAGATGGCAGGTAGCTGCTCCCGAGATCTACCCATGTGTATTTGTCCACCATGCCGCGAAAGAATTGGCTGCGGTTTGTGCCCTTCTCGCGAAGAACCTCGGCACGATGAACGAATCGCTCGTCATTTATGATCAATAGCCCACCTTCGCCGCCGCTGGTGAAATTCTTCGTCTCGTGGAAACTGTATGCACCCAAGTGCCCCAATGAGCCCAATGACCTCCCCTTATAGGTTGAGGTCATTCCCTGAGCAGAATCTTCGATAACAAAAAGATCATGCCGATTCGCAATGGCATTAATGGTATCCATCTCACATGCCACGCCGGCATAATGTACTGGCACAATCGCCTTGGTACGTTGGGTGATCGCTGCCTCAATGAGATTCTCATCCAGATTCATCGTGTCCGGCCGGATGTCGACAAACACAATCTTGGCACCGCGCAGCACGAATGCATTAGCCGTGCTAACGAAAGTGTAACTCGGCATGATGACTTCATCATTCGGCTGAATATCGGTGAGCAATGCCGCCATCTCGAGGGCATGCGTACAAGAAGGCGTTAGCAATGCTTTACAGCAACCGAGGCTATCTTCAAACCACTTTTGGCATTTCATTCCAAAGCGACCATCGCCGGAGATTTTAGGCGAAGACATGGCTTCTAAAACATACTTTTGCTCGTTGCCAGTAAGGGGGGGGCAGTTGAATGAAATCATATTGTTTAATGTCTTTAAAAACTGAGTAACTTCATTTTCCTATCTTGCTAATTATTTAGGCAAGTGTGGTTAGGAGTGATCAACGTTGGAACTTTGAGTAAATTACGCCGCTTTGTTTTGCGAGACCGCATATCAATGGCCGAAGCCAGCCGCAGTCTTGGCACATCCAGAAACACATTTTCAAATTAGGTCAGTGAGCCTGAGATGGTTGAGACGAGATTTCCGTTGGGGCAATCTGCGACCAGTGCGCTCGCCCCTTAGAAAGACCAGCTTATGATCTGACTCATGGCGGATAGTCATCGCAACAAGCGCAAGCAGAGAGGCTTCAAGGCCTTATTTGAAGCTTCGCATATATGGGGCACAGACGCATCAAACTAAAGTTTATAGCAAACAACTTCACAACTCATTTTGTTTGCTTTCATCGATCAGGTCGCCAAGCGTTACAACGTTGATTCGATCCCCGAATTCCTTCAACACCTTGCTCCGGATCACGTCACCAAAAGTTAGGCTCATAATCATCAAATCCGTCACAGGATTTTGCTTCAGGTCGGCGAAATTCTCGATAGGAACTTTGACTCCATCAAAAACATTCATGTGCCAATGGATGGTATCGTCGAAAAACCTAAAGCCCTCATAAACTCCCTGCCGTGAGATATACGGTAGCGCTCTCAAGGGCACATAAAAGCCCAATGTTCTCTTACTGTCGGACAAAACACTTTCCGAGCGTTCACAAAAATGTGCGACTACCTGTTCCGCACGGCTCGAGAAATTCTCGTAATCGCGACCACCATCACCCTCCATCTCGCAGGTTAAAGTGTTGCGCTTCTTTCGGCCGATCGCATACAACGATCCTCCATAACCGGCCTTGTCCACGGAAACCACCTCGAATCCCGCATTCCTTAGCACAGAGCTCAAAGAAGCCGAAGTGAAGTAATTTAGATGCTGGTGCATTGCTATAGATATATCTCCAACTTTAATGCTGTCAGTTGCGTCTGGGACATTGACTATCACAATCCCCTCATCATTCAACTGATCATATTGATTTTTCAAGAATTCGTGATAGTCGCTGATATGTTCCAAAACATCAACATGGAAAATCATGTCGAATTTCCCCGATATATGACGGCTAGGGAAGAAGTCCGTAATGACTTCTATGCCCTTCTTTGCACCCTCTGTCGCAGCAAATGGGCTTGAATCTATGCCAAATACTTCGTAACCGCCCCTTTTTAGGTTATCGAGCACTATACAACCGCCGCAACCGATCTCGAGGACTTTCTTTATGTTGGGATTTTTCTCTAGTGCACGCTGCAAATAGGAAATAAAGTCTTTGCCATATGGCTTAGCAATCTCATTTCCATCTTGAAGATAACCGATATTGTATTCTTGTTTATAAATGCAATCGAGTGCTGTGAGAACATCCTGGTTCCGCTGCTGCGCAACCAGTCCGTTCTTCGGATCAAAACAGAAAGTGAAAGGAAAATAATCGTCCACCACATTGGAGACCTTCTGAACTGCGGGAGATAGCCTCCAATAAAATGGAAGTCGCTCGATCTTAAAGTCTGGCATTTTTATAAAAATCCTTTAGATGATTGGAAGGGGCGAATCAGAAATCATGAAGCTTTGCGAATGCATCGTTGAGAATGTCCGGAATAAAAAAAAGACCATCTTCAGCCATGAGCCCAGCGACCGACAGATTAGCGATACTCCGCTTCATAACTCGAGCTCGCAACTCCTGGAGAGACTTTGTATTATGAAGTGTCGGCATTGGGAACTCTCCAACGTTATTTTCCATTCTGGAGAAAACCAAATTATGATCCAGGCCTATCACGCCGAACCTTCTCAATTCGTTTATTGCCAACTGAACACATTCTTCCTGACCCATGTCAGCTTTTCTCTTCCCGATCTTTGACGGCCAAAGCTCCACACACATCGGAAAGCGCCCGTCCTTTGCAGCGGAAGGGCAATAATTCGCATAGTTGGTAACTCGAAATGACGCAAACCCTTCGTCGTAACAATAGAAGTAATACAAACGATCCATTGCCAAGGGACGATCAAAGATAAGGTTCATGAAGACCATTTCCGGCCCTCTCTGGAAAGTCAAATCAGAGATGCTGACCCCCAGTTCTTTGGCGAGCGAAGACCAGCCTGCAGTCCACAACATCCTGCCCACATGAAGAGTGCGAGACTCCTGGTTTTTGTTAGACAACGTCACCCTCTCGATTCGTCCCTCATTTTGATGGATTTGCGAGATATCCGTTTCGGTCAATATTTCGACATCCATTGACTCAAGATGATCGCGCAACTTGTCGATAAAATGACTCATTCCAAATTTCTTGGGATATAGCGCCTTCTGGTTGTTCTCGCGTAATGGCGGCAGATTAAGCTGGTCCGGAAAAGCCAGCCTTGAGCGCAACATCGGAGATTTCATCAGGTCCAACATCGTAGCCGGATCGAATAATGTCACTCGCTCTAATGCCGAAGCCTTAGTCGCAAACACATCGAGGCTCTCCGGATTGACCCCATACATCATTTCTAATATCGGACGATGGACTGCCTCCACCACCTCCTCACCGAACTGTTTTCTCAGAAAATCCATAGCGCTCTTGGCCCCTGCAACCTGGCTCGCCTCTAAGTTTTGAACCAATGAACCAATGAAACTTTTTCTTACCTCCGAGGGAAAAGATCTGAGATCAACATAATGTGAATAATTCTGTAATCGCCCCCTGTAAAACAATCCGGCAATGTCTTTCTCGTTACCTTCATATATATTCCACTCCTCTTCCGGCATTATCTCCCGATATAGATCGTCAATTTCCGGGTTGCAGGATTCATATATGACGTGCATACCATTATCGAAACGAATATTATCTGAATATAGTCGGCTACCATACAAACCACCCAATTGATTCGATCTTTCAAGCAAAACAATTCTTTTGCCAGGATGAAGCCGCCTTATTTTTAAAGCGCACATGAGCCCAGTTAAACCACCCCCAGCAATTAATACGCAATCATTATTGACTCGTCTTAGCATTACATCTCCTTATTTCAATCACAATATCAAACATGCTTCATATAATTCGCTGCAGTTGAGCCCGTATTAAATAGCAAGTCAATCACGCTAACAGCATGCTCGAACTCGCCCCATAACTGGGAATACTCAGGATAGACTCCATATTCGAACCACTTGACTTGAATTCCAGCATTAATGAACAAACCCTCATCCAGGTAATTCCGTGCAGACGGGCCTGATATATATTGACTAGCACCTGCTTGCTCACAAAGACTTACCAGCCTACCGGTTTGTCCGATAGCTAGTTCGTAGTCACATGAGTTGCTTATTTTCGTACTAAGACCCAACTGTGCGCAAACAAACTCTATTAGGGTACGGTTCAGCTCAGAAAGACGTGAATACTCTCGCTCAAGGTATAGGGGCCGTAACACAGATTCAATTTCATCGAAGTAAGGGGCGCGTTTATATGCATGGTAAATGGATGCCCAATGTTTATCTTGCCACCTTCGATCTATTATCTCTACATCCTTGAGCAGGCGATTGATATTCTGCCCCACAGGTACGCTAAGCCACTGGATACCATTCTTGGTCTTGATTTGGTTTCGATTCCGCCAGTCATTCTTGGTAAATTGGACATCGTCATAAAGAATGAATTCATCGACAGCGGCAATCATATCGAAGTAGCCCTTCCAAGGGATGTAATTGGACTGGACAATCGCAACTTTTTTGACCTTTACTTCTTTATCCAAGTATTTGAAACACATTTTGTTAAGCTGCTTGCCTGAAAGTTAAGTCATCAATGAAAGATTTCGCTCAATTGGCGAATTAGGGTTTGTTCTGAAAATAATTTTTTCACTTTTGCAATATTGCCCTCTAAGCGCGTGTCTAGCTCTGTTGTAATCTCAAGATTATCAATGTCATAAACCGCAATTTCATGATTGTTGAAAAATTCCCATTGTGTGACATCACTCCGCATATAGACTTTTTTGCCGAGCCCTAATAAGCTGATGATGTTTCCCATAGCTTGTTGGCGTCCATGGTTGAATATGGCAATGTCTATTTGTCCGAGAAATTCATTGTACTTTTTAGGCGGCAAATGTTCAACTAGCGCTTGAAATTTGACACCAAAGCGCCGGCGCCCCTCTGCAACAACTTCTTGAGCATAGTCCGGCGGCCCGTACGTCAGGGGCACATAGATTTTAATGTTTTGATTTTTACAAGAATCTAATTTGTCAAATATTTCGGAATGCCTGTTTCCTGGATCAGCTGAATTACCCACTAGAATATTAATTACTGAATGTTCAACGTTAGATACGCCCAGTTCTTTATAAAGGTTACTGGTGTACATAAAGCACTCATGGTATTTGCCCTTGGCTCCGTACCATTCCTCTGCAAGTTGAAAATCACCTTTGATGTAAGTGACTAAATGCCCCATGCTTCTAATTACAGGCCGCCGAAAGAATTCTTTCAGCTTCCAGCTGATGGAATTACGATTTCCAAGCCGGTAAATATAAAGATCACCACCCCACATCACCCAATAGCTTTTTTTAAGCACCCATGGCATTAAAAAAAGCAAAAGGATCACATACTTACTGAACAAGCCATGCAGCATGATTTTATCTGCTTGCTGCATAGCTCTAGCCAACTTTGGAAAATGCAGCCACTGCGTTTTTTTTCCTCTTTGGGCTTGAAAAACGTTTGCGCGAGTACGGTAGGGATGACGTTGAATATCACCGGTAATAAAGAATACATGTCTTGTGGGAAAATCATCGAAGTGCTCTTCTACAAAGTCGATAAAAGGTGGAATAAACTTGTCAAGGGTGCTGACATGCAACACTTTTCCATTTGCGTTCATAACGAATTAACCAAACTGTAAAGATACCGACCGTAGCTGCCTTTTCCATAAGTTTCGGCAGTTTGTAGAATGTGTTCTTGTGTAACCCATTCTTGATCGAGTTTAATTTCTTCTAAAAACGTGATTTTATAACCTTGGTGCGACTCGATCGTTTCAACTAATTGAGTCGCTTGCAATAAGGCCTCGTTGTTACCGGTATCTAACCAAGCAAATCCCCTACCCATCAACTGCACACATAATTCACCCTGCGCAAGATAATGTTGATTGATACAGGTTAATTCCAGCTCACTCCTTTTGGATGGCTGAACAGTTTTAGCGATGTTAACTACCTGGTTTTCATTGAAGTAAAATCCTATAGCTGCGAGATGGCCCTCAGGCATGAGGTGCTTCTCTTCAATGGAAACGGCTTTGACTTGATAATTAAACTTAACAACTCCGAAGCGCTGCGGATCATTCACTTCGTAGCCCAATACAGTAGCGCCGCTGCTTTGTGCTGCAGTTTTCTGCAACATGGGGGCGAAGTCCTTGATTGTAGAAAATATCGTCGCCGAGCAATATGCGGACTGAGTCGTTGCCAATAAAGTCTTCGCCAATGATGAATGCTTGCGCTAAGCCATCTGGGTCATGAATGGAGAGTTCCAGTTAGCTTTCGGCGGCAAAGTGCAGCTCGTCATGAGTGCGGTGCTGGGCAGGCAGGGTATCGATAAGAGTGCGATCGCCCTGAACGAACACATGTAGCGGGTCACAATGCAGACTGGCGAGATTTTCGAAGTTGCCGGCGCAGGTGAGTTTGTCGAGGCTGACCACAGGTTGATATGACGGGGCCAGCCAGTCTAGGAAGAAGTTGCTGCCATTGAAGCCCGTGCAGCCGGTGACGAGAAGCGTCATACTCCATCCAACCCGCACGCGTTAATGACAATCATATGGCGCCAAGACTCAAAAGGTTGCCGCTTGAAAACTTTGTGCCCGACCAGGATGACCGCTATTTGGGCACTAGAAACTGCGGCTTCTATTCCAACCAACTGTGTGATTTCCTTTAACGAGGAAGGCAAGTGACCGATGTGAGGCTCAACTGCCAGCAGCGCGCCAGAGTGTATGCGGCCCAACTTTTCAACAATCGATACTGAAGGACTCTCCCTGATATCGTCGATATCAGGTTTGAATGCCAGACCAAAACAGGCAATGGTCACGTCCTTTGCTGTCTTGTCAGGATAGGCTTGCAGATAGTCCGCCATAGCCAGCTTGACTTTGTTGATTACCCATTCTGGCTTGCTGTCGTTCACTTCACGCGCAGTGCGAATGAGCTTGGCTTCGTCAGGCACTGCGCTGACGATGAACCAAGGGTCTACCGCAATGCAGTGGCCACCGACACCGGGGCCGGGCTGTAGGATATTCACGCGCGGGTGACGGTTGGCCAGCTTGATGAGTTCCCAAACGTTGATGCCAAGCCTGTCGCAGATGATGGATAACTCGTTGGCAAAGGCGATGTTGACGTCACGGAAGCTATTTTCGGTCAGCTTGCACATTTCAGCAGTGCGCACGTTGGTAATGACGCATTCGCCCTGAACAAAGATCTTGTAAAGCTTTGCGGCTGCTGTGGCGCACCTGGTTGTCATGCCGCCTATCACACGGTCGTTTTGCACAAGTTCGCGAAGCACCTGACCAGGCAACACCCTTTCGGGGCAGTGTGCCACACGAATGTCGCTAGCTTCGGCATGTGTTTGTGGAAAGGTCAAGTCAGTACGCACCCTGGCCAGCCATGAAGCCATCTGCTCTGTCGCGCCCACCGGCGATGTGGACTCCAGAATGACAAGGTCACCTTTCTTAAGCACAGGTGCGATGGACCTAGCTGCAGCCTCGATGTAGTCCATGTCGGGTTGATGAGAACCAGTGGGCCCATCTTTGAATGGGGTGGGGACTGCAATCAGGAATGCGTCAGCCGGTTCTGGTTGAGTGGTGGCACGCAGATAACCGGCCTTCACGGCCGCGTTTACGACCGTGTCCAGATCGGGCTCAATAATGTGGATTTCTCCACGGTTAATGGTGTCCACTGCGTGCTGATTCACATCCACCCCAACCACTTTAATTTTACAACTAGCAAACACTGCGGCTGTGGGCAGGCCGATGTAGCCTAGGCCAATGATGGAGATGGTGTTAAAGGATTGACTCATAGTTATTCAGCTGTAAAAGACTCGAACGTATTACGGATACGCTGGCAAGCTCGGCCGTCCCCATAGGGGTTATGCGCAAAGGCCATTTGTTGATAAGCATCTCTATTCTTAAGTAGGTTCAGTGTTTCGCTGACGATCTTGCTGCGGTCTGTGCCCACCAGCTTGACTGTTCCTGCGGCAACGGCTTCAGGTCGCTCGGTTGTTTGACGCATGACCAATACAGGCTTGCCCAGCGAGGGGGCCTCTTCCTGAATGCCACCTGAGTCTGTAAGTATGATGTGGCTACGCTTCATTAAGTAGACAAAGGGCAAATAGTCCAAAGGCTCAACCCGGTGAACGTTGCTTACCTCACCCAGAATGCGCAGGACGGGCTCTTGCACTTTAGGGTTGAGGTGAACGGGGTAGATAACTTGTACATCTGGCTGGGCTGCAATATCGCGCAAGGCTTGGCACATGGACTC